>Ga0335079_10000144_pt1 | contig 82844 bp, 68 predicted proteins | sample Lox_Sample_33_FD_206719 | JGI IMG/M metagenome (GOLD analysis project Ga0335079, IMG submission 206719) | Soil microbial communities from Loxahatchee National Wildlife Refuge, Florida, United States - Lox_Sample_3.3 | ecosystem: Environmental > Terrestrial > Soil > Wetlands | place: USA...
GATGAATCGGTTATGATGAAGGACCCGACCCGTCCACCTCCTAACACGAGGCCACGTAACGTACGTACGTTACGTGGAGAGGTACCTTTTGACCGCAGCTAGAGGATTATTGCGTTCCAGAGCGCATCGAGAGACACAGGTATCTGCGCACCGCATTTGCGACACGCGTTGTCGCGTGCTGGACCTTTGTATCCGCACTCGCATTCGACGTAGAACTCGTGGCGAATAATTTTGTGAGGGGATTTCGTGCGCTCTTTTGCGCGTTCCTTTGAACAAATGTCGCGAGACGTGCGAGGCGCGATATTTGGTCTGCCCGCTAGAGAGTCTGCGAGAAAATTGATCTGCGGGTCCGGCCTTTTCGGGAATTTCGGATCGTGAACTACCTTCAAGATATCTTCAGCAAGGCGAGGTACGAACTGCGCCGCATAGGTTCGCGCGTGTTTCTCGAACGCCTCGACTACTTCCTCGACGTGATTCGCTGCGATCAACGGCCCGCGTAGCCTTGGCCATACCTCCCCGAAAATGTATCTGTAGTTCCCAGCACGTCCGATCACTTCCGAGTGGCGGACATGGTACGGCCTTCCTCTCCCGCGTTTCTCACTAAATGCGTCAAGAGTTTCTTGGGCCTTCGGGATCGGTTTTGAGCGTTCGGGCATTTTCGCGGCAAATTCCCGACAAGTGCCCCTGAATTATACGGAACTTCTCGGGGAAATCCGTCGAAATATGCGGAAGGAATTTTGTGCCTTGCGACCAAGTCCATGCCTGCCAGACAAGTGACTCTTAATAAGGGGCTTATAATCGGTGCGTACGAACAAGGCAATTGCAAGGGAGATCGAGCCGATGATGCCAGAATTAAGCGGAAAACGAATGTTTCCGTGTCCTGTCTGCACTGATCCCCGAGAGGTGCGGATCACGAAGAAGAAAAAACCGTACATCACTTGCGATCCCTGCGGGATTCAGGTTTTCGTCCGGGGTCCTGCCGGAATTGCCGCGCTCGACCGATTGCTTGATCGCGGCGAAGTCGAGGACCTCTGGACGAGGCTCGCTGAAATGGAGCGTCGCTACTACCTGAAATGCACGGCGTGCGGGTGTCATTTTTGGATTGAACCGGGACAAGCGAAGACGAGCCTGTTCGATGGAAGCCTTCAGGGATTCCGTTGCCCGGCTAAGAACTGTCGGGAGGTCGTGCCGTGGAAGTCAAAGGGATGAGAATCACGGTCGTTGGAGCGTTGCTAATCATTGCCGTCGTGGTCCTGTTAGCTCTGCTGATTTATTTCCTGGCGGGCAAAGGCGGGTCAGACCCGAAGAATTCGAACCAAGGTAGTCCTTAGAGGGACGTGCCGGAGCAGCTCGTTGATCCAGAGGTCCATTTGCAGGAACTACTCACAACCGAAGAAGTCGCGACGCTGACCGGCCTTTCGACCGAGACCCTTTCCCAGTGGCGGTCCCAGAAGCGAGGTATTCCGTATTTGAAAATAGGCCGTACCGTGCGATACGATCCCGCCGACGTTCAATCATACCTAGAGGGTTGCAGGGTTTCTGTCTCCGATCCGAAAGGAAGGAGACGGAATTGAGCGTATTCAAGAGAGGCAAGAATTACTCGTACGAATTCTGGTTCCGTGGGCAACGTATTCGCGAATCCACGGGACTAACAAGCAAGACGGGGGCTCTTCAAGCGGAAGCAATTCGCAGAGCCGAACTCGCAGAGGGCCGGGCCGGAATCGTCAGACAGATTCCTCGTCCGATCTTTGAGGACTTCGTGAAAAACGAATTTCTCCCTTGGTCCGCAAGACAGCATCAAGCACACCCAGGCACTCACCGGTGCTACAAGGTGGCGTCTAAGCCTCTAGTGAGTTTCCTGGGGAAGACGCCAGTTGATGCAATTTCTACGGCACAAGTCGAGAGATACAAACTCATCAGGTCCGAGAAGATTTCTCCAGCGGGAACAAACCGGGAATTAGCGGCATTGCGATTCAGTTTGAATTTCTCAATGCGACAGGGGTATATCACCCGCAATCCGGTAACAGGCGTCCGATTTCTGCCGGAGGGTCCTGGGTCCATGCGCGTTGTTTCCCACGAAGAGCAGCAGAAATACTTGACTGCGGCAAATCCTCTACTTCGGGACGTGGCGACAATGATCGTCGAAACTGGAATGGGGCCGAATGAGGTGTACACAATCCTTAAAGAAAACGTACACCTGGAACGCCGGTACGTTTTCGTACCGAGCGGCAAGACTCGGTTCCGTCGGCGTAATGTCCCACTTACAGATGCCACGTTGGGGATTCTCAAGAGGAGATTAGCCAAAGCCAAGGGGACCTATCTGTTTCCCAGCAGAGAGGACCCAAATCAACCACTAACCACCGTTCGCAAGGCGCACGCGGATGCCTTACGAACTGCAAAGATCAAACCAGCGTTCCGGCTCTACGATCTGCGCCATACCTTTGGCTCGCGCTCGGCTATGGCTGGTGTGGACCTTCCAACCCTCAAAGAGTTGATGGGACACTCCGACATCTCAACGACGATGCGCTATGTGCATCCGACTCCCGAGCACAAGAAGGAAGCGGTGCGGAAACTAGAGCGGTTCAACGTCGAACAGGTCTTTGCGTTGTTCGAGAAACAGTCGGGGTCCCCACAAAAGTCCCCACAGTAGTTTTTCGCAAGTTACGGGCTGGCTTGTAACTTGTTGAAAACAATGGTGGGGCTGGGGAGAGTCGAACTCCCGACACGCAGTTTAGGAAACTGCTGCTCTATCCATCTGAGCTACAGCCCCGTCCGAGCCAACGCCCTGATTTTATATTGATTCGGACGCATTGCGGCAAAGTTCGTTGGTCCGGTCGATTCCCCCGCCGCAAGATCCCATCTCCTGCCAGCCGGGTACGGCTAGGGTCGGTGCTTCAGGAAGTGGTCGGCGACGATGCTGGGTTGCTCGACGATGTGTTTCTCCTCCGCGTCGATCACCAGGCGGATGAACTGAGCCATGCTCCAGGCGAGCGGTGTTGCGCTGCCCGTGCCTGCGCCAAACACGAAACGATTTGCCGTCGGCTCGGCGCGATCCCACACCTGCTCGGAAATCATCCCTCCGGCATTCGCGAAGTGCAGCATGGATTCGAGGTAAAGCGCGGGATCGTGGCCGAGGGCGACTTCATATTCGCCCCGCTCTCCCGTGAAGATTGGCCAAAGCCGTCCAACGCCTTCGCCGAGCCACGGGCCGCCGAAAAATGTCTCGCCGTATCCGTCGTGACTGTATCGGCGGAACGACGGTCCATTTGGCGTCTCGATGCGAATGGCCGCGTCGACGACTTTCACCGAGCGCTCGATGACCGGATCGTCAGCCGGGCGTATGCCGAGCCGCACCAATTCCAGGAATCCGGCGTCGGCCACGTCACGCTCGTCCCAGGTTCCACCGCCATTACGAACGTCGAGCCGGTATCCATCGTTTGGATCCGTGTTGTTGTCGATGCGGACGTAATATCCCCCGGGATCATCCGCGGCGCTCAGATGCCCCGTCGTCGTAACGAGCCACCTCTCGATGTGAGCGTTCCAATCGTCCGCGGTATGAAGATAACGGTCGGCATCTTTGACGGCGCCGTTCGCTCGCGCGATGTCTGCGGCGCACACCAAGCCGGCGATCTCCGCGGCGATTGTCGACGGAGAATAGCCCGGCACCTCTTCCCAGCGTTCCTCCTGCGTCATCGGACCATGCGCAATCACAAACTCAGCCGCGGGGCGGACGTGATGCGTCCACGTATCCGGGTCGTTCTTGCCGAGTTGCCAGGCGAGAATCATGGGGTACGAAACTTCGTCCATTTGCAGAGCGGTCCAGTAAGGCTTGCCGTCCAGCCAGCTATTCTGGGGAAAGCTGCCGTCCGGCTTCTGCTGCACATTGAACAGATAACTGAGCGCGCGTTCTGCGGCGGCGCGGTCGCCGGCAGCGAGCAGGGCCGTTGCAACTTCGTAGAGGTCGCGAGACCAAATCAGGTGGTAGCCGCCGACCGTCGGCGCGTCGGCCTTGACGGCGGTGCCCCATGGAATGCTCATCGAAGCGATCATCGCGCCACGGTAGGTCTTGTCTTCGTGCGCTTTCAAGACCATTGCGGCGAGGCGAAATTCATTTGCGTAGGGCCCCGTTTCCGGGCGGAGCGTCTGCGCGTAGTCGTGCCAGCCCTTCGCGTATTCCGCGCTGACGCTGGCAAACGTTTGCTGCAGGCTGGCCCGCGCGCTTTCGGTCGCGGCAGCCGGCGTGGAACCGAAACCAAGCGCAAGTGTGAAATGCGTGCTTCCGAGCTTAGCCGCTTGAATCACGTTCCCGTTGTCTGCGCGCGCGTAGGACCATTCGAGTTGGTGATGCAGGAGCAGATCCGTGTAGCCGTCGCTGATTCCCGCGAAGCCGTTCGACATGCGTTGGAAGCCGGCGCTGCTCAGGAGCGCGGAGGCGACGTCCTCTTTCTGCGCGATCAATGCGTCACCTTGAGTGTAGGCCGTGTCGTGATAGCCGGAGTTCTTGAGCGATGGGTCATACAAGACATAAAGAGAATCATCCGCGGGCCCGGAAAAGGTCACATCGATCAACACCGTATCATGCTGGGGATCCGTCACGTAGGCCTTGCTGATTGTGAACCGGCCTTCGATGTCGCGGCTGGTCTGACGGAACGAGAGCGCATTTTCGTCGGTCCGCTCGATCGAGTGCAGCATGTCCTTCGACTCGAGCCAAACCTTCTTGCCGTCGCTCACAGCAAACTCAAGCGTGCGCACGTCAGCCGTATCGAGGCGCGGGTAGTACACTTCCGTCATGATCCCGCCCTCGAGCGTAAACCAGACGCGCGAGTTTGTTGTCGTGGACGTGCCCACGGCCTCTTTGTCGGCCGTTGTCCACGTGGGCAGCGAACCCGGTGCGCCGGGCGCGGACTGAGCGCGAACGCTCGCCGGCATCAAGAGCACGACCGCAGTTATAAGCAGGACAGTTTTGGGGCTTCCCTTCATCATTTCACCAGATAGATTTCCAACTCCTGAGCCGGAACATTGACCTCGACGCGGTCGTGCTGCACTGGCTGCGGTTCGCCGTGAAAAAGCGGAACGAGCGATGACGCGCCGGCCAGCGGCGTATCGGAAAAGGAAAGCTCCACGGGCTGTGCCTCCGCGGCGCTGTTGGCGATCACCAAGATGCGTTCCTCCGTTGACACTCGTGCGAAAGCGTAGGCCGTTTGATTCCAGAAGATGTTCCACAATCGGCCTCGGCGGATCGCCGGCTGATCGCGGCGAAGTGCGAGAAGTCGCTGGACATGCGAGAAAAGCGCCTGCTGCTCGGCCGTGCGGCCGGATTCGAGGAAGGCATTGTGAGCGTCGCCTGGGAACCCACCGGGGAAATCGTGACGATTGTCCGGGTCGTCGCCTCCCGTCATTCCGATTTCATCGCCATAGTAGAGTTCAGGAATGCCGCGCATCGTAAGCAACATCGCAAACGCAAGGTTCAGTTTCGCCGGAGAGATGCCGGGAAGGCTCGCCAGACGCGGGACGTCGTGGTTTCCGAGAAACGGAACGAGGAGTTCGGGATGCGGAAAAAGCCGGTCACGCGAAAGGACGTCCACGATCGTCTGGATGGGTGCGCCGCCATCGATCACGTCACGAAGCGCATGGAACAAAGGAAAATCAAACACGGTCGTCACGCCCGAATCGATTCCGTCGAATTGGGGGCGGCCTCCGGCAAAGAAGGATGTGACGTCGGGATCGCGGTTGAACACTTCGCCGACGGTCGTCATTTGCGGGTACACCTCGTGGAGTGCCTGGTGCCACTCCGACCAGAAGCGGCGCGAAACGTAGGGAAACGTGTCCAGCCGGTATCCGTCGATCCCTGTTTCTTCGGCCCACCAAAGCGCGTTCTGCGTCAAGTACTGCGCGACGTCCGGATTTTCCTCATTCAAGTCGGGGAGGATGCCCGCAAACCAACCCTCGACGACGTCGCGCCAGTAACGCGGCGGTGCATGGGGATCGGCGAGATATTGGAAGTTCCCGTTCGCCGTTGTGTGGTGCTCCTTTGTGCCGTGAAACCAGTCTGGTTCGGGAGGTGCATCGACCCACGGATTGCGAGGGCCGACGTGATTCGGCACAAAGTCGAGAATGACTTTCAGATTTTCGGCATGAGCGCTTGCGACGAGATCCTGAAGATCCCTGAGCGTGCCGAAATGTTTCTCGACGGAATACTCGTCGACGGCGCCATAGCCGTGATAGTCCTGCGGAGAGCCAGGATCATTCTCGACGATCGGTGTAAGCCAGATCGTCGTGACGCCGAGGCTCCGCAGATAATCGAGGTGGTCGCGAACACCTCTCAAATCCCCGCCATGGTACGCGCGCGGCTTAGACCGGTCGTATGTGCCCGGCGAATTCGCCAGCTCGTCGTTGGCCGGATCGCCATCGGCGAAGCGGTCGGGCATGATCAGGTAAATCACGTCATCCTGAGAGAAGCCCTGAAACTTTCCTGTCGTTGAACCTCGTCGCTGAAGTGGAAGCGTTACGGATGTTCTCCCGGACCGCGCGTCCACGCGAAGTGGGACTTCACCCGGTCGAGCGTCCGGCGCAATATTGAGCCAAACGAACAAGTAGTGCCCCCCGCCCGTCACTTGGGATCGTGCGATGCTCACTCCCGGGTACGAAGCCGTGACGGTGGCTCCTTCCAGATTCTCGCCCGTCGCAAGAAGTTCCACGTTGGGCGTGAATCCTATCCACCAGTTCGGCGGATCAAGCTTTATCACCTGTGGCCCTGTAGTCTGGGCTTCGTGCGGTGGCTGTGAAGGTGCAGCCGACACCGGCGCAAGCGCAGTAATCGTGCAGATGAGCAGAAACGCCAAAGCAGGCGGACGCTGAGCGTGCCGAATCACGTATGTGGCCCCGGACTGTATCGCATGATCAGGTTGAGGAGCGGAGCTTCGTCCGCTCCTCAACAGAAGGTCGGGCACTTTATAGTCCGCGCCTTCGTGCCCAGTGCCATCGGCAAGCCAGCTAGAAGGTAAACCGCATGGCGAGTTCGACCTGGCGCCAGCTATTTGTCAGAACACTGTTAATGGCCCCGATGTGTCCATCGTTAAGGTTCGTATCGTACGGATTGGAGAAGTGCGGCGTATTGGTCAGGTTGTACGCTTGTACGCGGAACTGTCCTTTGACCCGCTCGGTGACTGCGAAATTCTTGAACAGAGCAAAGTCCATGTTCGAGAATCCGGGACCGCGAATCATATCGCGGCCGGAAGTGCCGGGCGCAAGATAGATGCCCGCAGCCTTGGCTGGCACGGCGAAGGCGCCCGGTTCGACATAGTCCGCGATATTGCCTGGATGTATGACGGGGTTGCCTACGAGATCTGCGCGCGTACTGCTGGGATTACCGCTGGCCGTGATGCTGAAAGGAGTCCCTCCCTGCAGCGCGTAGATGGCGTTGAGTTGCCAGCCTCCAATGGCGTAATCGACCCACCTGGAAACGTCTCCGCCCCAACGTTTTCCGCGGCCAAAGGGAAGTTCATAAATTACGCTTGGGCTGAAAACGTAATCCACGTCCTGGTTGGACAAACCGTGTTCAATCGCATAATCCGTATAAAGCTGCGGGGCACAGGCGTCCAGATTGCCGCAGGAGTCATCGGTCGTCTTGGACCACGTGAATGCGCCGGTGACCTGTAAGCCTGCGGTCAGACGGTGTTCATACTGGATTTGCATGGCGTTATAGTCCGATTTGCCCCTCGTGTCCTGGATGGTGATGCTGCCCAACTGCGGATCGAGGTTGGTGCCGGTGCCGTACAGAGTCTGGTTGGCGTTGTAATTGCGCATGAGGTGCGCCCCATGTGTGCCCACATAGGCGAGGCTGATCGATTGGTTCGGCGCGATTTCTCTCTGCACCTGAAGGTTCCATTCGGAGACCTCAGGTGTCACGTTCTGCGGAAGCAGGCCTACAACGCTGACGCCCGTCGGCGCGGACAACTTCAAATTGGTGAAACTTCCGCTCGGCAACGGCCCAGTGGCATTGGTAGAGATGAGCTGTGCCGGCGTGCAACCCGGCTCACAAGGTAGAGAGCCCGTTAGCGTGATCCGATAACCCTGCGCGTATGTGACCGAGTTTTCACCGCTGAATGGAGGATTTTGTGCAAGCTGGTTGCTGATTCCGCCGCGGTCGATGAAATAAAAGAGTCCGTATCCTCCGCGTACCACGGTCTTGCCGTCGTCTGTGAGTTGATAAGCAAAGCCGAGGCGTGGGCCAAAGTTGTGATAGTCGTTGGGAATCGAGGTGCGCAGCGTGCCGTTGCTTCCGGCAACGACTAGCGCTCCGGTCGTCAGGTCGTAGTTCGCCTGCCTGTCGCCAACCTCAACCGGCCAAGTGAGGATGTCATAGCGCAGTCCCAGGTTCAGTGTCAGTCGGCGCGTCACGCGGAAGTCATCGTGAGCAAAGAACCCGTTTTCCCAACTGCGCGTGCCAACCATGCCAAAAGGAGTGCCGTGCGAGTAGGCGTCCACGAAGCCTGCGAACAAATCGGCAATTTCGTAACCCGTGTCTGTGTGTCCCTGACCCGGGCCGCAGCAGGGGCTGTTGCCGTTCCCGGCGAGCTGAAAATAGCCCTTGCCAGCCAGCGGCCGGTACAAATTCAGTTCGCGGCGCAGAACGTTTCCACCTGCCTTGATTGTATGTCTGCCCTTAATCCAAGTAATTGTGTCGTTGTAGTTGAAGCCGGTCTGCGGGATCAAGTAGACACCAAAATCTCCGGTGTACTCAATCTGCGAAGCGTATGCCCCGATTAATGCAATGCCACCTTGCACGCCGGACGTGTAGCAGTTGGCGATGCCAAACTGCGTACACCAGTTCACATTATTCAATGGCGGGTCGTACCCGTACTGGTCCCGGACATATCCGCCGCGAAATTCGTTGATGAACGTTGGGCTGACCGTCGTAGTCAGGCCGATCGAAGCGCCGTTCGGAAAGTTGAAATTCGTCCCGGAGCCAAAGCCCGAAGGCAGAACGCCCAAGGAGGTAGTGTTCGTTTGGTTGACATGGCCATGGCTGAAACGCGCGAACAAAGAGTTCTTGCTGTCGATGATGTAATCGCCGCGGACGTCCCAATCGTCCCAATTCTCCGTGACTGTCCTCTCGATCTTGAAATTGTGGTAAAGGGGATTGCAATTCGCGTCTTGTATCGTGCGCCCTGGTCCGCAATTCGGCTCGGGGTAGGCCGCGAGGTAAGCCTGGGCTGCGGGGTTTTGCCGGTTCGTGGGGATGACGTTGGGCTGTGCGCCACTGCCCATGAATTGCTTAGCGCCATTGGGATTCGTTGCCGTGGCAGCCACCGAGCCGTCGGTCGTCGGGTCATAGATGGGGGCGGGTTGGTTCGGGCCGTTCTGCGTTAGCGGCGGGCCTGTCGGCAGGGTGAGACCGGTCGTCAACGCAGGATTCAGCAACTCTGAAAAGTCCCCTTGCCGCATCAGGTCTGTGGGAACCGTCGCGTAGGATGGCCCGCTCGGTACGTTTTGCCTCAGTCCTTGATAGTCGCCAAAGAAAAACAGTTTGTTCTTGATGATGGGCCCTCCCACAGAGCCGCCAAACTGGTTGCGCACGAAACTGGGAGTGGGCGGACTGGAAAAGAAATTTATGGCGTTCAGCTGTTTGTTGCGGTTGAACCAGAAAGCGCTGCCATGATAGTCATTGGTCCCGGACTTGATGGAGGTCACTACCAACGCTCCGCCGGCGCGGCCGAACTCGGCAGGAGCGATATTGGTCTGCACTCTGAATTCCTGGATCGCATCGGCCGGTGGGAAAATCACAATCGTGTTCACCAGCGCTTCGTTGTTATCAATTCCGTCTAAAATGAAGTTGTTGCCCTGGGCGCGGATTCCATTGACCACCAGTGACGCCCCGCCTTCTTGTCCGTAGCGGAAGGTTTCCGCATTATTAGCGTTGCCCGTTGCGTTGCCGCTTCCGCGAATAACCCCCGGTACGAGCAAAGCGAGTTGGGTGAAGTCGCGGCCGTTCAACGGCATCTCCTCGACTTGTTTAGCTTCCACGACCTCGCCGATCGAGGAGTCCGCTGCGTCAATCACCGGAGAGCCAGCCTCCACAGTTACGGTCTGGTTTATCGTACCGACCTGCAGTTTGAAGTCCACGACGCCAACTTGAGCAAGCTGCAACTCGAGATTCTGCGTGGCCTTTTGGAAACCGCTCTTTTCCACCACCACGTTGTAGTGACCCGCCGGCAGGGCGGCAGCCACATAAAACCCGTCGGTGTTTGTCTGCACAGGCACCACTCGGCCCGTGTCGACATTGGTCACCGTCACGGTTGCCCCCGCGACGGCAGCACCTTGAGGATCCGTGATCGTTCCCTGCAAGCGCGCCGTATCGGTTTGGGCGAAGCAGGCACCCGCCATCGTTACGAAAATCAGGAAAAGCACAATTCGGTGCAGGATGGAATTCTTCATTATCCGTCTCCCCTTTTCGTCACCGGTCGTAGCCGAAGCCCTATCTTGGGCCGGCTGCGCGTGAGACTCGGCTGCCTCCTCAAGACGAGGCGGAGCCACATCCGCCAAGGGCACGCCTATGCAGCCCTCGTCGAGTCGGAGTCCTAGCGGATTCAGCCAAGTTGTGCCACCACACTCACCCCGGATGCCGCATACTCTGCTGCGGAAGAGGCGTCTAACAGAAGTTTCACTGCGTTTGATACTGTTACACGTGCAAACCATGTGCTTGCAGTGGGTTTTGGGGTTTGTTACCTTCCTGTAGCATGGGTGTTACGGGTATGCACGTGTCCCAAAGAGACGAGTTTTTGGGGCAGATCGACCGGCTTGCCGGCAGCAGCGTCCTTCATAGCTCGGAGTCCTTGCTCAAACTGCTCCGATACCTCGCCAAGCAGGCGATCGATCACCCGGGGGAACCGGTCAAGGAATACCAGATTGCAACCGAGGTGTTTGGCCGGCCCTCCGATTTTGATCCTCAGTCGGACTCGACCATTCGCGTGCAGGCCGGCCGCCTGCGGACTAAGTTGGCCGAGTACTACACGGCTGAGGGTGCCGATGATTCGGTCTTAGTCGAACTTCCCAAGGGCAGTTACCATCTCGAGTTTCATCATCGCGCTACCAGAACCGCGCCCCTCAATGGATCTGAATCCCCGCTTGCCGACGCCGCATCCCTCCGCTCCTCGCGAATCTGGAAGACTGCCGCGATTATGCTTGCCGTTCTCCTCGCAGCGTCGCTCCTTGGAATCGTCTCGCTTCTGGCGACGAGAAAATCCGCCGCGATCTCTTCCGTAAGCGTGGATCAACCGGTCCCCGAGGCCTTGCGGATTTTCTGGAAACCATTCCTGTCTGCGCCGGACGAGCCTTGGGTCATTTTCAGCAATGCTGCGTTTGTGGGCCGTCCTGAGGTTGGGCTGCGATACTACAATCCCGCGCATGATTCGAAGGATGTGGTATTCGATCATTACACCGGAGTAGGCGAAGTCCTCGCGATTCACAACCTGGACCACGTCTTCGAGATCCTTCACAGGCAGATTCGCGTCAAGCGCGGCAGCCTCTTTTCCCTGGACGACGCCAAGAACAACGATCTCATTTTCGTTGGCTCGCCTTCGGAAAATCTCACGCTGACCGAAATTCCGGGAACCCAGGACTTTCTGTTTCAACGCCTTTCTTCGGGACCGCGGAAAGGCGACTTGGCAATTGTGAACGTTCACCCTCAACCCAACGAGCCCAAGGAAGTTCTCGCCAGCCCATCCAATTCGCCGCTCACGGAAGACTATGCCGTGATTGCGCTCTTGCCGGGATTGAACTCGGGCCGCTGGGTGATGATTCTGGCGGGGACGACGACCTTCGGCACGCAGGGCGCGGTCGAATATGCGTGCCGCCCGGGTTCTGTCGAGGAACTGCTGCTGCGTCTCTCCGTCTCCAAGGACGGCGAGGCGAAACCGTTCGAAGCTTTGCTCCGAGTGAAGGTCACTCGCGGCGTGCCGGTGAGCACCGAGCTGGTCGCCCTCCGCGAGCGGGCCCAATGAGCAACCTCGCCTGCCATCACAGTTCCCGGTCAGCTCTTTCGCGGTAGAACCCACGCTCCCTGATATCCTGGGATACGGCAAAGCAAACCCCAGTGAGGAATCGCATGCGACTCGTTTCCCTCAATACCGGCCTTCCGCGCGAAGTCACCTGGCACGGCAGCATTGTGACGACCGGGATCTACAAGCAGCCGGTGGAAGGCCGCGTGGCCTTGCGCAAACTCAACCTCGACGGAGACCGCCAGGCGGACCTCGCCGTCCACGGCGGCGCTCATAAAGCAGTCCATTGCTACCCGCTCGCCCACTACGACTACTGGCGGCGCGAGCTGCCCGGCCGCGAGTTGTCGGCAGCGATGTTCGGAGAGAACTTCACCGCCGACGGCTTGCTCGAAGACTCCGTCCATCTAGGCGATCGGTTCTCGGTCGGTTCTGCGGAGGTCGTCGTGACGCAGCCTCGCCTCCCTTGCTACAAACTCGGCATCCGATTCAGGTCCGACAGCATGGTGAAACGATTCCTCGCAAGCGGCCGGACGGGGTTCTACTTCGGCGTCACGCGTGAAGGAGAAGTCGGCGCCGGTGACGAGATCCAAGCGGTTGCCCGAGACCCGAACGCCGTCCCCGTTTCGGAAATCACTCGCCTGTACGTCGCGAAGAGGTGGGCCGATGACGACGTGGCCTCGGTCCGGCGCGCCTTGCGCGTCGCGGCATTGCCCGAGAGTTGGAAGGAGTACTTCCGGGAGCGGCTGCAGAAGACGGAGGCTTGATCTCGGGACGGCGTGCGCGAGCCGCGAAGGACGGCTTTGCGATGTCATTCGCGCGCGCAAATTGGTGATGGCGCCTCGGTTAGCAGGTCAGGAGATGGTCCGTTGACTCGCGGCGGCTCCCGTCATATTCATACGCGCGGGCGACGTAATTACGCCCGACGCATTTCGAGGAGCCGCCAAAAATGAATCAGACTGTTCCGCCGCTCATCTCACCGCCGGCCCTGGCGCGCAAGGCCCGCGCCGGCTGCATGGGATGCCTTGTGCAGTGCACCGTCGTCCTGCTCCTGGGCTGCCTCATGGTCGTCGTGCTCGAGGCGGTGCTCACGCCGTACATCTTCACCATGGGCGGCAGCTTCCACTGGTATCCGTGGTGGAGCGGCTGGGGAAAGATGCACACGTCTTCGGGTGACTACGGCCTCTACGTGACGGTCTATCCGTGGCAACACGGAAGGCTCAGCTCGCCCTTGCACGGTTCGGGCACCGTGTGCACGCCGCGGGGCGAGATGTTCACGATGAAGCTCTCTGGCGGTTTGCCTCCGCGAGTTTGGCGCAACATCGACGGTCAGCCGATGAGCCTCGATTTGAGGCATCAGACGTGGTTCTACGGGTTCACGAACGACCATCGGCCGGAGCTCAGCGTTCGCGGCGTGTGGCACGGGCCGAATCTGGTGATGGACGATCACGGCACCCTGACGCGCGCGTTCCTGCCCGACGGGACCGCGTACACGGGACCGGCGGACAAACAGCCCCGGTCGCGCGAAGTAGTGCAGTTGACGCTCACGACCGGGACTTACTCGGATTTCAAAGCCGCCTGCGCGGCGATGAAGCATTGAGGTATCGCGTGCCGCGAAGCGGCGGTCATCGCTGATCGAGAAACACTTCGACGCCGTACGCGGGCAAATCGACCGTCGATTCGTCCGCGCCCGCGAGCAGCGCCTTCATCGAATGCGGCAGGGCCACGTGCTCCGTTTCCTGCTTGAAATTGATGAGGACGTAGATGCGCTTTCCAGCGCCCTCCCGCCGCGAAACTTCCACTCCATCGGGCACCGCACCGAAGACTGGCGTGACGCCGCTCTGCTGAATCATCCACTCCGCGGCAGCGGCCATCAGCTTGTCGTTGAGGATCGTGCCGATATAGGTGATGTGTCCCTTGCCGTACGCGCGCGTCAACACGGCGGCCTGGCCGTCGAGCCAACCGTTCGACTCGCCGTACTTCAGCAGCACTTGCGCGTCGGGAGCGGAAGCCTTCAACTGCTCGGCCCACACGGACGCTTCGCCCACGCCCCAATCGCCTTCGAGTGGCACATCCTTCTCGAGCGCGTAGTATTGCTCCACGCGCCCGCCGAGCGCGCCCGCTAAGAATCCTGGCTGTCGCTGCGTCAGAAGCGCGTTGTACTGGTCCTTCATTCCGGAGCGCGGGCCGAGAACCAGCTGGCCGCCGTTGTGCGCGAATTCGAGCAGATGGCGCGCGGTGTCTTCCGGCAGGACGTCCAAATCGGGCGCGACGACGAGTCGATAGCTGTCGAGCGGCGCGTTCGGATTCACCACGTCGACGGATTGCGAAAGCCTGCGCAGCGCGTGGTAGTAGCTCCGCAGCAAACCCATCTGATCGTACTTGTCGGTGTGGCTCTGGAAATCGATGGCCCAGCGGCTGTCGTAGGAATAGAGCAGGGCGACTTGCGAAGCGGGGCTCGTGCCGCGCAGCTCTTCGCCCGCTTTCGTAAAGTCGTCGCCGATCTCCTTCACTTCGTCGTAAAACGGCACCGGCGTGCCGTCCGCGCCGAGCAGCGCGCCGTGATACTGCTCCTGCCCGTTGAGCGCGCTGCGCCATTGCCAGTATTCGACGGCATCGGCGCCGTGCGCCACTGCCTGCCACGCCATCGCGCGCGCCTCGCCGCGATTTAGGAAATTATTAACTGCGGCCCAGTTCACATCGCCGGGCTGCGTCTCCATCACCCAGAAATTCTGGTGCTTGAAGCCGCGATTCAGGTCATGCGTTATCCCGTTCGCGTCCGGGTTGACGTGGCCTTCGCCCACGTAGTCGTCCCACGACGCCAGATCGAGTGCGCGGCTCACGACGTAGTGGTCGAAGCCGTCGAAGAAGCCCATGAAATTCGTGGTGATGAACTGGCGCTTGTCGGCGTACGGACGAATCGCGTCGATTTGGTTCTGCTGGTAGTCGGCCCACGTGTCGCTGACGAACCGCTTCCACTCGAGCCGCAGCGCTGGATTGTTGTAGCCCTCGCCGAGCGGAATTTCCGCCCAGTTGTCGTACGTCTGGCTCCAGTAGGCTGTCGTCCAGTGATCGTTCAGATTATCGAGCGTCCCGTACTTCGCCTTGAGCCATTCCTGAAAACGCTGCTTCGTGTAGTCGTCGTAGGAGGATTCGGCGTACTCGTTGTCAATCTGCCAGCCGATGACGTTCGGATTGCGGCCGAAACGCTTCGCCATTTCGCCGGCGATCCTCCGGCAGAACTCGCGGTAGCGCGGCGACGTGAACGAAAACTGCTGGCGATTGCCGTGCACGGCGCGCCGGCCGTTGAATTCGATGCGCAGCGCGTCCGGATATTTCTGCGTCAGCCACGCAGGCGGCGCGGCCGTCGGCGTTCCTACCACAATCGCGATGTGGTGCTTTGCCGCCAGGTCGATCGCGCGCTCGAGCCAGTCGAAATCGAAGTGGCCTTCTGACGGCTCCATCCGGCTCCAGGCAAATTCGCCCACGCGCGCGAACGTGATGTGAGCCGCTTCCATCAGGCGCAAATCCTCTTCCCATCGTGACTCGGGCCACTGTTCGGGATACCACGCGGCGCCTAGAAGGAGCGCGTTGTGTGATGCCACCGCGCCGCCGGAACCTTGATGCGAGCGCGCGAGCAGACGCGACGGAAGAACGCCGGTGAGAAGCGCGATTGTGACTGCTGCAAGTGCCGCGAAGACCGAAAGACTCGTCGAGCGGGCTCGTTCATTCATGGTTATGTCCTTGATTTTGAAACCGCGACGAGCCTACCACGGCGGCGCCGCTATGGATTCAGCGTTGCTTTGCCCGTGAGCTCGATCTTGGCGGACGAGCTGCCAACCAGAATGCCGAAGTCGCCCGGCGTCGCGGTCCAGCCCTTCTTCCCGGCGTCATAATATTCGAAGGCGCGCCGATTCAGCTTGACCGTGATCGTCTTCGTCTCGCCTGGCTTCAGATCCACTTTGCCGAAGCCTTTGAGCTCCTTCACCGGCCGCTCGATCTTCGAATGGCCGTCGCTCACGTAGACTTCGCCCACCTCGGCGCCTTCGTGCTGGCCTGTGTTCGTCACGTCGAAGGACACGGTCACGGACTCGTCGCCGCTGAACGTTGCGGGAGAAACGCGCAGGTTGCCGTACTTGAACGTGGTGTACGACAGGCCGAAGCCAAACGGGAAAAGCGGTTTCACGCTCGACTTGTCGAAGTGCCGGTAGCCGAGGAAAACGCCCTCGGTGTACTTCAGGTGCTTGCTGTCGTCCTTCGTGTAGTAGCTGTTGTAGGTGGCGTTGTCTTCCCACCGCCGTTCGAAGGATACCGGCAGCTTGCCGGACGGGCTGACGTCGCCAAACACGATCTTCGCAAGCGCCGTGCCTCCTTCTTCGCCCGGATAAAACGTGTGCAGGAGCGCGGGCGTTGAATCGATCCACTTCGTCATGTCGACGTTCCCGCCGGCGGTCAGCACCACCACCGTATTCTTGTTGGCACTCTCGACCGCGCGAATCAGCTCATCCTGTCCGCCCGGAAGCACGAAGCTGCGGTCGCGCCCTTCGCCTTCGGTCATCTCATCGAATCCGACACACAAGATCACGGCGTCAGCCCTTGCGGCGGTTTCCCGCGCCTCTCTCAGTTCGGGAGTCTCGCCGGAAGTCACGCCGAAACCGATGGCCGAAAAGCCGCGCTTCACGAAATACTCGAGCCGGACCTTGTACGGCCTTCCCGCCTCGAGATTCAGCGTGTCGAGCTCGAGGTCCGTGCTTTCCCACTCCCACTGATCCATTACGAGCTTGTCGTCGATGTACAGCCGGAATCCATCGTGCCCGCCCACGTAGAACGTGTGCTCGCCCGCGGCCGACGGCGTGTAGAAGCCGGTCCACCGCACGGAATAATCGCGCGCCGGTCCGCCCGCCTTGTAGCTCGAGCGGCCCCAACTGAAATGGATGTGCTCGTCCGTGCGCGTCACCGACGGCGCACCCTGCAAATCGGGATTATCGAAATATTCTCCTCTGAGCCCGGGAGTCTTGCCGTCGGCCGATGTCGAGAAGTCCGTCGAGCTGTAAATGTCGGCCGCCTGCGGCTCGCCCGGAGCGTAGAGCACCTTCACGCCCGAGTGCATCAGCTCGTTGCTGATCCCGTCGAGAAAGCTCACCGACAGAATCGGATCGACGTGCGAGCTGCCGCCGCCCGCTGGCACGCCGGGCCACGTGCGGGGCCCGATCACCGCCACCGACTTCAGCTTCGACCGGTCGAGCGGCAAAACGCCTTCGTTCTTCAGCAGCACCATCCCGCCCAGCGCAGCCGTAAGCGCGGCCCTGCGCCCGTCCTCGTTCATCAGCGACTCAGTCGGAGTTTCCTTCGTGCGCTCGATGAAGCCGAACCGCAGCGCCGTTCGCAGAATCCTCCGCACCTTGTCGTTGATCGTCTCGACCGAGAGCTTCCCGTCCTGAATCGCCGGGGCGAGAATCTGGGGCGTCATGAACTTCCCGTACGGCATCTCGAGGTCCAGCCCCGCATTCGCCGCCGCGACTCCGTCGTACGTCGCGTCCCAATCCGACATGATGATTCCCTGGAAGCCCCACTCCTTCTTGACGACGTCCGTCATCAAGTACGTGTTCTGCGTCATGTGCTCGCCGTTGACCAGGTTGTACGAATCCATCACCGCGCCCACGTGCGCTTCCTTCACTGCCGCTTCGAACGCCGGCATGTAAATCTCGCGCATCGTCCGCTCGTCGATGTCCGAGCTTACGTTGTGCCGGTCGTACTCCTGATTGTTCGCCATGAAGTGCTTCACCGTCGCGCTCACGCCTTCGCTCTGGATTCCTTCAATCACCGCGACGGCCATCCGCGACGCCAGAAAGGGATCTTCGCCGAAGTACTCGAAGTTCCGCCCGCACATCGGCGCGCGATAGATATTCACGCCCGGCCCCAGAATGAAGTCGACGCCGCGCGCGCGCGCGTCCTTCCCCATCTCGACTCCATCTCGATATTCGGCCGCCGTGTCCCACGTCGCCGCCATCGCGATTCCCGCCGGATACTCCATCGACGGCCCCCACGTGCGCACTCCGATCGGCCCGTCGGACATCTTGAATCCCGGCAAGCCCAGGCGGTCGATCGGCCGGATGTACATGTTCGCGCCCTTCGGCCCTTCGAGGCCGCTGACGTACTCGAGCTTTTCCTCGAGCGTCATTTGGCTGAGGATCTTCTCGACGCGCTGATCGATATCACCTTGCGGCGGCGGCGCCGGGTGTCCGATCGTCGGCGCAATGGCAATCAGGCTCAGGCAGAGAGCGATCGCGATGGAATAAACTCTGGCGCTTTTCTTCATGGTCGTGGCCAAACCTTTCGGGTGAATCTCGGGAAGGATTCTCGGCGGAGACGGAGTCGGCAGCCCTGGCGGATCGAGTCGAGGCGGACAGGGCCCCGCGCGAGTGGCATTTTACTCTCTACAAAAACGATTTTGCTGTGACTCCCGTGCCGGACTTTCGCACTGGCGGCGGGAGTTGTCAACTGCTTTCTGCCGGTCGCGTGATCGCCGGCACGCCAATCGGTGACGCCGCCGCCGAACCCTTCGCGGCGCGCTTATGGCACAATCGTTCTCGGCCGGCCCGTCTCCCCGGCCGCGCGCGAAAGGACACCTCATGAAATATCGGAGGCTTGGCCGCACCGGCATCGCCGCCAGCGACATCGGCTACGGACTCTGGGGCATGAGCGGCTGGTCCGGCTCCGACGACGCCCAGTCCCTCGCCTCGCTCCAGCTCGCCGTCGGCCTCGGCTGCAACTTCTTCGACACCGCCTGGGCCTATGGCGACGGCAAGAGCGACGGCTTCCTCGGCGACGTCCTCGCGCGCAACAAGGACAAACGCCTCTACGCCGCTTCGAAGATTCCGCCGATGAACTTGCAGTGGCCCGCCAGCCCGCAATCGAAGTATCGCGACGTCTTCCCGGCCGAGCACGTCTTCAAGTACGCGCGGCTGATTCGCGAAAAGCTGCGCGTCGATTCGATCGACGTCCTGCAATTCCACGTCTGGGACGACGGCTGGACGAACGAGCCGGAATTTCGCGACACGGTCGAGAAGCTGAAGAGCCAGGGCTGGATTCGCTGGTTCGGCCTGAGCCTCAATCGCTGGGAGCCCGAAAACGGCCTCGAAGCGATTCGCACCGGCCTCGTCGACGTCGTGCAGGTGATCTACAACATCTTCGACCAGGCGCCCGAGGACAAGCTCTTCCCGCTCTGCAAGGAGATGAACATCGGCGTCATCGCGCGCGTGCCGCTCGACGAAGGCAGCCTCGGCGGAAAATTCACGCCCGAAACGAAATTTCCCGCGAGCGACTGGCGCTCAAAATATTTCGGCCCCGACAATCTCGCGAAGACGCTCGCGCGCATCGACGAGCTGAAAAAAATCCTGCCGCCCGGCATGAGCCTCCCGGAGATGGCGTTGCGCTTCGTGCTGTCGAATCCCGTCGTCAGCACCACCATCATCGGCATGCGCCGGCCCGAGCACGTGAACCAGAACGCCGCCACCAGCGACGCCGGCCCGCTCGACGCGGCGCTGCTGCAAAAGCTCAAAGCGCATCGCTGGGACCGCAAGCCTCAGCGCTGGTCCGACTAACGTGAGCATCTTTGCACGCAAGGCATTCGGCTTCGCCTGGGTCGTGTTGCTCCTCGCCGTCATGGTGTCCGTCGCCTGGCAGCAGTGGCCGCTTCTTACGGAGCCGATCAGAACCGGCGGCAACCCGGATTTCGCATCGATGCTGCGCCTCGACCGCGCGCTCATGCTCCGTCCCGTGAACCTCGTGCCGTGGATTCTCCTAGTCGTTTCCGGCCTCGCCGCGGTGCTGCCCCGCAGGAAGAATTGGCCCGAAGAACGCGGCTCTTTTTTCCTGTTTCTCGCGCTCACTTTCTCGGTGGCCTGGTTTCTCCTCATCGTAATCTTCGTACGCTAAGCAATCTCTGCGTCTCGGTGCCTCTGTGGCCAATTCTTACGGCTTCGCCTTCATGCGCGCCAATTCCACTTCCGCGCCGACGAATCCCCACGCGTTCCACGCGTTGCCCGCCACCACCTGCTGGAAGAGCTGCGCGGGCCGCTCCGGATCGCGCGCGTACAGGTGCCAGTTCCCGACGCCGTACGTCACGGTGTCGAACGCCAGCTCCGCCTCGACGTCATTCGGTCCTTCGGCTTCGCCGGCAGCGTCTGAGCCTCCGGAATCGCGCCCTGATAGAAATGGAGCAGCCGCAGGTAGAACGCGTAGTGCGGCCCCGTGTTCTTCAGGTCCGGCGTGATTTTCTCGAGCACCTTCGCGGCGTCGTCCGGCTTGTTCGCGCGCCGCAGCGAAACGTACAGCCAGTTCGAGAAGTCGATGACGCTGTCGTTGTCCGGCGCGAGCGCGAGGCCCTTGCGAAACGCCGCCGCGGCCGCGTCGAACTGCCCCTGAAAATAGTGCGCCAGGCCGAGGTGATAGTAGACGTCGGTCTTCTTCGAATCGAGCGCCGCGGCGCGCTCCAAATCCTTCTGGGCGGCGGCAAACCGGCGCAAGCCCAGCTCGCGGTGCCCGCGCTCGACCAGCAGGTCCACACTGTTCGGCGCGGACGCAAGGCCCTTCGTGCACGTCGCCACCGCCTCGCGATATTGACGCCGCCCCGCCTGCGCCTGCGACAGCGCCACCACCAGCTTCGCGTTGATCGGATCCGCCGCGAGCTTCTTCCGCGCCGCCGCGATCGTGCCGTCATCCGTCTGCGCGTAGAGCTTCCGCCCCAGCAGCGACGTCACCTCGAAGGCTCCCTGCGCCGGCTTTGGCGTAGCCGTTGCCTGCTGGGCGTTCGCCCTCGGCGCAATCCAAAATCCTGCCACTAGAATTGCGACGCCTATGATTGAGCGACTCCACTTGGTCATCGTCATCGCCTCACCTCCAAATCGCGGTGATTGTACATCCGCTTCGCCCGCCCTGCGTTCATGTCGTAGCGCCAGCCGCTCGCCTTTTTCCGAAAACGCATTTGTACCGCCAGCTTGCCCTGAGCTAGGTCGAAGGGCGCCTCACTGGCCCCCGCTGCCTTATTCCGAAATGCAGTTTGTAGCGCTGGCTTGCCCTGAGCGTAGCCGAAGGGCGTCCCGCCGGCCATGTCGTCCCGCCTTTGTTGCCGCGTTTCGACTACAATCCCGCCGTGCCGACGATCCGCACTCGCGGCCGCCTCCCGCACTGGGAGGCGGACCGTGCCATCTACTTCGTTACCTTCCGCCCCGCGGATTCTCTGCCTCAATCGGTGGTCCATGCCTTCGAATTCGAACGGCGGGATATCGTCGCAACAGCGCGTGCCGTTGGACGCGCACTGTCGCCGTCTGAAGAGAGAAAACTCGCAAGGCTGTTCAGCGAGCAAATCGAAACAAAACTGGACGCGGGTGCTGGACGTTGCTATCTCGCCGATCCGGCCGCCGCGAGCGCCGTTGCCGAATCCTTTCAGCATTTCGACAAGGTGCGCTACCAGCTCTATGCCTGGTGCGTGATGCCGAACCACGTTCACTTGCTATTTCGGCTTTTCGGCGGCGAGAAGCTTGCCACCGTCCTGCACGCGTGGAAATCCTATTCCGCGAAGAAGGCCAACGATGCGCTGAATCGCTCCGGCATATTCTGGCAGCGCGAATACTACGACCACCTGGTCCGCAGCGACACCGAATTCCATCGAATCGTCGGCTACATCCTGCGAAATCCGGAGAAGGCAGGTCTGCGAAACTGGTATTGGAAAGGGGCCGTCCTGGAACCGCAAGAATAAAAAGAGCCGGCGAGACGCCGGCGCTACGAAATGCGCCGCGGCACTTCCGCGTCAATTAAGAGAACTGCTGCAAAACCCGCCGTCTTGGCGGCTCTCCCGCCTTATTCCGAAATGAAGTTGGTACCGCTGGCTTGCCCTGAGCGTAGCCGAAGGGCGTCTCGCTGGCCAGCCCACCCGCCTTATTCCGAAATGCAGTTTGTACCGCCACCATCTTGGCGACTCCCCCGCCCCCGTCATCCCGGTGGAGAGTCGAGGAACAATGGCTCATTGCGAAGAGCCAGAGCTCATCTTATGCTGCCATCTCAAATGCGCCTAGTTGCATCGGATTTGATCGTCCATCGGCGGCCTACGCCATGCGATTTGCGCGTCTGGCTTCGCCACCAAGGTTACTTGGAGCGGCAGGCCAGCGCCTACGAACAAGTGCTGCGCAGGCTCGGCGAACGACACGAGCTTGAGCACCTGGTTGCGTTCGGCGGAGGGTTGGACCTAAGCCAGCTCGATGAGGAACAGCGTTTGCGAGAGACTTTGGTCGCCATCGCCGACAGGGCCCCACTTGTTTACCAGCCCGCTTTCAGAACAAGGCACGCCCTGACGGGAACCAACGTCGAGATTCTTGGGATGCCGGACTTCCTCATTGGTGAGGACAACGGCTACATTATCCGCGAGGCCAAAATGGCCCGTCGCATTGACGAAGAGAACCATCCTGAGATTCTCCTTCAGTTGCAGCTCTACGGCTGGCTGTTCGAAAAGAGTTGCGGCATTCCCCCGAGGGCGTTGCAGGTTTTCAATGGCATGAGAGAAATCATTCCCGTTCCTTACGACGGCGGCGTCGCAGCCCTAACCGCGCTACAAAAGCTGGTGGCTATCGAGCAGCAGGAGAAGGAAGCCTATGAGCCTGTGATATGGTCGAAGTGCAACCCGTGCGGCTACAACGAGCGTTGCTGGAATCGAGCGGAGGCAAACGGCGACGTATCCCTGCTGCCTGATGTCGACCAAAGCTTGGCGAGAACGCTAAACGCCATGGGTATCCGAACTCGAACGGAACTCCTCGACAAGTTCGACATTTCGAGCCTAGGCGACCTGAAGCGGCCTATTGGCTCCAAGGAACAGCGGGTCGGCAAGAAAGCTGAGCGCATACTCCAATTTGCGGAGTCGATGGAAAAGCGAGAGGTGGTGGTCCTCGCTGCACCCGCGATCCCGCGCGCCCCGAACTACGTGATGTTCGATTTGGAAGGAATGCCCCCGCACCTCGACGAGCTAGATAAAATCTATATGTGGGGCGTTCAAGTATTTGGTGAAAAGCCGAGTGAATTCACGCCCGCCGTCTCAGGATTCGGACCAGAAGGAGACCGTGACGGCTGGCTTGCTTTCTTGCAAAACGGCCATCAAGTTCTCGAAACCTACGGCAACATCCCCTTCGTGCACTGGGCTTCCTACGAGAAGACGTACATCGCCAAATATGTCCATCGATATGGCGACGTTGGCGGCGTCGCGGCTCGTGTGACGGCGAATCTGCTGGACCTGTTCACGATCACCAAGGCTTCGCTCATCCTGCCGGTACCAAGCTTTAGTCTCAAGGTAATCGAGCAATATGTGGGCTACAAGCGCAAACAAGATGAGTACGACGGTCGGCGGGCAATGGCAACGTTTATCGAGGCGACAGAAACCTGCGATGACGCAAGACGGCGCGAACTAATGGACGAGATACTCGCTTACAACCGAGAAGACCTGGAAGCGATGTGGGTAGTCTTCCAGTGGCTAAGAGATGGCGCTGCAGATCGGAAGAAGCCACTTGCCTGATGAAGTGCGAACGCGTCCATCGCTTCGCAGTCCACCGACACTGATACCCCCGTTTTCGGACGCTAGATGGTTCTAGCCGTACTACTCAATTTTTGAACCTGTTCAAGATTTCGTTTCCGTGCTACCGTGGGTTGTTTTCGCACTGAGCGAAATCGGGTACAGGAAGGGGGGAGACGTTGAGAAGGAAGCTGAAGACCGAAGTCGCGGGCAAGTTGGTGATCGACAACCCGTCTTTTCGCCGGGGGTGTAAATGTAGCGCTGCCCCTCTGGCCCTGAGCTCGTCGAAGGGTCAGGGCAGCATCTTCGATCCGGTTCTAATATACAGTTCCGCGATTAGAAATCGCCGTAACTCGTTGAAAACACTAGGCCGGCACCATGTCTAATATACAGTTGCACGCGATGCCGAAGGCTGCGGGCGGCTCCTTGCCTCTTTGCCTCCTTGTCTCCCTGCCTCCGCTTCCTGATCCGCTTCTAATCTGTCCCTCGAAGATTAGAAACGGACTCAAACCTATGAAAACAAACGACAAAAGAATTTCTAATCTATCCGCCTCCCCGGCCAACGCGCTCCGCGCGCCTATCTCCTTCGCCTCCCCTGGTTCCGTTCGCTACTGCACTCCTAATCGCAACAGTTCATTATTAGAATTCCGCCCAAGTCATAGAAAACAAAGCCTTGTGCCAAAGTCTAATCGCAACAAAACACGCATTTCGCCGCGCGAGGCCGCTGATTACTGTGAAGGCATGAGGCGCGGCGGGCCGCTTGCAAAGAATTGCGGCGAGAGGCAATCTGTGCCGCAAAGCAGATCCTTCTCGAGGGCACGGAGGCGGAAATGACGAGACAAACGTATGTTACAGGCATTCTTGCGGTTGCGGCGTTGATCGGCGCGTCTTCCCTGATAGGGACGAACGCTTTCTCGCAGCAGCAGGCGGCGTCGACGGCGCCACAAACCGGCACGGCAGCTGCGCCGCAAGCGACCGCGCCCAGTATGAAGGGGAGAAAGGCCACCGATGCCGAGTTCGTAAAGGAGTCGAAGGCGGCGCTGGCGAGGAGCGCCGGAAGAGGCAGCCCGAGGGTGAGGAATCCGAAGGCCGTAAGCGGCGGGATTAGCGCCACGATGCTTTCGACGCTGCAAGCGCAAAAAATGGCCGCGGATACGGAGCACACGCAGGCGCTGGCGGCGATGCACACGCAATCGGCCAGCGGTCAGCCGGGCGCGGGCTCCACTGCGCAGCCCTCTTCGCAACCAGGGACGAATCCGCCGGCAGCGGGCATGGCAACGGTCCCGCCGAAAACGACGACCGCAATGAGGACGACGACTCCTACCGGCGTCGGGCCGGAGAAGACGATGGGGGGGACGACGCCGACGCCGGCGGGCACTCCGCCGACCTCGGTGAAGCCGGCGACGGGAGGCGCGTCGGTGGCGGGAACGCCGCCGACGTCCGTGAATCCGCCCTCGCCCGCCCGGAACCGGTACACTGCCGCTCCGGCGCAGCTCACGACGGCGATTTGCCGGGAGGCGGGAATCGGCACGGTGAACGGGAAGACGAAGGGGACTGTGTTCACCCCGACTCAGGACTACAACCTCTATACGATCAAGGGCTGCTACTTCGGGAGTCAGCCGGGACAGGCGTACATCTTCGGGCCGTTCAAGGCGCAGAGGCTGAATCTGCAGATCGACTTCTGGACGGACGGCGAAATCGATGCGCGGCTGGACCCGAATGTGAGCGGCGAGGTCGATCAGAATAACAACGTGACGCTGGTGGTGGCGCCGAAAGGCGCTGCGGAACTCAAGGCGACCGGGTTTTCGTTTTATGCGGCGCGGGAAGTGGTGTTCCTGAGCACGATCCCGCAATCGTGGGCGAAGCTGGCCGACATGCGTAACGGGCCGCTGGAGGCGAAGCTCGAATACACATCGCCGATTCCGTCCGATTCGCAGGGAGCAGGGTCGACTGCGCTCGTCTACCGGTACTTGCCGGATAACTTCGGCGCGGGCGTCGACTATTATCTATTCGAAAAGCTTGCGGCGGGATGGACGTCAGATTCGGCGCAGCTCTTTACGTACGATTCGAACGAGTGCAGCGGCATTGTGACCTACAAGCAGAGCTTCGGCAGCTGGGACATTGAATGGGTGAATGACGACATCCGAGTGACCTTCGCGTCCACGGTGTGTTCCGGATTCTGGCCGCCGCCGCCGCTGCCGCCGGTATGGTGGTACGAGAACCGCACGGTCTCGACGTATTCGCTCAAGATGTGGGTGAACGGGCCGCGCGGAACCACTCCGTGAGGATGGCGGAGCCGCGAGATACAAACCAGCCAAGCGTCTAAAAGCGCCTGTGGCATAATCGGAGTGAGGGGCTTCGGGGCGCACGGCGAGCCCTGCCAATCCAAAACCTGTGAAGGTGACGAAGAAAATTCGGCGGAAATTCCTTGCGGCGCACCGCAAGCTGCGCGAGATGCGCATGATTGCGAAGGGGCTTGCGTCGACGGAGCATCCGCTGCTGGTCCACATCATTCCGACGCGGCGCTGCAACCTGGCGTGCACGTACTGCAATGAGTTCGACGACTACTCGAAGCCGGTGCCGACCGAGGAGATGTTTCGCCGCATCGACCGGCTGGGCGCGATGGGCACGGCGATCATCACGATCAGCGGCGGGGAACCGCTGCTGCACCCCGACCTCGACCTGATCATCCGGCGGATACGCGACAACGGAATCATCGCGGGGCTGATCACGAACGGCTACCTGCTGGTGGCGGAGCGGATCGAGCGGTTGAATCGCGCGGGGCTGGAGTATCTGCAGATCAGCATCGACAACGCGGTGCCGGACGAAGTGTCAAAGAAGAGCCTGAAGGTGCTGGACCAGAAGCTGGAATTGCTGGCGGAGCACGCGGAATTTCACGTCAACATCAATTCGGTGCTGGGGAGCGGGATCGCGAATCCGGAAGACGCGTTGAAGGTGGCGCATCGCGCGGTGGAGCTGGGGTTCACGTCGACGGTGGGGCTGATTCACGACAACAACGGGCAATTGCAGCCGCTCGGGCCGCGCGAGCAGGAGATTTTCGAGGAGATTATGTCGCTGGGGAAAAGCTCGTTCGCGCGCGTGAACAATTTCCAGCACAATATCGCGGCGGGCCGCGAAAATAATTGGCGCTGCCGCGCGGGCTCGCGCTACCTCTATATCTGCGAGGACGGGCTGGTCCACTACTGCTCGCAACAGCGCGGGTATCCGGGAATTCCGCTCGCGCAGTACAGCGACGAGCAGCGGCGGCGCGAGTTTTACACGAAGAAGGGATGCGCGCCGCGGTGCACGGTGTCGTGCGTGCATCAGATTTCGACGGTCGATTTCTGGCGCGCGCCGCAGAAGCTCGAGCCTCTGCCGCCGGGCGCGGCGGGCGCGGGCGCATCGGCGTCGTCGACGGGCGAGCCGCTCGTACAATTGAGCGGATCGAACGGGCCTCATTAGCGCGATTCCCAGCGTTCCCCCCAACATCCCAGCCCGTTCCACTTACGCCGCAGCGGGCCATCTCTTTCTCAAATTTTGTTGCAAACGTTCAGGGCTAAGAGTAGAAGTTCACTCATCGACCGGCTCGTACCTATGGGTGAGGGGCAGAGCGGGGCTCTTTGATCTTCCGCACTTGGGGATTCTATTGCGGGCGCACGGCGGCTCGCGGAGAGAAAATCGGCAAGCGCTTCCCGGGGAGGGTGTGTCATGAGACTGCGTAACTTCGTTCTGTGCGTGGTGGCGGCGTGCGCGTTGGTGGTGAGCGGCGCGGGCCGCGCGCGAGCGCAGGTGAACACGGTGAACGTGTCGGGCACGGTGCTCGACCCGCAGAACCTGGCGGTGAAGGGAGCGCACATCACGCTGAAGAACCTGGCCACGGGCGCGGAGCGCGTCACGACGAGCGACGACGCGGGGCGGTACGAGATCATCGGCGTGCCGCCGGGCACGTACTCGATGACGGTGGAGGCGGACGGCTTCGCGACGCTGACGAACGCGTCGATGACGCTGACGCTGGGCGCGACCGCGGAGTACAACCCGCAGCTCCAACTGAAGGCCGCCGCGCAGACCATCAGCGTGGAGGCGGCGCCGGAGCTGGTCGACACGGCGAAGACGGACGTCTCGACGACGGTGAACCAGACGCAGATCAACGACCTGCCCATCAACGGTCGGAACTACATCAACTTCACGCTGCTGAATTCGCAGGCGGCGCGCGACGACACGCCGTCGATCGGGGCGGCGCCGACGAGCGGGCTGAACTTCGGGGGGCAGCGCGGGCGGTCGAACGAGGTGTCGGTGGACGGCGCGGACGCGGTGGACAATTCCGTGAACGGCGTGCGGGCGACGGTGTCGCAGGAGGCGGTGGAGGAATTTCAGGTGATCACGAGCAATTACATGCCGGAGTACGGGCGCGCGATGGGCGGTGTGGTGAACATCGTGACGAAGTCAGGATCGAACCAGGTGCACGGGGACGTGTTCGGGTTCCTGCGCGACACGGCGATCCAGGCGCAGAACCCGTTTTCTGTCAACGCGGTGTTCGACCCGGCGACGGAGACCGTGAGCACGGTCCCGGTGAAGCAATCGTATACGCGCGTGCAGGGCGGGCTGGCGCTGGGCGGGCCGATCAAGAAGGACAAGACGTTCTACTTCTTCAGCTACGAAATCACGCGGCGGCACGAGACGGGGTTTTCGAGCATCGGCGCGAACAACTTCGACCTGCAGGCGTTGCCGACGAGCACGACGGGATTTCCGCAGCCGTGCTACGCGGGACAGGCGGCCGGGCTGGTGACGTCCGAGCAGAAGGCGTTTATCGGGGCGAATGTGAACGCGCTGGGCGAGCAGTATTTCTGCGCGGCGGCGCTCGCGTCGCAGACGGCGCTGTTCGGCAACACGCCGGCGCTGAGCGGGACGCCGCTGAACACCTTCGTGTCGAGCGGCGCTACCGTGCCGGCGTCGTTCGTGGGGCTCGTTTCGACGATCGGGAACTTCCCGACGTCGGAGGGCACGAGCCTGTGGTCGCTGAAGCTCGACCACAACTGGAACTCGCGGAACAGCTCGTTCATCCGCGCGAACGTGTCGCCGTCGACGATTTCCGGAATCGAAGTGAACGCCGAGAACCAGAACTTCGGGCAGAACGCGGCGTCGCGAACGTCGGTGCAGCAGTCGCGCGACTTCGCGATCGTGGGGCAGCACACCACGTCGATCACCAACAGCCTGTTCAACGAGTTTCGTTTCCAGTTCGCGCGGCGCGGGCTGCACTACGGCTTCTCCACCAGTCCGGGTGGAGATCTCCCGGCGGTGAACATCACGGGGTATGCGTTCTTCGGGCGCGAGCCGTTCTCGACGGAAGACCGCAACGAAAAGCGGTACGAATGGACCGACAACCTGACCTGGACGAAGGGAGGGCACACGTTCAAGTTCGGCGGCGACGTGAACCTCCTGCAATTGCGGTCGTCGAAGTCCGAAATCTTCACGCTGAACTACGGCGGCGTGTACTCCTTCGGGAGCGTCGACGCCGGCGCTTTGAGTTCGGCGTTTTCGGCGGCGCCGGGATTCTCCGCGGTGCAGGCATACGGGCTCGGCATCCCGACATCGTTCATTCAGGGAATCGGCACGTCGGACCGGCCGTTCGACAACAAAACGCTCGGCGTATTTGCGCAGGACAGCTGGAAGATCAACAGCCGCCTGACGGTGAACTACGGCGCGCGATACGACATCGAGTGGATGCCGATATTCAAGCCCAGCACGGACCTGAACGCCGCGGGCGAACAGGCGTTCGGGGTAGTCGAAGGCGTTCCCACCGATTCGAACAACATCGCGCCGCGCATCGGAATCGCGTGGGATCCGTGGGGCAACGGCAAGACGGTGATCCGCGCGGGCTACGGATTCTTCTACGATCACCCGGCGCTCGCGCTGGCTTTCCTTGCGACCGCCGAGGACGGCGCCACGTCCGCGCTGCTCGAAACCGCCGGCGGGGCGCCCTGCGCGGGAGCCGCGTGTGACGCGGACGTGAATCCGTTCGCGTTGAATGCGACGAACATCTTCCAGGGGCTGCTGACGGGCAATCTCGCGGGCTGCTCGACGGCGTTTCCTTCGATGTGCTATGAGGCAAGCCAGCAGCGGTTCAACGAGTTCCAGCAGAATTCCTTGTTCGTCAATCAGAATTTTATTTCGGAAGGCTTTCCGCTGACGCTGCTGCCGTTCACGATTCCCGTCGCCAAGAATTTCCAATACGCGCTGGCGCAACAGGCCAACCTGACGATCGAACGGGAGCTGAGCAAGGATTGGAAAGTCAGCTTCGGATACAACTTCACGCACGGAACGCACCTGGATCGGACGATTAATATCAGCGTGACGGACCCGGCGCTGCTCGTCTCGAACGCAGCCAATGCTATCGCCGCGGGCATCAGTACCCCGGGAGCGAATCCGCTGGGGGTTTCCGTTCCGGAAGGAAGCGGCGTGCCGGGCTGTGTGAACACGAGCCCCTCAACCAGCGTGGCGCTGATTATCCCTGGAATGATCGGCACCGGTTATACGCAGGCCAATTGCGGCGGCGCGACGATCGGCTACGTCAGCACGCCTGCCGTATTCAATTATTACCGCCCATCGGGTCCGAACCCGTCGTTCGGGCCCCTCGTTCCCGGGGGCTACGCGACGCTGGTGGGGCTTGCAGGGGCGGCGGGCTATCCCACCGGATTTTCCGGAGTGCAGATTCCGTGGAGCGACGTGAACCCGCAGACGTCGACCGGGAACTCGATCTACAACGCGTTCACGCTGACAGTGACGAAGCGGCTTTCGCACGGGTTCGAGATGCTGTCGGGCTGGACCTACTCGCACTCGATCGACGATTCCACCGATCTTTCGACGCTCCTCAATCCGCAGGACAACAGCTTCCCGAATCTCGAGCGCGGCAATTCGTACTTCGATCAGCGGCATCGCTGGATCACGAGCGCCGTTTTCCAGAGTCCCTACCATCAAAGCGATTCGGGCTTCTGGAACAAAGCGCTGGCGGACTTCACGGTGGCGCCGGTGATCGAGGTGGCTTCGGGACGGCCGTACAACGTCCTCATCGGCTCGAATCCGAACCTCGATTTCGGCACGGCTACAAACCGGCCTTCCGTTTTGCCGCCCGGCGTCACGCTTCCGGCCGGCTTTCCGCCGCCGGTGACGTCGCCATATATTCCCGGCGTCAGTTTCATCATTCCCGCAACCTGCATCGATGCCACCGGAACCCCATTCGGCTCTGCCACGGTGCCGTCCCCGCCGTACGGTTGCATCGGCAACCTTGGCCGGAACGCGTTCACGCGGCCCGGCTTCTTCGAGATCGATCTCCGGATCAGCCGCAGGATACCGATCAACGAGCGGGTGAACCTGGAAGTGATTGCGGACGGATTTAACATGCTGAACCGGCTGAACGTCAGCGATGTGAATCCGCTGTGCGATCCGACTTCCGGAACGTGCACGGCCGGCCAGCCAACGGCGTCGTTCGATCCGCGGACGTTCCAGTTCGCGCTGAAGATCAATTTCTAGACTTTCTTCCTCCTCGGGGAGTTCCCGGGCCCGGCGGCGCGGGAACTCCCTTCTCGTAGCGAATGAGCCAACCTCGAAAGGACTTCTCGCCGTTCGGACTTGGCGTTAGAGTGTTAAGCGAAGTCTCGAAGAACCTTGTATTTTCCGGGGGAACAGGAATGAATCCGGTTGTGTGGGTCGTCGTCGCGGGCGTGATCGCTGTCGCGATCATCATCATCACGGCTTCCCTCACATCGTCGTCGAGCCGCAAGTCCGAACAGCAACTGGCGGCCATGCGGCAGGAGATGCAGACTTCCCTCACCACGCAGAGCCAGGGCATTTCCTCGCAACTCAATCACGTGGTGCAAAACGTGACGCAGCAGCTCGGGCAGGTTCGCCAGGAACTGCAAGCCGGAGTGGCGTCCACGGGCCAGCTCACCAGCGACGCGCAGCGCGAAGTCGCGCGGCGCTTACAGGCGTCGACCGATCTCCTCGTTGAGATGAGCCAGAAAATCGGCGAGGTGCGCCAGACCGGCCAGGACCTTTCGAAAGCGGCGCAATCGCTGCAGTCCGTCCTCGGGGGAGCGAAAACGCGCGGAACGCTCGGCGAAGTGACGCTCGAGCGGCTGCTTGCCGACGCGTTGCCGCAGTCCGCATTCGAGACGCAGTTTCGCTTCGATTCCACCGGCGCGGTGGTTGACGCGATCGTGCGCATCGGCAACCGCATCCTTCCCATCGATTCCAAGTTTCCGCTGGAGGCCTACCGCCGCCTGGCCGACGGGGGAGACGAGGCGCGGCGCGACTTCTGTGTCGCCGTCCGCAAGCACGCCACCTCGATCGCCGAAAAGTACGTCCTTCCGCACGAGCACACATTCGACTACGCCCTGATGTTCGTGCCGTCCGAAAGCGTCTACTACGAATTGCTGATGAGCGAAGATTCGAAGCACGGACCGCTCGATGAATTTTGCCGCGCGCAGCGCGTCTTCCCCGCTTCGCCGAACACGATCTGCGCTCTCCTCGGCGCCGTCGCCATCAATTTGCAGGAGCGGAAACTCGAGGAGAACATCCAATACCTGCGGTCCGGCCTCGACGGGCTGAAAAAGCAGATGGAGTCGTTCGCCGACGTGTACGAGAAGCTGGGAAATCATTTACGGCACGCGCAGCAGAGCTACGACGAGGCCGACAGCAAGTTTGAGCGCGCACGCAATTCGCTCGAGCAGGTTTCCCAGGGAGTCTTCCCGGAAAAGCCTGCGCCGAAGATTCTCGATGCCGGCTCCGCGGAACCCGCGCGCACCGAGCCTTTGTTCGCCGGGGAGAACTACAAGGCGGACTGAGCGGCATCCAGCAGCGTTCGAAAATCTCCCGCCATCGTCACCGAAAGAAGCTGTTGCAACCGGCTGCGAACCTTCGCGGTGTTGCGCGGGTGACGCGCAAGTTCCCGAGCCATGTCCCTCAGGTCGCCCTGCACGTCTTCGGGCGCGAGCGGCTCCGCGGCCTCGACGAACCGGCGGGCGGCGTCGGGATCGGACGCACCGGCAATGCGAGCGTCGAATGAGAAATCGCCGGAGCGAATCGCCTCGACCTTGATCTGCGCGGTATTCTGCGCGCCGCCGCTGGTGGTCACTTCCTGCGCGTCGCCCTTTTCGAATTGCAGCACGCCCGGCGTTTCATTCTGCACGACGATGTGAAGCGGCTGTTCCGACCCGCGCACGCGAACCGTGAGCCATCCCTTCTTGCCGGGCGTCAGCGCGGGTTTGGGAGGCTCGAAGTCCAGTGCCACGAGCGTCGACATTTCTTCCCGCTGTGCGGTGGGCGTCTCGACGGATACCTTCGCGGGACCCGGAGCCGCTTTCGGCGAGGCGATCACGACGAGGCATTCGGGCGAGCTCGCGAGAACCAGAGCCGGCTCCCCATTGATGTGCACGCGGTCGGCCTCGGCATCGCCGCGAAAGCCGCTGCCGCAAATTGAAAAGCGGTCCCGCAGGGACGCCACGGGCGGCACCGTCATCCGCTGCTGACCGCCTTCGGCAGGCGAAGGGTCGATCAGCGCCGCAACGGAAGAGCCGGACGCGCGCGCGATCAGGGCGCCGCCCGAGGAAGGAACCGTGAAGAATGCGCGCCCGGTGGCGTCGGTGCGGACGACGTCAGTGGGCCCGAGCCTGACGATGATGTTGGGCGCGAGCTTGCCGTTGACGCCCAGCGTCGCGAGCGTCGCGGGACCTCCGGCGACGAGCTTCGGCGGCAGGACGATCGTCACAGCCCACGTTGTGGGCGATGCCGCCTGCTCGCCGGCCACGTACGCGTGCGTAAGCGGAAGAACGACGCACAGCGCGAGCGCCGCCACAGCTGCCCCTTTCGCTCCCCGGCAACGCCGCACGCGCACTCTCTCCGGTGGGTTCTGGTCACGCATGACGCGACCAAACTACTGCGAAACGCGGCCTGAATTCAAAGATTCGTTTGCGGAACGGAATCGAAAGCACGAATGAGGCGTGTGCGAGGCTACTCATCCAGGCGAACGACGAACGTGGTGAACTGCTCGTTCGAATGCAGTTGCGCCGCAAGCTGGCGGGCGGCATCTTCGGTTTCGAACCGGCCGACGCGAACGCGATAGAAGAGTCCGCTCGGCGAGTCATACGTCGCGATGCTGACGGGCGGATAGTTCACCTCGAGCTGCGTTTTCAGGCGCTCCGCATTTTCTTGGAGCAGAAACGCTCCCACCTGCACGCCGAAAAATCCGGCCGTGGGATTCGGGCCCGCGATCACTTCGAGGCGCACCTCTGCGGTTCCGGTGCCGACCATGTCGATGGCGCGCGCCGCGGAAAGCGAGAGATCGATCACGCGGTTCGCCACGAACGGACCGCGATCGTTGATGCGAACCTCCGTCTGCTTGCCGTTCGTCAGATTCGTGACGCGCACCACCGAATTGAAGGGCAGCGTGCGGTGCGCCGCGGTGAACTGGCGCATGTCGTAGATTTCGCCGTTCGATGTGCGATGACCGTCGAAGGGCACGCCGTACCACGACGCCACGCCCTGTTCGACGTACTCGCCCGGCACGGCGGGCTGGCGCTCGACGGCGGGGGGCGGCCCGGAAGGCGGCGATGGCGGCGCCGCGGACGGCTCGGGAAGCGGCGTCTGCGCGGGAGGTTGAGTGGCAACGTTGTGGCGCGCGCAGCCTGCCATCGCCAGCAGCGCCATAGCGGCGAGTGAAAGCGGTAGGCACCCGCCTCGCGCTCCACGGGATGCCGTTCGTTTGCGGGGAGATGCGCCACGCGGGGCGGAAGGTGTCACGCGGCGTCCCGATGCACTCGTTTGACCATATTTTCTGTATTATAGGAAGTCAGCGGTTCCCAAGGAAGCCTATTGGACCTCTCACCACGTTTGCGATGGAAACTCGACCGTCTCAAGGAACAGATTAGCGGCGCATTCGGCGGCAAGCCCGAAGAAAGGCGGCCTAGGCTTTGCCCGGCGTGTGGAACGCTGGTCGGCTCGACGGCGACACGCTGCCATCAGTGCGGCGCGAGCATGACGTTCTCGCTCGCGGCGGCGAGCAAATCACTGAGCCGGTTGTTGCCGACAACGTCTCCCGCGACATACGCGATCCTGACGCTGAGTTGCATCCTCTACGGGTTCAGCTTGCTGTGGACGATTCGCCTCAGCGGGCTGCAGGCGCCGGCCGGCGGGGGAATTGGCGCGCTGCTGGGTCTCGGTGGAATCGACGGGGGTGTTCTTCAGAGACTCGGAGCTTCGCTGCCGCTGCCGATCAACCTGCAACAGCCCTGGCGGTTCGTGGCGGCCGTGTTTCTTCACGGCAGCATCATGCACATCGTATTCAACATGTGGGTGCTGATGGACATCGGCCCGCAAATTGAAGAGCTCTACGGCTCCGCGCGCTTCCTGTTCATTTACGTGGTGACGGGAATCGGCGGATACCTGGTGAGCAGCTTTTTCTTCAAGTTCAGCGTGGGCGGCTCAGGAGCGTTGCTGGGGCTCATCGGCGTGCTGCTGGCGATCACGACGGGGCGCAAGAGCGCGGGAATGCAGATGCTGCGCAGCCAAATCATCCGCTGGCTTATCTACATCGCGGTGTGGGGCTTTCTTTTCCCCGGCATCGATAACTTCGCGCACGCGGGAGGACTCGCGACGGGCTTCGTCCTTGGCAAGATTATGGTCGATCGGGCGCCGGTTTCGCCCGAGGAGCGCAAGCGGGCGCAATTGCTCGGTTGGGCGAGCGCGCTGGTGGTGATCGTGAGCTTCGCGATGGTGGTGTTCCTGAATCTGAGGCCGCAGGGATAGCGGGACAGGCGGCGGCCCGGTTCTAGTGCCCGGCGTGCAGTTGCCGCGAGACGGTCACGCTGTAGTGAATTCCTGAGATCATCACGAACGCGGCGACCAGATAGCCGCAAAGCTCGCGCACAATCCACAACGTCGGGTCCTGCCAGATTGCCGCGATAAGAACGATCACAATCAGCGCGATTTCGAAGAACGTCGTCGCTTTGCCCCAAATGCTCGGCGGAAAAGGCCGATAGCCGACGGTGATCAGAATCACGGCGCTGGCCACCAGCAACAGCATGTCGCGGCTGAGCACCAGAATCGTGAGCCACCACGCGATCTTTCCCTTCAGCGCCAGCACGAAGTACGACGAGGAAAGCAGAAGCTTGTCCGCGATCGGATCGAGGTAGGCGCCAAGCGGCGTTCGTTGATTGAGCCCCCGCGCGAGCAGGCCGTCGAGGCCGTCGCTGATTCCCGCGGCGATCAGGATTCCCAGCGCCGCGGCCCAGCTCCCGTACTTGATCGCGATCAGAAAAAACGGCAGAAACGCCAGGCGCAGAAACGTGAGCTGGTTCGGAACGGTCAGGATGCGCTTGGCCATGGGCATTTTCATCGATCGGGAAACGGGTTTCGATTACGCGAACTGAGCGAGATAATCGACCAGCGAGCGCCCCACTTTCTTCTCGAAAAGTTCCGCGAGCGAAGGGATCGAGCCGCGCGGCTCGTCCAGCGCGATCCGCTCGATGCGCAGCATCGGAAAGAACAGGGTCGGAAGGCCCATGCGCTCGCCTTCGGGATGCAGCACCTGGCTGACGAAATCGTCGAACGAGCTCAGGTCGATTCCGCGGAGCGTGATGCCCGCGATGGACATGTCCAGCAATTCGCCCCACATCTTTTCCTTCGGCGTGTGCAGGCTGATCACCACAATGGAGTGCGGCTGCATCGATGCTCCTTGGAAGTCGTTGCCTCGATCGTAGCGCAGCGCGGATGCGCCCTGCATCCGGCCTATTCAGCGCGGGCGCAAGAGTTATCCTCGGGCCGCCGCTACCTCGCCATCGCTTTCAGATCCGGCGCGCGCTTCAAAATCGGCTCGGTGGCCTTCTGCACGTCTTCCGGCGTCACGCCGGGAGCGACTTCGCGCAGCACGAGGCCCTGCGGCGTCACCTCGATCACGCCGAGCTCCGTGACGATCATGTCGACCACGCCGACGCCCGTCAGCGGCAGGCTGCACTGCTTCACGATTTTTGGCTCGCCGTCCTTTGTCGTGTGCTCCATCGCGATGATCACGCGCTTTGCGCCCGCGACCAGATCCATCGCGCCGCCCATGCCCTTCAGCATCTTGCCGGGGATCGCCCAGTTCGCCAGGTTCCCTTTTTCGTCGACTTGCAGCGCGCCGAGCACCGTCAAGTCGATGCGGCCGCCGCGAATCATTCCGAAGGAGTCGGCACTCGAAAAATACGCGCTTCCCGGAATTTCCGTGATCGTCTCCTTGCCGGCGTTGATCAGATCGGCGTCTTCCTCGCCCTCGAACGGATACGGGCCTACGCCGAGCATTCCGTTCTCCGATTGCAGGACGACTTCGATCCCGGGCGGAAGATAATTTGGAATCAGCGTGGGCAGGCCGATGCCCAGATTGACGTAATTGCCGTCGCGCAGCTCGCGTGCCACGCGCCGCGCAATCAGCTCTCGCTTGTCGGCTTCAGGCGGCATCGTTTCTCCTTGCTTTCCGGCTTCCGGGCTAGGCGCGCTTTTGAACCGTGCGGCGCTCGATCCGCTTCGCGTAGGTTGCGCCCGCGAAAATCGCATCGACGAAAACTCCCGGCGTGTGAATGCAGTCCGGATTCAGCGCGCCGAGTTCCACGATCTCCTCCACTTCCGCGATCACGTGGTCGGCCGCCGTAGCCATCACCTGGTTGTAATTTCGCGCCGTCTTCCGGTAGATCACGTTCCCCCAGCGGTCGCCCTTCCAGGCCTTGATGAACGCGAAATCGCCGCGCAGCGCGGGCACGAGCACGTGGGGGCGCCCGTTGAATTCGCGAATTTCCTTTCCCTCCGCAGCCATCGTGCCGTATCCCGTCGGCGTGAAAAACGCAGGAATCCCCGCGCCGCCGGCGCGAATTCGCTCGGCCAGCGTGCCCTGCGGGTTGAGCTCCACCTCGATCTCCTTCTTCAGGGCGAGCTGCTCGAAGGTCTTGTTCTCGCCCACGTAGCTCGCGATCATTTTCTTCACTTGCCGGCTTTGCAGTAGCACGCCGATGCCGAAATCGTCGACGCCCGCGTTGTTGGACACCAGCGTGAGATTCTTCGCCCCTTTGCGGAGAAGCGCGGCGATCAGATTTTCCGGAATCCCGCACAGGCCGAAGCCGCCCAGCAAAATCGTCGCGCCGTCTTCAATGCGCGAAACGGCGGCGTCCGCGTTGGCCACGCGCTTGTCCATTGCCTCTCCTGGATGATTGCCCGAAACCGAGGCAGCAGTTTACTGCAATTTGTCGGCGATTTTGCAGGCGTTCATTCCCGAAACACCTTGCTAGCCGATTTCATTGCTCCGGCGGCTGACGCCCACGCGAGCCGCGTGTTTCAACCTCTGAACGAGGCTGCCGACGGCGTCCGCAGCCGCCTGCGGCGACGCCGCCTTCTCGATTTCCGCCACCAGTGCGGAGCCGACCACGGCGGCGTCTGCAATGCCGCCCAGGACCGTCACATGCGTTGGCAGCGAGACTCCGAATCCGACGGCGACCGGCAACGAAGTAAATCTCCGAATCCGGCGAACGAGCCCCGGCAATTCTTCCGGCAGGGCCTCGCGTGCGCCGGTCACGCCGGTACGCGAAATCAAGTAGAGGAATCCGCTCGACGCATCTGAGATCGTCGCGAGCCGCGCGTCCGTCGACGTGGGCGCCGCGAGAAAAATCGTGTCGAGTCCCCGCGCGCGCAGGATCGCGCGGTAATCTTGCGATTCTTCCGGCGTCAAATCGGTCGCGAGCACGCCGTCGGCACCCGCCGCTGCCGCGGAATCCGCGAACTTTTCGATGCCCATCTGCAGAATCGGATTGAAGTAGCTGAAAATCACGAGCGGAACCTGCGTGTGCCCACGCAAGCGGCTAACGAGGTCGAGAACGTCCGAGAGAGTTGTGCCGCTACGTAGCGCCCGCTCGCTGGCGCGCTGAATCGTCGGTCCGTCGGCGACGGGATCGCTGAACGGCACGCCGAGCTCGATCACATCCGCTCCGGCGCCCGCCGCCGCGAGCACGATCTTCTCACTCGCCTCGAGCGACGGATCGCCTGCGGTGATGTATGCGACCAGGCCGAGCTCGCCCGCGCCGGAAAGCTCGCGAAATCGCTTGGCGATTCGCCCCGCCGGCTGCGCCGCCGAGGACGATTTGGGGATCGCGGCTTCAGACATAGCGCGAGAGAATTTCCATGTCTTTGTCGCCGCGCCCGGAGAGATTCAGGATCACGAGCTGGTCTTTCTTGATTTGCGGCCCGCGCCGAATCAATTCTGCCAGCGCGTGCGCCGATTCGAGCGCCGGAATGATTCCCTCGATGCGCGCCAGCGTTCGCGCCGCGTCGATCGCTTCGTCGTCGGTCACGGCGGTGTACTCGGCGCGGCCCAGGTCGGCCAGCCACGCGTGTTCGGGGCCGATCGCGGGATAGTCGAGGCCAGCCGACACCGAATGCGTCGTCGAAATCTGGCCGTCGGGCGCTTGCAACACGTAGGTGTACGTTCCTTGCAGCACGCCCGGACGCGCGCCCGAAAATCCGCGCGCCGCGGCCAGCCGCGCCGCGTGCTCGCCCAGTGTTTTCCCGCGCCCGCCCGCTTCGACGCCCACCATCTTCACGCTCGCGTCTCCGAGGAACGCATGAAACAGTCCAATCGAATTCGATCCGCCGCCGACGCACGCGAACAGGCAGTCGGGCAGGCGATTTTCAGCGCGCAGGATTTGCGCGCGCGCCTCTTCGCCGATCACTTTGTGGAAATCGCGCACCATTCCCGGATACGGATGCGCGCCCAGCACCGATCCGAGCAGGTAGTGCGACGTCCGCACGTTCGTCACCCAGTCGCGCATCGCTTCGTTGATCGCGTCTTTCAGGGTGCGGCTGCCGGAATCGACGCCGATCACCTCCGCGCCGAGCAGCCGCATGCGAAAAACATTCAGCCGCTGCCGCTCCATGTCCTCGGTGCCCATGTAGACCGTGCACGCAAGCCCGAGCCGCGCGGCCACCGTCGCGGTTGCGACGCCATGCTGTCCCGCGCCCGTTTCCGCGATCACGCGCTGCTTGCCCATCCGTTTCGCAAGCAGCCCTTGGCCGATGCAGTTGTTGATTTTGTGCGCGCCCGTGTGGAGCAGGTCTTCGCGCTTGATGTAGATGCGCGGGCCGCCCAGTTGTTCCGTCAGGCGCGAAGCGAATTGCAGCGGCGTCGGCCGCCCCGCGAAATTCGTCAGCAAGTCCTGCAGCTCGGCCTCGAACGAGCGATCGGCTCGTGCCGCGGCGTACGCCGCCTCCAGCTCTTCGAGCGGAGCCATCAATGTTTCCGGAACGTAGCGCCCCCCGTACGCGCCGAAGCGCCCTCGAGAATCCGGAACTGCCTGCGCGATCGAACTCATCGTTCTTCCTGCCATATGCGTGATCCATTCACGGCGCGCATCAGCGCCCTTATCTTTCGCTCGCTCTTTTTGCCGGGCGCTGCCTCGACGCCCGTGCAAACGTCAATCGCGTAGGGATGCACGGCGCGGATCGCCTCGCCCACATTCCCAGGCGTCAGCCCTCCCGCAAGAAAAATGGGCACACGGCTTCCCGCTCGCCGTGCGAGCGACCAATCGAACACTTTTCCCGTTCCTCCGCGGCGCCGCCGGTCGAAGCCGTCCAGCAGAATTGCGGCCGCGCCTTTGAACCGCTTGGCTTGCGAGCCGCGAAACGATCTGCTCACGCGCAGCGCCTTGATCACTTCGAACGACCGCGCGAGCCGCGCCACAAGCGCAGGTGATTCGTCACCGTGCAACTGGAGATAATCGAGCCCCACTTCGCGCGCCGTCCGCAGCATCGTCTCTTCAGTTTCGTTCACGAACACTCCCACCGCCGCCACGCCCTTCGGCAGCCGCCGCACGATCCTGCGCGCTTTCGACCGCTCGATGTACCTCGGGCTTCGCCGGTAAAAATTGAAGCCGAGAAAATCGGCGCCTGCCTCGATCGCCCGCCGCGCGTCGGTCCAATTCGTGATGCCGCAGATTTTCACCTTTACTCTTGGCTCTGCCATTCTATGCTGCGCCACCACGCATTCACGCCGCCGTATTTCCCGCGCCGGCGGCGCCGAGAAATTGCCGCAGCGGCTCGGCCGGGTCCGCGCTCTTCATCAGATGCTCGCCGATCAGGAACGCGTCGAACCCCGCCCGCCGCAGCCGGGCCAAATCCTCGTGCGTGCGCAGGCCCGACTCGCTCACCGCTACGCATTCTTCCGGAATGTGCTCGATCAGCGCGAGCGAAGTTTCCAGGCGCACTTGAAACGTCCGCAGGTCGCGATTGTTCACGCCGACAATCCGCGCCCCCGCCTCGAGCACGCGATCCAGCTCCTCGCGCGAGTGAACCTCCACCAGCGGCTCCATCTTCAGCGTTCGACCCAGCTCCATCAATTCGCGCAGCGCCGCATCGGGGAGCACGGCCGCGATCAGCAGGAACGAATCCGCGCCCGCCGCGCGTGCCTCCCAAACCTGCCACGAGTCGACGATGAAATCCTTGCGCAGAATCGGAATCTGCGCCACCCGCCGCACTTCTTTCAGGTCCGCGAGCGAGCCCGAAAAGAAATCCTCTTCGGTCAGCACCGAAAGCGCCGCGGCTCCCGCCTCCTGAAGCGCCGCCGCGAGCACCGCCGGCGCGTATTCCTCGCGAATCACGCCGAGCGACGGCGAAGCCTTCTTCAGCTCCGCGATGATGTTACAGGCGTCGCGCGAAAGCGCTGCGGCAAAATCCCGCACGGGCGGAGCCTTCTTCTCGACCGCGATTTTCAGCGCGACTTCGGGCAGCACGCGCTTGCGATGCGCGATCGAACTGCGCCGCGCGTCGACAATGCGGTCGAGAATCGTCTTCTCGCGTGAGCCAATTTCCATAGGCAGAGGTGCCGGCAATCCGCGCCTGCGGCAGGTGCTCCCCAGGGCCGTCCTGAGGGAGGAATCGCTCGGACTATGCTAGCCGCGCACCCGCGCGGTGTCAATTTCGGGCGCAAAGATGGGCTTTGCCGCACAGGGCGGCGGTCAGTGCGCCAGGAGCGGCTGGGCCAGCCGGATGGGAATGCCGAAATTCGAGCCGCCGAAGCCGCGCAGCACCGCATACGTCACGCCGATCACTTTACCCTGCTCGTTGAAGAGCGGCCCGCCTGAGCCGCCCGAAGTGGTTTGCGCGTCGAAGACAATTTTGTCGGTCGCGACGTCGCCGATGTGTCCCTGCGTGATGAGCGGGCGAATCAGGTTTCGCTGCGCCAGCGCGTCGAGAATCTGCGTGACGTCTCCGTCGCTGTCCACACTGATTTTCTGCACTGTCGCTTCGTCGGCTCGCGCCAGAATTGCCGCGAGCCCGGTTGCGTAGCCCATCAGCACCACCGGCTCGCCCGCCACGGCGGCGCTCTTGCTCGAATCGAGGGCCAGAGGCGTTCGCTTCAGGTCCTGCATGTCGACGCGCATCGTCGCCAGATCCGTCTCCTGCGAGATGTCCTGAACCTCGGCGTGAAACGCGCGCGGGTCTCCCGGAAAATACGCGCGAATCGTCGAAATCTCCGGCTGAAATCCCTGCAGCGTCAGATTGCCGAGCTGCTCGTCCTTCCACCACGGCTGCGCGACGTGATGGTTCGTCACCAGGCGTCCGTCGGGTCCGGCGAGGAATCCCGTTCCGAAAATGTCCACCTTCACTTCCGGCCCGCGGCCTTCGAGCGTGAGAATCGGATTGCCGTCGCTGTCGCGAATCGGCTCGCCCTGCGGATTCAGCCCCGCATAGCGCAGCCGCCGCCCGCTTTCCTTGTCGCGAAACGCCACCGCCACGTGCAACAGGCACACGCTTTTCAGGCCGTCGGCGATCAGCGTCTCCACCGAGCCGCCTTCGTTCTCCACGCGCTTCAGCCGGGCATTCGTTTCCGCCAGCTCCTTTTGCAGCGCGGCGACCTCGGTCGAATCGGCGTTCGCCATCTTTGCCTTCAGGTCCTGGGCGTGCTTCTGCAATTCGTCCTTGCCCATCGGAATGCTGCCGGTGGAGTCCAGGTCGCTCCGGAGTTGCCGCACTTTTGCCATCAGGTTTTGCTGGCTGATCAGGCTGCCGTCGAGTTGCGCGATGATCGCCTTCATGTTTCTGGTTTCGTGCTGAGCGCTTCGCGCGAACAGCAGATAAATGCCCGCCATCGCCGCCGCCGCCGCAAACGCCGCGGCCACGCCGATCTTGAGTGTGCGGTCGAGCGAAAACGCATCGCTCGTCATTTTTTCGGTCACTGCCAGCGCCTCGAACGCCGTGTGCGCGATTTGCTGTCCTTCATTGGCGATGCGCGCCTTTTCGCTCAGGTCTCGCTCGGCTCGCCGGGCGCGTAGTTGCGCGCGCACGCGCGAAATCAGTTCGCCCAAATCGCACGGCCGCGAGATCGCGTCGTCCGCGCCGATATCGAGCGCCGCGCTCCGCTCGGCCGCCGCTGCGCCCACCAGCAGCACGATGCGCACGGCTTCCGTCGCCGCTGACCCGCGAACCGCCGCGATCGTCTCGCGCGTGCCCGGGCCGGTCGCGCGCGTGTCCAGCAACAGGACGTCGCCGCCGGATTGCCGCACCGCTTCGAGCGCTTCGGCGGGTGTGGCGAACGTCGCCGCGTCGTAACCGGCCGCGCGCAACGCCTCCGTCAGGCTGTCGGGCGCGCCGGCATAGCCTTCGACGATGATGATTTTTTCGCGAGGCTGTTCCATCTTGTGCAGTGGCTCCGCTGGCGGCGTTTATGCTAGAAGAAAACCGGCGGACTTCAAAGCTTCGTTTCCTCCGCCCGGGTGGTATACCGGTTAGACGCGGTGCGGCCGCGATGCGACGCAGGATACTTGACGGAGCTCGACGCGGTGGATTCGCTCGAACAATTGAACGCGGAAATCGTTGCGTGCCGCAAGTGCCCGCGCCTTGTCGAGTACCGCGAGCGGGTAGCGCGTGAGAAGCGCCGCGCCTTCCTCGCTTGCGGCTACTGGGGCAAACCAGTTCCGGGCTTTGGCGATCCTCGCGCGCAGTTGCTGATTCTCGGGCTCGCTCCCGCCGCGCACGGAGGCAACCGGACGGGCCGCGTCTTCACCGGTGACCGGTCGGGCGACTTCCTCTACCGCGCGCTCTATCGCGCCGGATTCGCCAATCAGCCGGCATCAACGGACCGCGCCGACGGACTCAAGTTGAAGAACGTTTACATCGTGGCGGCGCTTCGGTGCGCTCCGCCGGCCAATAAGCCGCTGCCTTCCGAACTGTCGAATTGCCGCGCGTATCTCGAACGCGAACTCGAAATCCTCCAGCCGCGGGCGGTTCTCGCGCTCGGCGGCATCGCCATGCGCGCCTATCTCGGGATTCTCAAGACGCAGGGAAGGATTCAGAACCTCGCGCCGTTCCGCTTCGCGCACGGCGCCACCTACCGTTTCGGCGACGGCCTCCCGCGCCTGTTCGCGTCCTATCACCCGAGCCAGCAGAACACGTTCACCGGCAAGCTCACGGGCGCGATGCTGGTCGCCGTCCTGCGCAAGATCGGCCGCTTCCTCGACACTTGAACCCGGGTACTAGTTCTTGACAATGGCCGTTAACTATGTTATATATACGTACCCTCAAAACTAAGAATAATTAATTGTGTGCGTTCGCACTATGAGCGCGATGCCAGGCGTGTGTCTGCACGGACACGTCGGAGGAGAGGAGAGCAGCAAATGAAGATCGACTGTGCTCGTTCCACAAACCGCTCGCCACTGGATGCTTTCGTTCTAATCTACGGTTCGGGGATTAGAAATCGCCGTAACCTGTTGAAAACACAGGGCTGACACCATGTCTAATATACGGTTGGACGGGACGCAGCGGCTGGCAACGGGAAGCCCCTCTCCCCGGGCGTGCCGGAGTCTCAGCTATCTGCGTGCATCTGTCTCCACCGGTGGTTTAGGGTTTCGTCCTTTCATCTCGCCGCAATTTCAATCGGTACACTTTGCAAACGGAAAAGCGCTAACTCACTGAAAATAAAGGGCGAGAAAAATTTCAATCGGTACACTTTTCAGGCCGCGGCGAAGCGCGTCTCTCCGTCCGCCCTTTCCGCTGCATCCCCTATCTCCTTTATTTCCTCTCCGCGTTTGACACTCCCTGGCTCGCTTGCTAGCCTCGCCCTCCGTGGCAGTTCTCCCCTTCGCATGAGCGCCGAACCCGACCGCGAAGCCGTCATAGAGTTCCGCAACGTCGGCTACCGCCTCCCCGGCGGCAGAGACTCCTCCGCGGGCCTTCTCGAGTCGATCAATCTGCGCGTCCATCCCGGCGAAACTCTGGTTCTCCTCGGCCGCAGCGGCGCCGGAAAAACTACCACGCTGAAGCTCATCAACCGGCTGCTTGAGCCCACCGGCGGCCAGGTGCTCGTCGAAGGGAAATCGACGCTCGATTGGGACCCCATCGCCCTCCGGCGCCGCATCGGCTACGTGATTCAGGAAACCGGGCTGTTTCCTCATTACACGGTCGAGCAGAACATCGCGCTCGTGCCGCGGCTCGAGCGTTGGCCTGAAGACGGCATTCGCGCACGCGTCGCGGACCTTCTCGCGCTCATCGGGCTCTCCGAAGATTTTCTGCCGCGCTATCCGCACGAGCTTTCGGGAGGCCAGCGGCAGCGAGTGGGAGTGGCGCGCGCCCTCGCCGTCGATCCGCCCGTTCTTCTGATGGACGAGCCGTTCGGCGCGCTCGATCCGCTGACGCGCAGCGAAGTGAGGCGCGAATTTCAGGCGCTTCAGCGTCAACTGCAAAAGACGATCGTCATCGTCACGCACGACATCAGCGAAGCGCTTCTGCTCGGGACGCGCATTGCCCTCGTTGACTCCGGCAAGCTCGTGGGAACGTTTTCGCCGCAGGAGTTCCTGCGGTCCGGCGAGCCGGTCGCGGCGGCCTATCTCGCGCAGCTTCGCGAACTCGAACGTTCGGGAGATCCGCATGAACCTCGCTGAATTCTTCCTGAAGCACCGCATGGAAATTCTGCAATCGACGGGCGAGCATGTCTGGCTGGTCGGCTTGGCGATGCTCTTCGCCATCGCCATCGGTGTGCCGCTTGGAATCGTCGTCACCCGGCGGCCGTGGCTGTCGAAGCCGATCCTGGGAAGCGCAAACGTCGCCGAGACGATTCCCAGCCTGGCGCTCTTCGGATTCCTGCTCCCGGTTCCCTGGCTTGGTGAGCGCGCCGATCGCCTCGCCATCGTCGCGCTCACGCTCTACGCGCTGCTTCCCATCATTCGCAACACCTCGGCGGGCATTTCGGGAGTCGATCCTGCGGTTCGCGAAGCCGCGCGCGGCATGGGAATGACCGGGCGGCAGATTCTTTGGAAGGTCGAGCTGCCGCTCTCTTTTCCCACGGTGATAGCCGGAGTGCGCGTCGCCACGGTGCTCACGATCGGGATCGCCACCATTGCCGCCGCCGTCGGCGCCGGAGGCCTTGGCGAATTCATCTTTCGCGGGCTGGCGATGGTCAACGACCAGTTGATTCTGGCCGGCGCGATTCCCGCCGCGATTTTGGCGCTTGGCGCCGATTTCATCCTGGGCGTGCTCGAGAGGCGTCTTCGGCCCGCAGGATTGGCGTCACGGTAATCGAGGATGCGCCGCGCCGGGATCCTGGTCTTCGTTTTCGCGCTGCTGTGCGGCTGCGGAGCGCGGCGGCGCGATACGATTGTCGTCGGCTCGAAGAATTTCTCCGAACAGGCCCTTCTCGGAGAGATTCTCGCGCAGCACATAGAATCGCGCACGCATCTGCCTGTAACTCGCCGCTTCTATCTCGCGGGATCCTACATCTGCCAGCAGGCGCTGCTCTCGGACCGAATCGACATGTACGTCGAGTACACCGGCACGGCCCTGACGGCCATTCTGCACGACCCGATCGAAGCGAATCCATCGGCGGTTTTCGACCGCGTCCAGCGTGAGTACAAACAGCGGTTCGGCTTTGACGTGATGCCGTCGCTTGGATTCAACAATACGTTCGCGCTGGTGATTCGCGGCGAGGATGCGCGGCGGCTGAACTTGAGAACGATCAGCGACGCCGCCCGGTACACTCCGCAGTGGCGCGCGGGATTCGGCTACGAGTTCATGGAGCGGCCGGACGGCTACAGCGGCCTTGCGCGCGTGTACGGCCTGCGATTCACGGCGCCGCCGCGAAGTCTCGATCTCGGATTGCTCTATCGCGCGCTGCTCGATCGCCAGGTCGACATTGTCGCGGGAAACTCCACCGACGGCCTTCTTGCCGCGCGGGACCTGGCAGTTCTCGAAGACGACAAACATTATTTCCCACCGTATGACGCTGTGCCGGTGGTGCGCGGCGATATGCTGGCGCGGCATCCCGAAGTGCGCGCGGCGATTGCGGCACTCGCGGGAAAGATCTCCGACGCGGAGATGCGCAAGATGAACTTCGCGGTCGACGGCGAGCGCCGCGACGCAGCGGATGTGGCCCGCGAATTCCTGCACGCGAAAGGGCTCGATTGATTATGGCGCGGAGATGTTCGCGAACCGCTTCAACGGGTGTTGCCCGCGGAAGCGGAAGGCGCTGCGGCTGCGTCGTCGTGGAACGAAATGTCGCTCTTCATGTCCGCGAACGGCTTGTGGTCCAGTTCGGCATACGGATAGACGAAATAATTCAGCGGGCCGCCATCCTGCGCCGGATTGAAGGTGATATCGCGTCCCAGCGAGAACATCACCCGGTTCTCATCGGTCGCGCCGAAGAAGTAGTCGATTTTCGATTTGTTCTTCCAGGCTTCCGAGGCGTCGATCGGCACCCAGCCGATCCCCTGGACGTAAAATTCCGCCCAGCAGTGATAGCTGGCGATGGCGCCTTCGTGCGCGCTGGCCGGCAACGGAAAGCCAATCTCGAATCGCGCCGGGATTCCCGCGGCGCGAGCCATGGCGATAAACAGGGAATGAAAATCGGTGCAATTGCCGTGTTTGGCGGTGCACGCCCAGATCGCGTCGCCGTGGCCCCAGCCCGTGCCGTCGTGGTCGTAGTGCATCGTCGCAATCACATAGTCGTAGATCTTGCGCGCCTTATCGATGGGCAGCGTGGCGTACTTCGTCTGCTCCTGGGAGAGTTCCGCGATGGTGCCGTCGATCGGAACCAGGCGGTCAGGCTGAAGAAAGCGGGCTGTGGCGACGACCGGATGCATGGGCATGTCCCGCACGGTCGAGAGGGGGACTCGATGTTCGAGCCGTTTCACGTGGAACGTCACCTGCACATCGAAGGGGGTCTTCGCGTGAGCCGCGTCGACGGCGAGATAGGCGTAGCGGTCGTTGTACTCGGATTCGCGCCGAATTTCGTAAGTCACCGGGCTCTCGATGTGCACCGGCGAAACCTGTTGATAGAGATCCTCATAGGGCAATGGAATCCATACCCTCAGCTCGTGGCCGCCCGCCGGCAGCGACGGAACGTGGACCACATACTTGAATTCGAGGCTGCGCGACGGGACGGACGGTTCATCAGGCCGCGCCGCGTGGGAAATCAGACTGAAAGAAGCGGAAAGCGCAACTGCCGCGACGAAGGCACAAACGATAGAAGAGCGCTTCACCAGGAGAGCCTCCCTTTCGGCCGGCCGCCAGAGGAATCGATATCCTGCCATGAACATGAGATGAAGCCAAGTGAGGTTCGGAGTTGGATTCCGTCGTGGGAACGGCAGCGTAGGGGCGGACTAGTGCTTCACCGTTTTCATTTTGTCGAGCTCCTCCGAAAGCTCCTCTTTTGCAAGGAGGCCCTTGCGGAGAAGGACTCGCACCACAGCTTCGAGGGCTTCCGCCGTCGTGGGCGCGTGGTGCTTTTGCGGCGCGGAGTTCGTCACAGGGGAAGGACGTGAGACTGACGGCAGAAGAGGTGCAAGTGGAGGCTCAGCTTGAGGCTGCGCCGTGGCCTGCAAACTGGCCCGGAGAGCGCCGGGCGAGCCGGAAGCGGGAGGAGCGAGCCTGCGGAGCTTGTCGAAATCGCTCGAGCCCATGCTGGTGAACGCGACTCCCATCCCGAGCCCCGTCTGTGATGAGCGCACGTTGCCGGACGCGCGGAGCGTCGTATCGTCGGTAGTCAGTTTCAATTCGATCACGGTGTCGACCGGTAGCGGGGTCAGCATCTCGACAAAGCATCCACCGAGCGAGATGTCCGTAACTCTTCCCGGCAGTTCTATCGTGGAACCGGGGATCGACACTTCCGCTTCGATCCTACACGAACGCCGCGGGAACAAGCGGCGCTCGGCTCCATTCCATGCGTTCGGCGCGGCACCCTCGGGCCCGGGCGGCTGGCCGCCTTCGTTGTAGGTGTCGGGTTCCGGAGGTTTGGCCGGCACGTCCCAGATGTACTTGCGCTCGAGGCAATGCACGCCGACTCTTCCCGCTCTCGCGGATCCAGTGACACCGACCCATTGAACGCGGTACCACGCCTTTTGATCCTTGTATTCGATCTCGATATTTTTCCCCGGCTCGACTAAGCCATTCAGCCCCTTCAAGGACGCGCCGGACGTACTGATGTCATGCGTCTGCGCGGAAACGGCAAACGGGCTGCCCCGCGAATCAAAGCCGCGGACAAGAACGGGAAAGGTAATGGCGATGCGCGGTTCGTGCCGGCGTCCCACCGAACCTCCACAACTCGCCTAGCCTTGCGCAACCGCCTGACTCAGAGAGGTACCTGTAGGGTAGAGTGCGTTTCAGAGCGGGTCAAGAAGAGAACCACGATTCCTGTCACCAGAGTGACAATCGCCGGAGCTACGGCCGTTTTCGAGCGGTTGTTACTCGCTTTCCTGAAGCGTCTTAATGTGGGCTTCGAGGGCCGCGCAGTACTGATGTTGTGCCTCGAGTTCGGCCTGCAGCTTCTTCACCAGCAATTCGAGCCGATGAACTTCATTCCGCAGCTTGTGCGTCTCGGCGGACGGCGCTGCGTGCGGCCTCTGCGGGGGCGCAGGTGAGGCCGCCCATGGCGCGGGTGCGCTCGCTGTACGCGGGGGCGCGACCGCAACCGGACTCGACGCCGCCGGGCGTTGGGACGGAGCGGGCCCACCGCCAAACAGACTGCTCAGCGCATTAGGCGCGGGTACCGAAGCGGACGGCGAATCCGGCTCCAGATCATCGCTTTTCGTCATTTCGAGAGAATGCGGATTCAGCAATTTCTTTACGCGAACGATCAGTTCCTGCGGCTGGAAAGGCTTGCGAATTAGCTCATCCGCCTTCACCGCCATGGCTCGCTCGGCCACGGTCCGGTTCACGACGCCCGACATGAGAATCACGGGAACTTTGCCGAACTCCTCGTGCCGCTTCACGAATTCGCAAACCTCGTACCCGTCTTTGTCCGGCATGATCACGTCCGTGATGACGGCGTCCGGCGGCGTTTCCAGAAACTGTGCGAGCGCGGCAGCGGCATCCGCGCACGTAATCACCTGGATGCTCTCCTTGCGGAAAGCGATCTTGATGACTTCGCGCATGGTGGCGCTGTCATCGATGAAGTACACGGTGGGCGTCCGGCCAGGCGCCGGAATTTGGGTGTCGCTCATGACGACTCCTCTACACTGTCGCGTTGGTCTTCGTCGAATTCCCGCATGGCGTCCAGCAGCAGGTCCGTTGCGGAGCGCAAGACGGTACGCTGCGCCGCAGTGGCGCCGTAAACGAATTTGTAAACTCCCTTGTCGGCGCCATGGCACGTCTTGACGACTTGCGTCACGGCTTCATCGCCGAAGAAGGAGCCGCATTCCGCATGAACAATTTCGCCGCCCTCGAAGAAAATGATGCCATCCGCGTCGGACGCGTTGATGTGCAGCGCGCCCGTTTGCCGCGCCTGCTGCAACATCTGAATCACGCCCGGAAGATCGAGGTGTGAAAGACTGCCGCTGAGATCCGTCTCGGCGGTCGAAAGCATTTGAGTCGGCTGAAAGCCTTCCTGCCGGCTGACGAGAAAACTTCGGATGTGCGCCGCGACGTCGGAAGGCGAGCGGCGGCGGTCGACAAAATCGTCGCAGCCGGCGCGATAGGCTTCGAGCAGCGCCTGATCGCCGCCGCTTCCGATCGCAATCAGGGGGATGTTCGCCGTCTTGGGATCGGCCCGCAGAATCGGAGCAATCTCGAGCGCGCCCATTTCTCGCAGATTCGTGGCGCACAAAATCGCGGTCGGAGTGTTCCATTCGACCATCGTCAGCGCGTACGCTGCTTGTGTGCTGGGCACCACGTCGAAGCCCTGCTGCTTAAGCGCATCGCCCAGGCGCTTCGCGAAGTAGACGTTGCTGTCGATCAGCAGAATGCGCGGGAGATTCGTGACGCCGGTCATGCTCGGGTCTCCGAATCGCCGGCGCGCGTTGATTCCGTGGATTGCGACGTCACCAGCGCTTCAAAATCGAGAACATCGAGCGTCTCATTCTCGACTTGCAGCGTACCGGCGACGTACTTCGGATGCGACGGCGCGGCTGGTTGCATCTGGCCGGTGGCGAGTTCGCATTCTCCATCGACGGGAATGGCGCTGAACTCGCTCGTTTTGCCGAATTCACGCCGGGCGATGAGGTAAAAACGGTGCGCAGGGATTCGTTTCCCCGTGAGCACGATGCTGGCGTCATACACGGGCACGATGTGCGCGCGGCGAACGATCACGCCGGATACCAATGGAGCCGTGTGCGGAAACGTGTGCAATCGAACCGGAGGCGCCAGTTCCGTGACGATGTCCGCGGGCAGCGCAAATCGCCGTTCGCCCACCTGAAGCAGGACGAATGACCGGGACGCCGTGTTTTCGGCCGGGGTCACGATTGAGCGGCTCCTTCGAGCTGCTGTTGCGATTCGAGCGCGCGCACGATGCGATCGAGCCGCGCAAACTCGTCGCGCGTCAGGAACCCGGCGGGATGGATCACCGGAATGATCTGATCGTTCAGATACGCGAGCCCGCGATACCAGGCGCGCTCTTCGCCGATGAAAGCGCGCGGCAGCGCGTACACCGCCGGTATCTCCGCCATGCGCTCGATGGCATCGACCAGCACCGCCGTCCGAAATTGGCGCAGAATCAGCGCCAGGGTCGGCCGCGTAACGGGCAGGTGAAAGTGCGCACAGCCGCTTACGACGTAATAGGTCCGGTGCGCTCGCTCGATCGTGTGCCGCACCTTTGCCACTTCCGACTGCTCGAGTTCACTGGCCGCGCCCGCCAGGCTGTCCGTGCTGCGAATTTCCTGCACGGACTCCGCGGCGATGGCAAACGTGCGATGGGCGATCGAGAACAGAATCACCTGTTCCGAGTGCCGGCCGTGCTGCAGCTTCGCCGAATCGTGCGTTGCAAACTTCATCGCGCACCCACCGGCGCCAGGCGGCACAGTCTCACGACGCGCTTTTCGATCGCGGCAGCCACATCATCGAGCGGAAGAACCTCCGCCACGGAACCCGTTTTGATCGCCTCGGCCGGCATTCCGAAGATCACCGAGCTTGCTTCGTCTTGCGCGAGAACGTGCCCGCCTGCCGCCTTCACCGCTTTCGCGCCCTTGGCGGCGTCGTTGCCCATCCCGGTAAGCACGACTCCGACGGCAAGCGAGCGCGCATAGGCCGCGATCGTTTCGAATGCGACGTCGGCGCAGGGGCGATAGCCCTCGATGCGCGGGCCCGCGTCCAGGTTGATTTTTCCGGTCGAGGAGAGACGCAAATGGTGAGAGCCGGGACACAGATAGATTGCGCCTGGCTGAACCGCTTCGTTGTGCTCCGCTTCCTTTACGGGCAGCTGAGAAACTTCGGCGAGTTGAACCGCAAATTGCTTCGTGAACGTCGCCGGCATATGCAAAATCAAGAACAAGGCCGCCGGAAGCTCCTTTGGCAGCGCCGCAATCACGCGCGTCACGGCCGCCGGGCCGCCCGTGGAAGCCGCGATCGCGACAAGGGGGAACTTGCCGCCGTTCTGCGCGGCGAACGCTGCGCCGTTGACGGATGCAGATCCGCCGGTTGCGTGAGCGCTCGAAGCGTCGGGCTTCGAACGCGTCGCGGTCCGCACGACGCGGACTTTCGCCGCGAGTTTCAGCTTTCGCGTCAGCTCTTCGCGCACATTCCGCATATCGAGGTCGACGCCGCTCGAAGGCTTGGGAACGAAATCGATGGCGCCGAGCTCGAGCGCGCGCAGCGTGCTGGCTGCTCCTTCGCGCGACTCGGAGCTGACGACCACGATCGGCCGCGGATGCTGCGACATGATGAGCTCGGTGGCTTGCAGCCCGTCGACGTGAGGCATGTTGATGTCCATCGTGATCACGTCGGGTCGCAGCGATTCGGCGAGCGTGACCGCATCGCGGCCGTCCCGGGCCTGGCCCGCCACTTCGAGCTGCGGATCGGAGTTGATGATCTCCTGCAAAACCTTGCACATGAAGGCGGAGTCATCGACCACGAGCACGCGGATTTTCTTATCGGCGCTCTTCATATCAACTCAGCTTTGCTGCAGCGGCACGCGATCCGCCGTGTGCATGCGATTCCGGGCCGCGTCCGGCCCGATCAGGCTTTCGACGATCGACGTCAACTGATCTTCCTGCACAGGCTTTGTCAGGAAGCCGGACGCGCCTTCCTTGAGCGCGCGATCGCGATGCTTTGCGCCCGCGCGCGACGTCACCACCAGGACCGGGATGCGGCGCGTGACTGGGTTCTGGCGCAGATGAGCCATCAGCTCGTAGCCGTTCATGCGCGGCATTTCGAGGTCGGTGATCACGAGATGGCATCCCACCTGCGCGACGATCTCAGACGCTTCGAGCCCGTCGGACGCGAGCTTCACGCGGTAGCCGGCCTTTTCGAGCATCCTTCCGACGAATTTGCGCACGCTGATGGAATCGTCTGCGACCACGACGACACGATCGTTCTCGACCGGGTCGACCGCTTCGGACGGAATGCTGCCGGCCGCCACCGCCTCCGCTCCCGGCGCGAACACACGGGCCGCGGGCGAGGAGGCGGGAAGCGCATGTCGTTCCGCAGTGTCCGCGGAGATGAGGCGATTCAGGTCGATCAGCAAGATCAGGCTGCCATCGGAGGAGATCGTCGTTCCGGGGAACAATTTCACGCGGCGCAGGTAATCGCCGAGATTCTTGATGACGATTTCGTCTTTGCCGAGGACTTCCTCGACCACCAGGCCCACCTGCTTTCCCGCCACTTTCACGATGACCATGTGGAAGTAACCGTTCAGCGGCTCGAGCGGAGGCAGGGCCAGCTGAAGATCCAGGCGGACGACTTCCGTGATCACGTCGCGCACGCGCGTGAGCAGTTTGCCGCCGACGTCTTCAATTTCATCGGGGCGCAGGCGGCGAATTTCCTCGACCACCGCCAGCGGCAACGCGTAGACGGACGTGCCGCAGCGCACAAAGAGCGCCTGGGAAATGATCAGCGTCAGCGGCACCTTGACCGTGAAACACGCGCCCTGGCCCGTTTCAGAGCGCACTTCGACTTCGCCGTTCAGGGCGTGCACGTTGGCGCGGACGACATCGAGTCCGACGCCGCGGCCAGCCAGTTCCGAGGTGGAGGACGCGGTCGAGAATCCCGGACGGAACAGGAACTCGCGCAATTCGCGCTCGCTCAATTCCGACGCGACAGCGGGCGACAGCGCTCCAGACTCGGCGACTCCCTGGCGGACGCGCTCGTAATCGATCCCGCGGCCATCGTCTTCCACTTCGATGAAGATGTGGTTGCCGCGATGATAGGCGCGCACCGTAACGCGGCCTTTTTCAGGCTTTCCCCCAAGCGCCCGACGGTCGCCGGTCTCAATGCCGTGCGCAACGGCGTTGCGAACGAGATGAATCAAAGGATCGGAAATGTGCTGGATGATGTTGTTGTCCAGTTCGGTTTCGGCGCCTTCGAGGACGAGCTCCACCGGTTTGCCGGCGGCCTTCGCGGCGTCGCGCACGGTTCGAGAGAGGCGCGTGTAAAGATTGCCGATCGGCACCATGCGAGCGGCGGTGATCTCGTCCTGGAGGTTGTGCGCGAGCTTCGTGAAGTCGTCGATATCCGAATCGACGCGGCCCATGAACGATTCGAGCTGAGTGAGAACTTCGGTGACGTCGGCCGAGATTTCCGTGAGCGAGCGGGACAGAATGTTGAAGTCGTCGTAACGGTCCATTTCGAGTTCGCTGAACTCGAGCAGATCGTTCGACATGATTCGCGACGCAGAGGCGAAGCTTCCGCGCAGCGTGTCCTTCTGCGGCGGCTGGCTGCCGGGCACAAGCGAGCTGCTGATGCGATTGAACTCGTGCTTTTCCTGGAACTCGGAGATTTTCCCGGAGAGGCGGCCCTTCGAGAAATTCAGGACTTCAACGAGCTTCGAGAGTTCGGTGAGGCGCCCCAACATGCGGGTACGATTGATCACGAGCTCGCCAACGGCGTTCATCATCCGGTCGAGCCGTTCGAGCGAAATGCGCACCGATTTAGCCTGGGGCAAAGACTGAGCGGCGGCCGAGTGTTGCACCTGTGCGGACGCAGTCCCTTCGGGCTGTGCCGGTTCGGCGGAGGCGGAGGGAGCGTCCTCGCGCGGTGCCGCTTCGGAGACCTCGGGCGTGAGTTCCACGATGCGCCGGAGCAGAGGATCAACGGTCGCTGCCATCTCGGCGTCGCTTGTCCACTGCCGGTGGAGAGATTTCTTGAGAACGTCAACCGCTTCGAGGCAAACGTCGACGATTTCCTTGTTAGGCTGAAGCACGCCTTCGCGAAGGCAGCCGACGAGGTCCTCAACGCGGTGCGCGATCGCGGAAATCCGGTGCAAGCCGACTTGCGCCGCCGAGCCCTTCACCGTGTGCATCGAGCGGAACAGGCGATGCACGTCCTCCGGATTCGGTTTCGCTTCGAGGGCCAGCAGGCATTCCGTCACGGCCTGGAGGTGATCCTCCGCCTCGGGGATGAAGAATTCGAGGACTTCGTCCGGCACTTCGCCATCGGGCGGCAAGGTCGCCGTGTACGAAGGCGCAGGTGGGTAGCTCGGAACGGATTCGGCGGCGGCAATTTCAGGAGCTTGTTCATTGTCCGGAGCATCCGGGGGCGGCGGCGCTGGGAACGCGAAGGCGTAGCGCTGCTTGAATGTTCCGATGTCGTCTACCGTTTCCCGCCCGGTCGAACTGATCTGCAGCAAGTCGAACTCGAGAACGGAAATCGCGTCGGAAATGAATTCGGTGAGCGGCCCGTGCATGTCCGGAGTCAGAGCCGCGTTCATGGCGTAGTGGAAGACGTGCGCCATCTTCGCGGCGACTTCCGAAAACTGGGGGAAGCCGTAGCTGGCGGACGTGCCCGCCAGCGTATGCGCGGCGATGTAAAGCTTCTCGAGATCTTCCGGCTTGGTCTGAGGCTCCTGCAGCAGGCCGGAGTACTCCCGCAGGTACTGGAGGTTCTCGGAAGCCTCCTGCAGGAACAGCTCAACCGATTCCTGGTTCGGCCCGCTCACAGCCTTCCCTCCACGAGCACAGGCGCCTGGCGAGTTCCGCCAGCGGCCGGCTTCCGGTACAGGCGGCAATCACCCAGAACGACAGGCTCGAATTTCACCGGCACGTTCGTCAGCGTCTCTGCATGACCCAGCGAAAAGTATCCGCCCGGCTCCAGCGCGTCGTAAAAGCGGCGCAGGATGGCCAGCCGGCGTTCTTCCGAGAAATACATCAGAACGTTCATGCAAAAGATGCAATCGAACTTTCCGACGTATACCGGCTCGACCAAATTCATCTGCGCGAACGAAACCATGCGCCGGATGCGCGGCTTCACCGTAAAGCCGTGCTTCGTGGCGGTGAAATAGGTCTCCACCTGCCGCAGCAGCACGTCCTGCAAGCTGCGCCGGGAATAGGCGCCGCGTTCCGCGTGACGCAGCGCGCGGCGGCTGATGTCCGTCGCGAGAATCTCGATTTCCCAAGCCTCCGCAAACTTCAGCGAATCACAAAGCGTGATTGCAATGGAGTAGGGCTCCTCTCCTGTCGAGCAGCCCGCACTCCATATCCGCAGCGTTCGCGGACTTTCCCAAAACTTTCTCTCCTGCACTTCGGGCAGGATCTTTTTCTCGAGCGCCTCGTAAACGCCCGGATAGCGGAAAAACGAAGTCTCCTGCGTCAAGAGCCGCTCCAGCAGCGCTTCGTACTCGATGCTGGAACCCTGAACGTGCGAGAGCAGGTCGCTTCCGCCGGACCAGCTTTTCTCGTCGACGTACTCGCGGACGCGCGTCGAGAAAAAACGCTCGCGCGAAGCATCGAACAAAATTGCCGAGCGCTGCTCGATCAAAGTCCGGAGATCGTCGAGCTCGGACTCGGTGAGCTTCGCGTTGGTTACCGAATGTTGTTTCATGGCCGGCACGCTTCAGCGCGCACGCCTTCACGCCGCAGCGAAAGGTGGCGTTACCGGTGAGCGCCCACGGGCACCGAGGGACGCGGTTCCTCCGCAGGCTCGGCAGCGGGACGCCCGGATTGCGACCGGAATTGCGCGAGCGCCTCGTTGAGTTGCTCCGAGAGCTTCACCATGTTTCCTACGGTCGACGCCGTTTGCCGCGCGCCCTGCGTCGTTTGCCGCGTAATCCCGGAGATGATTTGCATCGCGTTCGCCACGCCCTCCGTGCCGCGCACCTGCTGTTTCGAGGCGAGCGAAATCTCCTGGACCAACTCGGCGGACTGGCGGACGACGCTCGAGATCGCTTCCAGTGCTTTTCCGGCCTGGTCGGCAAGGCCGGCTCCGACTTCCACTTCGCGCGTGCCTTCCTCCATGACGACCACCGCTTCGTTCGTCTCGGCCTGAATGGCCTTGATCAGAGCCGCAATGTCTTTCGTTGCGCTGCGTGAGTGTTCGGCCAGCTTGCGGACTTCGTCGGCGACGACCGCAAAACCGCGGCCCGCTTCGCCGGCGCGCGCGGCCTCGATGGCGGCGTTGAGAGCGAGCAAGTTCGTCTGTTCGGTGATGTCGTTGATGACGTTGATGATTTCCGAAATTTCGAGTGAGCGATCGCCGAGGGACTTGATCTTCTTGGCGGTCGCCTGCACCGAAGCGCGGATGCGCTGCATTCCCTCGAGCGTATCGCGCACGGCGCGGTTGCCCGATTCGGCGGCGTCGAGGGCCCGGCGAGCGGCTTCGGCGCTTGCCTCAGCGTTGTTCGACACCTGCTTCATCGATACCGTGAGTTCTTCGACGGCCGACGACGTGTTCGTGATTTCCTGGTCCTGTTGCGTGGCGCCGGCGGTCATTTCGTCGGCGGCCTCGAGAATCTGGTTGGCGCTGCCGCTGACGTCGATCGCGGCTTTGCGGACACGCTCGAGAACTTTCGTGAAGTTGTCGAGCATGAAGTTCACGGAGTCGACGACGTTGCCCAGCGCGTCGTTCGTCACCTTGCCGCGAATGGTCAGGTCGCCGCGAGCCACCTGGTTGATCGTGTTCAGCAGGTCGGTGATGCTGCGTTGCAAGGAATCCTGGGCCTGCTGGTTCGTCACGGCGTGCGCCACTTTGGCCGCGCTGCGATTGAAATTCTCCGCGATGAAAGCGAAGTCGTCGTCGCCCTGGATGTCGGCGCGAGCCCGCGCGTCTCCGGCAACGAGCCGCTCGGAAAACTTGGCGAGCTCATCGACCGGCTTCAGCACGCGCTTGCTCATGACCATAATGATCGAGAGCGCGCCCAGGACCGCGAGGGCGACCGCTCCGAGCAGTGCTCCATTCGCGCCTCCGGGCATGGATGTTGCTTCGGTAGCGTGCTGGCCGGCGTAATAGCCGAGTCCCAGGACGCCGAACAGGGCTGTGGCGATCCAAAAGACCAGCAGCCAGATGGTCGAACTCAAACGAGATTTCATGACTTCCTCCCAAAAGCGCGCACGCCCGCCTGCCGCTGAGCGGTCTTCGCGAACTGCGGAATCGCATGGCCCAAAGAATTTCGGACGTCACAACCCAGAGTCATCATTGCTCCAGCTTTCAAATTACGGGCACCGGGAAAACGTCGGTCAGGCGCCGAAGGTCGACGACAAGTGCCAGCCGGTCCTCATGGCGCAACATTCCGCGGCAATGCGGTACCTCGTTCGGAGCCTGGTCGAGCAAGGCGTCCTCGGTCGCGGAGTACGTGCCAATCACCTCGTCCGCCGCGATGCCAAGCCGCAGATCCTCTCGATGGGCGTCCCCTTTCAGGGCCGCCACAACCACGTGCTTCGGCAGCAACCCCGGACGCCTGCCTTCTGTGAACGCGATATCCACGAGCGGCACGATGGTCCCGCGCAGATTGAAAATTCCCATCAGGAACGCCGGCGCCAGTGGAATTCGCGTCACAATCGGCCAATCCACGACTTCTTCGACTTCCAGAACCGACAGGCAAAACCGCTCGCGGCCCGCGCGAAACACGCAGTACTGCCGTTCCGGGCGGCGCTCCTCGGCGAAAATCTCGCCTTCGATGAATTCGCCGCCGTCGTCGAAACCAACCGGCAACGCCGCGTTGTCGTGCGCGTCCGCCATCAGGCAAACCTTTTCACGGCGCTGATCAGCTCATCGGGCGTGAACGGCTTCGTGACGTAGCCATTCGCTCCCTGCTGCTCACCCCAATAGCGGTCGCTCAGCGCGGTTTTCGACGTCACCAGAATCACGGGAATCTTCGAATACGGCTCCTGGCTCTTCAGTTCGCGGCACGCCTGAAAACCGTTGCGCTGCGGCATCACGACATCGAGCAGAATCACGTTGGGCCGCTCTTCTTCGATGGCCTCTTCGATCCGCGTCGGGTCAGAGATGCCGACCGAATGAAAGCCTCCCTGCTGCAACATCGACTGCATCAGTTTCACTTCCGCTTGTGAATCGTCCACCACCAAAACCTTCTTCACCACAGTCGTCCCTCCTCGACAGAGATATCCCCTTGAAGACGATTGCAACTCCGCAGCCACCCGGCGAACGCCTTTCGCGTTTTGCGACCCTCGCGCGAACTCCTTGTGGCTGTGCAACTTACGCCCTAGGCAGTTGGCGTTCAGTGCTGGCCAAGAAGTCTTGGGACGGTTCCCTCCGTCTCACCTTGAGATTCTTTCTCACTCGCCCTGACTTCGCTCGCCAGCGATGAGAACCGTTGCATGATCTCGTTGAGGCGCAACGCCATCGTGTGAATTGCTTGAACCTGCTCCCGCGAGTCGCCGGAGATTCGCGCTGGCTCGAGCAAAAGCAAATCGGCATTGCCGACCACGGACGTCAGGGCATTGTTCACGCTCGGGCGCACTTCGAGCATGTAGCGGCCGAGCGTCGCGTAACGCTGGGATTCGAGCGCCTGGCGTTCGGCGCGCTGGGCGCGACTGACGGCCTCGACGCGCCGAAGCGCTTCGCTCGAGACGGTGATCAGATTTCGAGTCCATCCGTCGTGCCGCGGGATGATCAGGAGCTGCGGACAGTCGGCGCGGAGAAGAGCAGCCTCCTTTTCGTCGCCGCTCACGTAGAGCACTGCCGTCGTGGGCGAGAAACCCAGAGCCAAAAAAATCTCAGAAGGCTTGAGGTGGTGAACCGGGCCGACGATCACAAGTCCGTATCCATCCGCGCCGGAGGGATACCACACGTCGCTGGTCGCCAGCGTAATTTCCGGGAGGTGTTTCTCCGCCTGCCAACCCGCGGCAACAGTGCGCGCAAATTCCGTGTCGTCCGAAATGATGAGGACGCTGGCTTGGCTCAACGGCGCGTTCCCTTCCTCGATCAGGGCTGGAGCTTTTCCGCTTCCTCGATGACAGAAAGCAGACGCTTGGTGCTGATCCCGAGATTGACGGCGGCTTCGGTGTTCTTTGCGCGCTTGGCCTGCTCGACTCGCCCCTGGAAGTACGAGACCTCGCTTCGCGCGAGAACGAGCGCCGAGGCGAGCGCGGTCGCCTCCCCGGAGCGCTTCCTTTGATCCATGGCGACGGAAAGTAATGCGCGCGCGACCACGGCCCGGCGCAGATCTTCCGATTCTTGGCCGCCTTCCGCGACGAACGCCGCGACCTCCCATGACGAGAGCAGAACCTTCGTATCCTGCAGCACGACGGTCGACATCGAGCGCCCGCGAGATGGCGGAGCTGCGATCAGCTGCTCCCAGATTGCTTCGAGGCACTTCTCGGCTTCGGCCGCTGCGGTTGGCAATGCCGGGACGTCCGCTGCTGGCGCTGCGAGTGCGTGCAAGCTTGAGGCCGGCGCGGGTGCGACAGCATCGTGCTTCACAGGCGTCGCCGCAGCCGGTGTCGGCGAAACCTGTTCCTCCACAGCAGGTGCCGCGGGAACGGCCTCCGGCGCCGAATCATGCTTTTGCGTTTCGGGCGCCGCGGGTGCGGTCTCCACAGCCGCAAAAAATTCCTCTGGTTGAGCGCCTGACCGAACGCGGCCGAGGCCCTCTTCGAGGTCTGTGCGCAAGGCGAGCAGTTGTTCAAACGCCCGCGAAACCGAGCTTTCCGTGTAATCTTTCTGAAACGGCTGTCGCCAGTTCTCGCAGAAAAACCGCAGCTGCGTCGTGCTCTCCGCGGCAGAGAAGCCGGCGCGCCGGCAATCGACTGTCTTCACTCCGCTCGCATCGAGTGCCTCGACGGCTTGACGCACGGCACTCAGGTCCGCATGCAGCAGGTGGATGAACGCGCGTCGCAGAAGAAAATTGAACCGGCAGAAGGCCACCAGCGCCGCGGGATCGTAGAACATGCAGCCGGCGGCATCTTTCAGCAGACGGCCCTGCTCAAGCAACCCGGCCTCGAGCATGTCGCGCAAGCTATGGCACTGCGTGACTTTCTCGAGAATCTGGTCGAGCGGCTGGCACCACTCAAGCGGCGTAGGATCCGCTTGCGCCAACACGGGCCGCAGAACGTCCGCAACGTCTTCCAGCCTGATTTCGCTCCGATAGAGGTCCTCGGGTGCGCACAGCGCGAAATATTGCACGAGGAGCAGATCGATCTTGTCGCGATCCACCGTTGTCTTGTCCGGCTTTCGCAACTGGCGGTGAATGAATGCGCGGAGCGTCTCCTCGCTCGCATTGAGGGTTTCGGGCGGAAGCTGCCGAACCTGATAAGCGCGCACGTTCTCGTCGACGGAGTCCATCCACGCCAAATCCCGGTCGAACACGTCGCGGGTAGGCCGCAGCGGCGGCAGTTCTCCGGTGGGGTGCGGCGGCGGCGCAAAGCCGAACTGGTTTGCGAGTGCCGCATACAACGGGTAGGCGAGCCGCGCTTCATTCCACTGAGCTGCGAATTCGGCTCCGCTCGAAGCCGCGGCATTTTTCCCGCCTGCGGCGGGGTTCATTGTCGTAACAGGATTTTTCGGGCTCATAGTTTGATGATCCAGTGTTCCACCTGACCGATGAACCGCGCCCCGACAGCCTTCTTGCCGTCGTGGTAGCGGACGGCGACCACCTTGGCGCGCGCGTCGAGCGAACCATCCGAGTTGACGACGCGCACACGATCCTCGAACTCAAGCGGCAGCGTCGAAGCGAACAGAATTTCATGCGCTGTCCCGAACTCGATGATCGTGTTCTCCTGCAGACGCCGTCCCGCGCGGGTTGTCATCACGCGCACCGGAAGGCGCACGGGTGAGGCGCTCGGGAAAAGCTGCGCCAGCTTCTCGACACATGTTTGACCGGTTGCGGCCGAAGCAACTTCAACTTGGTGTGCCACGAGACCCTCGGGCGCCCGGCTGCTTTACGCAAACGATGCGAATTTTCTCGCAAGTCGGCCAGGCGCAAATGGACCGATACGAATGCCCGCGAGATGGATTGCAAGAGGACGGCCAAAGGTTTTCAGGGGCGCCGGACGCTAAGTGATACATTCAGTTGGATTTACACGAGGCGAAGTCTCGGGCCTGGCGCAGCAACGTCTCAGGCTGACACAAACAGTCTCACAGGCGCTTAGGAACAGCGACGAGAAGGCTCCAGCTCTGAGACAGTCAGGCGGCGCAAGCAGGTTTCGGCTATTCGTGCACGCTTTCGACGAGTTGCCTGTGCGAGGTGCGCAGCGGAATGTTGTAGCGCTTCAGTTTCCGATAGAGGGTCGCGCGACTGATTCCCAGCATTCTTCCCGCAAGCGCTTTGTCGCCGCCGGCCTGCTCGAAGACGCGAAGGATCGTCATGCGCTCGAGGTCGGCAAGTGCGGTGGTGGAGAGTGCAGCCGCGTCCTCGCGGGTCAGTGCCGGATCGCTCGCGCCCCGAATCTCAGGAGTCAGGTCGCCGACATCGATCATCCTATGATCGCCGAGGGCCACCGCGCGAGCGATGCAGTTCTCGAGCTCGCGCACGTTGCCGGGCCAGTCGTATTGGAGGAAGCTCTTCATAGCGGCGGGTGCGACCTGAGTGCTTTCACCTGGAGCATATCGGTCGAGAAAGCAGTGCACGAGCTGGGGTATGTCGGAGCGGCGCTCGCGCAGCGCGGGCAGATGAACCGTGACCACGTTCAGGCGAAAGTAGAGGTCCTTGCGGAAGGTCCCGCCCCGGTAAGCGGCCTCGAGATCGCGGTTCGTGGCGGCGATCACGCGCACGTCGACCGGAATCTTATCGTTGCTGCCGACCGGCCGCACTTCCTTCTCCTGCAGAACCCGCAGCAATTTCGCCTGCATCTCCAGCGGCAGCTCGCCAATCTCATCGAGAAAGATCGTTCCGCCATTCGCGGAATGAAAAAGGCCCGATTTGTTCTTGAGCGCGCCGGTAAACGCGCCTTTTTCGTGGCCGAAAAGCTCGCTTTCCATCAGCGTGGGAACCAGCGAGCCGCAATCCACCGCGACGAACGGCATTGTTGCGAGGGGGCCGTGGAAATGAATCGCTCGCGCGACGAGCTCTTTGCCAGTGCCGCTCTCGCCCGTAATCAGCACCGGAGTCCGCGTGTCTTTCAGCCGCGACACCATGCGCAGCACGTCCTGAATCTTTGCCGACGAGCCGATGATCCCTTCGAGTTTGGCGTCCGTATTCACGCGTTCGCGAAGAAACTGGTTTTCAGTCACGAGGCGCACTTTCTCCGCCATGCGTTGCAGAAGCTGGCGCAATCGTTCGACCCGAAACGGCTTCTCGATGTAGTCGTACGCGCCGTGCCGCATCGCTTCGACGGCGGACTCGATCGAACCGTGGCCCGTCATGATGGCAACTTCAGTGCGCGGCAGAAGCTCTTTGATCTTCCTCAGCAGGTCGACGCCGGAAAGGCTGGGCAGTTTCAGGTCCGTGACAACCAGATCGGGAGGCGCTATTTCGACCGCCTCGAGGGTCGCCTCGGCAGTTTCGGCTTCGGTGCAGAGGAACCCAAGACCCTGGCCGACCGTCATGCACAGCCGCCGGATGCTCTGCTCGTCGTCAACAACCAGCAATCGAAGACGCGGCTCGTCTTTCATGGCTTGCCCATCGCTTTCTCCACTGCGGCCATGAGTTGATGGACGCGGAATGGTTTCTCGACGCAAGGCGTGCCCGCCTGCGCGAGCAAGGAAATTGTCTCGGCGCTGGCCGTGTCGCCGGTGATGAAGATGATGCGCGCGGCGAGTTCGGGCCGGTGACGCAGCAGCCAGTCGCGCACGTCGGCGCCGTTGATTCCCCCGGGCGTCCGAAAATCGGAAATCACGCCACGAAAATCGGCGGAAGCGAGCAATTGCAACCCGTCTGCCGCCGAGGGCGCTGCCACCACTTCGTAGCCGCGGCGTTCGAGCGCGGTGCGGAGAAATGCGGCAACGGAGGGCTCGTCCTCGATCACCAGAATTCTGGCCCGCGCCGCAGCCGAGGTACCGGTCGATGGCGTCATCGTTCCGCCTCGCTGGCCAGCAGTTCCGCGGCGTTTGTCGCAACCGGCAAGCGGACGACGAACGTGCATCCGATTCCGTCGGCATTATTGCGGGCGATGATTTCCCCCTTGTGCGCGCGAACGATGCCGTAGCAAATGCTGAGTCCCAGCCCGGTTCCTTTGCCGACTTCCTTGGTCGTGAAGAACGGATCGAAAATGCGGTCCGGGTGCGAAATTCCGGGGCCATTGTCGCGGAACGAAACCTCCAGGTGGTCTGGGCCGTGCGATGTCCGGACTTCGATTTTTCCCGGCCTGCGAATCTCCTGCACCGCATCGTAGGCGTTGTTCAGGATGTTCAGGAAGGCTTGCTGCAACTGGTGCGAATCTCCGAGCGCGAGCGGCAGGTCCTGTTCGTAGTCTTCCCTCAGCTCGACTCCGTGATTCGAGAAATCGTAGGCGCGAAGTCTCATGGTCTGCCGCAGGACGGAATTGATTTGGACGGGCTCGCGCTGCGCCGGCATTTGGCGCGCGAAACTCAGAAGATTTTGCACGATCGCGCGAGTGCGTTGCGCTTCCTGCAGAATGACGCGGAGTTCTTCTTTCGCTGTTTCGGGAACATCCGGGTTTTCGAGGAGCAGATCGGTGAACCCCACGATCGCGGCCAGAGGATTATTCACTTCGTGTGCCACGCCGGAAACGAGCTGCCCCAGCGCCGCCATTTTTTCCGTGTGCATCAGCTTGGCCTGAAAATCCGCGGCGTCCGTAACGTCGGTCATGACCACGACAACGCTGTTGATGGCGCCGTGATCGTCGCGCATCGGGCTCAGGCTGACGGAGAACTGGCCCGGAGTGCCGTTACCGCGGAAGATCGGAATCTCCAGATTGTCGCTTGGCGTGCCCTGCAAGGCCCGCTCGAGCGATTCGGCTATGAGAGACCGGCGCGCCGACGGCACCATCTCCGTCAACGGATGCCCGAGAAGTTCGGGCTCGCGGTATCCCGCTTCAAAACAACGCCGGTTCGCGTAGCTGATAAGACCTGCTGTGTCGAGCACGAGGATCATGCTCTGCGTGTTGTTCAGGATATTTCGGTTGAAGTCGCGCTCGCGGCGGTACCGGCGTTCCGCCTCTCGCCGGTCCGTGATGTCCTTCAAAACGTGAATCGTGCGAAATTCAGTTTCGTTCTGCGTGCGAATCCTGGAGGTCGAAACGAGATAGGTGCGCTCGGGCGCGGGATGAACGTGCTCTTCGCGTTCCGCGTGCGGCTCCCGGCAGAACGGGCATGCACCCGGCTGCGAAGCCGCCGCGAGGATGTTCAATTTCCCGATCTCTTGTCCGATTGCTTCGGTGAGCCGGACTCCCAACTGATCTGCGAGGGCGCGGTTCAGGCGAAGCACGCGATTCTTCGAATCGTGGACGATGATGAAATCCGAGATCGCGTCGAAATCCTCCACCCACTGCTTCCGCGATTGCTCGACGCGCGAAAACAGTTGAGCGTTTTCGATCGCGACGGATGCATGGCTTGCCAGGGCTTCGAGCAGTTGCCGCTCCGTCGCCGATAGCTCTCGATCGAGGTCCACCAGGCAAAGCACGCCGAGTGCTTCGCCCTCGCTGCTGGTCAGGCGCGCCAATGCGACTTCTTTCCAGTTAAGTGCGTTAGCCAACTCATGGCCCAGCAAGCGGGCAGCGGAGCCGGACCTCAACTCCGTGGGCGCGATCGCTTCTTCGGCTAGCGTGCTCGCGAGCCGCGATCGCAGCTCGGAATCCCACCGCGCCGCCGGCCCGCTCACAGCCGCGACCTCCCACCCGGCCGCTCGGCGGAGCGCGAGCACAGCCGTCTGCGGACCTAGCATCTCGGAGGCGCGCGAGGTCAGTCGCCGGGCGAACTCCGGCATGCCAATCGATGGGTTGAGTTCCAGGGTGGCGGCGGAGAACTGGGCGAGCAGGCTCTCAAAGGGGCCGGTGAGCCGCGAGGGGATTTCCACGGTCTTTTTCACTGTGCGCATCGAGGCCAGGGCTGTGTCTGCGAAGCGTCTGCTTCAGAACGACGTTACGTCTCATTCTCAATTTGAGTCAAGAAATGCCAGGCGGGTGTTGCTCTAAGGGGCAATCGAGGCAATGTCGCAAGCTGAGACTCGATGGCGCGATTCGCTGGTTCCTTGAGACGGAATCCGTCTATGTCGCGCTGATACTCGGCCTAACCATCATCTCCTAAGTCAAGCCCGCACTACCACTTGCAGACATTGTTGGAGAGTCGTCGAGGGAGCGCAACAACGCTCGCCGCGTGGCACTGGCGTTGCACTTTCCGCAGGCGGGGCTTTTCCGCTCTGGGGAGGAGAGGACTGCATGAAGGGACGACTCGGATTGGCGGGGCTTGGGCTTGGGATAACCCTACTCGTTGGCGGTTCAGCGATGCTAGCCCCCAAAGTGGCTGCGCAGGATTCGGCAACGGACGCCGCAAAACGGAAGGTGAAGACCAAGGTGGTCCCCGAGTACTCGCAAATCGCCAGGCAACTGAACTTAACCGGCAAGGTGAGGATCGAAACCACCATTTCGGCCGACGGGCGCGTTACCGGGACCAAAGTCGTGGGGGGCAACCCTGTGTTGGCGAGTTCCGCGGTCGATGCCGTGAAAAAATGGCGCTTCGAACCGGCTCCGAAGGACACAACGGAAATCATCGAAGTCGATTTCGCCCCATTCAAGAACTAGCGGAAGTTCAACGCTGAGGGGTGCTTCCTGAAGGGCAGGGAGTGGAGGCTTAGCAATGACGATTGGCAAGAAACTCTATGTGGGATTTGGCGCCGTTCTGGCGGTTATGTTGGTCCTGTTCCTCATCAACGTCATCACGGTGGCGCGCGAGTACAGCGCGCGCGGGACTGTCACCTCGCTGTTGGGAGACGTTCAGGCGATCGAAAGCGTTCGCTACCAATTGATGGAAAACAGGCTGTTCCTCGGAAGCTACCTTTTGAGCGGTGACCTGCGCGACGAGGACAAGACGAACAAGGGCATCAACGATCTTCAGGACGCCCTGAAGCTCAGTGAGGCGAAGGCGACGGATGCCGATCTCCGCACCGCTCTTTCTCAGGTCGAACAGAACGAACGCGACTGGGCCGAGAATTTTGCCAAGCCGATGATCGCCAAGCGCCACCAGGTGGACGCGGGCGACGCAACCGTATCCGACTTGCAGATCTACTACCTACAGCATGATCCGTCTTCGTGGGTGAACAAATCGGCTGGCGTGCTGGATGATGCGAGCCGCAACGTTCACAAGTCCTTCGATGAGGCCAACGAATCGGCAAAATCGGCGACTCTTTTCAATGCGGTCATCACCACCTCGGGAACCCTGTTCGCGATCGTTCTCGGCGGTCTGATCGCGTTCCGCACAGCAAAGTCCATCAAGGATCCACTTTATCACCTGATTGAAGTCGCCCACCGCATCGGCGAAACGGGGGACCTCGATCAAACGATCGACATTCACCGAGCCGACGAGGTTGGGACTTTGGCCGACAACTTCAACAAAATGATCACTCACCTCCGCGGGATGGCCTCGGTCTCGACGGCCATTTCCGAAGGCCAGCTTTCCGTAACCATCCAGCCGCGCTCGCAGAGCGACACGATGGCAAAGGCTTTCGCGCGGATGACGGAGGGATTGCGCACGATGGTCCGGCAGGTTCGCGACAGCGCCGCGCAGGTCGCCAGCGGTGCGGGACAAATGGCGAGCGCGTCGGACGAATCGGCGAAGGTCAGCGTCCAGGCCGCCTCCGCGATTGATGAAGTTACCAGCACGATGCACGAGATGAGCATCAACGTGCAAAACGTCGTGAAGAATACGCAGGTACAGGCATCGAGCGTCGCGGAAACCTCCGCGTCGATCGACCAAATGGTCACTTCGATCGAGCGCGTTGCCGATACCGCCAAGCTCCTTGTCGATATTTCGCACCGTTCGCGCGAGGAAGCGCAAACCGGCATGGTCACCATGGACAAGGCCACGGCGGGGCTGAACCGCACCAGCCAGGCGATCCAGTCTTCCGCCGAGATCATCGACATTCTCGGGCGCCGGGCCGACGATATCGGCAAGATCATCGAAGTGATCGACGATCTGGCCGAGCAGACGAACCTGCTCGCGCTCAACGCCGCAATCGAAGCGGCGCGCGCAGGCGAGCATGGTCTCGGTTTCGCCGTCGTCGCCGAAGAAGTCCGCAAGCTCGCGGAAAAGTCCACGCAGTCGACCAAGGAAATTTCCGAACTGATTCAGGGAATTCAAAAAGAAGCGCGCGAAGCCGTGGAAAACATGGAGCACAGCACGACCATGGTCCAGGAAGGCCTCACGTTGAACAAGGACTTGAGCGTCGCGCTCGAGAAAATCTCGAACGTCGTCTCCGAGGTCTACAAATTCTCGCAGGAAATCGGCGCCGCCACGATGGAACAGTCGAACGGCTCAGCGCAGATCGCGAAGGCGACGAACCGGTTGACCGAAATCACCCAGGAGATCAATTCTTCCGTCGAAGAGCAGGCCTCCGGCGCACAGGCCGTGGTCCGCGCGATGGAAAGGATGCGCGAACTCGTTCAGCAGTCGACGTCGAGCTCTACCGAGCTTGCGGCCGCGGCGGAACAGATGTCGAAGCTCTCGCGCAATCTGCTGGAATCGATGGATCGGTTCGCCCTCGAAGAGCACTTCGGGGACGCCCGCAGAGGCGGCTCCCGAAGGTCGCTGTCGGACCGGGCGGAAGCTTCCGAGTACGCAGAAGTGGTTCGTTCCTGAGGGGCGCGCGCGCCGGCCATGGAAAAGGAACTCCAGCTCGTCGGCTTTCGCATCGGGCGTGAGACGTTCGGTCTCCCGATATCGATGGTCCGTGAAATTGTGCGCGTTCCGGAAATCACTTCCGTCCCCAATGCTCCCGATTACATCGAAGGCGTCATCAATCTCCGCGGACGCATCATTCCCGTCGTCGATTTGCGCAAACGCTTCGGCGACACGTCGCTCGAAGCCAGCAAGAAGAACCGCATCGTCGTGGTGGAGATGGAGCATCGCGCCATCGGTCTTCTGGTGCATTCGGCGTCGGAGGTCCTCCGGATTCCGCCGTCCGAAATCGAGGCGCCGCAGAATGTCTTCCAGGAAGGCGAGCTGAACTACATCACAGGCGTGGGAAAACTGAAGGGGCGATTGGTCATTTTGCTGGATCTGGCCCGCATTCTTCAACGCGGCGAGTTGCGCCGTCTGGAAGAGTTTGCGGAGTCGGCCACCGTTGTTCCTGCTGGCAGCGCTGAGCGAAATCTCTAACCGAGTCAGAGCGAGGCACCGAGAAATCAATGTCCACACTCACCACGCAGGTCCCGCTGACGGACGCGGAACTGAAGCTCCTGCAAACCCTGGTCTACCAGGAATGCGGCATGTATTTCGACGAACGCCGCACCCATTTCCTCCGCGATCGTTTGCAGCGGCGCTTGAAAGCCTGCCAGATGGAGTCGTTCTACAGCTACTATCGCCTGCTCACCAGCCGCGAAGGCAAGCAGGAGCTGACGGCGTTGCTCGAGAATCTGACCGTCAACGAGACCAGCTTTTTTCGGATCCGTCCTCAGCTCGAACTTTTTCAGAAGGTCGTGCTGGAAGAGCTCCTGAAGAAGAAGCAGGAGCGTCGCGATTGGTCCTTGCGGATTTGGAGCGCCGGCTGTTCCACCGGCCAGGAGCCGTACACACTGGCAATCTTGGTCTGCGACGCGCTCGCCTACTACTACCTGCGAAACCCGCTTCCATTCGACATGCCGACTCCCAAGCCGCTCATTCCGCCTCCGTGGAAGGTGGAAATCCTGGCCTCCGACATCAACTATTCGGCTTTGCTCACCGCGCAGCAGGGCCTTTACACCGAAGCGCAAATGGAATCGGTGGACTACACCTGCCGGCTCCGCTACTTCGAAAAGGTCGGTGACAAGTACGCGGTCAAGGCCTCGCTGAAGGAGCTGGTCCAGTTCGACTTCCACAATTTGAAGACGGAATACCTCCCGCAGCGTAACGACGCGATTTTCTGCCGCAACGTCATGATCTATTTCGACGAGGCGGAGCAAAAGCGCCTCATCGAGAAGTACTACCGCTGCCTCAATTCCGAGGGATTCCTCTTCGTCGGGCACGCGGAGAGCTTGTTCGGCCTCACCACGAAATTTCATATGATTCACGAGAACAACGCAACCGTGTACCAGCGGATGGAGGCGGCGCAGTGAGTTTTTCGTCCGACGATCGCTCCTCCGAACTCCGCGAGCTCTTCTTCGAGAGCGCCGAGGAGATTCTCCAGGGCATGAACGAAGCGGGCCTTGCGCTCGAGGAGAATCCCAAGAACGCCGAAAAGCTGCGGAGCGTTCGCCGGGCCGTACACACGCTGAAGGGTGATTCGGCCGCATGCGGCTTTCGCCAGTTGAGTGAGCTGGCCCACGAACTCGAAGACGTTCTGGTCCCCGAGTTGGCCAAGGAGAACGCCGGCTCCATCGCGGAAGTGGTTCTCACCGCCGCCGACACGTTCCACGAAATGCTCGCGGCGTACCGCAGCAATCTTCAACCGCCTTCAGGGGAAGCCCTGCGCGACCACATTCGCCGCCTCCTCAACAAGCCCGGAAAGCCTGCGCAGAAAACAGTCGCCAAGGCAAAGTTCGAATGGACCGAATACGAAAGCCTCATGATCGCGGAGGCTTTTCGCCGCAAGGAAGATGTCTACCGCATCGCGTTGCACTTGGACACCGAAGCGCTTCTTCCAGCCGCGGCTTTCGAACTTGTTCGCAAGGCTTTGGACGGAGCTGGAACGGTCCTGGCGCTCCACCCGCAGAGCGTTGGCGCCTCGGACCACGTGGAGCTGATTGAGGCCGCGCTCTCCAGCAAGAAGCCGCTCGACTGGATTCGCCAACGGTGCCACGTCCCGTCCGTGGTCACGAAAATTGATGTCGAACAAGTTGCCGCGCCGCAATCGGCGCCCAGGGATCTGCTCGAAATCCTCCTGGAGTCGGAGGCAGCAGCCGTCTCCGCTGGCGTCAAAGCAAGCGCTTCGCAACCGTCTGTTTTGCCGGGAGACGAAGGCGCCGAATCTGCAACCCCGGTGGGGCTCGCTCACGCAGTCGCGGAAAACTCACTCCGCGTTGATGCCGGACGAATTGATACGGTAATGAACCTGGTCGGCGAACTGATCATCGGCAAATCCATGCTGCAGCGGACGATAGCCGAATTTGAGCGGCTCCATTCGAAAGATCCCCTGCGCGGAAAATTCTCCGACGCCCTGGCATTTCAGTCGCGCGTCCTCGGAGAGCTGCAAAAATCCGTCATGAAAATTCGCATGGTGCCCGTCGAGCAGCTCTTTCGCAGATTCCCCCGCGTCGTGCGCGACGTAGCCAAGCTCCGAAACAAGGACATCAGCCTCGAGGTCTCCGGCCAGAACACCGATCTGGATAAGGGGATTCTGGACGCCCTTGCCGAGCCGCTGGCGCACATTGTTCGCAATGCCGCCGACCACGGCATCGAGCCGGCCCCGGAGCGTGCTGCTGCCGGGAAGCCTGCGCGCGGAACGGTTCGCTTGGATGCGTATCACGAGGGCGATCACGTTTGCATCGAGGTTTCCGACGACGGCCGTGGGCTCGACCGCGACAAAATCGTTCGGCGCGCCGTGGAGTCCGGAATCGTCGAAAGAGAGGAAGCCTCTCGGTTGAACGAGGCGGAATCGCTCCAACTGGTTTTCGCGGCCGGCTTGACCACCGCCGATGAAGTCACGGAGATTTCAGGCCGCGGCGTCGGTCTCGATGTGGTCAAGACTTCCCTGGAAGCGCTGAAGGGCTCCGTGGAGATCGAAAACGAACCCGGCAGAGGTGTGACCTTCCGTTTGCTCGTTCCGCTCACGCTCGCCAGCATTCAGGCACTCTTGTTCAGGGTGAATGGGCGGCTTTATGCCGTGCCGCTTGCATCGGTGGTCGAGATCACGCGAGTCACCGAGCAGGAGATCCATCGCGTCGACAACACGGAAGTATTCCAGCTGCGGGAACAGGTCCTCACACTCGTGCGCCTGCACAAACTTGGTCTGCGCGCTGTCGATGACCATCGTCGGCGCCTCTTCGTCATCATCATCGGCGCGGGCACCCGCCGGTTCGGACTCGCCGTCGATAGCCTGATGGGCGAAGAAGAGCTCGTCATCAAGGCGCTGGAGGACCAGCTCGTGGCTTCTCCGCTGGTCAGCGGCGCTTCCATCCTTGGCGACGGAACCGTGGTTCTGATTCTGAACGTTCCGGCAGTGATTTCGTATTTGTCGAGAATTCCGCCTGTGGGAGCCACGGCATGAGCAGCAGGATCCGTGTGCTCGTTGTGGACGATTCCGCGCTGATGCGGAAGCTCATCCCGCAGGTGCTTCTGCGCGATTCGTCGATCGAGGTTGTCGGCACCGCCGCGGACGGCGCGATCGGACTGAAGAAGATCGAGGAACTGAAGCCCCACGTCGTCACGCTCGATCTGGAAATGCCGCGCATGGACGGAATCGAAATGCTGCGCGAAATCACTCGCAAGCATCGCGTTCCCGTCATCGTCGTCAGCGCGCACTCGGAACGCAGCGCTTCGATCACCTTGCGCGCGCTTTCGCTCGGTGCGTTCGACTTCGTCACGAAGCCGCAGGAAGCGGCCTCCGGCCGCCTGGAACAAATCGCCGCCGAACTCGCGCTGAAAATAAAAGTCGCTGCAGGTTCCGGCGCGCCGAAGATGATCATTACGGTTCCGACGGCCAAGCGAAAGGAACCCAAGCCATTCTCTACCCGACCGCGGTGGCCCACTCGAGTTGTCGCCATCGGCGTCTCCACCGGTGGGCCGAACGCGCTTCAGTACCTCCTTGCCCAGCTTCCGGAGGATTTTCCCGGCTGCCTGCTTATCGTGCAGCACATGCCCGATGGCTTCACGGACATGTTCGCGCGCCGGCTCAACGAGTCCTCGGCGATCGAGGTCAAGGAAGCGCAATCGGGCGATTTGCTGCTTGCTGGACGCGCCCTCATCTGTCCCGGCAATCGCCACATGAAGGTCCGTCGAATGGAGCACGGTAATATCACGATTTTGGTTGACCAGCCCCGCGTCAACGGCCATCGCCCCTCCGTCGATGTCCTGTTTCAATCCGTCGCCCAGGAGATTGGAGCGAAGAGCGTCGCCGTGCTGATGACGGGTATGGGCGAAGATGGCGCCGCCGGGATGGGCGCGGTGCAAGCAGCCGGAGGATTCACCATTGCACAAAGCCCGGACACGTGCGTTGTGGACAGCATGCCGCGCTCCGCCATTGAACGTGGCTTCGCAACGCGCGTTGTGGCCCTGTCCGGCCTGGCGAGTGTCTTGCAGGCCAGGTGCGCGGCCGAAAATTCGAACGAAAGAAATGAACCGGCATCCGTCGCCAGTGAGACAGCCGGAGAAGGCGCTTTTCGAAGGAAATAGGGGGAGGAGGCAGTTATGAAACAGTTCGAGGCACTCACGCGAAAGAAAGACAATCAGCCCGTCCGCTACCTGATCGTGGACGACTCGGTCTTTGCGCGGAAGAGTCTCGCGAAGATGGTCGAGTCGTTCGGCGGGCAAGTGGCCGGGGAAGCCGGCGATGGCTGCACGGCCATCACGGAATACGCGCGCACGAAGCCGGACATCGTCCTGATGGACATTACGATGCCGCAGATGGAAGGCATCGAGGCCGTCGAACGCATCGTGCAGGAGCATCCGGAAGCTCGCGTGGTGATGGTGTCTTCCGTGGGCTACCAGGACAACATCCTGGCGGCGCTCCAAAAAGGCGCGCGGCACTTCGTTCAGAAGCCGGTCAAGCCTGACGCCCTTTACGAAATCATTCGCTATGTTCTGAATGACGATGGCGTCACCGCGCCCGTTGGTGCGCGAGGGGAGAGCTAGAGATGCGAATGGACTTGATCCAGCCGTTCATCGGTTCGCTCGACGCTGTCCTGGCGGAGATGATGGAATGTCCGGCCACGATTGCCGGCCTCACGATGGAAGAGGAAGGCTATCGCAAGAGAGGCCTTGCTGCAGTCGTGGTGTTCAAAGGCCAGATCGAAGGCCGGATCGTTCTTGATATGGAGCCGAGCGCCGCTGCGAAAGTCGCCTGCGTTCTTGCCGGAGGCGAAGTGGATCCTTCCGACGCGATCGTCTCGGAAGCGGTTTGCGAACTCGCGAACATGGTCATTGGCAACGCGGTCACGCAGCTCAATGATCGCGGATTTCAATTCAAGGTCTTTCCTCCGCAGATGCTCACGCAGGAGCAGGGCGAAAAGGCCGGGCAAAACTCCGAGGCGACCGTCCTGCGCTTCGAGACGCCCAGCGGCAACGTGCACCTGAACATCGCGATGCACTACCACACGCGCCGAAGCCACGAACGCTCCGCGGTCTTCGTTCGCTAAAGCCTCTCCGCAGCCGAACTCGCGCTGCGAATCACCGCGCCCGCGGGCCGATTCTCCTGTATTCCGTTCCGTGCCGAAATAATCCGGCTTTGGGCATTTCCTCGGAGTAGACGATCCGGGCGGGAAGAAAGATGTTCGCCGCGTCCGGCGAGTACGGCACGGCTACTTCCACGGGCGTGTTCACGTCGTAGCGTCGCTTGCTGCGGAAACACATCCCGATCGGCGAAATATCCTCGCACACCGCGAGCTCGTCATCGGTATTCGCCTGCCGCACGCAGGCGGTCAAGCGCGTCTTCAGCCGCAGCCGGTGGCGCTCGCGCTGCTCTTCGTCGGGAGGCGCCGCGGGCGATTCGGCGGGCCTGCGCACCCGCGCGTTGCGCGCCGCGATTTTCTTTTCGTCCTCGTGCGCCGCCTGGACCCAGATGCTTGGCACGCCGCAGTTCTTGCAATGGCGCGCGATTCCCCGGTTCGCTTCGAACCCGTGGAGCTCGATATTGCTTAGATACGCCACTTCCCGGTTGTGGCAGTAACTGCATTCCAGCAGCATCCGCGCCACGGCTTCAGTGGACTCGGCGATCGACGGGAACTCGATTCCCCACAAATCCTTCTGGTCGTCAAGGATCTCGACTCCGTAAAGGTACCCGTCCTTCTGCCGTCCGAACTGGCCCACGATGCGCACGTCGCCCTCGCGGTGGGCCTCGGCGGGCGCGAGTCTGCGCAGGCGAACCTGCTGCTCCGCCTGGAGTTCGCGGTCCAGCACCACCACGGCCCCCGTTCGATTGATCAGGAGCGTGCGCGCCGAGTCTTTGAACTCCTGCCCGTTGGCGTCCCGGCCGGAAGCCTCCAGCAACAAAGTGAGCGAAACGCGGTCGGTGCGACGCAGCGCTGGCAGTGACATTCAAACCCTCCTCGAGGTCCCGCTTTGCTTGTGCCCGGAATCTCCAAGATAACATAGGAGCCGCCCGCTGAATTCTGACGTGCGGAAACGGTTCTCGAATGTTTAACTTCGCCGAGCCAATGAATTCGATATCATTGGGTAGACCTCCGTTTCGCGATTTGTCCCACTCTGGGACTGGGGCTGCCTGGATGAGGCGCATTTCACACCGCTGGCTGAGAACCCCTCTCATGATCCTGCCTCGGCTCGCCTTGGCGGTGTTGTCTGCGATTTTCGTGAGCGTGCCTGTGCACGCGCAAGGCACTCGCGTCGAAGGAACCGTGCATGACTCGCTCGGTGCTCTCGTCGCCAATGCGAAGGTCGAGCTGCACGCCCAATCGTATTCCGCAACGGCCAGGACGTCGTCGGCTGGCACCTTTGCCTTCGAGCACGTCCCGGCATCATCCGGCACGATTGCCGTCAGCGCCGGCGGGCTTCAAAGCGTCGAACGCACTTGGAGTGCGGGAACGACTGCCTCGGCGGAACTCGACATGATTCTCGGCCCCGCCCCTGTGGCCCAACAAATTGTCGTCACGGCGGCGCGTACCCCTGCGCCGCTTGGCGAATCTCCGATGAGCATCACGGACCTCACGCGGGAGGACGTTCAGGCCACGCCTAATCTCACCCTGGACGACGTCCTGCGCCAGGTCCCTGGCTTCAGCACGTTTCGCCGTTCCAGCAGCCGCACTTCAAATCCCACCACGCAAGGCGTGTCGCTTCGAGGCGTTGGCGCCAGCGGTGCAAGCCGCGCGCTGATTCTCGAGGACGGAATCCCGTTGAACGATCCGTTCGGCGGATGGGTCTACTGGGATCGCGTCCCGAATCAATCCATCGATAGCATCGAAGTTTCCGAAGAAGGAGGATCGAGCCTCTACGGCAGCGATGCTCTTGGCGGTGTCGTCCAATTCCTCACGCGCTCGCCGGAGCAGAAGGGAATTTCGCTCGAAACCTCCTATGGGAACCAGAACACTCCGGACCTCTCGCTGTGGGCCGGCGGAACCGCGGGACGGTGGGAGTCTTCATTTACCGGAGACGTTTTTCACACCGACGGCTACATTCTGGTCCCCGGGGCGGACCGCGGCTCGGTCGATACAGAGGCGGGATCGGAGCACGGAACCGCCGATTGGATGATTGGTCGCAAAATCGGCAACGACAGTGAAGTCTTCGCGCGCGGCTGGTTTCTGAACGATTCGCGCGCAAACGGAACACCTGATCAGGTGAACAATACCCGCCTTGCGCAAGGCGCGCTCGGCGCAAACTTGCAATTGGGCTCCGTCGGTTCGCTCACTCTCCGTTTCTATGGTGACGCCCAAACCTACAACCAGACGTTTTCATCGGTCGCGGCGGATCGCAACAGCGAAACTCTCACCGACATCCAGGCGGTCCCTTCGCAAGGCACGGGCGGCTCCGCCGTCTGGTCGCGCGGCCTCGGAAAGCGGCAGACCCTCGTTGCCGGCTTCGACGCTCACGAGGAAATTGGCCACAGCAACGAAATGCTTGTCGCCGCCGGGAGGTACACGTCCGCAGGAGGCCGCCAGCGCACCATCGGTTTTTTTGGCGAAGACCTCATCCAAATCACGCCGCGCTGGCTGCTCGCCGCGAGCGCCCGCTTCGACGACTGGCGCAACTTCGACGCCTCGCTCTACAGCGCGCCGATCGGTTCGCCCGCCAGCGGAACCACGACGCCGTATGCCGATCTGTCCTACAACGCATTTAGCCCGCGCTTGAGCGTGGTCAATCGCGTCACGTCGCACGTCTCCTGGTCCGCTTCCATCTACCGCGCGTTTCGCGCTCCTACTCTCAACGAGCTCTACCGCTCGTTCCGTCAGGGCAACACGCTCACGGAATCGAATCCAGCTCTCACCGCGGAACACTTGACCGGCGGCGAGGCCGGCGTTTCCATCGATGCTCTGAACCGCCGCCTGCAGGTTCGCAGCACCGTCTTCGTGAACGAAATCATCGACCCCATCGCCAACGTCACGCTCACCACGACGCCGACGCTCATCACGCGCCAGCGCCAGAATCTCGGGCGAACGCGCTCGCCCGGCGTCGAGTTCGACGCCACCGCACAAATCGCCAGTCACTTCCAGTTGACTGCGGGCTATCAATTCGTCGATGCCACGGTCACGAGATTCCCAGCAAATTCAGCGCTCGTTGGGCTCTGGGTCGCGCAAGTCCCGCATCACGTCCTCACTTTTCAAGCGCAGTATGAAAATCCCTCGCGCATCAATTTTTCAGTGGACGGCCGCATGGTCGGCCTGCAGTTCGACGACGATCAAAATCAATTTCCGCTCGATCGCTTCTTTGTGCTGGACGCGATGGCCTGGCGCGGAATCGGGCGCGGAGTCGAACTATTCGTCGCCGCAGAGAATCTCTTGAACGCGCAATATTACACGGCCGCCACGCCCGTCCCGCAGCTCGGATTGCCGATCGCGGTGCGCGCCGGCGTGCGCCTTCAACTTCCGCGGAGATAGTCGCAGCGAATTATTGCTTGCCGCTAAGGTCAGGAGGCGGATACTCGGGCAGCTTCGCGTTCTTTGCGTCCGTGCGTTTCACTTCGAGTTCGTCGATCAGGAACGAAGGCGCGATCACGGTGCTTGGCACGCCCGTTTCGCGATTGCTGACCAGCGGGTCGTTCCCCGCCGCCACCACGTCGTGCCGCAGGGTTCGCGCGTCGAGCTCGTCGAACACGGCTCCGCGCACCAACTCCTCGTGCCCGTCCGGATACACGCGGTACAACAGCCGCGGATTGTATCCCGCGAGCGTCTCCACGTAGTACCCGAACGGCTTCCCTTCCTGCCGGCAAATCTCGATCAGCTTCTTCTTCAGCTCGTCCGGTGACACCGGCTGCTTCACCTCGACGATCAGATTTCCCACCGTCGGCGACGGCGCCTGTCCTCCCGCCGCGCGCCCGTGGCCGTTCGACTCCGGAAAGTCCCGAATCGGCTGGCGTCCCATGAGGTAGTTCACCAGCACGCCGTCTTGAATCACGGGCACTTTCGCCGCGCGGACGCCTTCGTCGTCGTAATCGTACGCGCCGGTCAGCGTCTTGCCCCCGAACGTCTTCAGCGTCGGATCGTCCACCACCGTCAAAAACGCCGGCAGCACCGGGCTCTTGTAGTTCGACGCGAAATCGCCCACCGTTCGCGCGGAATCTCCGGGCTTCGGCCGGATTCCCAGCACGTTCTCGCCGATCATCCCGTAGAAGATGTCGCTCGACGCATCGGACGAGAAAAGCACCGGCCCGCGATAGTCCTCCTCCACCACCGGCGCTTCGCGCAGAGCCTTCAGCGTCGCGATCATCTTCGCCGTGTCCGCCAGCACCACCTCGGACGAAGGCATTTCCTTGATATTCGCCGCCACGTAATACGGCGATCGTTCGAGCGCCATTCCGTCCGCCGCCTGCGTTGAGCCGTCGAGCGTCAGCGAATACACCGAGTAGCCATGCCTCTCGACCGTTCCTTCGGTGTTCACGAAATACTGGTTCATCGACCGGAACCGCAATTGGGCCGCGAGCGATTCGAGTTTCGGATCCGTGCGGAACAGCGCCGTCGATTTCTCGAGCAGCTCGGTCCACGGCTTCGGGTCGAAGTCGAGTTTCGCCAGCGCCGCGATTGACCGCGATGTAGACGCGTGCGCGAAATCGTCGAACGGTTGCTCGGACGCGTACTGCCGCAACAGTGCCTGTTTCGCCGCCAGAGCCTCGCTTGCCCTTTTGTAAGCGCTGTCCGTTGCTCCCCACAGTTGCCGCCGCAGCGCGAGCGGATCGTTGTCGAGCGGCGCCAGGTCCACCACGCCGATGCCGGGGCCGTAGTAGCTGTCGAGCTTGTAATCTCCGACGCGCACCACCACGCGAATGCTTCGCGCATGGATGCGCTGGTTCTGGCGCAGGGCGCCGAAAGCAGCCTCCGCTTCGTACGAATCCACGTCCAAGAGCCGGTACTCGATGTAGTACGGCGCCAGGACGTTCTCCATCTTCAATTGCGACTTTGAACGCTCGAGTTCCTGCTCCATCGCCGCGAGCACGGGGTCGCCGGATGCTTCGCTCGTTCGCGCAGCGGTTGGCGGCGTCTTCGGCGGGGCAATCTTCTGCTGCGCGGCCAGAGGAGTCGCGGCGCCAAGCAGAATCGCCAGCGATAGCATCAGCCCTGCCGAAAACATGGATCTCACCAAAGCCGCCCATCCTTTCAAACGCATCATCGTCCGCCTACCGTCACACAATTCGCCACCCGTTTCAAGGGGCGTTTGGCCCGCGGCCCGCGAATCCGCATCGCCGAGCGGCCCGCACGGTTGCCGACGCAACGCCGTCGCGCTATCCTCGCACGCCTCTAGGAGGTTCCTATGCGCCGCCTGCTACGGATTCTGCTCGCGACCACGGTCTTTCTCTTCGCGTCAGCTGCGTACGCGCAGAAATCGTTCACGGTGGGAACAGCCGCCGCCGCGCCCGGCGAGAAAGCTACCGGCTATCTCGAAGTTCCCGCCGGCGTTGACGCAGCCACGAACATCCCGATCGTCGTGATCAACGGCGCGAAACCGGGGCCCGTCCTCGCGCTGGTCACCGGAGCGCACGGAACGGAATACGTCTCCATCATCGCCGTCGAGAAGCTGATTCGCGATCTCGATCCCGCGCAGATTTCCGGCACCGTGATTCTGCTTCCTCTCGTCAACATCGCCTCGTTCGAGCAGAAAGTCCCGCACGTGAATCCCGTCGACAACAAGAGCATGAACCGCTTCTATCCCGGCAAAGCCGGCGGCACGCAGACCGAGCGCGCCTCGTTCCTCATCACCCAGCAGGTGGTCGATCGCTGCGATTACCTTATCGACTATCACGGCGGCGACCTCGATGAGAGCCTGCGTCCCTACGCCTACTGGGGACCCACGGGCAATGCCGCGCAAGACCGCGTCTCGAAGGAGATCGTTCTCGCGTTCGGCCTCGACCACATCATCATCTGGACCGATCGCCCCACGGACCGCGCCGCCACGCGCTACCTCGACAACACCGCCTCCGTTCGCGGCAAACCGTCGATCGTCGTGGAGGCAGGCTATGCGGGAACCGTCGAACCGGCCGACGTGGCGCTGCTCGTCGACGGCACCTACAGCACGATGCGCGCCTTGAAAATGCTGCCCGGCGCGCCGCACCCGATCGAAAATCCCGTGTGGCTGGAGAAGGTCGTGGAAGTCACGAGCGACGTCGACGGCATTTTCTATCCCCTCGTCAAGCGCGGCACCTACGTCGAAGCCGGAATGAAGCTCGGCTACGTTACCGACTTTTTCGGCAAGACGGTTCTCGAACCCCGCGCCCCTGCGGCCGGCGTCATCCTGCACATCGACGCCGTTCCCTCGCTCAAGAAGGGCGACGGCATCGCGAACATCGGCGTCATCGCCGCCAAAGCCCCGTAGATCTCCCATTGAAGTGGCCCGTCTTTCAAATGCTGCCGCTCGCATGATGCAGGTGTTTCAAGAGGAGCTTCTGGCCCTGCAAAAGATTCGAACAGGCGGACAGCAGACCGCAGTGGTTCAACACGCCCAAGTATCAGAAGGCAGTGATTGCGGGAAGCGTGAAGTCGAAAGAGCTAGGTTAGCGGCCGCGGAGCCCCCCACAAGCCCGCTAATCTCACTTGGGTGGAAGTCAAGTGCGGGCTGGTCTGTTCGCGCGTCCGGTGGCTTAGAACGGCGAGATCGATCCGATTCAAAGGTCATTTCCCAACTGCCGGTTCGTAGACGTAATTGACAGGTTGCTTCAGATTGTTAGTCACAGCATCCACGAGGTCACTTGGCAGACCAATTGGTGGAAAGCCAAACCTACAATCCGTAAACGTTACGTTGCGCAAGCGGATCGGGCCGCCGTGATACAGGAGAAGCGTGTTGCGAAACTCGACGTTCGCCCAGGTAACGTCGTCGAGATACTGGTCACCGTCTCGAAAAATAGCGTCAGTTACAAGAATGCTGCTACCAGGCTCAACGAAGAGACGGCCACCCCTCAGCAAAAAGTCTATACCGCTAAAAACTACGTGTGCTCCATCCTTGGCGACAACATCATCACCCAGTATGAAAAGGCTGTGGTTCCCTGAGAAAGACACGCTCCTACTTAAGGTCAGAACCGAATTTATCGGATACCCTTGCTGAGAAATTTCACGAGGCTTGATATCGCCTTCTTCCACCCGCCTTTTAAACGCGGCGGTTTGCAAATCAATGGTGGCGGAATAGGCCGCCTGCGTGGTTTGTGCTGGGAGTTGTGTCTGTCTTCTTAAGTACCCGGACAGCGACTGCTCCGCCTTCACCAAGCCAGCAGGATTAACTGGGATCTTGTCTCTGACTGAATTTTGGGCAATTAGCTGCAGCCTTCGCGAGTTTGCCTGAACTTGATTGGCCGAAAGAGCAGCAGCGTGGACCGAACTGAACTTTGTCGCCATGTAGTCTAGCGCGGCATTCGCAACGACAGCCTGATAACCGCGCACATCTATGTTCATCATGTTAGTAAGGAAAATCGCCGACAAGAGGCCGACGATGACGAAGGCCCTATTGACTTTATGCATGCCCAACGTGCTCGCCTGACCGACTGGGACTTTGCTAATAGTTAGACGGCGCCATACAACCGAGAGCAGTCCGAGAATGACGATCGAAGCCAGAAGTACCCAGATAATCTCCGAAAATACACGGCCCTCAGTGCGGTGCAATACCCAGAGATTGACAGCGACATACGACATCGCGATTCCGATGGAAAGCCCATACACTTTCCACCGAAGTCGCTCGTTCGTGAAGAGGAAATCAAATATCTCTGTCACTCTTTAAACCCTTTCACAGCAGTCACAAAGAGCTTAGCTGTCGTATCGAAGGCCAGCAGCGAAGCATTTATGAGGGCAAAAGCGAGGTCGATTTTTTCCAAATTAGATGTGAACCAAATCGGTGCACCGATCGCCTCAAAACCTTTGGACGCCAGCAGTATAAGAGCGTTGGCAGCAATCGCAATAATAGTGATTGTGGCGTCACGGAGCAAATAGGCTGCAGGGATGACCAGCCCCTCTTTGTAGCGATGCCAGAAACTCGGCGCAGCAGGCCGAACTGGAGTCTTCACAGAGAAACACTATATCGAATTAGGTCAAAACCAAAGGGGGAGCATGTCCGAAGTTACGGCAAGTACTAAGCTGACATCTTGTCTATGGGCTGATTAGATGACGTTGTCGGGCGGGCGGCCGACCCTTTCTGGAGTCACAAAGCGTTCGTTGACTCACCGACGGAGCAGATGATACCAGCGTGAGATTGGCACAGGAGTACTCTTCCTCTTTTAGCAGTTGAAGTTGCGGGTGCCGCACTCTTTGCGGGGTTTGCCGGGTGCCCCAGGTCTTGCCTTTGGCGATCTCGAAGCCGTGAGCTTCCGCTCGATCAGT
>Ga0335079_10000145_pt1 | contig 82073 bp, 82 predicted proteins | sample Lox_Sample_33_FD_206719 | JGI IMG/M metagenome (GOLD analysis project Ga0335079, IMG submission 206719) | Soil microbial communities from Loxahatchee National Wildlife Refuge, Florida, United States - Lox_Sample_3.3 | ecosystem: Environmental > Terrestrial > Soil > Wetlands | place: USA...
AGGAACACTCGCTGATCCGAGGGCGCTCGCGGTGACCTGCACGACACCCATACCGCCGGGGGTGCAGGTGGTAAAGTTCGCATCCCAGTGTCCGGCACAGGCGACGCCGGTCGAGGTAAGGTTCAGAATGGAAGTATCGCTCGAGGAGAAGGTGATCGGGACATTCAGGTTGGTACCCGACGCGGTCTGTACGGAGGCTGTAAAAGCCTGGGTTCCGCCCACTACAAGGGAGGCGTTTGTGGAGGGTGTAAGCGTGATGTGGCCGGCGAAAAGTGGAGGACCAGCCTTGGATCCGCCTCCGCATGCGGCTAGGGCCCACAACGAAAGGACCGCAACTGTCAGACAAAGACCATTCGAACGGAACCTACCCATGCAACCTCGTCGCTCCTTGCAAGGCCTGCGGGACTGAATCAAGAATGCAGGCGAAACAATCAAATGACTGGAAAACCTGTAGTGTAAAGACTGGCGCGGGAATCAGCAAGCCGCGAACTGATCCTGGGATTGCAATGCCGGTTCCGATCCAGAGCTCAGGCGTTCAGTGGGATGCAAAAACCTGTGTTGACGATGTTTGCAAGCAGTTGCTATATTAGATTGGTTCCGCGAGTTCATCCAGGCTTGCTGTGTGCCGTTCGTTTTTGCAGTTGTGTGCAAGAACCCGGCAGCTGAGCTTTAGAGAAACAGGTTTCCGAATGAAATGGTTCGGAGACATTCCTCGCTGAAACGTACCTGCGGTGCCTTCCGCCCGATGCGGAAGGATATGCAGGACAGGGCTGACGAAACGGAGTGCCCCCGGAATTTGGCCGGGCGCCACCGTCGGCGGCGTAAGTCTTAACGGGAATCCAGAATCTCTCGTCCGCTTGCAGGCGTGATCCTGCGCGATGAGAAGTAATGGTCGGCGGTAGACGCCGGTCATGCCCACGGATGCGCAATCCGAAACTGTGGATTTGAGGCAAGTGCGCAAGTGTGAGCGCGCGGCCAAGGAGTGGCGAGAGTGCCTACGTTTAATCAGCTGGTGGCCCAAGGCCGGAAGCGGCCTCGTTACAAGACGGCGAGCCCTGCATTGCAGGGGTGCCCGCAGAAGCGCGGCGTTTGCACCCGCGTGTATACGCAGACCCCGAAGAAGCCAAACTCGGCTCTCCGGAAGGTGGCGCGTGTGCGGCTCACGAACGGCATTGAAGTCACGACGTATATTCCCGGAGTCGGGCACAACCTGCAGGAGCACTCGATTGTGCTGATCCGCGGGGGCCGTGTGAAGGACCTGCCGGGAGTTCGTTATCACGTGATTCGCGGAACGCTGGACGCCGTCGGCGTCGCCAACCGCATGCAGGGACGCTCGAAGTATGGAGCGAAGCGGCCGAAGAAGGGATAAGTGGTTTCGAGTTTCAAGTGTCGAGTTTCGAGTGTTGGGAAACTTGAAACACGAAACTTGGAATTGGCAGTCAGGAGCTGAGAGCTTACATGCCTCGTAAAGGACATATCGCAAAGCGGACGGTGCCGGCCGATGCTGTGTACAGCTCGGACCTGGTAACCAAGTTTATTAACTCGATGATGTGGCAGGGAAAGCGGTCGACGGCCGAGGGGATCTTCTACGAAGCCCTGACGAAGCTGGAGTCCAAGGGCGGAGACGAAGCCTTGAAGCTGTTCAAGAAGGCCGTCGAAAACGCCAAGCCGCTGCTCGAAGTAAAGACTCGCCGCGTCGGTGGCGCGAACTACCAGGTTCCAGTTGAAGTGAATGCCGATCGGCGTACCTCGCTGGCGATCCGCTGGATCATCAGCTATGCACGCGCGCGTGGCGAAAAGGGCATGGTCGACAAGTTGAGCAATGAATTGCTGGACGCGGCCAACAGCCGCGGTGCCGCCATCAAGAAGAAGGAAGATGTCCATCGCATGGCGGAAGCGAACAAGGCGTTCGCGCATTATCGCTGGTAGGGAAATGCATAGATCCTGAGCCGCAAAAGACGCGTCTCAGGATGACAAAAACAAATTACGGAGCCCAGGAAAGAGTTAGTCGTGCCTAGAACAGTCCCATTAGAGCGTTGCAGGAACATCGGCATCATGGCGCACATCGATGCCGGCAAAACCACTACGACGGAGCGCATCCTGTTTTATACGGGCCGCACGCACCGCATCGGAGAGGTGCATGAAGGTACTGCGACTATGGACTGGATGGAGCAGGAGCAGGAGCGCGGCATCACGATTACGTCTGCCGCAACGACCTGCACATGGCGCGACATCCGCATCAACATTATTGATACGCCCGGCCACGTCGATTTCACGGCCGAGGTAGAGCGTTCGCTGCGCGTGCTTGACGGTGCAGTCGCGGTGTTTGACGCCGTTCACGGCGTGCAGCCGCAGTCGGAAAAAGTGTGGCGCCAGGCAGATAAATATGGCGTCCCGCGTATTTGCTTTATTAATAAGATCGACAAGATGGGTGCTGATTTCGAGCATGCCATCGACACCATCCGCAAGCGCCTTAGTGCCAAGCCCGTCGCGATTCAGATTCCCATCGGACAAGAAGACAAGTTCAAAGGCGTCGTCGACTTGATGTCGATGAAGGCAATCCTGTGGAAAGACGAGACCATGGGCGCCGAGTATGTGACGGAAGAGATTCCGGCCGAGCTGAAGAAGAAAGCCGAAGCTTTCCACGCCCAGTTGGTGGAAACAATTGCTGAGAACGACGATGAGATCCTGCACAAGTTCCTGGAAGGCGAAGAAATTTCCTCGGCTGAACTGCGTAAGTCGTTGCGGAAGTCGACGATTGAGCTGAAGCTGTTCCCGGTTGTGGTTGGAACTGCGTTCAAGAATAAAGGTGTCCAGCCGCTGCTCGATGCAGTGGTGGATTATCTGCCCTCCCCGCTCGATATCGGCGAGACCCACGGAAAGAATCCAAACAACGGCCAAGAAGTATCCCGCAAGCCGGACGACAAAGAGCCGTTTTCGGCGCTGGCATTCAAGATCATGGCCGACCAGTTCGTCGGTCAGTTGACGTTTATTCGTGTGTACTCGGGGCAGCTTAAGACGGGCGATTCCATTCTGAATGTCCGTACCGGAAAGACCGAGCGCATTGGCCGCTTGCTGAAGATGCATGCCAACAAGCGTGAAGAGATCAGCGAGATTCTCGCGGGCGATATCTGCGCGGCTGTCGGTTTGAAGAACGTTTCGACGGGCGACACGATCTGTAACGAAGATCATCCAATCGCGCTCGAGTCGATCGAGTTTGCAGCTCCGGTGATTTCGGTCGCAGTCGAGCCGAAGACTAAGGCCGACCAGGAAAAGATGGGCATGGCGCTCGGACGCCTGGCCCAGGAAGATCCGACCTTTAAGGTTCACACCGATCCCGACAGCGGACAGACGATCATCAGCGGCATGGGCGAGCTGCATTTGGAAATCATCGTCGACCGCATGATGCGCGAGTACAAAGTTGAAGCCAACGTCGGCAAGCCCCAGGTGGCGTATCGCGAGACGATTCGCAAGCACTCGGAAGCGGAAGGCAAGTACATCCGTCAGACGGGCGGCCGTGGTCAGTACGGACACGCCAAGATTTATCTCGATCCTCAACCACCAGGGACTGGTTACGAGTTTGTCAATGAGATCGTCGGCGGTTCGGTACCGAAGGAATTCATCAAGCCGATCGATCAGGGTATTCAGGAAGCGCTCGAAGGCGGCGTTCTGGCTGGCTATCCGATGGTCGACGTGAAGGCGACGCTGTTCGACGGTAGCTATCACGATGTCGACTCCAATGAAATGGCATTCAAGATTGCCGGTTCGATGGCGTTCAAAGAGGCTGCACGCAAGGCTTCTCCAGTGTTGCTGGAGCCGGTGATGGCGGTGGAAGTCGTGACGCCAGAAGATTATGCCGGTGTGATCATGGGCGACCTGAGTTCGCGGCGCGGACGTATCGAAGGCATGGAGCATCGAGCGGGATCGCAGGTGATCAAGGCGATCGTTCCGCTGGCAGAAATGTTCGGGTACGCGACGCACATGCGTTCGTCGACACAGGGCCGTGCGGAATACTCGATGCACTTTGCGCGCTATGAAGAAGCTCCGCGATCGGTCGCGGAGGAAATCATCGCGAAGGTGCAGGGAACGGCGAAATAAGGAAGCGCGCCAAACGCGCGTTTTAGCAATCTCGCAAAAGGCGCGAGATTGATCGCGCGGCGCGCTCAGATCCTTCGGCACCAAAAGAAGGTGCCTCAGGATGACAACGGGTTTAACTGAGAGCTGAAGGCTGAGAGCTGATAGCTCAAGCTAGAAGCAAAGAGCTAGGAGCAAAGAGCTAGGAGCAAAGAGCTGAGTTATGGCGAAAGAAAAATTTGATCGGACAAAGCCGCACTGCAACGTTGGGACAATTGGACACATTGACCACGGCAAGACGACGTTGACGGCGGCGATCACCAAGGTGTTGTCCAAGCACAATCCGAACATCAAGTTCCGGTCGTTTGACTCGATCGACAACGCGCCTGAAGAGAAGGCTCGTGGAATCACGATCGCGACGGCGCACGTCGAGTATGAGACGGCGAACCGTCACTATGCGCACGTGGATTGCCCCGGCCACGCCGACTACATCAAGAACATGATCACGGGCGCGGCGCAGATGGATGGCGCGATCCTCGTGGTGGCGGCGACGGACGGTCCGATGCCGCAGACGCGTGAGCACGTGCTGCTCGCCCGCCAGGTGGGTGTGCCGTACATCGTTGTGGCGTTGAACAAGTGCGACGCCGTGGATGATCCGGAGTTGCTGGATCTGGTCGAGCTCGAAGTGCGTGAGCTGCTGAAGTCGTACAAGTTCCCGGGAGACGATGTTCCGGTGGTTCGGTTGTCGGCACTGGGCGCGTTGAACGGCGAAGAGAAGTGGGAAAAGCAGATTGACGCTTTGATGGAAGCGGTGGACAAGAGCGTGCCGCAACCGGCGCGTGAACTGGACAAGCCGTTCCTGATGCCGATCGAAGACATCTTCTCGATCTCGGGCCGCGGCACGGTGGTGACGGGTCGTATCGAGCGCGGAAAGATCAAGGTGGGCGAAGAAGTGGAAATTGTCGGTTTCCGCGAGACGCGCAAGACGGTTGTCACGGGCGTCGAAATGTTCAAGAAGCAGTTGGACGAAGGCATGGCGGGCGACAATGCCGGTTTGCTGCTGCGCGGCATTGGCAAAGAAGATGTGGAGCGCGGCATGGTGCTGGCGAAGACGGGATCGATCACGCCGCACACGAAGTTCAAGGCGGAGGTCTACATCCTGACGAAGGAAGAAGGCGGACGACATACTCCGTTCTTCAAGGGATACCGTCCGCAGTTTTATCTGCGAACGACGGACGTGACGGGCGTGGCGGAGTTGCCGGCAGGAACCGAGATGGTGATGCCTGGCGATAACGTGAGCCTGGTGATCGAACTGATCACGCCGGTGGCCATGGAGAAGGGCTTGCGCTTCGCTATTCGTGAAGGCGGCCACACGGTGGGAGCAGGAACGATCGCGGAGATTATTCAGTAAGAGCTCCGAGTCCTGAGCTGCGAGCAGAAACATTCGCTCGAGGCTCACGGCTCGAAGCTCAAGACTAAAGAGCGGATTGCAACATTCCGCAGGATCTTTCCTCCCGGAGATGCCGGGAGGGGTTAGGAAACAACGACAGTGATTGGCAAAGAGAGAATTCGAATCCGGTTGAAAGCCTACGACTACCGCATTCTGGATCAGTCGACAGGCGAGATCGTGGAAACGGCGCGGCGCACCGGCGCGCAGATTGCGGGACCGATTCCGCTGCCCACGATGAAGAACAAGTACACGGTGCTGCGTTCGCCGCACGTGGATAAGAAGTCGCGCGAGCAGTTCGAGATCCGCACGCACAAGCGGTTGCTCGACATTCTCGAACCGACACAGCAAACGGTGGATGCACTGATGAAGCTCGATCTGCCGGCTGGTGTGGACGTAGAGATCAAGGCGTTCGGGAAAGAGCACAAATAAGCTTTCAGCTGTCAGCTTTCAGCGAAGAGCTTCCCAGCCAATAGCCAATGAGCCACGCTGGGCATGGAGAAGAAATGGCAACGAAGGTCGCAGGAATTCTGGGCAAGAAGGTCGGGATGACGCAACTGTTTGACTCGAAGGGCGACGTTCGCCCGGTCACAGTGTTGCAGGCTGGCCCTTGCGTGGTGACGCAGCACAAGACTTCGGCGAAGGATGGATACGAAGCAGCGCAGATCGGTCTGGTCGAGTTCGTGAAGGAATCGCGGCTGACTAAGCCCGCCAAGGGACATCTGGCGAAGAACAACCTGCCGCCAGTGAAGTTCATGCGCGAAGTGCCGCTCGAAACGGAACCGTCTTCCGATGGCAACGGCGCAGTGAAAGTTGGCGACCGCGTGCTGGTCGAGATTTTCGATGGCGAGAAGTTCGTCGATATTGTCGGAGTGAGCAAGGGGCGCGGCTTCCAGGGCGTCGTGAAGCGGCATCACTTCGGCGGCGGTCCCAAGTCGCACGGTTCGATGTTCCAGATCACCGGTTCGATCGGTAGTTCGGCATTCCCGTCGCGCGTGTTCAAAGGCATGCGGATGTCTGGCCACATGGGCAATCAGCAGGTGACGACGCGTAACCTGCGCGTACTCGGGGTTGACAAGGACGAGAATCTGCTCGTCGTCGAAGGCAGTGTGCCCGGTCCGCAAGGCGGATACATCGTAATTACGAAGGCGAAGAAGCCGCCAAGAGAGCGTCGTGGATTCGCGGGTTCGGCGACGGTCGATCCCTTGAAGGCTGCGAAGAGAGCGGCAAAGAAGGCATAGAAGTCGCGAGCTGCGAGCCCTGAGTTGCGAGCAATCGCTCAGGACGCAGGACTCGGGACTCAGGACTAAGACATGGCAACGATTGATATTCACAATTTGAGCGGCGAGAAGGTCGGAACATTCGATCTCGCCGATGAGATCTTCGGTGCGGTCAACGAAGACCTGCTCTGGGAAGCGGTGAAACACTACCGCGCCTCGCAGCGCTCCGGAACGCACAAGACGAAGGCGCGCTGGGAAGTATCCGGCTCCGGCAAGAAGCTCTGGAAGCAGAAGGGCACCGGCCGGGCGCGTATCGGATCGATCCGGTCTCCACTGTGGCGTCACGGCGGCACGGTGCACGGTCCCGTTCCGCGTTCGTATGACTACACGTTCCCGCGCAAAAAGCTGCTGGGCGCGCTGCGCTCGGCACTCGCGGCGAAATTTGCTGATGGGAAATTGGTCATCGTCAATGCGTTCGACGTGAAAGAACCGAAGACGAAAGAATTCCGCAAGGCCCTGGACTCGTTGAAGGTGGACTCGACGGTGCTGATCGTGGAAGCGGCGAAACACGAGAACCGCAACCTGGAACTGAGCGCGCGGAACATCGAAGGGCTCGAGATCGTTCGCGGCAACGAAGTTCATCCTTATCACCTGCTGCGTCATGATCGCGTGATCTTTTCGCATCCGGCGATCGAGAAACTGCAGCTCTCGCTGAAGGATTCGGTTTCGAAAAAGCAGCGCAAATCGGGAGAGAGCGAAGGCGAAGCGGCGAAACAGCCAACGCGTGAGCGGCGTCGCCGGCAGCGTAACGAAAAAGCGGCGGAGGTGGCGTAATGAAGAGCGCATACCAGATCATTCGCCGTCCGGTGATTACCGAGAAAGGTCTCGCGATCAAGGAGAACCAGAACACGCTGGTGTTCCAGGTAGCTCCTAAAGCGACCAAGACGGAAATCAAGGAAGCGGTGCAGACGATTTTCAAAGTGAAGGTGCATTCGGTGCGTACGGCCACCTATCCCGGAAAAGAACGGCGGCGCGGCAAGTTCGCCGGTTACCGGGCGGACTGGAAGAAAGCGTACGTGCGGTTGCGCAGCGGCGAGAAGATGCCGGAGTACGCGCAGAACCTGTAGAAACAAGCTATCAGCTTTCAGCCGTCAGTTATCAGTATTGCGACGGTGAAGAAGCTGATGGCTGAAAGCTAAGAGTTGAGAGCTTTTTATGCCGATTAAAACTTACAGACCGACGACGCAAACGCTGCGCTACCGCACGACGATCGTCAACGACGACATTACGACGAAGCATCCGCACAAGCCGCTGGTCGAGCCGAAGCAGCGCACCGGCGGACGCCGCAACTCGGGCAACGTGACGATGCGGTTTATGGGCGGCGGCCACAAGCGGAAGTTGCGCATCGTCGACTTCAAGCGCGACAAGACCGGCATTCAAGCGACGGTGCAGACGATCGAGTACGATCCAAACCGCTCTTCGCGCATCGCCCTGCTCGCGTATGCTGATGGCGAGAAACGCTACATCATTCAGCCGGAAGGTTTGAAAGTCGGCCAGAAAGTAGTGAGCGGTCCGGACGCCGACATTCTTGTTGGAAACGCTCTGCCGCTGCGGAACATTCCGCCAGGCACGGTGATCCACAACCTCGAATTGAAGCCGGGCAAGGGCGCACAGATGGTGAGGTCCGCGGGTGGATCGGCGCAGTTGGTTGCGAAAGAAGGCGACTATGCGCTGGTGAAGCTGCCTTCGGGCGAGACCCGCAAAATCTCGCAAGATTGCATGGCGACGATCGGGCAGGTCGGCAACATCGATCATGAGAACGTGACGATCGGCAAGGCGGGACGTTCACGGTGGCTGGGCTGGCGTCCGCACAACCGTGGCGTTTCGATGAACCCAGTCGACCATCCGCATGGCGGTGGTGAAGGCAAGACTTCTGGCGGACGGCATCCGGTGACCCCGTGGGGCCAGCCGACGCGCGGATACAAGACGCGGAATAACAAGCGCACGGATAAGTTCATCGTGAGCCGGAGATCGAAGTAAGCAGATTCCCCACCGGCTTTCGCCGGTTCGGAATGACAAAGAATTTCAGGAGCTGTTAGCGGAAGGCTGACGGCTGAAAGCTGAGAGCTGAATTTATGGCGCGTTCAACGAAAAAAGGCGCATTCGTCGATGGCTTCCTGCAGACGCGGGTGGAGCAGATGAATTCGCGCAACGAGAAAAAAGTGGTGCGCACGTGGTCGCGGCGTTCGACTGTGATTCCCGAGATGGTGGGACACACGATCGCAGTACACAACGGGAAGAAGTTCATCCCGGTGTACGTGACCGAGAACATGGTGGGACACAAGCTGGGAGAGTTCAGCTTCACACGCACCTTCAAGGGGCACTCGATGAAGGCGGCGACGGAAGCGGCGGCGAAGCCAGCGGGTATCCCGGGCGGCCCGGGAGCACCGGCTCCAGCGGGAGCGGCTCCGGCAGCGCCTGCGGCGCCGAAGGCATAAGGGCGAGATACGACTATGGAATTTCGAGCGGAACATCGTTACCTGCGAGTCTCGCCACAGAAGGCGCGGCTGGTGCTGGATCTGATCAAGGGACGCCGCGTGGAAGAAGCGCGGAATACCCTGATGTTCACCAAGAAGCGCGTGGCGGCGCATGTCGGCAAGCTGCTGCAGTCGGCGCTCGACAATGCGAACTTTCTCTCCACGGAGAAAGGCATCGATGTCGACCTGGATAACCTGTACGTGAAGCGCGCAGTTGCGAACGACGGGCCGCGCATGAAGCGCATCCGTCCGGCGCCACAAGGACGCGCGTACCGCTACCAGCGCCGCATCGCACACATCGAGCTGATTTTGGCCGAGCGCGGGAAGAACGGCGAAGCTGTAACGGTTGGCGGTGAGGAGTCGGCGCCAGCTCCCGCGAAAACGCGGCGGCGGGCACCGGCAGCAAAGGCCGGCAGCAAGAAGAAAGCAGCCGCGAAATAGGTTTCATGTCCGAGGGCGAGACGCCCTCGGGACAGCCGGCGAGACGCCGGCGCTACATGGTTCAGAAGTTTTAGGAGAAGCAATGGGACAAAAAGTCCATCCATACGGATTCCGGCTTGGATTCACGAAGCCGTGGAAGTCACGCTGGTTTGCGGAGCGCGACTACGACAAGCAGTTGCACGAAGACGTGAAGCTGAAGAATGAGCTGAAGGACAAGCTCAAGTCGGCGGGCGTCAGTGCGATTGAGATCGAACGTCCGGGCAACAAGCTGCGCATCATCATCAAGACGGCGCGGCCGGGGATCATCATCGGACGCAAGGGCGCGGAAATCGACAAGCTCAAGGGTGAATTGCAGAAGCGCACTGGCGGCAAGGACATCTTCGTCGATATCCAGGAAGTGCATAAGCCCGAGCTCGACGCGCAACTGGTGTCGGAGTCGATCGCGCTGCAGCTGGAAAAGCGCGTAGGCTTCCGCCGCGCGATGCGCAAGGCCGTCGATTCGGCGCTGCGTTTCGGCTGCAAGGGCATCAAGGTTCGCGTGAGCGGCCGTCTGAACGGAAACGAAATCGCGCGGTCCGAGTGGTATCTGCAGGGACGTCTGCCGCTACACACCCTGCGCGCCGATATCGATTTCGGCTTCACCGAAGCGCGCACGACGTACGGCGTGATCGGTGTGAAGTGCTGGGTCTACAAGGGCGAGATCCTGCAGCAGAAGAAGCGCGAATCGCAACAGCCCGCGGCAGCAGGTGGATTCTAGGGTTTGTTGTAGAGACGTAGCTTGCTACGTCTCCTGCCAGCGCAAGCAGTGCGGCATGTGGTGATAAAGACGTTGCAAGCAACGTCTCTACAGGAAAATTCGTTATGTTGATGCCAAAGAAAGTGAAGTATCGGAAACAGCAGCGCGGCCGCATGACCGGCAAGGCGTGGCGCGGATCGACGCTGTCGTTTGGCGATTTCGGACTCAAGGTCCTTGAGCCGGGGTGGATTACCGACCGCCAGATCGAAGCGAGCCGCGTGGCCATGACGCGCTTCGTGAAGCGTGGAGGGAAGATCTGGATCCGTGTGTTCCCCGATAAGCCGGTCACGAAGAAGCCGGCTGAAACCCGTATGGGTAAGGGCAAAGGCGCTCCCGATCACTGGGTCGCGGTCGTAAAGCCGGGCAAGATCCTGTTCGAGATGGAAGGCGTTTCGCACCAGGAAGCGAGCGAGGCAATGCGTCTGGCGTCGCACAAGTTGGCGCTGCGGACGACGCTTGTTTCGCGGGAAGGCGCGAAGCACTAGAGAAGAGCCATCAGCTTTCAGCCGTCAGCTTTCAGTGAGCAACGGCAAAAAGCTGGGAGCCGATAGCTGAGAGCTTATTTATGAAGGTAGACAAAATCAGAAACTTGACCGAAGACGAACTCGCTCACCAGGAGCGCGATCTAGCGGACCAGCTGTTCAAGCTGAAGTTCCAACTGAACATGGGACAGACCGAAAGCCTGAAGAAGATTCGCGGTTTGCGCAAGGACATCGCGCGGGTGAAAACGATTATGGGTGAGCGCAAGCGCTCGGCCGCAACGGAGAAACGCTAATGGCGGAAACAACACAAAAGGCGCAGGGCCGCCGCAAGGAAGTCGTCGGAGAAGTGGTCGCGAGCCGCATGCAGAAGACGATCGTAGTTCAGGTGACGCGGAAGAAGTCGCACCCGTTCTACGGACGCGTAATCGCGCGGCACAAGAAGTTTTACGCGCATGACGAGACCAATCAGGCGCATGTCGGCGACGTGGTGCGGATTGAAGAGACTCGTCCGCTGTCGAAGCTGAAGCGCTGGAAGCTGAAGGACATCATCCGCAAGGCGGCGCTGGTGCCCGAGGCGGCAACCGAGGTCGCGAGCTAACAGCAGATTCCTCGCGGCAGCGCCGCTCGGAATGACAAAGGCTGCCGCGCTTGCAACGACAAAGGATCAGGGAGATAAGGCCATGGCTGTGATGATGAGAACGATGCTGGAGGTCGCCGACAATTCCGGCGCGCGCAAGCTGCAGATGATTCTGCCGCTGGGCGGCTCGACGGGATTGAATGCCGGGCTGGGCGACGTGATCACCGCGGCTGTGAAGGAGTCGGCGCCCGAGGGCCAAGTGCAGAAGGGCAAAGTCGTGAAGGCGGTCATTGTCCGGACCCGCAAGGAGCACCGGCGTCGCGACGGTACCTACATCCGGTTTGATCAGAACGCAGCGGTGCTGATCAACGAAGCCGGCGAGCCGGTGGGAACGCGCGTGTTTGGTCCGGTGGCGCGTGAACTGCGCGAGAAGAAGTTTTTGAAGATTGTTTCGCTCGCGCCGGAAGTGATCTAACCGTCGTTAGTCGCTGGTCGTTAGTCGTTTGCAAAAAGCGGCGGGTGATCAATGGGTGACGACAAACGATAGAGAGCAACAACGACTCAGAAATCAGGATTGGAAATGGCTACTGCAACAGCAACGACAGCACACAAGAGAGTCGATATCCGGCGGAACGACACCGTGAAGGTGATCACAGGCCGCGACAAGGGCAAGGAAGGACGCGTGCTGCGCGTGTTTCCGAACGATGCAAAGCTGCTTGTTGAGCACGTGATGATGGTGAAAAAGCACGTGCGGCCGAATCCGCAGCGGAACATCAAGGGCGGCATCGCTGAGCAGGAGAGCCGCATTGCGATTTCCAACGTGCAACTGGTGTGTCCGACCTGCGGGCCGGTTCGCATCGGGCACGAAGTGCGCGGCGACCGCAAGGTTCGCGTCTGCAAGAAGTGCGGAACGACGCTGGATAAATAGCTCACGAACCGGTACACGTCGGACTGAAAGCCGACACTCCGAAACCGTGAGAGGAAGTTGAAGAAGAAAATGGCGAAAGAGAAAAAAGGACAGAAGGAATCGGCGCAGGAGCAGAAGGCGCCGGAACAGGCACGACACAGCGCGAAAGAGAGACCGCGGCTTCGTGTCCGGTTCGAAAAGGAAGTGGCTCCATCACTTCTGAAGGAACTGGAACTGGCGAACGTGATGGCGGTCCCGCGGCTGCACAAGATCGTCGTCAACATGGGCGTGGGCGAGGCGACGCAGAATGCGAAGGTGCTCGATCCTGCCGTGAATGAACTGGGCCAGATCACCGGTCAGAAACCGGTGGTGACGCGCGCAAAGAAATCAATCGCGGCCTTTAAGGTTCGCCAGGGACAATCGATCGGCGCGATGGTCACGCTGCGCGGCGACCGCATGTACGAGTTCTTCGACCGGCTAGTGAATATCGTTCTTCCGCGCGTGCGCGACTTCCGCGGTGTTTCGACGAAATCGTTCGACGGCCGAGGCAATTACACACTCGGTCTGCACGATCAGCTGATCTTCCCGGAGATTTCGTACGAGAAGGTGGATAAGCAGAAGGGTATGAACGTCACGATTGTGACGACGGCCGCGAACGACAACCAGGCGCGGATGCTGCTGAAGCACATGGGAATGCCGTTTAGGGCATAGGAGATTATGTAGAGACGTAGCTTGCTGCGTCTCTCGCTGGCAGCGAGCCAGCACGTGGTGAGAAGAGACGTTGCAAGCAACGTCTCTACGACAGGAGTGAGAGTTTGGCGACTACAGCAAAACGAGTTAAGGACGCAAGAAAGCCCAAGTTTTCCACGCGCAAGCACAACCGCTGCAAGCTTTGCGGACGCCCGCGCGGCTACCTGCGCAAGTTCGGTATCTGCCGCTTATGTTTCCGGCAGCTCGCGCTGCGTGGCGAGATTCCTGGGGTTTCGAAGTCTTCGTGGTAGAGCGTCGTTGGTTGCTGGTGCAGCCGATGGCAAACGACTAACGACGAACGACGGATGTAAGCAAGCCGCTGCAGGTTCTCCGCTGGACGCGGAGCGAACGGGTGGCTGGAGGAGAAGCAGACGATGAGGTTGACCGATCCGGTCGCAGACATGTTGACGAGAGTGCGGAATGCACTCCAGGCCCGTCACCAGAAGGTGGACGTTCCGGCTTCGCGTTTGAAGCTGGAGATTGCGCGCATCCTGAAAGAGGAAGGCTACATCTCCAACTTCAAGGCGACAGAAGAAGAGGGCCACAAGATCATCCGGATTTACCTGAAGTACGGCGCCAACAACGAAGCTGCCATCTCGAAGGCCGAGCGTGTCTCGCGCCCGGGATGCCGCGTGTACGTGCGCCGCAGCGAGATTCCACGCGTGCTGGGCGGCATGGGGATCAACATCCTCACCACCCCGCGGGGCGTAATGACCGGCCGCCAGGCCCGCAAAGAGGGCGTCGGCGGCGAGTTGCTGTGCGAGATCTACTGAGGAGCCTCGAGCTGCGAGTCGCGAGTTGCGAGAAAAAAGACGTTAGATTTTCTCTTAGCTCATCGCTCCCAGCTCATAGCTAGAGAGCTTATGTCACGAATTGGAAAAAAACCGATCGCGATTCCCAAGGGAGTCACGGTCAAGATTGAAGGAAACGTGGTCGCCGTCCAGGGCCCTAAGGGCAAGATGGACACTCCTCTGCCGGTCGGCATCAAGGTCGAGCAGAAGGACGGCCATATCGTTGCTATCCGTGAGAACGATTCGCAGTCCGCGGTTCACGGGCTTGCACGAGCGTTGGTTAACAACGCCGTGGAAGGCGTAACCAAGGGCTGGACTCGCGAACTGGAGATCGTCGGCATCGGATACCGAGCTGAGATGAAGGGGAAGGCTCTGGTCGTTTTTAACCTAGGTTATTCTCACCCGATCGAGTATCCGCTGCCCACGGGAGTGGATGCTGCTGTCGATCCCAAACAGACTCGGGTCACGCTGACGGGAATTGACCGCCAGAAAGTCGGACAGGTCGCGGCAGAAATGCGCGCGCTGCGTCCGCCGGATCCATACAAGAACAAGGGCGTTCGCTATGCTGGCGAGCGTCTGAAGAAGAAGGTCGGAAAGACCGGAGCGAAGTAAACCGTCGTTAGTCGCTGGTCGCTCGTCGTTGGCCAGCGAGGGATAAACGAGAGCGTTGGGACGGGGCTAACGACCACGGACTAACGACCAAGGACAAGCTTCATGCTTACTAAGATTTCGAAGAACACGAAGCGCGGATTCAGTCACGACCGTATTCGCAAGAAGCTGGCAGGAACGGCGGAGCGTCCGCGGCTGAATGTGTACCGTTCGCTGAACCATATTTACGTGCAGGTCATCGACGACTTGAACGGCAAGACCCTTGTCTCGGCCAGCACTGCTGAGGGCAAGAAAGAAGAGCGCCGCACTGGCGGCAACGTCGCGTCGGCCAAAGCGGTCGGCAAGATCATCGCGGAGCGGGCGAAAGCGAAGGGCGTCACCAAGGTCGTTTTCGACCGCGGCGGATACATTTACCACGGGCGCGTGAAGGCTTTGGCCGACGCGGCGCGTGAAGCGGGATTGAAGTTTTAGCTCAGAGCTGTGAGCCGCGAGCTTCGAGCGAATTGCTCAAAGCTCAAAGCTCGAAGCTCGAAACTCGAAGCTGAGAAAATATGCCAACAGTGATCAAGAAACTCGATGCAGGGGCGTACCAACTGAAGGATCAGGTGGTGGCCATCAACCGCGTGACCAAAGTGGTCAAGGGCGGCAAGAATCTTTCGTTTGCGGCGCTGGTAGTGGTGGGTGATCCGTCGGCCGCGGTTGTCGGCTATGGATCGGGAAAAGCGAAGGAAGTGCCACAGGCGATCCGCAAGGCGATTGAGTCGGCGAAGAAGAACCTGGTGAAGGTGAACCTGACGCAGACCAGCATTGCGCATCTCGTGCTCGGCCGGTACGGATCGGGCAAGGTCCTGCTGAAGCCGGCTCCGGAAGGAACCGGCGTGATCGCAGGCGGCGCGGTGCGAGCCGTGATGACGTCGGCTGGCGTGCAGAATGTGCTGACCAAGTCGATCGGCACGACCAACCCGCATAACGTGATCAAGGCGACTTTCGACGCGTTGAAGCAGTTGAAGAATAAAGAGAGCGTCGCGAACCTGCGCGGCAAGGTTGCGGAAGAGCTCTAGTACTCGGTACCCAGTACCTAGTACCTAGTTAAATCCTGAGGTTTAGAAATGACGCCAAAGAAATCAAGTTCGGGCGGCGGAAAGATCCAGTTGAAGTGGATCCGCTCCGCGATTTGTGCCCCTGAAAAGCAAAAGTTGGTGATCAAGGGATTGGGATTCACGCGCCTGAACCAGGTCATTGAGCGGCCGAATACGTCGGCCATCCGCGGGATGGTGGCGAAAGTTCCGCACCTGGTAGAAGTGGTGGACTAAGAGCCATGAACTTATCGAACATTCACAAACCGAAGAAGGCGACAGAAAAGCGCAAGCGTGTGGGCCGCGGTATGGGCTCGGGCATGGGAAAGACTTCGACCCGCGGGCATAAGGGTCAGCGTTCGCGTTCGGGATCGCGCATGATCCGCGGCTTCGAAGGCGGCCAGATGCCGCTGCACCGCCGCATGCCAAAACGCGGCTTCACCAATATCTTCCGCAAGGAGTACGCCATCGTTAGCCTGGAGCGCCTGGCGGAATTGGGCGAAACGACGATTAATCCTGAGGTTCTGCGCAAAGCCGGAGTGATCAAGACCAAGCATCCGGTCAAAGTCCTGGGCGACGGCGAACTGACGGTTGCCCTCACCGTGAGCGCGCACAAGTTCTCCAAGTCAGCGCAAGAGAAGATCACCAAGGCAGGCGGCAAGGTCGAGGTCTTGCAGTAATGTTTGACAAGCTGGCGAACATTTTTCGCATTCCGGATCTGCGCAAGCGAATTCTTTTCACGCTTGGTTTGCTTTTCGTGTACCGGTTGGGCGGACACTTGCCCACTCCGGGAATCGACACGTTGAAGCTGGAACAGTTTTTTACGCAGGGAAGCACGAGCGGTTCGCTGCTGGGATTTGTAGATTTGTTCTCGGGCGGCCAGTTGCGCCGCATGACCATTTTTGCCCTCGGCATCATGCCGTATATCACGGCATCGATCATTCTGCAGTTGCTCACCGTGGTTTATGAGCCACTGGCGAAACTGCAGAAAGAAGGCGAACTCGGCCGCAAGAAGATTACGCAGTGGACGCGCTACATCACCGTCATCCTCAGCGCGGTGCAGTCGTTTGGTATCGCGATTGGTTTGGAGAAGGGCGGGTTTGCACTCGATCCGGGCTGGAGATTCCAACTGATGACGATGCTGACGTTAACCACGGGCAGCGCGTTCATCATGTGGCTCGGCGAACAGATTACGGAGCGCGGTGTCGGCAACGGCATGTCGCTGCTGATCTTCGCGGGCATTGTCGTAGGTTTGCCGCGCGGCGTGGTCGACCTGATCACCAAAGCAAAGAACGCAGCATGGGGACCGGTTACGTTCCCGCTGATGGTTGGCCTGCTCGTTTTTATGATCGCGGTGGTGGCGTTCATTGTCTACGTGGAACGCAGCGAACGGCGAATACCTGTGCAGTACGCCAAGCGTGTCGTCGGACGCAAAGTGATGGGCGGCCAGTCGACCCACTTGCCTTTGCGCGTGAACGCCGGCGGCGTCATGCCAGTCATCTTCGCGTCTTCGATCTTGACGTTGCCGCAGACTGTTGGCTATGGGCTGCGTAACAGCCGTTATTTTGGTGATCTCATCCGCTGGCTGGGTTGGGGTGAACCGCTCTACACGTTGTTGTATGCGGTGGGAATCATTTTCTTCGCGTACTTCTACGTGTCGATCGTCTTCAACCCGAGCGAAGTAGCGGACAACATGCGGAAGTATGGCGGATTTATTCCCGGCATTCGACCGGGGCGCCGTACCGCAGATTTCATCAACGAGGTACTGACCCGCATCACGCTAGTCGGCGCGCTGTACCTGATTGTTATCTCATTCATCCCGGAATGGATGATTGCAGGTATTCACCTCAACCATTTATATGGACCGATTGGACGGCTGTTTGAGAACGCTCCCAACTGGATGCTGAACGGTTTGGGTGTGAGCTTCTATTTCGGTGGTACGTCACTGCTGATTGTGGTGGGTGTTGCGATGGATACGGTTACGCAGATTGAGGCGCAATTGATCATGCGCCACTATGACGGCTTTACGCCCCGCAGCGGAAGAGTGCGCGGGCGCAGGATTTGGTAGTGCGTTCGGGAGGTTGCTGCACCTCGGCGTTCCATGACGAGCGCCGCGGAGATTGAGATCGGAGGCTTTGGCCAAGCCGATGGCGCAGAAAACCTCGTGTGCAGTGGGTCCCGTGGTATTGCTTGGGCCGCCGGGTGCCGGAAAGGGCACTCAGTCCAAGCGAATCATGGAGCACTACGGCATTCCCCAGGTTTCTACGGGGGATTTGCTGCGGGACCACGTCGCTCGTGGAACCGAGCTTGGCGCGATGGCGAAAGCCGTCATGGCGCGCGGAGAGCTGGTTTCCGACGACCTGGTGTGCAATATGGTCCGCCAGCGGCTGATGCTTCCGGACTGCGAACGCGGCTACATCCTTGACGGTTTTCCCCGGACTGCAGCCCAGGCCGGGTGGCTCGATGCGTTGCTCGAGCATGAGCTCTTTGACAAATCGCGTCCGACGAGAGCATGGCCAATTGTGATACGGCTCGTCGTCGACTATAATCAGTTATTGCTCCGGATTACTGGACGACGTTCTTGTCCCACCTGTGGACGGATCTATAACGTCCACTTCCAGCCGCCCCGAACCGATGAAGTTTGCGATGAGGCACATGGGACGAAGCTGGTGGCCCGCAATGACGACCGGTTGGAAGTAATTCAGCCAAGACTCACGGCATTCGAGGAGCAAACGCGTCCTGTGGCGGACTATTACGAGCGCACGGGGCGGTTGATCGCAATAAATGGCGATCGGCCGGTGGATGAGGTCACGGAAGAGATCTACCGGATACTGGAAGAGCATCACGCGTAGCACATGGCGATCGTTTGCAAGTCGGCAAGTGAAATCGAGAAGATGAGGCGCAGCGGCCACATCGTGCGCCAGGTTCTCGATTACCTGAAGACGCTGGTCGCGCCCGGAGTCTCGACTATGGACCTGGAGCGCGCCGCCGAGACCAAGATCAAGGAGCTCGGCGCCAAGCCGGCGTTCAAGGGCTATTACGATTATCCATGTGTGCTGTGTACGTCGGTGAACGAAGAGATCGTGCACGGGATTCCCTCTGAGAAGCGCATGCTGAAAGAGGGAGACATCGTATCGATCGACTGCGGCGTAGTGCTCGATGGCTACTACGGCGATGCGGCGGTTACGGTGCCGGTTGGGAATGGCTTGACTCCGGAACTGAAAAAGCTGCTTGAAGTCACAGAAGCCTCTCTGTATCGCGGGATCGAGCAAGCCAGGATTGGCAACTCGATCGGAGATGTTGGAGCAGCCGTGCAAGAGCATGTAGAGGCCGCGGGCTTTAGCGTGGTACGCGAGTTCGTCGGACACGGCATCGGAACGCGGTTGCACGAAGAACCGCAGGTTCCGAATTTCGGCGCGCGAGGGCATGGCGCGAAGTTGCGCGAGGGAATGGTCATCGCGATTGAGCCAATGGTGAATTTCGGCAAGCCGGAGACGCGGGTTCTGGGTGACAAATGGACCGCAGTCACGGCGGATGGTAGTTTCAGCGCCCACTTCGAACACTGCGTGGCAGTGACGAAGGATGGGCCGGTGATTTTGACGCAATAGAGCTGCGAGTCATGAGGTACGAGCCATGAGCAACACGATTTACTCGAGGCTCATAGCTCGAGACTCGAAGCTGGTCTAGGAGCGAATGAGCAAAGAAGACGCGATTGAAGTGATGGCGGTGGTGCTGGAGCCGCTGCCCAATGCGATGTTCCGGGTCGAACTGGAAAACAAGCATCAGGTGCTGGCGCATGTCTCCGGGAAGATGCGCAAGAATTTCATCCGCATTTTGCCGGGAGATAAAGTCGCGGTTGAACTTTCACCGTACGACCTGAATCGCGGACGGATCGTATATCGCTACAAATAGGATTCGAGATTTTCTTGCTGACAGCTGAGAGCTGACAGCTGAAAGCTGGGTTATGAAGGTACGAGCATCGGTTAAGAAGATTTGTGACAAGTGCAAGATCATCCACCGCAAGGGCGTGGTACGGGTGATTTGTGTGAATTCGAAACATAAACAGCGCCAGGGATAAGAAGCTACGAGGCGCGAGCTTCGAGTCAGACAAGACTCGGATTGCTCAAAGCTCCGGGCTCGGAGCTAACGGCTACATCGGCCAATAGCATTTTGGAGGCTTGAAGCAACATGGCACGTATTGCAGGCGTGGATCTTCCCCGCCAGAAGCACATCAACATCGCGCTGACTTACATTTACGGCATCGGACATCCTCGCGCCTCGCGTATTCTCGACGAAGCGAAGGTAGAGCCGATGAAGAAGGTTCAGGACCTGAGCGAAGAAGAAGTCAACCGTATTCGTACGGTCATTGAGGCCGAGGGTCTCGTCGAAGGCGATCTGCGCAAGGAAGTTTCGATGAACATCAAGCGTCTCATCGAAATCGGCTCTTACCGCGGATTCCGTCATCGCCGCAACCTGCCAGTCCGCGGACAGCGCACGCATACGAATGCCCGCACGCGCAAAGGACCGCGCAAGGGAACCGTCGCCCAGAAGAAGAAGGCGACAGCGAAGACATAAAAGCAGCCGTCGGTCGTTGGCCATCGGTCGTTGGCCAAAACCGGACCCAATTTGCAAACGACCAACGACTAGCGACCAAGGACGAGTTCTATGGCGAAACCAGCAGCAGCGGGCGGCACCGGAGCCGCGCCGGAGAAAAAAGGGAAGAAGAAGACGTTCAAGAAGAAAGAGCGCAAGCACGTCCCGCACGGGCTCGCGTTCGTTCAGGCGTCTTTCAACAATACGATCGTGACCATCTCCGACATGAATGGCAACGTTCTGTCGTGGAAGAGTTCGGGATCGCTCGGCTTCCGCGGATCGCGTAAGGGCACGCCCTTTGCGGCGCAGCAGGCCGCCTCGAACGCCGCGAACATGGCCCGCGATCATGGCGTTCGCAGCGTGGATGTGCGGGTGAGCGGTCCGGGATCGGGCCGTGAATCGGCCGTGCGCGCGCTGGCCGCCGCAGGAATTGAAGTGCGCTCGATCCGCGACGTGACGCCGATCCCGCACAACGGCTGCCGTCCGCCGAAACGACGGAGAGTGTAAGAACCGTCACGAAAATTCAACCGGGAGGAAGGGAAGCCAGTCCCGTAAACCGGTTATCCAAGGAGAAACATGGCACGTTATACCGATGCAGTCTGCCGTCTATGCCGCCGCGAGGGCATGAAGCTGTTCCTCAAAGGCGCCAAGTGCTTCAGCGATAAGTGTCCCATCGAGAAGCGCAATTTTGCCCCTGGACAACATGGAAAGGACCGCAAGGCCAAAATCGTCGGCTACGGTCTCCAGTTGCGCGAAAAGCAAAAAGCCAAGCGCATCTACTTCACCCAGGAAGGCCAGTTCCGCAACTACTTCGAGAAGGCTGCCCGTTCCAAGGGCGTCACTGGTGAGAAGCTGCTGCAACAGCTCGAACGCCGTCTTGATAACGTCGTGTTCCGTCTGGGCTTTGCGCAGTCCCGCCGCCAGGCGCGCCAGCTGGTGCGTCACGGACACGTTGCCGTCGACAACCGCAAGGTAAACATTCCCTCGTACGAGGTAAGCGCGGGCGAGGAAGTCACGATTCGTGAGAACAGCAAAAAGCTCACGGTTCTCGAAGCGGCGAAGGAGTTCTCGAGCCACGGCACGCTGCCGAGCTGGCTGGAAGTGGATCGCGACAACTACAAGGGCCGGATCTTGAACTTGCCCAAGCGCGAAGACATCCAGTTGCCGGTTAACGAACAGTTGATCGTGGAACTGTATAGCAAATAGTCGTTAGTCGGCGGTCGTTCGTCGTTGGCCAAAGACCATCGACAAACGACCAACGACGAGTTTGGTCCATTTTTTCGAGCCAAATCAGCCTTTCCCGATACCGACCTGAGTTGGACCACTCAGCGAGTCAGGATTGAGCCACACGGCCGAAGGAGAAACAAATGCTTTGGAAGGGTTTTCAAAAACCGAAACGTCTCGCAGTTGACAACTCCACTCTTACCGACAAGTACGGCATCTTCTGGGCGCAGCCGTTCGAGCGCGGATTCGGCACCACGGTGGGCAACGCTCTCCGCCGCGTGCTGCTGAGCTCGATTGAAGGCGCTGCCGTCACCGCGGTGAAGATGGAAGGCGTGCTGCACGAATTCCAGTCGATCCCCGGCGTTGTTGAAGACGCGACTGACATCATCCTCAACCTGAAGCAGATTCCGTTCAAGCTTGCGGGTGATGCGCCGAAAGCCATCTACCTGCGCGCGGATCAGCCCGGCGTTGTCACCAGCGGCATGATCGAAGCCGATGGCGATGTCGAAGTACTCGACAAGGACGTCTATATCGCGACGGTCAGCGAGGGCGGAAAGCTCGACATGGAAATGCGGCTGAAGCGTGGCCGTGGATATGTCTCCGCCGACAAGAATTTCGACGAGGACCTCGGCATCGGATTCATTCCGATCGATTCCGTGCACTCGCCCGTTCGCAAGTGCAACTACACCGTCGAAGCTGCCCGTCTCGGACAAATCACCGATTACGACAAGCTCACGCTCGAAGTCTGGACCAACGGCTCCATCACGCCAGCCGACTCGATCGGCCTGGCCGCGAAGCTGCTGAAGGACCACATGAACATCTTCATCAACTTCGAGGAAGAGATCGAAACCGGCACGTCGACTTCCGACGACCGCAAGCCCGAGATCCACAACGAGAACCTCAACCGTTCCGTCGAAGAACTCGAGCTCTCGGTGCGCAGCTACAACTGCCTCAAGAATGCGAATATCCAGACCATCGGCGAACTCGTGCAGAAGACCGAAGCCGAGATGCTCAAGACCAAGAACTTCGGCCGCAAGTCGCTGAATGAGATCAAGGAGATTCTCTCCTCGATGGGACTAAGCCTTGGAATGAAGATCGACGAGCACGGCAATGCCGTACCCGGACCGACTTCGAACGTACCGTTGCCCGCTTCCGCTTACGGACCGGACGACCAGCTGTAGAAATCAGTTTCAAGTTTCGAGTTTCAGGTTTCGAGCCGTGAGTACCCTGGCTCTCCTGAACTCGAAACTTGAAACACGAAACTAGAAACTGGGGTACACACCCATGCGTCACAAAGTTGCAGGATACAAACTCGGACGGAACACAGCGCACCGGCGCTCGCTGCTGCGCAACCTGGTCACCTCGGTGATCGTGGAAGAGCGTATCGAAACGACCGTTCCCAAGGCGAAGGCAGCGCGTCCGATTGTCGAGAAGATGATTACCCTTGGCAAGCGCGGCGACTTGGCTGCGCGCCGTCTGGCCGCCGGATACCTCATGACCGACGAAGCTGTCGTGAAGCTGTTCGACACGGTCGGACCGCGCTTTGGCGACCGTAACGGCGGATACACTCGTATCATCCGCAGCGCCTGGAACAAGGGCGATGGCGCCGACAAGGCGTTCCTCGAACTGCTCGGTAGCGAAAAGGTGCTCGACGAGAAGCGCGAGAAGCGTGCTGAAGCCCGTGCCAAGAAGGCTGCCGAAGCCAAAAAGGCGTTGGAAGAGGCCGAAGCGCAGGCTGCACATGATGGTGGGGTCGAACCCGTAAAGGAAGAAGACAAGAAAGAGTAGGACTAACCCTCTTGGCTAACAGGCACGGCTTCGCGCCGTGCCTTTTTATTGTGTCCACCTCCGGCTTGTACGTCCATTCTGATCTCTTCAACGCACCCTCATCCATCTTGTTTGCATTGACTTACGAGAACCATCCACGTAAGATTCGCGGCGCATGCTCGGACAGACAATCTCGCACTACCGCATCCTCGAAAAGCTGGGCGGAGGCGGTATGGGAGTGGTCTTCAAAGCCGAGGATACCGAACTTGGGCGGTTCGTCGCGCTGAAGTTTCTGCCGGACGAAGTCGCGCACGACGAAGCAGCGCTCGAGCGATTTCGTCGCGAAGCCCGGGCGGCGTCTGCTCTCAATCACTCCAACATCTGCACGATCTACGAAATCGGAAAGCATGAAGGCCGATCCTTCATCGCAATGGAGTATCTCGAAGGCGCAACACTGAAGCATTTGATTGGCGTTCGTCCAATGGAACTGGATTCTCTTCTGAACGTTGCGATCGAGGTGGCGGATGCCTTGGATGCGGCGCACACGAAGGGAATCGTTCACCGCGACATCAAGCCGGCAAACATCTTTGTCTCGAAACGCGGGCACGCGAAAATTCTCGATTTTGGTCTGGCCAAGATGTCCACTTCGACCCAGACCGTCAGCGGAGATTCCCAGACGCTTGCCGACGCAGCCTCGCTGAATCTCACCAGTCCGGGAACCGCGCTCGGCACAGTTGCCTATATGTCGCCGGAGCAAGTCCGGGGCCGAGAACTCGACGGGCGCAGCGATCTGTTTTCATTTGGAGTGGTCCTTTATGAGATGGCTACGGCATCTCTCCCATTCCGCGGCGAAACCCCGGGCGTGATCACCGAGGCGATCCTCAACCGTGCGCCAACTCCACCGATCCGGCTGAATCCCGACCTGCCGCCCGAGATCGAGCGCATTGTTCTGAAGTCCCTTGATAAGGATCCTGAACTGCGATATCAGAGCGCGGCCGAGGTGCGGGCTGACCTGAAACGGCTGAAGCGCGAGCGGGACTCGTCGCGCATTTCCTCCTCTGCCGTGGCAACTGAATCGAGCACTTCCGTTGCCGCCATGGCTTCGGCTTCGGCTGCGATGCCCGCGCGAATTTCGTCGGCTGCCGTCAAGACGGTTCCTGCACGGCGTTCTCGGACTGCCGAAATCGCTTTGGGCGCCGCGCTCGTGACTGCGTTGTGTGTCATCGCTTTTCTGCTGCTTCGACAAAGCGGACCGCCGCCATCTCCGGCATACCACTTGTTGACTTATCGCCGCGGAACAATCCGGATGGCACGGTTCGCGCCCGATGGCCAGACGGTAATATACAGCGCAGCGTGGGAAGGCGGCCCGGTGGAGATTTTCAGCACGCGGTTTGGCACTCCTGAATCGCGGTCCGTCGGAGTTCCAGGAGCCGAGATTCTCGCCATCTCCGGAGGTGGCGAGATGGCCGTGCTCCTGCACAGCCAGCAATCGAAATCGCAGGTTCACACCGGAACGCTGGCGCGCATGCCGCTCGGCGGCGGAGCGCCGCGCGAAATTCTCGAGAATATTCAATGGGCGGACTGGTCTGCGGACGGAACGCAGTTTGCCATCGTGCGCGACGCGAACGGGCGCAACCGCCTCGAATACCCTGTCGGCAAAGTGCTGTATGAAACGGGCGGTTGGATCAGCCATCCGCGGATTTCCCGCAAGGGCGACCTGATCGCGTTTATTGATCATCCGATTCCCGGCGACTCGATCGGCGGCGTCGCAGTCGTTGATCTGACCGGCAAGAAGCGTTCCATCGGCCAGACGTATGGTGGGGGCGCCGTGGGATTGTCCTGGTCTCCGAAGGGGGACGAAGTCTGGGTTACAGCGACGCTGATCGGGATTGATCGCTCTGTTTTCGCTGTCTCATTGGACGGAAAGGAAAGACTGGTGACGCGTGTTCCAGCCGACCTCACGCTGCAGGATGTCATGCCTGACGGACGTGTTTTGCTGGCACGCGACAGCTGGCGCCGCGGACTCATTGTTCATCGCGCGGATGATCCCATCGAACACGATTTCACGTGGCTGGACTGGTCCTATCCCGTTACGCTGTCCGAAGACGGGCGAACGCTCTTGTTTCGGGAAGAAGGAGAGGCTGGCGGACCGAGCTACGCCGTGTACCTGAGAAAGACCGACGGTTCCCCAGCGGTGCGATTGGGGGATGGCCAATCGCTCGCTCTATCTCCAGATGGGAAATGGGCGTTGGCCTGCCGCGGAGATAAACAGACGGATCTGTTTCTCCTCCCGACAGGAGCCGGCGAGCCGCGACAGTTACAGGGGCACAATATTGTTCATAGCACGGCAAAGTGGTTCCCGGATGGAAAGCGAGTTCTGCTGGCGGGTAACGAGGCAGAACACGGGCTGCGGCTGTACGTGCAGGACATCGATGCGGACAAGATCACACCCGTGACGCCTGAAGGGACGAATGGGCTTTCCTTCGCCTTATCGCCTGATGGAAACGCGGTAGCGGCTGTCGGACCCGACGACAAAGGTTACCTGTTTCCTGTTCCTTCCGGTGATCCGCGTCCTATCAAAGGCATGGAAGCCGGGGAAGTTCCGGTGGAGTGGAGCTCAGATGGGCATTCACTCTACGTTTATCGCGGCGGTGACTTACCGGCAAAGGTGTACCGCGTAGATTTAGCCACGGGTGCTCGGACGCTCTGGAAACAGCTCATGCCGCCTGATCCCGCCGGCGTGGAATTCGTCGGCCCGGTTCTTCCCGCTCCTGACGGAAAGGCATACGTATATGGCTACCGGCGCCTCCTCTCGGATCTCTATCTGGTGGAAGGTCTGCAGTAGCACGTGCCTTCTCCTGATCCCCGGTCGTACATGTACGACTGTGTCTCCCGCTAGTAATCTTGTTGCCCTCTTTTGTGCGTCTTTAAAATTTCCCAATGGCGTTCACGAAAACCCAGATCGGCATCGCCGTCGGCTTCGCCGCCGTGTTCGTGCTGGCGTTTGTCGGATATATCTGGTGGCTGAGCAATCAGGGTCCGGTGCTCGCTCGCTCCGACGATAAAGATCCGCTCACGGGGCTCCCCGTAAGCATCAAGATGAATCCGTTGCGCGACCGCTCCACGGAGAAAGCGGCCAATAAATTCCTGCGCGAACTCCGCGATGGACACTGCGACGACCTGCTCCACAAGTGGGAGCACGACTACCACAAGAAATACGCGAAGTACATTTGCAAGTCAGAAGCGGAGCATCCGCTACTGTCTTGGCAATTGGTCGACTGGGAGGATGCACCGCCGCTGGTGATTCTTCACTATCGCGGAGCACGCCAGAGTTCGAACAGCGGAACCGATCAGGAGCTGTTCACCGTGACGACCGAACACCAAGGCGCGGAATGGGTTGTGACGAAGTACGACGCGATGTACTGAACTGGTCGTTGGTCGTCAGTCGTCAGTCGTTAGTCCCTAGCCAAATCTTAGTACTCGTTGGGTGTTGGGGTTTATCCTTCTTTCCCCTTCTCCGTGGTAAAACCGATGCATGTCCGACCGCCCTCCTGATCATCAGCCTTCAGCTGCGCGAAACATCTACTCGTTCGGCATCACCTCGTTTTTCAATGACACCGCGAGCGAGATGGCGTACTGGGTGCTGCCCGCATTTCTGGCGTCGCTTGGAGCCGGGCCGGAGCAACTCGGCATTATCGAAGGCATCGCCGAAAGCGTGGCCTCGTTCGCCAAACTCTTCTCCGGATACCTCACCGACCGTATCAACCGCCGCAAACCACTCGTCGTCGGCGGATATTTCGTCGCAAATGCAGTCAAGCCGCTGCTCGCGGTAACGACTGCGTGGTGGCAGATACTTCTTATCCGTTTCAGCGACCGCCTCGCGAAGGGAGTTCGCGGCGCACCGCGTGATGTCATGGTCGCCGAATCGGTCGAGAAAAATCGCCTGGGATCCGCGTACGGTCTGATCCAATCGATGGATTCCGCTGGAGCGATCGCAGGCCCGCTCGCCGCGCTCGTCCTGTTGTCGCGATTTGGAATCCGTAGCGTATTTTGGGCTGCCGCGGTCCCTGGAGCCCTGGCTGTGTTAGTGGCTATCCTCGGGATTCGGGAAACACATCGCGCAGTGCCGGATAATTCCGCCAAGCCGGAAAACCGTGTCAGCGGCTCTACACAAGAAAATTCTTTATCCGGGTCTTTCTATGTGGTGTTGACGGCCGTGACGCTGTTTTCTCTCGGCAACTCGAGCGACATGTTCCTCGTGATGCGTGCACAAAACATCGGCATCGGGATCAAGCTCGCCCCGCTGCTGGGGCTGGTGTTTAACATCACCTACACTCTTGGCTCGTGGCCAGCAGGTTGGTTCAGCGATCGCTTCTCGCGCCGATGGATCGCTGCCGCCGGATATCTGATCTTTGCTGGCGTCTATTTCGTGTTCGGACGTGCGCCCTCGACGCTTGCCATCTGGATCAGCATGGCCGTCTATGGCGTCTACTACGCGCTAACGCAGCCGGTGCTGAAAGCGCTGATCGTCGAAACGGTGAAACCCGAGATCCGCGGCCGTGCGCTTGGTATTTATTTCTTTCTCACCAGCGTGGCGACGTTGGCGGCAAGCCTAATGACTGGCGAGTTGTGGAAACACTATGGTGCCGCTTTTCCGTTCTCCTTGTCCGCAGGAATCGCGGCGCTATCAGCCTTGTTATTGCTGCTTAGCAAGATGATGAAGACAAATTCCCATCCTGTATCCGCGTAAGGTGTATGCAAAAAAGTGAAAGGCGCGGCCTTAACAGCCGCGCCTCGATTCTGAACTGCTGCTGGTAACTAGATGCTCGCTCCGCCGCCGTTATCCGGTTCCGGCTGTGCCTTTCCGTTCTTGATGGCCTCGTCCAGCAGTCCCTTCATCTGCTTGGTCGCTTTCTCGGCCAACTGGGCCTGCTGCTCTCCCAGTTTGCCTTGTTGCTCTCCGAGCTTGCCCTGCTTTTCTCCGAGCTCTCCCTGCAGCTTGCCAAACTTGCCCTGCTGATCGCCGGCTTCGCCCTGCAGTTCGCCCAGCTTGCTTTGCAGTTCCCCAATTTCAGATTGCAGGTCGCCGATCTGCTCCATCGTCGCTTCAGGTCCGAGTTTCTGCAATTTTGCCTTGAGCGCATCGAGTTGTGCCGACATGTCCGGGACGTGCACCTTCACCTGTTCCATCTTCGAGCCCAAGTCTTCCTGCTGCCTGCCTAATTCTTCCTGCTGTTTGCCAAGCTCCTCTTGTTTCTTTCCTAGCTCTTCCTGGGGGGCCCAGAAGCTGCGGGCGCGATCCACCGTTGCTTTATCACGAATGATGTAGGACTTCTCGTCGCGCTGGAACCAGATGAAGTCTCCCGAGATTTGTTTCTTCAGTTTCTCGACGTGGCGGGCATCTTCTCCAGTTCCCGACATCGTCATTGAGTCGCTGTTACCTGAGACGATCACAAACCGCTGTTCATCATCGTATCCATAGCCGTATGAGTAGCCGTGTCCCACTCCATAGCTGTGACTTTGTCCTTCCCCCAACGCTGCTGGCGCCGGGGGGATCGCCGGGCTTCCCGGTGTAGCCGGGAGCGGGGGAGCGGTCACGCCTCGCGCGATCACTCCGTGAATTGGCGCGCCGGGCGCAACCGGTGCGGCCGAAGGCGCCGCTGCTGACGGAACTGGAGTTCCCGCGATCGCCGCAGGCGCGGGAGCCGGCAAATTTTGCGAGCTTTGTGTGAGAACAAGGTTATGGTTTGCCGGACGTGCTGCCGCAACCAGATAAACGGCAGGGATCGCCAGCGCCATGACAACTACGAGGACCGATCTCTTGACTCCCATATGTGCTGCCTCTTTCCATGACAAGATTTTTTCGAGACGGTGTTCTGCCTGGCCCGCCTTGGCCATTGAGACTCCCTGCCACCACACGCGCCCCGGCGCGGTCTGCAAACTTTCGAAAAATCCCAGTAGAGTCTTTGCGTATTCGGCGCGGTCCGCACCACCTGAAAGCGCAGCTTCATCGCTTGCCTGTTCTGCCAGGATGCTAAGTTCCCGGTTTAGCCACCACGCCAGCGGGCTGAACCAGAACACGGCCCGGTAAACCCGCGACAGCAGTTGCGTAAGGGCATCGCGTCGAATGACGTGTGACACTTCATGCGCGATCACCGCCTCGATTTTCGCGTCGCTCCACTCAAGCCAGTTATCCGGAAGAACGATCGCTGGTTGTATGGTTCCCACGGTGACCGGAACAGAAACGAGCCCGGACTCGTAGACGGGTAGCGAATCTGTTGCGCGATGCGATCGGAGCGTCTCAAGAAGGCGTGGGTCCAGGATTCTTTGTGACCCGGCGATCAGGCGGCGACCGAGAACGAGTCCCGCCGACAATCGACCAAGGAAGAGTATGGCGACAACAAGATAAAAACCGCCTACGAGGGCAAGCCAGTTGTCCGAAAGCCAACTGAGGATATCTGTTGCACTGATGTGGGATCTGCTGGATACGTTTGCCGCAAGAGATCCAGTTGCACCCGGCGAAGTCTCATTTGTACTTGAGCTGTTTCTCGATCCAGGCAGGGTGTTCAGAACTATCACTCGCGCTGCCGCTGAGGATCGTGGAACAACGAGAGCGGCAGATGAGGTCGTTTTGGGCTGAAACGCAGAGGGCATCGGAACCGGCAAAGATGGCAATACCCAGGCTAGCAGCGGCATTGCGAGGGCTGCGGTCAGGACACCCTTCCATGCGGACAGCCGCATGGATGTCGAATTCACACGGAACATTGCCAATCCCAGCCCCGCAGCCGCCGCGAGAATTGCGGCGCGCAGAGCCGAATCGACGACCACTTCCAGAAGGCTGCTCCACGGTGATGTCAATGTCATAGCGTCACCCTACTTTGCGTCTTTCCTCGCGGTAGTGCTTTTTCCACGCGCCTCACTCTCGGCAATCTTGCGCGTGAGGTGTTCCAGTTGTTTGCGATCGAGCACTTCGTTATCGACCATGCCGAGCAGCAGTTGTTCCGCCGACCCGCCGCAAAAGCGGTCAATGATGTTCTTCACGGCGCGAACGGCGACATTCTCCCGCGCATCCGAGGCGCGATAAATGAATGTGCGTCCTTCTACGTCGTGAGTCAGGTAGCCCTTTTCTTCCAGCCTGCGGAGCACCGTGCGGATCGTCGAATCCTTCATGGGACGCGACGTCGCCAGAGATTCCCGGCAATCCTCCGCGGTCGCAGGGCCGTGCTGCCATATGTGGTCCATCACGCTCTGCTCAACTTCTCCTAGGTTCTTTAGACGGCCATGTCTTGTGTTAGTCATTGTAGCGTTACAAGATGTAACATTAGACGACGGAGTTGTCAACAGGTGAGCAAGAGTTGGGCTTCAGGTGCTGAGATTGGCTTTCCTACCAAGTGCGGCTTAGGAACAAGAGAACGTGCGCGGCAATTCCGGCGCAGGTGTCGAGCACGACGTCCTGCCAGCGTCCGGTGCGCGAAGGCAGATAGCTCTGATGCCACTCGTCGAGGCTTGCCACGAGTAAGGTTCCGAGCAGTGCGATGTTCGTCCAGCGCAAGGTCCATTTCGGATTCCCCGGCTCCGGCAGCGTGTCCCGCCAGGCGCGAAACAGCAGAATGCTGAGAAGTCCGTAACCAAAAACGTGCCCACCCTTCCGCATGTAGTGATGCCAGACCTCAAAGCGGGCGTGATTCAATCCGAACACGAAATGCAGGAGGGGATAGAGAAAGCGGCTGGTGTTGCTGGCGGAAAGATAGGTCGTCGATTCAATGACAATGACAATCAGCCAGAGAATCGCGGCGATCCAGGATTTAATGAGGTGGTTCCGGTCCCTGCTCAAGCGAGTCGATCACTCATAGTTGTTGGGACGACAGCGGAGGCGTAGTCGCCCCCTCGAAACAAACCAACGGGCTCCCAGATGCTACTCAATCGCATAGTTCGGAGCTTCGCGCGTGATCATCACATCGTGTACGTGAGACTCACGCAGTCCGGCGCCGCTGATGCGGACGAAACGGGTCTTCTGCAGCAACTCGGGAATCGTCGCACAGCCGCAATACCCCATGCCGGATTTCAGGCCGCCGACCATTTGATAAATGATCATAGAAACCGATCCGCGATAGGGAACCCGTCCTTCGATGCCTTCTGGCACCAGCTTCGCCAATCGGTTGGATTCACCGTCTGAAGCCGACACCGATGCGCTTGAGTCTCCGTTGTCGGTGCTCTGGAAGTAGCGTTCGCTCGAACCCTGTGCCATCGCACCCAGCGATCCCATGCCGCGATACGACTTGAACGAGCGGCCTTGATACAGGATCAACTCGCCCGGGCTCTCATCCGTTCCTGCAAAAAGCGATCCAATCATGACCGAGCTCGCGCCTGCGGCCAGGGCTTTCGTTACGTCTCCGGAATACTTGATGCCGCCATCGGCGATGATTGGAACGCCGGAATCCTTTGTCGCCCGGTAGGCTTCTGCGATCGCGGTGATCTGCGGAACTCCGGCGCCAGTGACGACGCGTGTTGTGCAGATTGATCCGGGGCCGATTCCGACCTTGATTCCGTCTGCCCCGGCGCGAGCCAATTCGCAAGCGCCATCGAACGTCGCTACGTTGCCGGCAAGCAACTGTACATCCGGCAGCTTGGATTTCACGAGCTTCACGGCTTCCAGGACTTTGGAAGAATGCCCGTGAGCGCTGTCGATAGCGAGCACATCCACTTTGGCCTCGGCCAGTTCTTGAGCGCGTTCTAGGAAGTCGCCAGTGGCTCCGATCGCAGCGCCAACTCGCAACCGCCCATGCGAATCCTTTGCCGCATTGGGATACTTCAATTTCTTCTGGATGTCTTTTACAGTGATCAGGCCCTTGAGGTTGTACTTGTCATCGACCACCAGCAGTTTCTCGACGCGATGCTGATGCAGGATCTTTTCGGCCTCTTCCAGCGTCGTTCCCACCGGAACTGTGATGAGGTTTTTCTTCGTCATCACGTTGTCGATCGGAATATCGAACCTTGTTTCGAAGCGCAGATCGCGGTTCGTCAGAATGCCGACCAGTTTGCCGTGTTCGGTGATTGGCACACCGGAAATCTTGTATTTCCGCATGACCTCGAGCGCTTCCGACACTTTGTCCGTCGGATGCATGGTCACGGGATCAACGATCATGCCGCTTTCCGACCGCTTCACCTTGTCGACTTCGTTCGCCTGCTGATCGATCGTTAGATTGCGATGAATGACTCCCATACCGCCCTGCTGGGCCAGTGCAATCGCCATATGCGATTCCGTCACTGTGTCCATGGCAGAACTCACGATCGGAATATTCAGGCTGATACTGCGTGTCAATTGCGTTTGCGTGCTGGCATTTGCAGGGACGACATCGGAGCGGGCGGGCAGTAAAAGAACGTCATCAAAGGTGAGGGCCTCAGGCACAGGAAAATGAATCATGATGTTCTCGGGATCCCCCAGCTTCGTGGGGTGAAACTTTTATTGTAGAGAGCAGGGGAAGATCAGGCAAATCACTCCTGATTCGAGGGATCGCGAACCCGTCCCGTCTCTTGAAAAAGCGTGTTTCCTACCCTAGACTCTATTGTCCCATCGCGGCAATTCCCCGGCCGCAGAGAACCACACTTGAGGCCCAAATGGATGTCTCCGCTCATTGTTTGCGCTACGGCGCGTATCTGAGTCTTTTCGCATTCTGTGCAGGGGCGCCGGGTGGATTTGCCCAAACAGAACCTACATCAATTACTCCCGTATTTCGTGCGAGCACTCACCTCGTCGTGCTCGACGTAATCGTCACCGACAAGTCAGGGAAAGCAGTTCCCGGTCTTCACGCGGAAGACTTCTCTGTGAAAGAGAACGGAAAGATCCAGACGATCCGTTTCTTGAACCAACCAAAAAACGAGCCAGAAGTGGCAGTAACCGCGCTACCTCCGAATACATATTCCAACGCTGCGGAATACCGGCTTGCCGGCTCGACACCGACGGTTATAGTCCTGGATGCCGCCAATACGCCGTTTACAGATCAGGTCTATGCGCGCCGTCAAATGCTGCAATACCTCAAGACCCAGTACCAGACCGGACAACGCACCGCGATCTTCACGCTGACTGACAAGCTTTCACTCCTGCAGGACTTCACCGGCGATCCCCAACTTCTGATCGATAGCCTGAAGAAGTTTGAGCCGGGCGAGCCGAGCTTTGTCAAAGACATGTCGTCCGGAGACCCGCCCAGTCCAATCGGAGTCAATACGCCGCAGCAGTACCACTACATCCTTGCGGCTTTCGAGCGTTTTCAACGGTCACAAGTCGAATACACGGTAGCTCGCCGTGCCGAAGTAACGCTGCAAGCGCTTCGGAGGATCAATCGGATTCTCGGCGGACTTCCTGGCCGAAAAAACCTTGTCTGGGTCACAGGTGGATTTCCTTTCGCGCTTGACCCAGACCTGAGCGTTTCACCGTCGACAGATGTAGCTGAGACCTTCCACCAACCCGGCAGGTTTCCTGGTCGGACTGTCCGAAGCGGTGTAGGAATGGATCAGAAGTTCTTGTTTGTGGGCCAGATTCGCGAGATTTCCGCCCAACTGGCAACATCGCAGATCGCCATCTATCCCGTCGACGCCGAGGGACTTGTGGTCACGCGCTCGATGAATAACATTGAGCGGCAGGAAACCATGCGCGAAATCGCGTCGCAGACGGGTGGAAAGGCTCTCATCAGCCAGAATGACATTGAGCGTGGGTTTGCGCTTGCCCAGTTAGATCGCGCCGCAACGTACACGCTCGGATATTATCCCGACAACAAGAGGTTCGACGGTAAGTATCGATCTATCCAGGTCAAAACAGATCGCGCCGGAATGCAGACGACCTACCGTCGCGGTTATTTCGCCGTAGATCCAATGTCCTTCAAGAAAGAAGAAATCGATCGATCGGTAGGTGATGCATGGGATGACGGTGTTCCCGACACGATGGTTACCTTTCAGGCGAAGATCGCCGCGGTCGACAACAAGAAGGCTCGGGTGGAATTTCTTGTCGATGCCAACACACTTTCTTTCGGCGATGACCCCAGCGGTAAGAAACTAGACACCAGCTTCTATGTGGCATCTTGCTCAAACAACGGCGCCATCCTGAATCTCAAAGGCGCAAACTTGCAACGCACTTATAGCGCTGAAAATGTGCAGCAATACCTTCGCGATGGGATGCGGCTGAGACTTGATGTCGATGCGCCAACCGGCACCAGTCTGTTGAGAATCGCGGTCCGAGACAATCGAACTGGATACATTGGGACGCTGATGGCCCCTATCCCCAAGCCTTAGCGCCTGAACCAACTTCGTGCTTAGTTCACTGTCAACGGTGCCGTCACGCTTCCGATCTTGCCCGTCACGTTGTCTCGCACGACGAAACGGACTGTGTAGGTTCCCGGCAATAGTTCCAGCGAGTTACGAAATCCAACGCCGTTGGTGCGCACCGATGCCAGTTGCGCTTCAGGTACCGGCTTCGAAAAGTTCTGCGCAGACTGCGCGACTTCCTTCCCATTCTTATCGAAGGCAATCGCCGCAAAGTCGAAATTGAGCTGGTCCCGGCCGGCCGGATCGAAACTCAGACCGCCCGCCGCCATGTGAGCGAAAAAGGAAGCTTTCTTCTTTGTCCCGTCCGCAACAGCGCCAACCCACTGCACAGTCACCGGTATTCCTGTCCCTTCGATCGGAGAGTGCAGCGCGTTGATCATATCGAGATCGCGCGTGAGCCTGGGATTCATGGTGGTATTCGTGACCAGAAATCCCGTCCTCGCTCGAATCTCAATGCCCGGACGGTTGACTTTGACGCTGAGTTTTCTCCATCCTGGCTTGCCGTTCTTCGTATCGAGGTAGTAACTCAGCATGTAATAGGTCGCGCCATCATCCGCGGCGCGGCGAAAACTACCCGCGAGATCGTTCGTATTGTAGAAAGCTTTGCCGCCTGTCATATCCGCGAATTCATTCAGGGTGTCGAAGCCCCCCTGCTGTAGCCAGGCGCGATTCACCATCTGCTGCGCACTCATCTTGCCGCCGCGGCCCGAACCGATCGGACCTGGCGTGAGGCCGCGGATATCCACGGGGTACACCGCAATCTGAGCCTCGTTCAAAGCCAGCATAGCTCGTTCATAAAGTGAAGACAGATGTCCGCCGGGGATGTCATCGGGAGAGAAGATACTGAAAGGAAATCCGCCTGTCGCCCAGATCAGAGACTTTCTCCCCGGCACGCCCTGCAGGGACCACGCGATCCCGAGGAACGCATTCATCGTGGTCTCGATGGCATTCTCCTGCAGGAACTGTGCCTCGAGCGGATCTCCGTAGTCGACGAAGTTGTTCATTGCCGTCATGGGATCCATGCCACTGATCTGGTGCAGGCCGGACTGTATCGTTCCTGCAGCAAGGTCCGCCTGCGCGTCCACGCTCTCGGTTTCCATCGGCGATGTCTCGCCACCGACTTTTTTCAGCACAGCGACGAGGCTGGCCGGATCGTTGCTCAAACCTTGTACCACCCTCAGTCCTCGGCTGGTAATGAGCATCAGTGACAATACCTGGCTTGCGTTCACGGTCTGTCCCAGGAATTTCACCAGCTCTCGCCGCCCGTAGGCCTGATCCAAAAACGGTGTGTTCACCGTGTCCAAAGCGATCACAACGATGTTGTGTGGATGCGACGGGTCTAAAGCGAGGTTGTTAAACGTTCCCGGAGTGGCGGCTTGCAGAGCGATGGGTGCGCTGTCGCCCGTAAGTTCCTCGAAGTGTTCTACCTTCACCGGCTTGCCATTTTCCAGCACGGCGAAATCGTTTTCGTCTAGTCCTCGCACGTGCTTGCCAGATTTGTCCGCGACCACGACTGGCACCTGCACCAGAACCGTCTGCGTGCGGAATTCAACTTTCGTCTCGTCCCTTGCAGAATGGACTCCACCGTAAGGGCCAGTGATGTTGCCCCCTGTTCCCAGGACTGCCGCATTCCGCGCATTTGTTGCTGGATCTGTGTAGCTCGGTGGATGGCCACCACCTCCGCGACTCTGTGCCGGCGCCCAGATAGGACTGAAAACAAGCAGGAGAAGGGTAACCTTACTGACACGACGCACATAACCTCCTGGCAAACGGACAATTCTATGTTGTTTACCCTCGCCGGGATAGGAGTTTTGGAGCTCGTTTCGGCGGCCTCAACCCGTTTGTCTTTTCCCCCGCAACGGGCGTATATTAAGTAACTGAGAACTGCTGTGTACCGGCTTTTGGCGAAGCACACCAGTGGGCGCAAGCCCACATTTTAGTTTGGAGCCCCTTTCGGGTGCCGCCGCCATCCGCCAGTAAGTTATTGGATTCATGGCGCTTGACGTTGAACGTGTGCGGGAAATCGCGAACCGGGTCGCTGCCTCCAGCGGCCTCGAAGTTCTAGACGTCGAGTTCCTGGGTGGAGGCAAGGCGCGAGTGCTGCGGGTTTTTCTGGATAAGCCCGCGGCCGGCAGCGACCCGATGGCCGGAGTGACGCACGAAGATTGTGCCAACTTTAGCCGCGAGTTCGGGACGATTCTCGATGTTGAGGACGTCATGCCCGGGTCGTACACGCTCGAGGTTTCGTCGCCGGGGTTAGACCGGAAATTGGTGAAGCCCGCCGACTTCATACGCTTCACAGGAAGCCGCATGAAACTGATGACGCGGCAGCCAGTGAACAACAACCGCCACTTTGAAGGCCGGTTGGAGAAATTTGAAGACGGCCGTTTGACGTTGGACTTGAGCGTAGCCAGCCACAAGTCGCGCAAGAAGATGGGCGACCAGGCTGGACAGAAAATTGAAATTGAATTCGCCAATGTAGAGAAGGCGAATCTGGTACCAGAGATTTGAAAGCGGACGTCGGACCTCTGACCTTAGCCCTGCGCTGAGATTTTGAAGTCTAAAGTCCGAAGTCTGAGATCCGAATTTTTATGCCAAGCGAGCTCTACAACACGATCGACGCATTGAGCCGGGAAAAGGGAATTGACCCTCAGATTGTAGTCAGCGCGGTAGAAGACGCCATTGTCATGGCCACGCGCAAGTACTACAAGTCGCAGGAAAATCTCCGCGCTAAGCTCGACAAGGACACCGGGAAGATCAGCGCATTCGCGGTGAAGACCGTGGTGGAGACTCCCGAGCAGGTCGAGGATCCGAACCTGCAGATCACGGTGGAAGACGCGCGCAAGGTCGATCCTTCGCTCGAAGTCGGCGGAGAGCTCCAGATTCCGCGTCCGACCGAAGGAATCCTCGGCCGCATCGCGGCACAGCTCGCGAAGCAGGTCATCTTTCAAAAGGTTCGCGAAGCCGAGCGAGATACGGTCTACAACGAGTACATCGGGCGCGTCGGCGAGATCGTGAACGCCACCGTAAAACGCGTCGAGGGTCCGGATGTGATCTTCGACATCGGCAAGGCTGAATCTCGCATGCCGCGTAAAGAGCAGTCGCGCCTCGAGTCCTTTGCTGTCGGCGAGCGTGTTCGTGTCGTGATCGCCCGCGTCGAACGCGCCGCAAAGGGCCCTGGAGTCGTCGTATCGCGTGCAGCTCCGGAGTTGGTCCAGCACTTGTTCCAGACTGAAGTGCCGGAAATTTATGACGGCACGGTTGTGATCCGCGCTATCGCCCGCGAAGCTGGGGAGCGCACCAAGATCGCCGTGATGTCGAAAGACAAAGACGTCGATGCGGTCGGCGCCTGCGTCGGCATGAAGGGCATGCGCGTGCAGTCGATCATCCGCGAACTGCGCGGAGAAAAGATCGACATCATCGAGTTCCACGAAGATGCAGTCACTTTTGCCGAAAAGGCTCTGCAACCGGCAAAGGTCAGCCGTGTCACCATCATCGACAGCGGCGAAAAGCATCTCGAAGTTGTCGTCGATGACAGCCAGTTGTCTCTGGCAATCGGCAAGAAGGGACAGAACGTTCGCTTGGCCGCCAAGCTCCTCGGCTGGAAGATCGACATCAAGAGCGAGGAAGAGAAGCGCCAGGAAGTCGAGCAGCAGATGGCGGCTATGGCTCCACAGGCCACCACGCCGCTTGAGAGCGTTCCTGGACTCGGTGAAGGCTTAGTTGAGAAGCTGAGCGCTGCCGGCATTACTACGGTCGAAGCGCTGGCTGATATGACGCCGGAACAGCTCGAGGCCATTGAAGGCATCGGCCCCAAGACGGTGGAAAAAATCAGTCTTGCGGTCAATAATTACTTCGCCAGCCTTGAGGGTGGAGCCGAGCCGGGAGCAGACGAGGGCGAGGTTGCGACTGCGGAAGGTGAAGCCGCGGCGGATCCCGTCGCTCAGGAAGGCGTGGAGACTGCCGCTGAAGAAGGCGCCGCAGATTCCGCCGCCGCCGAAGAAAATTCCGAGCAGGAGTCCGAAGGCCCTGCTCAAGATACAACTGAATAACCATGGCACGCGCAATCAAGTTCGAGTGTATGCGGGTGCAACAAGTTGACTCCGTGAGGCTGCGATGAAGACCTAACGCGGGGAACAGAAAGGTCGGATGAGTAAGGTTCGAATTAACGATCTCGCGAGAGAACTGGAAGTCAAGAGCAAGGCGATTCTCGATACGCTTCCGTTAGTGGGCGTCACCGAGAAGAAGACGCATTCCAGCTCGATCGAGGAGCATGAAGCAGAAAAGGTCCGGGCCCATATCCGAGGCCAGGAAGCGCAGAGTTCTTCTGCCAGGTCCGCGCGCCCGCTGCGCGGTGAAGAAGAAATCAAAACCAAGATCGATCTGTCGCATATTTCGCGTCCGGGCGATGTCCTGCGCGCCATCACGCAGAAAAAGGAAGCGGCATCTGCTCCGCCGGCGCCGGTGCGTCCGGTAGTTCCTCCCGTCATCGCGAAGCCTGCGGTTGCTCCGCCGGTACCGCCGGTTCCTAAGCCTCCAGCACCACCGGCGGCGGTTGTTCCTCCGGCTCCGCTTGCTCCGCCTAAGCCCGTAGTTGCGCCGACGGTCGTCGAAAAGCCGGTCGTTTCTCCGGTTCCTGTAGCCCCACCCGCTCCGGTGATAAGCGCACCTCCGCCAAAACCGATTGTTCCGCCAGCGCCTCCAGTCGTGGTCCCGTCGCCGAGCGCGCCCGCGGCGCCACCGGTGACCGCTTCGTCTGCGCCGCAGCCACCGGCTGCCGCTGCGCCGCCGCGTCCGGTTACGCCTCCGGTCGCGCCCGGGCCCCCGAAGCCGCCGGCTCCGCGCATGATTGTTCCGCAGACCGGCCCGCGGCCAGTGTACAAAGCGCCCCCGCCGCGTCCGGCGCCTCCGCCGGTGCAAGCCAGTGGGGCCACGGGAACGATGCGTCCTGCGCCAGGCCGTCCAGTCCCGGGTCAGCCGATTTTTCAGCGTCCGCGTCCGCAAGGACCGGGCGTCGGTGGTCCGCGTCCGCCGCTTCGTCCCGGCGAACGCCGTCCGATGCATCCCACGCGCTCAGCTCCGACCGGACCTCGCCCCATCGGTGTTGGTCCAGGGCTTCCGCCTCCGGGGCCCGTTCGTCCCGGCAGTCGTCCGGGTGCTCCGGCGCGACGCCCAGGGCAGCGCTACGTTCCGCGCGGCGTAAAAGAAGGGCCAATGAAGGGTTATGTTCCGCCACCGCGCATGGTGGTGTCGAACGAGCCTGCGCCCATTACACGCAATATCACCATCACGGAAGGCATCAGCGTTAAGGATCTCGCCGAGAAACTCGACATTCGCGCGAAGGATCTCATCTCGCGTCTTCTGGCTCGCGGAGTCTTTGCGACGATCAATCAGACTCTCGATGCCGAACTCGCCAGCGAAATGGCACGCTTCTTCGGAGCCGACACGAACGTGATCAGCTTCGAAGAGCAGGCTGCAAAGGATATCGATGCAGCAGCGGCGGCAGGAGAAGAATCTGCAGTCGAAGCTTTGCCGCGCCCGCCTGTGGTTACCATCATGGGCCACGTCGATCACGGCAAGACGACGCTGCTCGACTCGATCCGTCTGACCAACGTCGCCGAAGGCGAAGCCGGAGGCATCACGCAACACATCGGTGCCTACAAGGTCAGTATCACCGATAAAGACTCTCCCGCATTTGGCCGTCAAATTGTCTTCCTCGACACACCCGGTCACGAAGCTTTTACGAGGATGCGTTCGCGCGGCGCCAAGGCGACAGACATTGTGGTGCTTGTGGTTGCTGCTGATGATGGCGTCATGCCGCAGACGCTGGAAGCCATCGATCACGCACACGCCGCGGAAGTTCCCATCATCGTCGCCGTGAATAAGATCGATAAGCCCGAAGCCATGCCCGATCGCGTGAAGAAGCAACTCGCCGATCGCGGACTCGTTCCTGAAGACTGGGGCGGCAAGACTGTTTTCGTCGACGTTTCGGCGAAGAAGAAAACCGGTCTCAATCTCCTGATGGAAATGATCTGCCTCGTCGCCGACCTGGCGGAACTCAAGGCGAACCCCGAGCGCGCCGCCAGCGGCGTTGTGCTCGAGGCGAAGCTTGATCGCGGACGCGGGCCTGTCGCCACCGTTCTCGTTCAGAATGGCACGCTCAACGCCAGCGACAACTTCGTCGTCGGCAACGTATTCGGCAAGGTGCGCGCGATGTTTGACGACCGCGGGGCAGCTCTCGAATCGGCGCCACCTTCCACCCCAGTTGAAATTCTCGGCCTGGAAGGTTTGCCGCAAGCCGGAGATCAATTCGTTGTTGTCGCCGACCGCGACAAAGCGCGTGGCATCTCCGAATACCGCGAGCAGAAAGCGCGCGAAGCCTTGCTGGCCAAGAGTTCGCGTGTTTCTCTCGAAGGCCTCGCCGAGCAAATCAAGACCGCCGGCACGAAGGAACTCAACATCATCCTCAAAGGCGATGTCCAGGGCTCCGTCGAAGTGCTCAGCGACTTGCTCTCGAAGCTGTCGAACGACAAGGTTCGCCTCAAACTGCTACGTTCCGGTGTCGGTGCTATTACCGAGACCGACGTGCTGCTCGCTTCGGCATCGAACGCGATCATCATTGGTTTCAATGTGCGTCCAGAACGTAAGGCGCAGGAACTCGCTGAGCAGGAAGAAGTTGATATCCGGCTGCACTCGATCATTTACGAGTTGCAGGACGAGATCAAGCGCGCGATGAGCGGCCTGCTCGAGCCGACGATCAAGGAAACCTATCAGGGCCGCGCAGAGGTACTCGAAACCTTCCGCATCCCGAAGGTCGGAACCGTTGCCGGTTGCCGCGTGATCGATGGATCGCTCAAGCGCGATTCCGAAGTTCGCTTGCTGCGGGACAACGTGGTCGTCTTCAAAGGCAAGATCGGTTCACTGCGACGCTTCAAAGACGACGCGAAGGAAGTCACCAATGGCATGGAGTGCGGTATCTCGATCGCGAATTATGGCGACGTGAAAGTCGGCGACGTGATCGAAGGCTTCGCCACCACTCGTGTTGCCGCAGAAGTAATCGCGTAAAAATGGTCATCGGTTGTTTGTCGTTGGTCGTTTGCTTAGCCCAACGGCAAACGACCAACGACTAGCGACTGCATGCCCATCGCGTCCCTCACCCTCGAAATCCATATCGAAGCAGCCCAATCGATCAAGGATCGCCGTCAGGTCGTCCGTAGTTTGAAGGATCGCTTGCGCACGAGCTTCAATGTCGCCGTCGCCGAGCTCGACAATGCTGAGCTGTGGAATCGCGCGACCATCGGCGTCGTCAGCGTATCGAATTCCCGCGACTATCTTGATGGTCTGATGAAGAATGTTGAGAGGGCCGCAACTCGAATCGCGAATAATCTGGGAGCCGAAGTCGCCGACGCATTTGTCGAGTTCTTCTGATGTGCCGGTTCCCGTCCTGCGTCGTAACACACTGTTAACAATTGTTTTATAACGCTGGGTTTGCAAAATGAAGAATCGTTGTCATCTTGTCCCTCTCTTCCCCCCACACTTGCGTCTAATTTTCTGATATTCTCAAGCGTTTTACCCGAGGTGGAAAGTGGAGAAGCGCGGGCTTAAGTACCATCGCGGACGGGTCGGCGAAGCCTTGCGCGAAGAGATCGAGACTCTTGTCGAGGGGGAACTTGCCGATCCGCGAATTGGGCTTGTCAGCGTCACTGCGGTTCGTGTTGCCGAAGACGGCAAGACGGCAGAAGTGTGGGTGAACGTTGAAGGCGATGACTCCGAGGCTGACCGCAGCCTCGAAGGCCTCGAGGCCGCGCGGGACTACATTCGGCACGAGCTCGTTTCGCGCCTGCAGATACGGCGCGCTCCTGAATTGTATTTCCGTCTCGATCGCGCCGAACAGGATAAGGCCCGAGTAGAAGAGTTATTGGAGAGGGCGAAGAAAAGAACCAAGGCCCGCAAGGACAACAGTGGAGATCAGGCATAGCGACATGCTCGAGGATGTACTTCGGCATATCGACGAGCACGACAATTACGTGCTGACTTCGCATGCCCGGCCCGATGGCGATGCCGTCGGGTCTGCGCTCGCCTGCTGCCAGGTCTTGCGCCAGATGGGTAAGCAGGCCGACGTTGTTCTTCACGATCCTGTGCCGCGCATATACAGATCGCTCCCGTTCGCCGATCAGGTCGTTCAGGCCAATCGCGTGGTGAATACATACCAGGCAGCGATCATCCTCGAATGCGACAGCATCCATCGAACCCGCCTCGAGGGTCTCGAAGACCGCTTCCTGATCAGCATCGACCACCATGTCAGCGGACGTCCCTTTGCGCACGTCAACTGGATCGATCCTCACGCAGTCGCCACAGCCGAAATGGTATTTCGCCTCGCGCGCGAAGCCGGTACCAAGGTTTCCCCAGAGATCGCGACTTGTCTCTACACTGCTCTGATGACCGATACTGGCTCATTTATGTTTCAAGGGACAAACGACAATACGTTCGCCTTGGCTCGCGAACTTGTGCTGGCGGGAGCCGACCCGGCACATTGCGCGCGCGGCATTTACTTCGCGCATTCGGAAGCCAAGCTTCGCTTGCTCGGCGAAGCGCTTCGTAGTCTCAAGATTGACGGGCACATCGGCTACTTTTGGGTGACGCAGAAGCAGATGGAGCGCTGCAATGCCCTCGACGAGGATTGCGAGGGCCTGGTGAACTATGTCCTGTCCATCGGGGGAGTCGAGGCGGCGGCATTCCTCCGCGAGTTACCTGACGGGCGCTATCGCGTGAGCCTGCGCAGCAAAGGCAAGCTCGATGTCGCCCGCGTCGCTGAGATCTTCGGTGGCGGAGGTCACGAATGCGCCAGCGGGTGTTCCCTCGACGGACCTCTCGCCGACGCTGTTCGCCAGGTGGTGCTTCATCTGGGGCGCGGACCGAGTGTGCAGTGAGGCATTCTTGATTGTTGAATTCATGATCGTTGAATGAAAACTCTCTCAAGCTCGGCTTTCCTTATTCAGCAATCAGCCTTCAACATTCGATAAATCGCATGAATGCCCGCTCACGCACCGACATTCTCCTGCTCGCCGGATTCTGCGCATTCTTGTTTTTCTACGGGCTCGGTGCATTCGGTCTGATCGGGGCGGATGAACCTCGCTACGCCCAGGTCGCGCGTGAGATGCTCGATCGCCACGATTGGATTACTCCTACCCTCGGCGGCAGTCCATGGCTCGAAAAGCCTCCTCTTTACTACTGGCAGGCGATGCTTGTGTACTCGGTGTTGGGTGTCACCGACTTCGCAGCCCGCATCCCTTCGGCCATAGACGCGACGTTGCTGGTGCTCGCCATCTATTTCTTCTTCCGCAAATTCCGTCCCGGAGCGCAGGTGGATGCAGCGCTCATCGCGGCTTCGTGTGCGGGCGTCATCGGATTTGCCCGCGCTGCGTCCATGGACATATGCCTGACCTCCGCCTTCGCTGTTGGCATGCTCGCATGGTGGGCGTGGCGCGAGTCCGGCAAGCGGTTCTACTTGGCTGCGTTTTATTCTTTTATGGCGTTAGGCATGCTCGCCAAAGGGCCAGTTGCTCCTTTTCTTGCGGCGCTCGTGATCGCCCTCTACGCAATCGCGAACCGCGAAGCGAAATTGATTTGGAAAACTCTATGGTGGCCCGGGATCTTGTTATTCTGTGCGGTTGCCCTGCCTTGGTATATCGCGGTTGACATAAGAAATCCGCAGTTCTTCCGCGAGTTCATTCTCGAACATAACCTCGCGCGCTTTTCCAGCAATCTCTATCACCATCCCGAGCCCTTGTGGTACTACATACCGGTGACTGCGCTTGCGCTCATGCCGTGGATTGCATTTGTGATTGCAGCATTCACAGAATCTGTTCGCATCTGGTGGTCCGAGCGCAGGGAGCCACGAACAGAGGCTGACCTGAAGTCCCAGTTCAGTATCTTAGCCTGCTGCTGGCTGATTGTTCCGGTCATCTTCTTTTCGATCTCGCAATCAAAATTGCCCGGATACATTCTCCCGGCGATCCCAGCGGGTGCAATCCTGCTGGCGAACTATCTGATGGGAAGGGTTGATCGAGAGGAAACCCTGCCGCGATGGCTAGCAATCATCCATGCTGCGGTAGCGGCAACTCCGGTGCTTCCTGCACTCGTTGTCGGATACCTGGTTATGAATCACAAGTTCCCATCAGGACGTCCGCTCGCGATCTCGATTGCAGTAACGGGCGTGCTCTTCGGGGCCATCGCGCTTACCCTACTGACGAGCGCCCGGCTGAAAATGTTCCGATTCGTCACGCTGATCCCGGTGGTGCTGGCTGTCGCCGCGGTTCTTAAGATGGGAACCGCGGCGATCGACGAGAAACTGTCCACTCGCCCGTTGGCGGTCGAACTGTCGAGCATGGAAACTCAAAAGTTGCCGATCGCTGTCTACGGCGTGCCACGCGAAGTGGAATACGGTCTCGCGTTCTATCGCAACCAAGTCGTTTCGCGATATGAATCAGGAAATATCCCGCAGGGTCAGCATCTGCTAGTTGCGCCAGCATCGTGGATGGATGACGTGGCGAAACAAACTGCCGGCAGAAAAGTCTCGTTCCTGGGACAATATGCTCCGCAGAAACTGGACTACTACTGGGTGTCAGCAGCAGGCAGTGCAAACTAGCCTTGGCTCACCGGGGCAGCGCTCGCGCCCGCGACGCGGTCATAGATCCACAACAATACAGCCGTAACCAATCCGATGCCGGTCACGCTCCACCAGATCATTGCCGGCTGATGTTGTATCTCGCCGTAGTGATGGACCATGGTTCCACCGAACCATCCTCCGATCAGTGACCCAATTCCGATCGGCAGGAAAGCGAATCCCATGTAGGTGCCTTGTTGACCCGGAGGCGCAAGCCGCGAGATGTATTCGTAGTAGCGTGGCGATTGCGTGATCTCCCCCAGGGCCAGCACAAACAACGACAGAACCGCACCCCAAATCGTCGGACGCAACGCCAGAATCACCCATGCCAGCGACGTCACTACTGTTCCGACAATTACCGCGCCCAGAGCCGGAATCTTCCGCGTCATCACGTTCACAAGCACCGTCAGGCAGATCACGGTGATGCCATCGGTGGCAAGAATCCGTTCCACGTTCGCATTCGAATTGATGAATTCGCTGATGTATCCCGGCAAGCTGATGTACTGCTGCCAGAACACCACCCAATATCCGGTGAAGATCACAAGAAACCACATGAACCGGCTGATTCCTGCTAAAACAATCGCGAAGAGCACCGCCCAGATCCACCAGGGAATATTCCATTCAGGCCGAGCCCACAGTGCGATCCGCAGCGCCAGTGCAACCCCTAGTACGGGCAGCACCAGCTTGTAATTGCCGAGCACGACACAGAAGTTTCGTGCCACCTGCGCGACGGATGGCGGCGGCGCATCACCTGGCTTTCTCGGCTCGCGAAAAAACAGGAGCACCACGAAGAACATCGCGAACACGCTCAGAGCCCCGACGCGATATACGTTCTCCACACCCAGCTTTCGATGTGCCCAACCCGCATATAAGGGCCCAGCCGCTCCGCCGATGTTCACCATCGTGTAGTAGATCGAATATCCGATCGAGCGCACATTCTCCTTCGACGCGCGCGCTGTCGTTCCTACCACGCACGGCTTGACTAGAGAGATTCCGAGTGCCGGAAGTACCAAGATGACACCCACGAACAGCCCTAACGGCATCGCGTTGCGCACCGGCGCGAGCCACGGGGCTGCAATCGACCCGATCAGAAAGTAAGCAGCCGCAAGAATCAGATAGGCGAGCGAAAGCGCGCGGCGAAATCCCAGTCGGTCCGCAGCCGCCCCGCCGAAGACCGCAAGAAACCAGACCATCCCGCCGAAAATGCCAGTCAGCGTGCCGGTCTGTTCGGTCGAAAAATTCAGCTTCTCCTGCAGATATAGCGCGAGGGACGCAAATGCTCCGTAGTAAGCAAGCCGCTCAAAGATTTCGGTGATGTTGGCAATCCAGAAAGGCCGCTCGAATCCGGTACGGATTTCCTCAAAGCGCTGAGAAAAGGTCAAAGTGGCTCCTGTTTGTGGCCCGGGCCGCTGCCCGCGTCATGCTTTCAATCGATCGCGCACGTAGTCTGCAGTAACACCCGCGACGCGAATGAGTTTATTCCTGCTGCTCAATCCGGACGCAATACTAACGGAAGCGCGCGGCACCTTCAAAAGTTTCGCAAAGAACGCGATGCAGGCCTCATTCGCGCGCCCCTCTAACGGAGGCGTTGTCAACGAAAGCTTGATCGCATCTCCGATCTCGCCCGTGATGCCATCTTTCTTCGCACGCGGATGTACCTTCACCGCGAAGCTGATGCCTTGATCGCTCTCTCGTATGGTGACCATCCGCCGAAAAAGACCGTCTAACTAGAAGCATTGTCATTCTGAGCCGCGGCTCAGGATCGATGCGATTCGCTGTCGACGCATCGAGTGCCTACGCTCGGTCCCGTTCTCCAAAAATCGCTGTCCCTACGCGCACGCAGGTCGAGCCCTCTTCGATTGCGACTTCAAAGTCGTGGGACATGCCCATCGAAAGCACTTCCATTCCAATCGCAGGAAGTTTTCTGGAGGCGATGTTGTCTCTTAATCCCCGCAGTTGCCGGAAAAACGACCGCGAGCCTTCGGGATCTTCCGTGTACGGCGGCACCGTCATTAATCCTGCAAACCGCAAAGCCTCAAAACGAGGCGCTGCCAGCAACAATACCTCGAGTTCCTTTGCATCAGCCGCCACGCCACTCTTCGCTGTTTCTCCGCCGACATTGATTTCGATCAGTACGGCCATCTGTTTACCGAGCTTGCGGGCGGCGCCGTCGAGCTTTTCTGCGAGCTTTACTGACTCTACGGAATCGACGGCCATGAACAATTCCGCAGCCTTGGCGGCCTTGTTCGTCTGCAAATGCCCGATCATGTGCCACGCGGCATCCGGCAAGTTGCGCAACGCATCGGCCTTACCCGCGAACTCCTGTACGCGGTTCTCGCCGAACAGACGCAACCCAGCCTCGTACGCCTCGCGGATGCGTTCGGGAGGATGTGTCTTCGTCACTGCCATGAGTGACACATGACCGGCTGATCGACCAGCCCGTCGCACGGCTCTCTCGATGCGTTCGTGGATCCCCGCAATGTTCTCAGCGATTGACATAGAAACAACAAAGACACGAAGTGAGGCGAAGAAGCAATTCCTTCGTGAACCTTCGTGTCCTTAGTGGTGAAGGGTTACATGATGGCCGTTGGCGGCGCTGGATCCTCGGGCCGTCCCGCGTTTGCCAACGGCACAAGGACCATCACCAAAGCGAGCACAGCCAGCGCAATCACGCTAGTGATGAGATGATTGCCGATCTTGAAGTCGTAGAGCACTGTGCTGGCGTGCGGATCCTTCGCCAGCCGTCGCGCAATCACTGCCGCGATCGCGATTCCGCACAAAGCCTCTCCGGCAATCAGTCCCGATGCAGTCAGAATCCCGGCGTTCTCGACTCGCGCCTTCTGCGCATCATTCAGATCTCGCTTGTTGCGAAGCGAATCGGTTACCCACCGGATGATACCGCCCACGAAAATCGCGAACGTCGTTCCCAGCGGCAGATACATTCCCACCGAGAACAGCATGACGCTCTTGACTTCGATCATGATCATCGCGATGCCGAGCATTACACCCACGACAACGAGCGGCCACGCCATATCGCCGCCCACGATTCCTTTCGACAGCATCGCCATAAGCCCGGCTTGCGGCGCGGGCAACTCAGCCGTTCCGAAGTGATAGACGAAATCCAGCTTTGACAGCGGCCAGAACAATACAAGCGACGCCACTATAATGCCGAAGATGTCTCCGATCTGCATTTTTGCCGGAGTTCCTCCGAGAATGTGCCCGACCTTCAAGTCCTGCAGCATCTCACCGGCGACCGCCGATGACACGCAGATCACGGCAGCCACTCCGAGCACTGCTGCCACGCCGCCATCCCCCGAAACGCCCAGAGCTACCATCAGGAGCGCTGCGATCACTAATGTGCAAAGGGTCAACCCGGAGACAGGATTATTTGACGAGCCGATCATTCCCACCAGGTTTCCCGAGACCGCCGCGAAAAAGAACCCGACAATAATCATGACGCCGGCAGCGACCAGCGCTCCCGACATCACTCTGGATCCGGTCAGATTTCCCGCCTGGCTAATGAAGTAGTGATACAGAACGACCATCGCGACGAACACGAGTGCCACGCCGGCGAACACAATCTTCGAACTCAGATCGCGCTCCGTCCGGCTTGTGCCGGCGTGTGCGGAAGCCGATTTCTTCAGGTCCGAGACCGCGCGTCCCATGCCCACAGCGAGCTGCTTTCTCATCTTGAACAAGGTGTAGCAAGCGCCGACTAACATGCCACCAACGGCGATCGGACGAACGACCGAGTAATAAATCGCGCCCGAGAGCAGTGTCCACGAGATCGGCTGACCATTCGGCTGTGTCGCTTGTATATAAGGACCGACAATAAAAGTTAGAAGTGGAACCAGCAGTCCCCACGCCAGTACGCCTCCTGCAAAGTTCAATGCGGCCAGTCGTGGACCGATAATGTATCCCACGCCCAGATAGGCTGGGCTGATATCCGGCGCGGCAAAAAACGTCGCGCCTCCCGTCACTGTCGTCGCCACATTCGGATTCGTCCCGGTCCGCAGCAGCAGCTTTTTTCCCAGTTCGCTGATCTTCACGCTGAATGTATTGCTTGGCGCGAAAATGTTGACCGCCCCAAGCAGAAACATGAAGATGCCGAACCCCATGTTCGCAAACAGAATCTTCGCCGCCTTCGCGCCCTGTTGCCCTGCCTTGTGAATCTCCGATGCCGCCACCGACTCAGGGTAGGGAAGATCTGGATCCTCCACCATCACTCGACGCAGCAGCGTGACAAACAGGATCCCGAGCGTCCCGCCAATCATCATCAGCACGACCGATTTCCAGTACTGTTCCCCCGTTAATCCCTTCCACAGTCCGGCCATGACGAACGCCGGAATGGTGAATACGGCGCCTGCCGCTACCGATTCGCCGATGGACCCGACAGTTCGCGCGATGTTCTCTTCCAGCAACGATCCCTTCATCAGCCGCAATATCGCCATGCCGATCACCGCCGCAGGGTACGTTGCGGCGATCGTCATGCCCGCCTTCAGGCCAAGGTAGGCGTTCGCCGATCCCAGCAGAGCGGTCAAAAACATGCCGATCAGAACGGCTCGGAACGTGAACTCCTTCATCTCCATCGTTTCGGGGACGTAGGGTGTGTGCTTCTTCTTGGCAGGAAGTTCTGTAACGGAGCTACTCATAGTGGGATCCTCAGGGCGTGGGATGGACTTCGTTTCGCCTGTGTTGCCTTATCAAGTCATTAAAAACAATAGAACGGCGCAAGGTAGCACGCGGCATAGGCCCATGACAAGTGCGCCGGACACAAGGTGGCGCTCGCGTGTTGTCATCGGGGTTGGCGAAATCGTAAAGTCTGAGAGGTTCCTGCCGGGCGATATAACGCTCAGGTTAGCCCTCGGGTGCTGTAAAATAGTCCTAATCTGGTTTCCGCCCTTTCGTCCTCGATCCTTTATTGAGGTAGACATGACTCCCTCCCCGGATTCACCGCTTTGGTTTCCCTATCAGTGTCGTGACTGTGGCAGTGACGTTGGATTTCGTTCTCGCCGCCGGACATTCACCGAGCGTTTTCTCCTGCCCTTGCTCCTGTTGCGGCCGGTGCGGTGCGGAGAGTGTTTTCGCCGCGACTACCGCCTCATTTTCACGCGGGTAAGAGACCGCTTTTCGTCAGTTTCCAGGATTGCTCCCATAAGCGCTTCGTCTCCGCCCAAACGGAACGTTGCCTAGTCACAGGCTTCGCCGCTATACTGCAACCTATAGGTGGTCGAGAATGCCCGGGACTCCCCCGGGGATTTCTTAGGAGGCCGTCTTCAGCAGTAGTGAGGACCGAATCCGCGTAGTTCCGGCTGTAGGCGGGCGTTCTATTGTTTTCCAAGCGCTGCCAAGCGTCGCGCGAACCTGGACGCGGCGAACTCTTGAAGGCCTCTTCTCCGTTTTCTTTCCATCCAACTGCCGCGTTTGCGGCCTCCCGCTTCTGAACATGTCGCGGCTTCCAGTTTGTCCGGAATGTCTCGCATCGGTTCATCCCGTTCGCGGGAAGGTCTGTTCTATCTGTGGAGAGCGCGTGCTCTCCGTCTACGCTGGCTTTGATGACGACGGACTCCGTCGCTGCCCGGCCTGCCGCCGTTTGGACTATCCGTTCGAGCGTGCCGTGGCCTACGGCAGCTACGACGCGGGACTTCGCGAACTGATTCACCTGCTGAAATACAGCGGCGTACGTCCTGCCGCCAATGTTCTGGGACGAATGCTGGCCGATGCTATCAAAGGGCTGCAAGACGACCTTACGCAAGATGCGGTCCTGGTTGTCCCTGTGCCGCTTTTCAAGAACAAGCATCGTCAGCGTGGATTCAATCAGGCCGAACTAGTCGCTCGGGCCGCCCTCAGGTCAATGGAGGACGAAGAACGATTCCAATTGGCGACGGACATCTTGATTCGCACGCGTCCGACCGAGTCACAGATCGGCCTGACCAGCAACCAGCGGCGCGAAAACTTGCGTGGAGCCTTTGCCGTTACCTGTGCCCGGGAAGTCACTGGCCGCGAAATTGTTCTCGTGGATGATGTGTACACAACGGGTACAACGGCCTCGGAATGCGCGCGGATCCTACGCCGGGCCGGGGCGTCCAAGGTATGGGTGGCCGCTGTAGCGCGCACCCTGAAATTGGCATCTAAGTATCAGGAATTTGAACCACAAGAGACAGGTTTCAGAAGTGCGGGTTTCAAGGTTTCAAAGTTGCATGGCTCAAAAGACGAGAATGTCGCGGAGACCGGCTCGGAAGTTGAGCCACTGGAAGCTGTGAAACTCGAAGCTCGAAGCTCGAAGCTCTGAAAAATATGCAATCACGCATGGAACACGACACAGGATCCCGGCTCGCCGCCGGCCTGTTCTCCTCGCCGGCGGCCCCGCACCGCGCCGGAGACGGCCATGCTCTGCTTGCCCCCGTTCTTGTCCTCAATGCGTCTTATGAGCCGATCAACGTCTGCGCTGCGCGCCGCGCTCTCGTCCTCGTGCTCAAGGGCGTTGCAATGACGGAAGAAGAGAACGGACACTTCCTGCACTCCGCGCGCGTCGCCATGCGTCTGCCGTCGGTGATCCGTCTTCTCGAATACCGTCGCATCCCGCATCAGAGCCGCGCCCTTTCGCGCAAGAATATTCTTCTGCGCGACCGCAACACCTGCCAGTATTGCGCGACGGTTCTGCCATCCAGCGAACTTACGCTCGATCACGTGATCCCGCGCTCCCGCGGAGGCGCATCCACCTGGGAAAATCTCGTGGCCTGCTGCCATCCCTGCAACCGACGCAAGGGAAACCAGTCTCCACTCGAGGCAGGCATGAAGCTGATGCGCGAACCCCGCGCCTTCAATCTTCACACCAGCCGCCACATCATGCGACTCATGGGCCGCAGCGACGACAAGTGGCGGAAGTATTTGTTCTACTAGTCGGCATCAACGTCCAAATCTCATCAACTCAAAACGGCTTGTCATCCTGAGCCGCGTGTTTTCGCGGTTCAGGATCTATGAATTCCCCACCACGGCTGTGGAAGAAAAAAGAAAGGCGTCCCGGCCGGGACGCCTGAAATGCGACTAAAGCTTAACTACTTCTGCGGTGGCTTCTGTTCGTTCTGATCCGGAGGTTTCTTCTCATCCGGCTTCTGCTCGCTCTTGGGAATCTCTTTTCCTTCGTACAAAATCTTCACATTCGCTCCGAACCGCTTGTAGTCCTGATACTTCACGATCTCCCGGATATGGACGTCTCCGGCCTTGAAATGCAGTTCATCATCCGCTTTGGTGTAAACGGGAAACCAATATTGTCCGTCGATCTGCTGCCGCCACGTAGTGAATTTCGGATAGAGGTGTTCGTCGTTTCCTCGTTTTTTGACCTCGCTGCAGGGACGGTTGTTGCACAAATCCGGTACGGTCTTTCCGTAAGTCTTTACGATCTGAAAGTCGTGGTCGTCGACCCAGATGCGACCCTGGAAATATCTTTTCTTGTTTTCGATTTTCTTGGGAGCGATATCAAACACAAAGCAGTGAAGTTCATCTTCTTGCTGCTGCCCGACATAGATGATGTTGTAGTCGCTAATATCTGCGCTCGTCAGGACGAATGGCAGCTTGTGCCGGATGTCCTCAAAGTCACCCTGATCGAGATCGATGCCCCCTTGCGAGAGAGTCGACTGCGGGGCGAATACGACGTTCTCTAGTCGCCTCCCTTGGTCGTTGAATGTCACGTCAAACACTTCGTGATATTGCCCGGTGACCGTTTCGCCGTCGACAGTTTGTACCGTTACTTCCTGCCGGTAGGTGTAGTTGTCGCGCGCCTTAGCGAACTCCGTCTCTTTTTCGGCGAAGCGCTTGATGATCTCATCCGGCGTGATGTCTTTCGGTGGAGTTTCTTCGAGCGGACCTTCCTGGGCAAACGCGGGCAGCGCTCCCAAGGCGCACACGAGAAAAATCAGACAGAGCAGAAAACGGCCGGATGGCTTCATCTGTTTAGTTTATCGAATGTCGGGACAATTGGCGGAAGCGTAACCGGCAACTTTCGTTGGAGTTGCCAACGTGCAGTGGCGGGTTACGCCTCCATAGGGGCAGATGACCGCGGCGACCCTGCCCTCCGTACCCCTCTCCGCTCAGTGAGGCCGGAGGGAAGGGTGCTGCAGTTCTGCCACTCAGTAAGATGCCCTGATCCCAAAGAGGTTGCCGCGCGCCCCAGATTCCTCGTTGAATGTAAAGCGGTTGTCATGGCAAGCAGTGTGAGCTTTTCTCTAGCGATACTCTCAAGCGTTTGTCATCCTGAGCCGCGTTTGTTGCGGCTCAGGATCTCTGCATTCCGCGTGTGATGCCGATGTGCCAGCAACTCCATAGATCCTGAGCCCTGCACAAACCGCAGGTCTCAGGATGACAAGCGTGGTGGGAGCAGTGGTACTCGATAGCCCCTCCTGCTACACTCATCCGTTTGCCCGAAGTCATCGTAGAGATGTTGCTCGCAACGTCTCTTGCTGGCAGCGTCGATGCTGCCGCCGGAGGTCTCATGCGCCGTCTTCTTCTCGCCCTTCTAGCTCTAGCATTTGCAATTCCCGTCACAGCCCAGTCCAAGCATCCGTTCGCCTTCGAAGACATGATGAAGTTGAAGCGCGTCGGCGATCCGCAAGTCTCTCCCGACGGCAAGTGGGTGATCTTCAGCGTGGTTGATGTCGACCTCGCCGCCAACACAAAGACGCCGCACATCTGGATCGTGCCCATCGCTGGAGGTCAGGAAAAGGAAATTATCGCCGACCAGGACGCCGACCGCCCCCGCTGGTCCCCGGACGGCAAGCGCTTTGCCTTCACTTCCACGAAAGAAGAAGGCTCGCAGATCTGGATCGCCGATTTCGACGGCACCGCCGGAAGTGTGACCGGCACAACGAGGTTGACCTACATCGCCACGGAAGCCTCAGGCGAAATCTGGTCGCCCGATGGCAAAGCTATTGTCTTTACGTCTGACATCTATCCAGAGTGCGTCGGGGAACCGCACGAAGTCGAAAACTGTAATGTCGACAAGCTGAAGGCTGCCGAAAAATCCAAAATAAAAGCTCAGATCTTCGATCATCTTTTGTACCGCCACTGGAATGCTTACAAGGAGGGCAAGCGTACTCACGTCTTCGCGACGAATGCCAACTTCCAGATCTCGATGACGTTCACGGCGGGCACTCCCACGAAGAAGATCATTCGACCCCGCGCTGTCGATCTCACCCCAGGCGACTACGACGCTCCCGTTTTCTCGCTCGGCGGACAGGATGATTACGCCGTCTCGCCAGATTCACAGGAACTCTGCTATGCCTCCAACCACGATAAGAATCCCGCAGCCTCGACCAACAACGATCTTTGGACCGTGCCGCTGACGTATGGGGCGGACATTTCTTCGGATGAGATTCGCGCGAAAACCAAAAACATCACCGCCGACAATCCTGCCAGCGACACCTCGCCGCTCTATTCCCCCGACGGACGCTACATCGCCTATCGCGCCCAGCAGCGCCCCGGATACGAAAGCGATCGCTTCCGCTTAATGCTGTACGACCGCAAGACGGGGGAGAAGAAGAACCTGACGGAGGATTTCGATCGGTGGGTCGGGACTTTCAGGTGGGCTCAGGACTCAATGTCACTTTTCTTCGCGGCGGAAAATTCTGGCGCCGCGCCTCTCTTCTGGCTTCCTTTGAAAATGCAGAATCCGTGGCCGCTTGAGATTGTTCACGGATTCAATGACGATATGGTGCCTGTTACTAGTTCAAAGATGATTGCGTTCACGCGAATGTCTATCGCCGGTCCCATCGAAATATATAGTTCCAGCCCCAAGACTGGCAGCCTCTGTGTCAATGATCACTTCACAGAAAGAGGGTCGGCCGATTGGTATCAGGAAGCGAAATGTGAACCGTACCAGTCAACACCACTCACGCATTTCAACGATGCCCTCCTCTCCCAAATCGACATGCGCCCCCTCGAATCCTTCTGGTTTACCGGCGCCCACAATGACAAAGTCCAAGGTTTCCTCGTCAAGCCCCCCAACTTCGATGCCTCAAAGAAATACCCCGTGAAATTCCTCATCCACGGAGGCCCACAGGGCGCCTGGGGAGACGACTGGTCCTATCGCTGGAATCCCGAACTCTTCGCCGCGAACGGATACGTTGTCATCATGATCAACTTCCACGGCTCAACCGGATACGGCCAAAAATTCATCGACGCCATCAACGGCGACTGGGGCGGCGCTCCCTTCGAAGACCTGATGAAAGGCCTCGACTACGCCGAGCAAACGTACCCGTTCATCGACAAGAACCGTGAATGCGCCCTCGGTGCCAGCTACGGCGGATACGCCATCAACTGGATCCTCGGCCACACCGATCGCTTCAAATGCCTGGTGTCCCACGATGGTATGTTCAATGCCGAGTCCGCCTGGGGATCGACCGAGGAAATGTGGTTCAATAACTGGGAATTCAAAGGCACGCCCTACGATAATCGTGCGGCATACGAGAAGTGGTCGCCGCACCAGTACGCGAAGAATTTCAAGACGCCAACGCTGGTTGTCCACGGACAGCGCGACTACCGCCTCGACGTCAGCGAAGGATTCCAGCTCTTCACGACATTACAAATGGAAGGCGTCCCGTCGGAGATGCTTTACTTTCCGGACGAAGGCCACTGGGTCCTGAAGCCGCAGAATTCCGAGCTCTGGTACAAAACGGTCAACGCCTGGGTCGACCGCTGGATAGGGAAGTGAGGATGCAGCGGTCGATGGTCGTTAGTCGTTGGTCGTTGGCTATCCCAAAACAAGTCGTAGAGACGTTGCTAGCAACGTCTCTGCCGGCGCCACCACGGCTGCTCCGCGCAAGCCTAGTTCCCGAATATCCCCAGCGGCCTCCGGCTGAACGGCGGCATTTTCGTCTGCTTGCTGCTGCTAACCGCTGGCAACAACTCCAACGGATTATCGATTGTCGCTGCTCCCACTGACGCCATCACGTCTACTTCCACCGGGGCGCTGAATCCCGCACTCGACGGCATGACGCTGGCTAGACCATTCGCATCGCTCGCCACGGTGCTTTGTGATACTGAGAGAATCACCGGCATCGCCGGGTTGCCCGGATCGCCGCCTGCACCCGGCGGCATCCCTCCGGGACGCAGCACCGTCGTCTGAAACACCACCGGAGCCGCCATCACAAGATTCGGCGGCGATGCCGAATCGATGACCCGGACGCTCACCATCTGCAACGCTCCGCTCGTGATCTGTCCCGCGCCCCCGATCTGCAACAAATGTTGCTGCGACGCCGGCACCGAGTTGACATAGAACGTCGCGCACGGAGTATTTGCCGGCGCAGCACAGGAAACCACCTGCGCCAGTCCTGCGAATTGCGCAAGTGTCAGGGTGACGGTCGCATAACCGTTCGCATTCGTCGTTGCACTGGTAGAGCTAAGTGTCCCGGTACCGCTGACCAGGATGAAGTTCAAGGACGCATTGTTCCGCGCCACGCCGTTGCTGAGCGCCCTCGCCGTGAGAGGCAGGCTGAGCGACGCGCCTTCCGATACCCATACATACGGCGTCATTACCCCGATATCCGACGCCGATTGCGTTGCACTGAGGGTGACGCTGACCGACTTTGCCGGACTGTAAACCCCCGGCGCGAGCGTAGCCGTAATCGTCGCCACTCCGACAGCGCCCGGTGTCATTGTGGTGGAAGCGTAGCCGCTTTGATCCGTCAGAACTGAGCACGAGGACGCTCCTAAACACGCCGACAGCTGCACTGCATTCGTTCCGCTCCAGCCGATCGTCGCTCCCCCCACTGGAGTCACTCCATCGCTTGCCATCACCCGCACTGTCATCGGACGCGTCGCCTGCACTCCCACCGGAGTCGAACCGTTCGCCCCGGACGTCATCGTGATCGTGTCGGTCGCCGCAGCTCCGAATGTCAGGCCATTCGTGATCGTGGTGGAACCTCCACTGATGGGATCGCTGATCGTGACGTTCTGCGTTCCATCCGGATGCGCAGCAGCCTGCAGAATCATTTCGTTCGAAGTAACCGACATTTGTGATGCAGTTGTACTCCCCACCGTAGCGGTCAGGCCGGGTTCAAATCCCGTTCCTTCTACGGTTACCGCGCCGCCGTTCACGCTCACGCGCGATGGAGAAATCGTGTCGGCATAAAGCACACGCGCGTGGTAGCGGTAGTCTGGCCTTCCATCCCCGCGCACATCACCGACGCCGATCAGGTAGTTCCCGTTGGCAAGCACCTGGGCATCCAATCGCGTCAGTCCGAGGGGCACCTGGTTGAATGCACTCGGCGTGAATGCCGGAGGCGCCGTCCCCTCGGTATCGCCAGCTGCCCACATGCCGATAACCGGTTGTGACTTCGTGGTGCTCGCATTCCCACTGTCGTCAAGCGCTGTCATGCTCACCGACAACGTGCGATTTGCCTGCGCCGCGATAGAGTAGTAGTCAACCTCGCCATAACTGCTGAAAGCCGAAATCCAATCTCCGCCACCTGGCAACGCCGCCGGAGAATTCCACGACGACATAGCGCCCTGCCGCGGTTGCTCCGTGCCCATCATCAGGATGTCTTGCGCAACGTCCGATCCTGCCGAAACCGTCAGGGTAATCGGAGGAAAGGTTCCAGAAGGCGCCACCGGACCAGGAGAATACGGCCCCACCCCACGCGACCAGGTCGGGTCCACAGCTTCCACCGACAGTTGGTACTGAGCGCTTCCTGCCGTCGGAAGTTGCAATCCTCCGAGGTCGAAGAATCCTTCCACTGCCTGGTCATTCGATCCCCACTCCGCAAGCGGATTTCCCAGCAGATCCAAGTACCCGGTTATCGGATTGCCTGCGTTTCCGGCGAAAAGAAATCCCGACACCGAACTCGCGGCATATCTCCGTGACGGTAGCCCCGTGGTTGGATCGATCCACCTCGCCACCACATTCACGCCTTGCATCGGCTGGGTGCGGTTCCCATGAATGTCCGTGAACCACACCGACCCATGAATACGCGCGGTGGTCGCTGCGAAGACCTGCTTCCCCGGAAAGCTTGACTGGTTCTGCGCCGTCACCGGATACAGTCGTGACACCGCCGCCATGTCGTCCATCGCCAGCTGATATGGATTTGCAAAGCACAGCGTGATCGGCACGCATCCCCGCGCGTCCTTGTAATGCATCACCGGGAATCCCGCGTAGTCATCGGAAGTGATTTTCGACGCACCGGTCTGCACATTGGTATTGAGCTGCGACCATCCAACTCCAAGCACGCTCCCGATCACACGCACCAGACGGTATTCCACATCCGTCAGTTGCGATGACTGCTGCGCGCAATTTCCGTTCATCACGATCAGCGCGTGCTGCAATGTCGCAAACGTGCCAAAGTTATCCACACCACCGAAGACAGCGTTGGAGAAACATCGTCCCGATCCTCCGGCTCCTGCGCCCAGCAAGGCGTCGCTCACCGAACCGTCGGCATCGTACACAATTCCAATCGGAGTTCCCGTCGCCGTCGTCTGCACATCCGAAGGCATCGAGATCGTGCCATCCGCATTCAGGACGACGTTCGCTCCGCTCACATTCTCCGCCAGCGATCCAGCGCGATTCGCCGCCAGGGCCGCTGTCGGCACTGTCGTCCACACCGCAAATGCACTAGACACAAAAGCATTCGCGGAAGCGTTCGGCAAAATCGCGCTCAAGTCTCCCTGGTCCGTGTAATAGTTGATCTGTCCCGCGGGCCAAACCGCGGCTTGCCCCTTCACCGTCGGATCAAACACGCTCGTTCCGGCAACGTATTTCGGTCCGCCTGCGCGCGCCACCGCAACCCAACACAAGACGATTGCCGCCGTTACGGCGAGCCTGAGGAGGAACAACCGAGCAGTAAATGCCACGCTAGTTTTCATGGTCACTTCTTTCTCCGGGTTGTTCCTCCTCATCGGCGTGCCTCACCGCCAAGGCGAAGTCGCCCAAACGCACTCGCGACTTCCCACCAACGACGGGATCTTTGCGCAACATCGAAAGCTGCTCGGCTGAAATCACAATGCGCCCGGACGCATCAATCTCAAACCGTCCAAGATTGCCGGCCACGCAGCTCGTCAGTCCCAACTTGCTATTGCGATACAGGAACAGCAGCACACGTTCTCCAATCCTGTACCGCTGCCCGCTCGACCACAGGCCGATCCACTGGAAAATCGTCAGGGTCTCACCGGGCGTTGCCCCGCGAAAGGCCTGCTCCACGCGGAATGTGATCGCCACCGTCTCGACCGTTTGGCCTCGATTCCCGGGCCGCCGCTCCACATTCATTACCGTCGCCGAAAAGATCATGCCTGCGGTCCGTACCATCTCTTGAAAAACGTCAGTGGATCTCTCCCTCAACCCGAAAAAAAATGGGGCTCTCGTCGGAAGTGCGTTTGAGAGAGGAGGCTTTGGTACGTCAGGAATGCCGCGCAGCGACTGTCGCAAAGAAGGCGAATTCGCCTGCGAATCGCGCACCTGCGCTGTCAGCGTAGGGGTGAGCCAGAGAATAAAGACCGCGAGCAGACACCAACTGCTTCTCCCAACCATGGGGACAACCTCGACCTTGGTCTGCTCGGAGGACTACAGGGAAACGCGCCAGCCTACTCGGTCGCGTCGTGCGTTGTCGGTGACAGATGTCACAATGCCCTGTGGATTTCTCGCCCAAAATTAAAGAAGGAAGAAGAATAAGAGGAACAAGAAGAATAAGAGGAACAAGAAGAATAAGAGGAACAAGAAGAATAAGAGGAACAAGAAGAATAAGATTGTCATCCTGCGCGCGTTGTTTAGGATCTATGCATTTTCCCGCCAGACCACGCAATCCAGCCAAGCAAACCTCTTGCCCGCGCGAACTCCCACAATTTTCCATAGAATGTTCCTTCACCTGTCCGGAAGGAGTTTGATGAACGTCCTGGAGTTCACATTTCTGGTCGCGCTGGGCTCTCTTATCGCGGGCCTCGTCGGCGCGCTCACCGGCCTCGGTGGCGGCGTGGTCCTCGTTCCGTTGCTCACCCTTGTTTTCAAAGTGGACATTCGCTACGCCGTCGGCGCCTCTCTCGTCGCTGTGATCGCCACTTCATCGGGCGCCGCAGCGGCCTATGTCAAGGAAGGGATCTCCAACATCCGGATCGGCATGTTCCTGGAAATCGCGACTACGATCGGAGCGCTCGTCGGTGCGCATCTAGCCACGCACGTCTCTACCCATTTCATTGCGACGCTATTCGGACTGGTTCTCCTGTTTTCCGCATACTTCGCCCGGAAGCCGCGCGCCCAGCACGAACGCAACTTGCCTCCCGATCCCGCCGCCACTCGCCTGCGTCTCAACGGATCTTTCCCTGAACCGGAAGGCCCGCGCAGCTACAACGTGCAAAGCGTGAAGACTGGGTGGAGTCTCATGTTCTGCGCCGGCGCGCTTTCCGGCCTGCTCGGCATCGGCTCCGGGGCGATGAAAGTTCTCGCTATGGATCAAGCCATGAAAATCCCCTTCAAGGTCTCGACGAGCACGAGTAACTTCATGATCGGAGTCACTGCGGCTGCCAGCGCGGGCATCTACCTTAGCCGTGGCTATATCGACCCAGGACTCGCCATGCCGGTCATGCTTGGAGTTTTGGCTGGGTCTCTCATCGGCGCCAGGCTGCTGATGCGCCTTCACGTCAGGTGGCTGCGTCTCGGATTTGCCGTTGTTATCGCCGTCCTTGGAATTGAAATGCTCTACAGCGGAATCTCGGGAGGCATCTAGATGACGGACGGACGAGGCTGGGGCGATCAGCGCATTGAAGAAATCGTCGGCAACTTGCTTCGCATCGGTGTCTCTCTGGCTGCATTCATCGTCTCTGTCGGAGCGATTATCTATCTCGCCCGCCACGGACTTTCACCGGTGGATTACGGTGTGTTTCGTGGAGAGCCTGCAAGTTTGCGTGGTGTCAAAGGCATTGTGCGAGCGACCTTCGGCCTACGCAGCCGCAGTATCATTCAATTGGGATTGCTCGTGCTGATCGCAACTCCCGTGGCCCGCGTCGCGTTCTCGATTTTCGGATTTGCTAAGGAGCACGACAGAATGTACGTGGCTTTTACGATCGTTGTATTCGTAATCCTTCTCTATAGCCTCATAGGATCGGCATACGTATAGTGCGTCGCGGGGGCGCAAGATTCAGGTTTGAACCGGCGAGGATATGGATCTTGGATCAGCTTGCTGTGGGTAACGTCGCCATCTCATCGTGTTGACTCAGGGCAGTCTTCGCAATTGGAATGCTCACCGACACCCACGTTCCTGCACTCCCTGATTCGATCTTCATCTGACCATTGAATTGCAGCAGCCGTTCCCGCATGCCTCGGATTCCCACTCCCGAGCCGCGCGATTGGATCTCTGCCAATCGCTCGGCCGACATTCCTTTGCCCTGGTCGCGGATATCGACAACGATCTTTCCTTCCCCGCGCGAGACGCGGATGGAGGCAGTCTTGCTTCCTGAGTGCCGGTGGATGTTGGTCAGGCATTCCTGAACCAGACGGAACACAAGCAGTTCCATGTCGCTGGGTAGGCGGCCAAAATCGTCTGCGATGCTCAACTCTATTTTCAGCCCGCTGCGCTCTTCCAGGCCCGAAACGTACCAGTGCAGGGCCGATGTCAGTCCGGCCTCGTCCAGCAATGGCGGATGCAGAAGGTAAGACGTCGTTCGGATCTCCCGATGAAGTTGCTGCACGGTCTCCTGAATCATCTCGGCGTCGCCGGCGAGTTCGGGAGCGTTCCGCCCGGCTTTTTGCGCGAGTTGTGCGAGATTGATTCCCAATACTGTCAGCGTTTGTCCTGCGCTGTCGTGGAGTTCCCGCGCAATATGGCGCCGCTCTTCTTCTTGCGTATGCAGCAGCCGCCAGGAGAGTTCTCGCAACTGCTCCGACTGCCGCACCAGGTCCGCAGTGCGTTGTTCCAGTTCAAGTGTTCGTGCCCGGACCTCCGCATCCAGCCTTACGACCAGCTTGCGGTAGTTTTCCTGTATACGTGTCAGATCGGTGACATCGATTCCGGTGGGGTGCAGGTACAGGACCTGGCCGCGATCATCCACGATCGGGTAGAGCGCAAAATCTACGATATGTTCCGTTCCGTCCGCCCATGAATACATCATCGTTTCGCGGTAAGGCACGCCCTTCGCTACTTGTGGGATTGCTTCCCGGATTTTTACCTGCGCATCGAAATGATTCCTCCACCAGGCAGTCTCCCAGAACGGTTTCCCCATCACTTCTTCCGCTCGGTAGCCGCACGCCTCGAGTGAAATCCGGTTCGCTTCGATCAGCACTCCATCTTTCGTCATCACTCCGGCGAACACTGTGGTTTGCTCAAACACCGCGCGGAACTTGGCCGTCGCGGCTACTGCATCTGCGCTGACCTGCCGCTCACGGTCCTGAGCCAGCTTTCGCTCGGTGACGTCCACGTACATTCCAACCGCGCCCCTTACCTCGCCCGCTTCGTTGCGCAGTGGAACCGCATGCCCAAAAATGTCGATCGATCGCCCATCATCGAACTGCAACCGCAACTCTCGATCGCGCACTTCCGTTCCGGTTCGTGCTGCCATCTGTAGCGGCAAGTTCTGCGTCGGCACCTCTTCCCCGTTTTCAAGAATCTTGTAGTCTTGCGGATGGTTCGGATTGCTCTTGGATACGTTGGTTCCTTGCGGCCGGCGCATTAGCCCCAGCGCCGAGCGGCTGCTGGTAATGTCGCTGCATTCCCGATCGTGCGCGATGAATGTGAGTGACGGCATCGCGTCCAGGATGGCCGCCAGATCGTCCGCCTTGCCTTTTGCCTGGGCTCGAGCCCGATTCAATTCTTCCTCGGCCCGTCTGCGCTCTGTGATGTCCAGATCGACTCCGATGATCCGCGTCGGTTTGCCAGTCTCATCGGTCATTACTTTCCCGGACGCTGCAATCCAGCGCAGCTCTCCGTTTGGCCGCCTGATCCGGAATTGTGCATGGTAATCCTGCTTCTGTTCGACCGCCGTTTGAATCAGCAATTCCGTCCTGGAAAGGTCCTCGGGATGGACAGCCGTTTTCCACCACTTCAGGTCGCGTCCCGATTCAATCGGTATTCCATACAAATCATCGAGTTCCTGGGACCGGATAATCCGTCCGCTCTCCAGGTCAAGTTCCCATGTCCCCGCTTTGGCGACTTCCTGCGCGATACGCATCCGTTCCTCGCTCGCACGCAAAGTCTGCTCCGCGAGTTTATTGTCAGTAATGTCTTGCACCGTTCCCACAATTCGCCTCGGAGACTTTTCCTTCGCTGGCTCGAGTTGTCCGGTGATCTCCACCCATCGAATATCCCCGTCAGGACGTTGAATCCGGCATTGATGCGAATATCGTTTTCCGCTATCCAGCGCCTCGCGAAGCACCTTGCGCAGAGGGCCTTCGTCCTCCGGGTGAAGGCAGGTTCTCACAAATTCGTTGAGACCCGGCGGATCGGATGCAGGAGATCGTCCAAAAATGTCATACAGCCGCGGGCTTTGCCAGACGGTGCGGTCGGTGTCTGGATACCATTCCCATATCCCCAGCCCCGCCGCATCGGTCGCAAGCCGAAGCTGCTTTTCGGATCTCGAAATCACCTCTCGGGCCTGCGCCAGGATCGAGATATCTTCGAAGTAGCACACTACTCCGTAACGTCCATCGGCAAGCAGGATCCGATGGATTTCCCACTTGTAAACTTCACGTGTCTTCCGGTCGATTCGCTCTGCCATCCTCTCGGGCACGAAATACGCTTCGCCGGTTTCGAGCGTATGGCGGAACTCTTTCAAGATCTCGTCCGCGTATTCCTTCTCCCACATCCCGCGGATCAGTTCTTCGAAGTCGCGCCCGATCAGGTCAGGAAATTCCCCGAATGCTTTGCGCGCGCGCGGCGTTGCCGCTTGAATCCGGAAGTCGGCGTCGACAAGATAGATTCCCTGTGGCGCGGCATTCAGCAGCGTTTCGAATTGCGTGGTTCGCCGTGCTTGATCTTCCTCTGCCTTCCGCCGCACACGTGAAAGTTCCAGATGTGTCTGTACTCGCGCGAACAACTCGCGCGCCGAGAAGGGCTTGACCAGATAGTCGTCCGCCCCAGACTGTAACCCCTCGATCCGCGACTCCTCTCCTGCCCGAGCCGAAAGGAGAATCACCGGCACATTCTTCATGCGGGTGTCACTGCGAATCGCTTGCAGCAACCCGAAGCCGTCGAGCCGAGGCATCATCACATCCGACAGGATCAAGTCCGGTGGATTTTCCCGCGCGCTTCTGAGCGCCGACTCACCATCCGCCGCCGATACCACCGTATAGTGCTCGCTGAGCAAGCGGTGCACATAATCCCTCATGTCTGCATTGTCGTCGGCCAACAGAATCCGCACCGGCCGCCCGGTCTTTTCTTGAGCCTTAGGGAGAGTTTCCGTCGGAGACAGCAGGGCGGCGAGTTGGCTATCCTCCGACGAACTTAATTGGGGCAGCCACCGCAGCGCCTCTTGCACGTAAGCCTCGCTCCGCAGTCCGGTTGACTCAAGCGTCCGTTTCGCACTAATTCGGTCCGCCGGAAGATGCTGAGTGCCCAAAGGAACCGTCACCGAAAACGTGCTTCCCCGATGCTCCTGGCTTTTCACACTGACGCTTCCTCCATGCAGGCGGGCAAGTTCCTGCACCAGCGATAAGCCGATCCCGCTTCCTTCAAACGTTCGCCCGTGCGCGCCTTTCGCGCGATAGAAACGCTCAAACAGTCGCGGGACTTCTTTTTCCGGAATTCCCGTACCGGTATCGCGGACGGAAAGTTCCACCGCTCCATCATTTTTCTGAAGCGAGACCTCGATTTCCCCTTCAAACGTGAACTTGAACGCATTGGAGAGCAGGTTCAAGACAATCTTTTCCCACATCTCCCGATCTACATACACCGGTTCTCCCAGAGCCGGACAATGAATCACCAGCTTCAATCCTGCGCGCTCCGTGGCTGACCGGAATACGCTCGCCAGTTCCGCGGTGAACTTCGGCAGATCTGTCGGTTCGTATGATGCCTGCATTCGTCCCGCTTCGATCCGCGAGAAATCCAGTAACGTATTCACGAGGCGCAGCAACCGCACCGAATTCCGGTGCGCCAGTTCCAGGTGCTCCCGGTCTTCGGGCAGCAGTCTCTCGGCATGCGCCAGGGAATCCTCCAGCGGACCCAGCATCAGCGTGAGCGGCGTTCTGAACTCATGGCTGACATTCGAGAAAAAGACCGTCTTGGCCCGGTCCAATTCCGCCAGTGCTTCCGCCCGTTTGCGCTCCTCGTCGTATGCGCGCGCATTATTGATGTTGGCTGCCAGGTTCTTTGCCAGCGATTCAAAGAACAAACGGTAGGATTCGTCCAACTTGCGGTATGGACTGATCCCGACCGTCAGCACTGCGAGCGCATTCCGGTTCGTGCCCACAATAGGCAGGGAAATCGCCTGCTTGCATTTGTCGCCATAGGGCGCACCGGGAAGGGTTTCGGCATCTTCTACATCGAACACGCAAGGCGACAGAGTTTGCGCCGCTTCGCGAATCGCCCATGCTTCTGATTCTGACAGGTCCACAATCGAAGGAACCTGGCGTCCTGCGTCGAAGCTTGCCGCCACTCGCTTCGCTTGATTTCCCTCGCAGAGGAAAATCATCGCGTAAGGACAATCTGCCGGATTCCTCATCATCGACTGCATGGCCAGCGAGCACGCATCGATCTCATTCTTTGCCTGCACAACCTGGTCGGCCACTTCCCGCAGGGTCTTCAGCCGCCGCGCACTCAGCACGCGGTCAGTAACTTCGTGAATGGCGGAAAACACTCCGCCGATCTCTCCCGACGCCAGCCGGATCGCACTATACGAATAGGTCCAGTAGGTCTCTTCTACGTACCCATGTCGATCGAAGAGAAGAACCTGGTCGTTTTCCCACGTGGCTCGGCCAGTGCGGGTGACGCCCTCAAGCATCGGCCCCACCGTATCCCAGATGTCCCACCAAACATCTTTTCCCGGCGCCCCCAGCGCCCTCGGATGTTTTGTACTCCCGAGTGCTGGCATGTACGCGTCGTTGTACAAGAGCCTCAGTTCTGGTCCCCACCAGATCAGGATCGGAAATCGCGAATCCAGGCAGATGCGCAACGCCGTCCGCAAGCTCTGGGGCCACTGGCTCACAGCTCCGAAAGGCGTTTTTGCCCAATCGTGCGCCCGCATGAGCGCACCCATCTCGCCGCCTCCGGACATCAGATCGAGATCATCATGCGGACCCGGATCCTGGAAACTTCCCTTGGCGGGTTGTTTCGCGGTCGAAATCGCGTCGTGCCAGGCTTTTGATACCGGTGTTGAAATTCTGGAACTATGCAGCAAGGCCGCTTCCAATGCCGGCAGGAGGTCTGCCGACAGGTGGGACTTCACCACAAATCCGCGCGCTCCCGCTCGCTGGGCCTCGGAGACTACCTGGTCAGAATCATGCTGGCTGACAATCAATACTTCGACGCTGGTTAGCCGGTCCCGAATCCGCCGCGTCGCTTCCAAACCATCCATCCCCGGCATGGAAATATCCATCACCACGACCGACGGCTTCAGCTCCAGCGCAAGCGAAACTGCCTGCTCGCCGTTCGTCGCCTCTCCGCAGATGAACCACCCGGGCCGAGAAGAAATCAGGTTCCTCAGCCCCGCTCGAACTGCAGGATGATCGTCCACAATCAGAATGCTCGGCGCGGATCGGTCCGGCGCATTTGTGGTATCGCCTTGGTTCTGGGATGAGCTTCTATTCATTGTGGCGAAGTGCTCCGAGACAAACCGGACAAGACTAGTGATCGTTCAGGATGCACGAATCCGTGCAGCCCATGGCATACAGTATTTTCTGTACGCAAAAAGCAACATTGTCATCCGTTTGTGACAGCGGCGCATTGGGCACCCGCCACTGGAAGACCAGCAGCTTGACTTGAAAGCTGAGTGCCTGCAATAAGATGCCTCGTGTTCGGAGTGTTGAAAATATCCACATTTTCCGCACTCGCCTCTCTCGCCTGAGTGTGCTATGCTGCCTGACCAATCCGAGCTATTACAACCGTGATGTAGCTGTCTCTTGGGGATTTCGCTCTAATCTTTGCAACAGGGTTTATCCGGGGCGCTGGAGTCAAGCAAACCGGGATTGCACGAGTTTGTATGGAGGAGCTATGGCACGTCTGCGCGCGCTTTGGAAGGACGATCAAGGACAAGACATCGCCGAGTACGCTGTCATGCTGGCGGTCATTCTTGTGATCGTCGTCGGCACCATCCGCCTTGTCGGATCGAACTCCAACAACGTCTTTTCCAGCGTTTCAAGCACAATGCAATAGTTCGGCCGAATCGATCGGCGCAGGGAAGTGCTCCGCGCTTCTCAGGCTTTCAGTTGTCCCAAAAACGAAAACCGGCACTGTTTAGAGTGCCGGCCGCTACTGAAACTTCACTACGCAGCCCATCGGCTGTTCGCATCCGACCCGTGCTGTTTTACCATCTTGTTGTAATTGCCCATAATCAAGAACGGCGCAGCCCACTGCCCCACAAATAGGGCCCATTCATCCTTTCCCACGATCTTTAATACGAGCGACGCTCCCATTGATCCCAGCGCCAGTCCCAGAAACACTCCCGAGGGCAGCTTCGAAGTTTGGCTCTCGATCATTCCCGTGACATTATCTTCCCGTTGACCCATAGTTCTGGTTTCCATTAAAACTCCATACACAGTGAATTTGTCTGAGCGGTGGCTTTTAGATGCCCGCTCCGTCTCACGGTTGGCAGTCAAAAATTCTTGCGCCCGATTTCGGCATCATTTGCAGCTCTGTCGTTTGCTCACAATCGCGGACGATCACTTTGTAGGGAGAACAACGCTTCTTTGAGCTTGTGCGCAACCCGCCGTGCAAGCTGTTCCATGCGATATTGATCTGTTTCTTAGATTTTCGTGATATAACCTACGGGATAAATTTCGATGCCTCGCTCGACTGTAAAGAAAGTTTCCGGCAACCGCGCCTTGCCGAAAGCTCCCACAGGGATTCAAGGTCTGGATGAAATAACAAGTGGCGGCTTCCCGCGAGGACGCCCCACTCTCGTCTGCGGCAGCGCTGGTTGCGGCAAGACTCTTCTCGCCATGGAATTCTTGGTTCGCGGTGCCACCCAGTTCGGGGAACCTGGAGTGTTCATGGCGTTCGAGGAAAATACCCACGAGCTGACGCAAAATGTTCGTTCGCTCGGGTTTGATCTCGATAGGCTCGGACGCCAGAAGAAAGTCGTCCTCGACTACGTCCGCGTCGAGCGGGAAGAGATTCAGGAGACCGGTGAGTACGATCTGGAAGGCCTCTTTATTCGCCTAAACTCCGCCATCGAGTCCATCGGTGCAAAGCGCGTTGTGCTCGACACGATCGAAGCTCTCTTCTCCGGACTGCAGAACGAGGGAGTTCTTCGCGCCGAATTGCGTCGCCTCTTCCGTTGGCTCAAGGATAAGGGAGTGACCGCGGTGATCACAGCCGAGCGCGGCGAGGGCACTCTCACTCGCCGCGGCCTTGAAGAATATGTGTCCGATTGCGTCATCCTGCTCGATCATCGTGTTACCGAGCAGGTCTCGACCCGCCGCATGCGTATCGTGAAGTATCGCGGCACCTCGCACGGGACCAACGAATATCCTTTCCTGATCGACGAGGATGGTTTCAGCGTCTTACCTGTTACTTCCCTTGGGCTGCAACACACTGTCAGCAACGAGCGCATTTCGAGTGGCATTCCGCGCCTCGATTCCATGCTCGCAGGCAAGGGCTACTTCCGCGGCAGTACGATCCTGATCACTGGGACCGCAGGTACCGGCAAAACCAGCGTGTCTGCACACTTCGCTCATGCTGCCTGCACACGTCGCGAGCGCTGTTTGTACTTTGCTTTTGAGGAGTCTCCCGGCCAGATCGTTCGCAATATGCGTTCTATTGGTATCAATCTGCAACCCTGTATCGATGACGGTTTCTTGCAGATCCACTCCAGCCGCGCCACTGTTTATGGCCTCGAGATGCACCTGGCTACCATTCACAAGCTGGTTCAGAAGTTTTCTCCAAGAGCCGTGGTCTTCGATCCCGTAGGCGCCTTGTTGCAGGCTGGAAGCAGCCAGGATGCCCATTCCATGGTCATCCGCCTCATCGATTTCCTGAAATCACGCAACATCACTGCGATGCTCACCAACTTGACTTCTGGAGAGGATTCCCTCGAGCGCACCGAAGTGCAGATCTCTTCCATCGTGGATACATGGCTTCTCTTGCGCGACGTCGAACTCAATGGCGAGCGCAATCGAGCCATGTATGTACTAAAGTCTCGGGGCATGCGCCACTCCAATCAGCTTCGGGAGTTCCTCCTTACCGACAAGGGTGTGGATTTGCTTGACGTATACATCGGACCCGAAGGCGTCCTCACCGGGTCGGCTCGGAGTGCGTTGGAGGCTCGCGAGAAAGCCTCTACTCTGGCAACCCAGGAGCACGCCGAACGCCGCCAGCGCGAACGCGATCGCAAGCGCGAAGCTTTGGAAGCAAAGATAGCCGCGATTCGCAAAGAATTTGAGGTCGAGGACGCCGAACTGGCATTGGTGAATTCGCAAGAGTCAAAGCGTGCCGATCGGTTGCAGCAGGATCGTCGCGAGATGGCCACGCTTCGCCAGGCCGACCGGCCGGCAGATGCACCTCGCTCAAGAAATAGGGCACACGTATGAAGAAACAGGACAAGACAAAACAACGGCCGCTCACCCTGGAAGAGGTCGGCCGGAAGAGTGGTGGAGTCCATGATGATGAGAAATGGGACCTCCGCCTCTATATCGCCGGACAAACCCCGCGTTCTTTGACCGCTTTCGCTAATCTCAAGCGTCTTTGCGAAGAGCACATCCCCGGTCGTTACAAGATAGAAGTGATCGACTTGGTGAAGCATCCCCAATTGGCGGCGGGCGACCAGATACTGGCCATCCCAACACTGGTTCGCAAGTTGCCACAACCGCTCCGCAAGATCGTTGGCGACCTTCGCGACACCGAAAAGGCGCTGGTGGGATTGCAGTTGCGGCCAAGCCGGGAGTAACATTTGGTCACACGCTTTTCTCCGCTTGCTTCCTGCTCGCCGAGCTAGGGTCGAATCCACGATTTCGGGCTCATGGAGTTTCGTTATGACGGATCGCACGGTAATCAGCAAGGAATTATCGACGGACGACGCCGAACAGATCATCGATGCAATTCGCTCTGGCTGCGTTGACGCCTTCGTCGTGGAGGAACACGAGGGCCACTCCGTTTATACCCTGCAAAATGCCGACTTGCCCTACAGCGTTCTCGTGCAGAAAATGCGTCAAGGCGCCGCCATGCTCGACCCGCGCGGCGAAGTGATCTACTGCAATCCCAGCCTCGCCACGCTGCTGGGCCTACCCGCTGATGCGGTGGTCGGCATGCCCCTGCGGAACTTCGTGTACGCCGAAGACCAAGTCTTGTTCGAAAAGCTCCTCGCGTCGCTAGAAGAAGGAGAACTCCGGCTTTGCCGACACGATACAACGTTGGTGCCCGCAAGGATTACCTTGTCCACCTTGTCCCGCGACAAATCGGTCACCGGTGCTCTGGTCGTCGATCTCTCCACTGAAAAAGAAAATGTCGAGCTTGCTTCCCGCATCCAGAGCGTTCAGGACGAAGAGCGGCGCGGCATCGCCCGAGAGTTGCACGATAGTGTCGGTCAGTTGCTGGCTGCCATCACCATGAACCTTACCCGTTTCCGGACCGAAGCCGGAAACCGTGTACCTGACCAAATGCCATTGATTGATGACAGCGCGGTTATGCTGGACCAGGTCACGAAGGAAATCCGCACCATTTCACACCTGTTGCATCCGCCGCTGCTCGACGTAGCCGGGCTCGCTTCGGCTGTCCGTTGGTATGTCGATGGATTTTCGGAACGCAGCAATATCAAGGTTGATGTCGACATACCCACGGACTGCGGACGACTCAGTGGCGAAGCGGAAATTGCGGTTTTCCGCGTCGTGCAGGAATGCCTCACCAACGTCTATCGTCACTCCGGAAGCGACCGATGCCATATCGCGATGCGGAAGGAACCGGATCATCTCTACATCGACATCAAGGACAACGGTCACGGCATCGCGCAGGTCAAGGACGGAAGCGCTCGCACGGCTTCAGGACTCGGACTTCGCGGAATGAACGAGCGCCTGCGACAGCTCGGCGGCCGCCTGGAGATTGCTTCGAGCGACCAGGGGACGCGCGTCAGTGCGGTGGTTCCTTTCAGGACTAATTCCAGCATAGACGATCTCCAAACGAGAGCGGTGTAAGCGACCTCGCGCCCGACTTCTAGCGCACGGCTTCCAGTCGAGTGTGTCTCCTTCGGTTTGTCGCCGGCCACTAACCACCAGTCACAGTCCACTGACAGTGACGCCAATCACAGCAAACCCCTCCTATGCAGCTCACAATGCGGGCAATAGAAGAAGGTGCGCCATGCTGCTACTCAGTGGGCTCCTGCTCTTCCTCACTATCTTCCTCGTTCTTCTCTTGTTTCCTGCGCTGTGGGCGCGTGCGACGTATCGCCACTTCGACGGCGCTCGGGCGGTGACATGCCCGGAGAACCATCAGCAGGTCGCGGTCAATCTCGACGCTCGGCACGCTGCCCTTACAGGTTTTAGAGCACAACCCGAGGTGCGTCTGGCGGATTGTACGCGCTGGCCAGAACGCTGGAAATGCGACCGTGCCTGCCTTGCCGATGCGATGCAAGCGCAGCCGTACCGCAAAGATGAAGTCGAGGTCAAATCAAAGAAGATCTATCACATCCCGGTCCTGCTCGCAGCTTTCGCAGCATGGTACATCGGGGCGTTCTGGCACTCGCATTTTATGTTCCGAGCCCGTTGGATGGACGACCTCGGCCTCACTCAAGCGCAAGTGAAACAAATGGTCCATTGGTACTCGCCGCACCTCCTCAGCGTTCTTGCATGCCTTCTCTTCGCTTACGGTGTGGCTTGGCTTATGACCGCGCTTAACCGTCGTGGAATTATGCGAGGCATTCTGACTTCACTGATTCTGTGGAGCGCGATCCTGGTTGTGAGTGCGTCGAGCATGGGACAGATGCCCGCTGATTTGCTGGCGATCGAATTCGGCTACACGTTCGTCGCCTCTATTGCAGTTGGAGCGATTATCGGAGGCCTCGAAGGAAAGATACTCGCTCCTGCTGAGTATCAAGTAGTCCACGGACATTAAGTCTTACGGGAAGTCGCGAAGCGACAAAGTTCATTCGCACGGCAACGCTAGACATTCAAAATTGATGGGTGAAGTGTTCACTTCCGCCGTGCCGACATTTCCTCTGCAATCGCCGCTTTCTCCGTCGCGGATAAGGAACGTCCCGCCGCAGGGAAGAGCACTTCGTCTTCGACACGGATATGCTCTTTATATATGGAGCTTAATTCGGTCACATCCGAACGAAATCTCTGCACGTCTGCCGCAGACAATACTCCCTCGCTGAGCCACGCCTGTCCGATCCGGTCTACCTCTTCATGCAACACGTTTGCCCGTCGATGCTCTTGCTCCAGAGGGTCTAGCGTCCGAATTGCTGCTTCGACTCCGCGGTCACGCAGCTTTCGCAGCCGCGGAAATAACGACTCTTCTTCGTCTGCAGTGTGCTTCGGCGCCGCCTCGCGAAAATATTTCAGCGCAGTTTCGAGGGCTCGTCGGCGATCGTCATCCAGAGGACGTTCCACATACTCCGCCAGCCGCACCAGCGTCCCTAGAAACATCTCAATTCGCCGATGGCAATCCGATAGAAGCCCCATCGGTTCCGCAAAACTATGCGCCTTGGCGCCAATCTGAACCGGCATAAAACTCCTGATGACCAACCACTGACCACTACTTCACACCCTTTTCCGGATTCCACGATCCCTGTTCCCGCCGCACAAAAACGATCTGCCCGATGTGATAGGCGTTGTGCGTGCCCAGACGCGCGATCTGTGGCGCATTCTTCTCAAGCGTCTTCTCGTCCGCGGTCTCGACGAAATGCTCCAGGTCCGCCATTCCCTTGTTGAACTGCTCCACCGTGTCCTTCCACGTCTTGGCGTCGAAATTATTAAATGTGTCGTCGTTCTTGCCGCTGTATTTTGCGGGCGTTTCGCCCTTGAATTTTGCCAGCATCTGCGCATTCCAGAACGCCAGATGATAGACCAGTTGACCGACGGAATGATTCCCGTGCCCGTCAGTCCAATTTGCCTGCTCGACGGTGATGCCGTCCACGGCGTCATTCGCCGTAACGAACCAGTCCTTGTCTGTGTGCGTAGTTTTCAGCTGATCGAGCAGAATGCTTCTTAGCGTCGGCGGCGCCTGTTCCTTCTTCTGATCCTGCGCAAAAGCGAACAACGGCAAGCACAACAACGCAACAACCAGGATTCTCATCATCATGAAGCCTCCCAAGCTTGTCAGAAGTCTACACCGTTTCCATCGATCACCGGACCGGCGCAACTCGAATCGAATTCGCGCGGCAATCGCGCAGTGCCTCGCACGGACGCGGCTGCAATTGTTTGTCCATGCAGACGGAGATCCCGGTCAGCCAGTTGTTTCCACAGCCCACAGCGATATCCTCGTCTTTGATCCGTGGATTCGCTCCCACGAAATCTTCCTTCAACTCCTGCGGCGTGATCGAGAATTGCCGCTTTGGGGCTGCTACCTGCTCCGGAATCTTGACCGACGCGTACGCCTGCCGCACGAGCTTGAAATACGCATCCGCATCGAGGCCGCTGCATGTGCCATGCGTCTTCCACTCGTGCATGACCAGCCCCGCGTCTGGCATGATGTCCGTCATCGCTTCCGGATTCGTGGGGCCCGGCTCCGTCGAGCAGTTCTCGGGATATCCGTCCACATACTGTGGCCACAGACCGTGTACGACGAATCCGAGATGTCCCGATGCGCATTCAGGCGAATCCGCATGGGAATGGCAAAACTCCGGCGACCACGACAATGTGAACACGTAGTAGTCGAACACTCCAGGCTGTCCGCGTTCCCGCGACTCGCGCCGCGGATGCCGCGTACTCGCATCCTGCTCCCGAACTGACGGCGGTGGCGCACCGTTGGTGCATCCGATCCCCACCAACGCGGCAAATACCACGACCCAACTCAGCCTAAGTCCAGTCATGCCCACCTTTATATATCAGGTAGAAGATGAACGCAGGATCTGCCTCTACCCGCCGGTCCCTGTCATAGGACTATCGCTGCGACACTCCGCAGACGTTCTGTGGCGGCTGCGCCGTTCCCACAGGCGTGTTCAACGAAGGCGAGTGCGTGAAGTCGAACATGTCTTCCAGATCGTTGGCGAACTGATCACGCAGGGTCAAGTGCTTCCCGTGAAGAAACCGTTTTTCGATGAATGCCAGTAAAGACGTGTGATCGGCCACAGCATGCGATACATATGCCGCCTTGGCAAACGGCGATATCACCATCAGTGGCACTCGGATTCCAAGTTGATCAAACGCCGCACAGGCCGCCGGAAACGCTCCCGTCGGATCACTCGCCATCGCCGGACACAGCGCCTCCGCATTGGCTAGTGAAGTGTCACCGCCAAGAGCGTTCGAAGAACACTCCGCTCCCCCGCCGGGCTGCAGGCTCGCTGGAGGCGACGACAAGTCCTCGCACTGTCCCGGATAAATGCCGTCTGGTGTCCGCGCACCATTCTGCGGCGCTTGCGGAGGTTTCACATGATCGTAGAATCCACCATGCTCGTCGTACATAAGAAAGAGAACCGAATCCTTCCAGTACGGCCCATTCCGAAGCGCGCTCACAATCTGGGCCACGGCATACTGCCCCACCTGAATGTCCGCTGGCGGATGCTCATCATCTGACGATCCCAGGTCCAGCAGCGCAACTTGCGGAAGTGTCCCATTTCCCGCCGCCTGCTGGAAAAATGTCGTCAGAGGCGCCTCGTGCGCCGATTCGACCGGGCGAAACGTCAGGTCCTGTCCAAATTCCTCGTAGTAATCCGTCCACGAAACATTGCCGCCGTCGAGAAGATCGAAGATTGTCCCTGTCACCGGCTTATATCCTCCCGTCGGAGGCACGCTGTCGCTCGACGTGAGATGCCCAAACGACGTCGCCGCCATCAGGTACGACCGGTTCGGGAATGTCGGTCCCAGAACCGATGCAAAATAGCTGTCGCTGATTGCAAACTTCGCCGCCAGGTCGTAGTAAAACGGCAAGTCCGTTTGGTCGTAGAACGACATCGTTTGATCATCGCCCGCCGTTTCTCCGCTATCGATCTCTTGCGTCAGATCATTTTGCGTCACGAATCCGTCCATCAGCGGATTCAGCAACGAGTCATTCGGATTGGTAAAGTTCACCTCGGCGTGCGTTCCAGGCCAGCTATGGTCAAGGTCGACGGGACAAAGTGTCGAAGCCTTGAATGCCAACACCGTCGAGCCGTCGTCGTCCACATTCGAATTGGTGCAGATCAATCCGCCGCTGCTTGCCGAGCACGTGAGCCCATCGATGCACGCGTGGTCCCCGCTCGCGCACGGTCCATTGCCGTTGTGATACGGACTGCCCGGCACATACGCCAGCGCCCCAAAGTAGTTGTCGAAGGAGTGATTTTCCTGCATGAGAATCAGAATGTGATTCACCCGGTTCAGTCCCGAGGCCGCATCGCCACATCCCAATTCCAGCAGAAGAACTCCGGCGCACATCGCAACCGAGAGGACCGTCAACACTCGAAGAGAACTGCTTCTCATCGTGCAATCCCAAAATCCGATCATCCCAGATTCTGCGCTTGACATTGTAATGAGTCGCGCTCTACGGCGCTCCCAGCACATCCCAGGCCCCGAGTCGCGATTCCCAATCCCGACGACTTCGGCCGGATCTCCACCATCGGGCCATGCCACTAGACGTCCGAGCCATTTCCTTCGGACGGTAATTCCACTAACGTAATCAGTTCGCGGCCCAGGCTTGTTTCCTCTAACGGGCTTGCAACGTGTCCACCTCCTCCCGCGAGACCCCCTTTCTCCGAAGATTCTGTGGGACACCGATGCGCTGACAGCAAGGAGAACGACCAAGATGTCTGAAGGAGCGGTACGGTGTCCGTACTGTGTTTTGGAAGATGAATTCCGCCCGATGTTCCGTCATCCCGGCAAGAAACGCTTCGTATGCCTGTCGTGCGGCCACACTGCGATGCCGCTAGCAATTGCTTCAACCTGCCATTGCCCGAAATGCCGCCTGATGAGCCGCATTGCCAACCGATGCCGCCAGTCCGCACAGCAGCGCGAACGCGCCATCGAAGCCGCCGCGGGAAGATGAGATATCGTCATTTAAGCGCGGAAGCAGCGGCAAAAGAAGTCGTAGATCGCCAACGACTAAGGAAGAGGGACCGATTACTTCATCTGCTCTCTCAACCGCTTCTCTTGCTCGTCGTTCCAATATCCGCAGTCCAGCCGCAGGAACACTGAGGTGTACGGAATCGTCATCCGTGTCTTCAGCACCAGGATGTGAAACGTTTTCCCCGCTTCGTCGAGCTTAGCAATGATCTGCTCGTGAGGCAGCGTCTGCGCTCCGGTCAGCAGATGACCGAGCGCCTCGCGATACGTAGCAACACCCGGCGCATCCCCTTCGGGGACAAACTTCAACTCGGCATCCGTAAAAATCACTGGACGCACATGCTTCGCCTTCGCGATCTGATCGAGCACCGCCCGCACAACGTCAAGCTGCTCGCCGTCAGTCTCAACGGTCTCAATCCCCGCGCTGTTCTGTAACGGATACGCCGAGTCCACCACCGCGATCCAGTTACGATGCCCCATCAACGGCAGTTCGCTGGCGACCTTAGTCCGCCAATCAGAAGTCTGCGAAGAAGCTGAGCCAACGCCGAAGAGCAGACAAGCGACGACAAGAATCGAAATGCCATGTGTTCGCAACATCGCACCTCCACGCGGACAGTAGCCTGCCATCCTAATCGCATCGAGTGTGGGCGTCGAGTTGCCGCGAAAGCATGGCTTCAGGTTGTCGTCCTGAGGATCGTGTTTTGTGCGGGCCTCAGGATCCATGAAGTCGTTGACATTATTCGCACTGTCGGCAGAATCCAGAGGTCCGGAAACGGGCCCAAGACGCCCGTTTCCGAATAACACGTCGGACAAGATTGGTGATTCGGAGAGTGTGCGAAAGTTGGAGATTCAGGAAAAACTACTCCCGGTGCGCCGAAGAAACCGCAGTGCAATCTATCCCTATCAGCGCGGAGTCAAATGGTCCTGCGTCAGGAATTTCTTCCAACACGTTCTGCGGGCAGCGCAATCGGCATTCCGCATTTCGTGCAATACGCCGCTCCGGGCAAGCCATAATGCCCGTTGCTGCAACGTGGATAGTTCCGCACCTCTCGAGCGGCCGCATACAGAATCGCCATTGACGCGCTATAGAAGAGCATCCAGTGGCCGGAGAATCCGCGCCAGTCGAGGGTGTCCGGTTCCCCGCGATGTCCCGGTTGTTGACTCATGAATAGGAAAAAATTAAGGAAGGCGTATATGAAAAAGACGTACACCATATACCTCATCCAATTAGGTACGTTCTTCAGCACCGCCTTCCAGAAATCCCTGCGGTGAAGGTCTCCGACCATCTGCCGCGAAACAAGGAATGCGGGGAAGAACACGACGAAGATGCCCAAATGGAGCAAGAAGAAAACCGGTGTAGGCGCAACCTGCCGTCCCATCCATGCTTCTGCGTGGACGAATAGACTCACGATCAGCCCCACCGCTGCGATCCCGACAAATAACCATATCCAGGGGATCAGCCACTGCGGGAGATTATTCGAAGACACGATTGAAGGAGCCGAAGGGCGATTCTGCAGAACTACTTCCAGATCGGACGCGACCAGCGCTGACGTCTCCGGGTGGTTGGGATTGTAATGGACAACCACAGCCTGATCCTGCAACCCACGAATGAATTCCTGTGCGGACGAATCGGTCGGGAATAACTGTTTGTAACGTCCTCCGTATCGAGTGCCCGCTACGAAATATGAATACTTCAGCTGGGCATAATACGAACTTCGTCGGCGCCCGCTGAACGGATTGTGCTGTTCCCCCCAATCGACCGACTCCACGCGTCCATCAGTGACCGGCCAACTGGCGGAGCGTCGCCGCTGTATCCAACGCCATGCTGGAGCGATCCAACCCAGAAGTGCGAAGGCTATCCAGATATAGACATTAAATGGCCATGACGACGGGTCGGTCCATCGCAATGGCGCCGGATTGAGCATCCGGCATGATACAGCGAAGCCGACCAGGCTGCAGCATTTCAAGTCACCTGCACGAATCTGCGCACGCCATCCGACAGAAAATCCCTAATTCGCCGTGAGAGACAACGTCGTTGCATGCTGCGCATTGCCCGTACTTCCGGTGATGGTCAGGGTAAATGTCCCTCGAGGTGTCTTCGGACTCGTGGCGACGGTGAGCTTTGAACTCGCGCCGCTGCCCCCCGGAACCACGCTGGAAGGCGCTAAGCTACACGATGCCAAAGCCGGCGCACCGGTGCATGTAAGTGCGACTGTCGCACTTACTGTCCCACCGACGGGGAGCACGCTGACTGTGGCTGTTCCAGACTTAGCGCGTTTGACACGGAGACTCGCAGGCCTCACTCCCACTGAGAAGTCGATGCCGATGCCGCTCAAACTTACCGTCGGACTTGTCGTCGTTATTCCGTCTGAGCCCGACACGGTGAGGGCTCCGCTTCGCGATCCAGTCGCCGAAGGAGTGAATGTCACGTTGTACGTACAGGAATTCCCGCCCGCAAGGGAGTTCACCCGAGCAGCCTCATGGAAGCCACCCTATTTAAACGCCGACGAAAAATAAATCGGTATCGATACTCCAAACACCGCCCCGCCGTGATAATGCACAGTCAATGGATTTCCGGAATAAAGCAGCTTTCCGTTAGGGTCCGTCACCGGGAATCCATCAAAAGCGTTTCTGGAATTCGCCAGCATTGCGTTGGGATCAAAGTTCATATATTGCCCCAGCTTCTGCTGTGCGATCACAAACTGCGCGGCTGTTGTCCGGAAACCTGGGGCCGGCTCGTTGATCGGAGTCAGACTGAATCCAACCAACGCGCTCAAGTATTTCGTTAGCGAATACGACGCTCCCACCACGAATCCATTGATCGTCTGGCTGCTTCCCGGAGCAAACTTCACACTCACAAAAGCATTCCACGGGCGCTTTTCCCACGGTTCGGCATAACTGCACGCGCCGCCCGGAGGACGCACCTTCTTCGTTTCGGGCGTAGCGGTCCCCGGCGTTCCTGCAGCGCTCGATACCTGACGGCCGGCCGGTGCGCTGCCCGCCGGAGCGGCAGCAGAGGCCGGAGCCGGATTCCCCGCCGCAGCACCTGCGGCAGCGGCCAGCGAACTCGCTGTCTGCCACGTGCAACGGTGGTAACGCGGAATAATGTTCGGCAAATGCGACCGGAACGCTACTCCCGCCAGAAACTGCGGAGTCGCCTTCCCGAGGTTATTCGAATGAATCACATTGGATTGATCGGAGTAGTCGGTCGATCCCGATACAACAACCAGCGACCCGATGCCCAGCACCAGGCTGAAATCGAGATCGCTGTCCGCGTTCAATGCGTCCCGGATTGCCTTCACATTCTTTACCTGCTGGGCCACGGAATCGGCGGTGATGCTGCTTGCTCCGAGAGGAGTGTTTTCGTCCTTCGGTGCCGCCGTACCCCTTCCACCCGATCCGCCATTCCCCGACTGCGGAGGATTGCCGGAACCTTGCGGCGCAGCCGAACCGGTCCCTGGGTCGCCGGTGGTTTGCGAAAGCGCAGTTTGAAAGGTGATACCCATTGCGAGCACAAAGATCGCCGCAGAACGAAGAAATCCCATGACCATCGCTCCAGGTTCTAAGTTGTTTTTGAAAGGCCCCGAGGGAAGACTACTGCACCAATACCATGGGCCGGGAGTCCCGGAATAAATTTGACGAGTTCGTTACAAAACCCGAACACGCATGGCCCCACCTTGTCCCAAGCTGTTGAATTCTCAAGCCTTCGATTGTGATGAGGATCACAGAGAAAACTGTCCGCCATCGGCTATGATGGCGCGGAGTACTAAATCGTTTTTGTAGGCAGAATTGGGCAGCATACGATGGGGACCGGAAATGGGCAAGAGGCTTAGAGCTGGCATCCTTGGATACGGCCGGATGGGCCGGGCGTTCGTAGCGGCGATGCAGGATAACAATCTGTGGGATGTTGCTGCGATCTACGACATCAAGCCGGGAACACGACAGTTAGCCCGTCAGCAGGTACCTCACGCAGCTATCTACGACACTCCGGATGCCATCTTCAACGATCGTTCGATTGACGCGGTGGGATTGTTTACTCTTGCCGACGCACGTCCGCAGCAGATTCGTCAGGCCCTGCATCATCGAAAGCATGTGCTGGCGGAGAAACCGATCGGGGCTGACATCGCAACCGAGTGGCAACTTGTCCACGAGATTGAAGCGAGCGATCGCTTCGTCGCCGTGAATCTGTTCAATCGCAATGCTTGGTATCACAAAGCAATCCAGAAGTTCATCGCTGAGGGCGAGATCGGCGAGCTGGCGGTCATCCGCGTTTGCCACATGACGCCCGGCCACATGCCGCTGGAAGGCCACGATCCGGAAGGCCCGCCATTTCACGACTGCGGCATGCACTATGTCGATGTAGCTCGCTGGTACTCGCAGAGCGAGTACAAAACCTGGCACGCGCAGGGACTGAGGATGTGGGGCCATCGAGATCCCTGGTGGGTTCAATGTCACGGGACTTTCGCCAATGGGGTAGTGTTCGACATCACTCAAGGATTCATCTACGGCCACTTGGCGAAAGAACAGCCGCACAACTGCTATGTCGACGCCATCGGCACCAAAGGTGTCGCGCGGATGCGCCACGACTTCACGAGCGCCACAATCGAGCTTCACGGAGTCCACGGTACTCGCTGTACGACTGCTCCATTCAATGACAAGAAACTCGATGTGATGGTGGACGTGTTTGCGCGTTCGGTTCTTGCGGGTAAAAATCTGGGATTCCCGCAGGCCCGCGATAGCGTAATCGCCTCTGAAGTGAGTTGGGCCATGCTCCATGATGCGATTTCAAACAATCCGCCGGTCCGCGGCACCCCGGAAGAGATGTTTCAGATCCTTGAGCACCGCCGTCAAATGGAGAATGGGTTCGGTCTCCCCGTGAAGTCTCACGAGCCTGAAGAAAGTCCTCTGCCAGCGTAAGCTTTCTCGTGCCTGATCAAAATCTCGCTTACTTACACTTGAGCATCAGACCAGGTGACGCCCAGGGAGTGGAGGATCAACGTGTCTATGAAGGTGAGCTTCGAGGCATGGGTAACGATTTCATAGGCGTAGCACACTCTGGGATCTTGAGTAACGCACCAAGGTTCGTGCTCCGTAACACCCTGACAGCGGTCGCATGCTACGGCGTTGTGGCGACTGTTCCGAGAAGAGTCTGGATTGTTCATCGCTAGCCTCCGATGGCAGTGCTGCCTAACTGGCAATTCACACGATTGGATGTGCCGCCGGCGGGCGGAGAGCATGATATGCAGACAAAAAGGCAGGAGAATACTCGGAAACACCGACCTGGATACACCAATTCCTAAGCTCTTGAGTTTTCAGCAATAAGTCCAGCTACCTTGCCAGACAGCAGATTTTGTCCATGACCGAGGCTACTTGCTGCCTTGGCACTCATCCAGACTCCAGGTGATTTTTGTGGTTGCCCCCTGGGACGGAGTGTTTTCAAGCGTGGCGCCGCCAGAGAGCACAGGCTGATCGGGATTTACTTTTCCCGTCGTTACGCTCATTCCCAAGATGCTAGACACGTACGGGGAATCCTTGTCGGTCGCGGCTGTGC
>Ga0335079_10000146_pt1 | contig 81869 bp, 89 predicted proteins | sample Lox_Sample_33_FD_206719 | JGI IMG/M metagenome (GOLD analysis project Ga0335079, IMG submission 206719) | Soil microbial communities from Loxahatchee National Wildlife Refuge, Florida, United States - Lox_Sample_3.3 | ecosystem: Environmental > Terrestrial > Soil > Wetlands | place: USA...
GATACTGAAGGCTCGCCAATGTGTCGCCCAGGCTGGAAAGACCCTGAAATTCGCATCGAGCCAGGTTCCCGATGGGCACGACGTGGATCATTACGCCGCCGATGCGGCCGCGGTCGTTGAGCACCTGGACCTTCGCAATACCGTTCATATCGGCCACTCGACCGGCGGCGGCGAAGCGACCCGCTACGTCGCCCGTCACGGCAAGGGCCGGGTCGCCAAGGCCGTGCTGATGTCCGCCGTGCCGCCGATCATGATCAAGAGCGCCTCCAATCCGGGCGGGTTACCGATCGAGGTGTTCGACGGTCTCCGTCGCAGCTTGGCCGCCAATCGCGCTCAGTTTTATCGCGATGTCCCCGCCGGACCGTTTTACGGATTCAACCGGCCAGGCGCGAAGCCGTTGGAGGGCGTCATCGCGAACTGGTGGCGTCAAGGGATGATGGGCGGAGCCAACGCCCACTACGACGGCATCAAGGCGTTCTCCGAGACCGACTTCAACGAGGATTTAAAGAGCATCGACGTGCCCACGCTCGTAATGCACGGGGACGACGATCAGATCGTGCCGTACAAGGATGCCGCACTGCTCTCGGTCAAGCTGCTCAAGCGAGGGACACTGAAAATCTACCCGGGTTTCCCGCACGGCATGCTCACGACCCACGCCGATGTGATCAACCAGGACCTCCTGGATTTCATCAAGGCGTGATATCGGACTTACAAGCCCCGGGGAGTCTTCAGCGCCGGTCGGCACCCCCGTCAATGCAGCGCTTCACATGTCCATCATGTTGGCGTGCAAATTGGCGATGATCCAGATCGACCCGGTGATGACGAGAAACACGATCCAAACGCCGTACGCGAGGGCGAGGATGTTGTTCGTGTTGTCGGATCCGCTGCCGAGATGCAGAAAAAAGACGAGGTGAACCCCGATCTGAGCGATAGCGAGCACGAGCAATCCGACCGCGATGCCCGGCGGCCACAGCAAATTGGTCTGCGAGACGACGAATGATGCGATCGTCGCCAATATCGCGAGCGCGAGCCCCACTGTGTACGACACGTAACTGGCCGAGGGTTCATGCTCTTCAACACCGGGTGTCCGATCGTCGAAGACGTGCTCGTCACGGTCCATCAGCGTGCTCCCATCAGGTAGACTAGGGTCAAGACCCCGATCCAGACGATATCCAATGCGTGCCAGAACAGACTAAAACACAACAAACGCCGCAGGACGTGCGGCCGCAGACCTTTCGCGTAAACCTGCGCGATCATGTAAATGAACCAGAGCAGGCCGAGGGTCACGTGCGCGCCGTGCGTGCCGACCAGCGTGAAGAACGCCGATAGAAAGGCGCTGCGCGAGGGCCCGGCGCCCGCGTTGATCATATTGGCGAATTCACTGAATTCTATGAATAGGAAGGCGGCGCCGAGCAGAAAGGTGAAGACGGCCGATACGTAAAAATAGTCGACATGTCGCCGCTCGGCCGCCAATGCTCCGATCCCGCAGCTATAGCTCGAGAGCAGCAGACACATGGTCTCAATGAAGACGTTGCGAAGATTGAACAGTTCGGCGCCGCTCGGGCCGCCGGCGGTCTGGTTTGACAGTACTGCATAAGCCGCGAATAGCCCGGAAAACAGGATGAAGTCGCTGAGCAGGAAGATCCAGAACCCGTAGGCGACGACGGTCCGGGTTGGCGCCGGCCCACCACCACCGCGGCCGCGTGCGACGTCGGCGGGAACGAAATCGGTCTCGGCTATCGTCATGCGCGTCCCCTCGCGCCGAGCCGCGCCTGTTCGACGCGCGCGATTTCGCTGACTGTGATCTCACGCTCTCGATTGTCGCTCCAGCCAAACACCATGATCGTGATCGCCGCGGCGAGGAGGCCGAGAATCACCACCCACCAGATGTGCCAGATGAGCGCAAATCCGGTCACCACCGCAAAGAAGGCGGTGATAAAGCCGGTGGGACTGTTGCGCGGGACCTCGATGGGCTCATAGCGCGGCTCCACGGGTGTCAGTCCCCGCCGCTTCATCTCCCAGAACGCGTCGATTGTCTCGACCCTGGGCAGCACCGCGAAATTGTAGGCGGGTGGCGGCGACGTTGTGGACCATTCGAGCGTACGACCGTTCCAGGGATCGCCGGTCAGGTCGCGGCGCTGCTCGCGCGTGCGGATGCTGACATAGAGCTGCACGATCGTGCATAGAACGCCGAGAAAAATGACGACGGCGCCCAATTCCGCGACAATCAGGAGAGGCTGCCAGCTCGGGTCGGGTATGTGTTGCAGGCGCCTTGTCATGCCCATGAGGCCGAGGATGTAGAGCGGCGTGAAGGCGAGGTAGAAGCCGATCAACCAGCACCAGAAGCTGGCTTTGCCCCACCGATCGTCGAGGGTGAAGCCGAAGACCTTGGGGAACCAGTACTGGTAGCCCGCGAACACGGCAAACACGACGCCGCCGATGATGACGTTGTGGAAATGCGCCACGAGAAAGGCGCTGTTATGGAGTACGAAATCGACCGGCGGCACCGCCAGCAGGACGCCGGTCAATCCACCGATCACGAAAGTGACCATGAAGCCGACCGACCACAAGACGGGCGCCGTGAACACGATCCGGCCGCGGTACATCGTGAACAGCCAGTTGAAGATTTTGACCCCGGTCGGCACCCCGATGATCGACGACATGATGCCGAAGAATGCGTTGACGTCGGCGCCCGCCCCCATCGTGAAGAAGTGATGCAGCCAAACCATGAAGGAGAGGATGCAAATCCCGAGGGTCGCGAGGACCATCGAGCGATAGCTGAACAGCCCCTTTCCGGAGAAAGTCGCGATCACTTCGGAGTAAACGCCGAATGCCGGCAGGATCAGGATATAGACTTCGGGATGGCCCCACGCCCAGAACAGGTTGGCATACATCATCTGGTTGCCGCCGAAGTCGTTGGTAAAGAAGTGCATGCCGAGATACCGATCGAGCAGCAGCATCGCGAATGTCGCGGTCAGGACCGGAAACGCGGCAACAATCAGCATATTCGAGGCCAGCGCGGTCCAGCAGAAGACGGGCATGCGGAAGTAAGTCATCCCCGGGGCGCGCAGCTTCAGAATCGTGGTCACGAAGTTGACGCCGGTCATCAGGCTGCCGATGCCCGAGATTTGCAGCGACCAGAGGTAGTAATCGACGCCGACATCCGGCGAAAACGCGAGCTCGGAAAGCGGCGGGTAATTCCACCAACTGGTCCGCGCGAAATTGCCGATCACGAGCGACAGGTTGATGAGAAGCGCACCCGAAGCGGTGAGCCAAAAGCTGACGGAGTTGAGCACGGGAAACGCGACGTCGCGCACGCCGAGCTGCAACGGCACGACAAAGTTCATTAGCCCGATGACCAGCGGCATCGCCACGAAGAAAATCATGATGGTGCCGTGCGCCGAGAAGATCTGGTCGTAGTGGCTGGGCGGCAGGTATCCCTGCGCGTCGCCGACCGCGATCGTCTGCTGGGTGCGCATCATGATCGCATCGGAATAGCCGCGCAGCAGCATGATCAAGCCGAGCGTCATATACATGACGCCGATGCGCTTGTGATCGACGCTGGTCAACCACTCGCGCCAGAGGTAGGGCACCCAGCCCTTTAAGGTGATGTACCCCAGAACGGTCACGATAATGATGACCACCACTGCGCCGCTGATCAGTGGGAGAGGCTCATTGAACGGAATTGCGTCCCAGCTCAGCCGCCCCAGCATGTCAACCTCCTGCTTCGCGAACCGGAGAACGCAAGGTCGCACCGGCATGCTTCTCGTGGCCCGACGCGGTATCTTGAATGATGCGTTCGAAGAGCCGCGGGGCGACCGAGCCATAGGTGATCGGCGTCACGTTTTGGCTGGGCTTTGCCAATGCGGCATAGGTCGCATCGTCGAGCGCGGCCCCCGACCCTCGCACTTGCTCGACCCATCTGGCGAAGTCCTGGGCGGACACGGCCTTCACGATGAAACGCATGTCGGAAAATCCGTCGCCGCTGAACATTGCCGAGAAACCCGGATACTCGCCGGGCTGGTCCGCCAGCAGGTTCAGGTGCGTGGTCATGCCGCCCATTGCGTAAATCTGGCTGCCGAGCTGCGGGACAAAGAATGAATTCATCACTGTCGCGGAGGTCAGGCGGAATTGCACCGGCGTGCCCGTGGGAATGACCAGTTCGTTGACGGCTGCGACGCGCTGATCGGGATAAATGAACAGCCATTTCCAATCGAGCGCCACGACATCGACCTGGATCGGTGGCGCCTTCGCCGGGATCGGCGCCCGCGGATCGAGCTGATGGGAACCGATCCAGATCACCCCGCCCAGCAGGATCACGATCAGCGCGGGGATCGACCAGGTGACGAATTCAATGCGCCCTTCAAAGCCCACCTCAGTGCTCCGGCCGGCATGCGGATTGGACGACCGGTACCACCACGCAAAGCCCAGGATCGCAACGATCACCGGAATAACGACGACGAGCATGATCGCCGTTGAATTGATCAACAGCAGCCGTTCCGCCGCTGCGATCGGCCCCTGCGGATCCAGGATCCCGGCCCTCTGGCAGGAAGCCAACGGCATCGCCGCGCATGCAACGAGGGAGCCAATCACGCCCGACCGAAGCCGCCGTTGCCGGTTGGCTTTTTTGGGCGGAAGTTTCAGGGTTGGGGGAGGGCCGGCAATCAATGTGGTCCCTCCTGCTCAGGCACCGGCACATCGAACCCGTTCAGCGTGACGGACACCATGCAATAGAGGCCAACAAGATAGATAAGCTCAGAAGTTCCGCTTTCGCCGAACAGATCAACTGCTTGCCGGTAAGTCAGCTCGGGGAGCACCCCGCCCGAAACGAGGGCTGACGCCATGTCATAGGCGACCGCTTCCTGGTGCGTCAGATCAACGGGACGCTGGCCTGCGACGATTGTCGCGATTTTTTCGTCGGAGATGCCCCGCAGCTCTGCCACCAGGACGTGCGCATATATTTCGTACGCCGAATGGAACTTCGCGCCGGTTACGAGGATCGCAACCTCGCGAACCGGTCGCGGCAACGCCGGGCTGGTGGTGAGCGCTTTTACCAGCTCCCATACCGGTTTTCCAAATTTGCTGAAGCGGAGCCACGGGTTCCATGGTCCGATCAACTGTCCTGCCGCGTTGACCGCTGTAAATCCTTTGAAATTCGCCTCTATGCCGTGGCGCATATCGTCGTAAAGCGCCCGCTGCTCGGCGGTGAATTTGGGGGTCGACAGAAGGGGTAGCCGCATGCCTAACCTCCTTCATGTGATTTGACCTGTGGTATTCAGCTAGTTCCGCGACGCGCTACGGCTAGCACCCTCTTCATGCCGGCAGGCTCGGAAATAATTCCGGCGCCATTTTCGTCGCAAATTCCTTGAAGATGCGGCAGGGCTTCGAAATGTTCCGGTTTCCCAGGTGGACCAGCGAGAGATCGAAGGTGGGAAAATGCCAGTCCGGCATGACCTCCACTAGGAGACCGCGGCGAACGAGATCGGGCTGCACGACCGGCGGAAGCTCGCCGATCCCGCCGCCTGCCAGCAACGCCGGGGCAATGCCCGCGAAGTCGTTCATCGAGAGGAAGGGCTGAAACGTGAGCGTTTCTCTGTCCTTTCCGTTCTTGTGAACGAAGACCCAGCTACTATCCGGCTTCCAATGGGAAAATGAAAGCAGCCGGTGGTCCAACAGATCCGCGGGCTTTTTGGGCGCCTTGCATCTTTTCAGATAGCTCGGACTCGCGACAAGCTGGTGTCGATAAGTCAGGATCGGCCTCGCGACCAGCGCTGAGTCCCTGAGAGGGCCCAATCGGAACACAACGTCCACGCCTTCGGCGATAAGATCGACAAAGCGATCCGTCACCAGAACTTGAACGCGGACATCCGCGTATAAGGCCTGAAACGCCGCGACGATCGGTATCAGCAGGGTATCGGATATGCTCGGCGGCGCCGATAGCCGCAAGGTGCCTGATACGCTTGAACGCCGGTTCGAAGCGATACTCTCGATGGCCTCGCTGAGTTCGGCGCTGCGCTTCGCGTGTTCCAGCACTTCCGCTCCCAGCTCGGTGAGCCGCAAGCTGCGGGTCGACCGCTCGAGCAGGCGAACGCCTAATTGGTCCTCCAGTTCGGCTATTCTGCGGCTGACGGTAGACACCGGCATCTTGAGACGGCGCGCCGCCTCGGAGAAGCCGTTGGCTTCGACGACCTTCGCGAATATCACGAGCGAGTTAAGATCTGCCATGGCATCTCAAGTAACGATGGCAATCTTTTAACATCGCTTGCTCGGCGACAAGCGGTCAGAAGAGCGACCGCTTAGGGGCACATCGAGCTCGAGCGCTCGCGATCATTCCATATTTGGAAATCAAATTTCTGGCATTGCCGGATTATCGGCAAACAGATCGGTGGAATAAATTATCTCGAAGGATGTGGCGAGCGGAGATCCTCCATGGCCCCAGGTCGCCTTTTGAGATGCGCGGTGATCGCTATTTCGCTTCTCGCGGTGTCAGCTTACCCCGGGCAGGCAGGGGCCCAAACGAGCGGAGTACCCATGAAAACCGACACAGGTATCGCTCAAGACGAGGCTGCGATCAGAAGCACGCTGGCCTCATACAACGACGCTTTAAATGGCGGTAAGACGGCTGCCGTGCTGCCGCTCTATACGGACGACGGTGTTTTCATGCCGCCCTACAGCCAATCTGCGGTGGGAAAGGATGCGGCGCGGAAAGCTTACGATGCCGTATTCGACGAGCTGAAATTCCGTGTGAAGTTCGCCATCGCGGAGTTGGTGGTGGTCGCTCCCACTTGGGCGTTCGTACGCACGAATTCGGCGGGCACAACGGATCACCACTCCACGGGCAAGACGACCGCCGAAGCGAATCAAGAGCTCTTCATTTTCAAGAAAGAAGGCGACGGCAAGTGGCGCATTGCGCGCTACAGCTTTTCGCCGACGAATCCGCCCGCCAAGTAGCTCCGGGCCAGGGGAGGGGATCCGCGGGCGCGGTGCGCCCCAAGCGGCGATGGGAGCATCATTATGAGCGCCCAGAAACGTGAGGTTTCAACCGCCGCGGAGCTGCTCGCGGCCACGACGGAGGCGAGCGCCCGTGAAGCATCGATGCGATGTTCGCCTCTCGAGGAACGATTGCCCTCTAAATCAGCGGCCCTGAGAACGGCCCTCACGCGCGACGCGCGGCAATGGTCCAGGGCGCGGCGCCTTGGGTGAAGCGCTCTGCCAGGAAGTCCAGCAACAGGCCGACGCGGATCGCGCGCGGCCCGCCCGCGGGGGTTACGAGGTTGATCGTCAGCGCAGGAGCGTTCCACCCTTCGAGGACCGCGACCAAGCGCTTCTGCCGGATAGCATCCCAAGCCAGGAAATCCGGCTGCAATGCGATTCCAAGTCCCGCCTCCAGCGCGAAGCTGAGTGCTTCCGCGTTGGTGGCGCTGAGTGGTCCCCTCACCGCGACGGCTTCCTCGTTGCCCTTGACGTCCGTGAAGCGCCACGTCTCGCCAGTCGCGAGATAGCTGTAGCAGAGGCACCGGTGGTCCCTAAGATCGCGCGGCCGCGCCGGCTTGCCATAGCGCGCAAAGTATGCCGGTGCAGCGACGACCCAGCGCCGCACCGGACAAAGCCGTCGCGCGATCAAGCTTGAGTCTGGAAGATCGGCGATCCGGACGGCGATGTCGATCCCGCCGGCGACCAGATCCACGATACGGTCGTCGAGCTGCAGGTCAATCGATACCTCCGGGTATGCCGCGAGGAAGTCAGGCATCGCGGGAGCGACGTGCCGAAGACCGAACGACATGGGCGCGGCGAGGCGGATGCGGCCGCGCGGCGTCGCCGATTTGGCCTGAGCCTCGGCCTCGGCAGCTTCGCCCTCGGCGAGGATTTGCGCGGCCCGAACCGCGAGCACTCGGCCGGTTTCTGTCAGCGAGAAGCGGCGGGACGTCCGATGCACCAGGCGCTCGCCGAGCCTCGCTTCAAGCCGTTGCAGCGCCTTCGAGACGGTCGCCGCCGACAATCCGAGTTCGTCGGCTGCCGCCGCGAAAGAGCCTGTTTCCGCCACTTTGGCGAAAATCGCCCACGCCTCAAGGTCGGGAAGCGCCATGGCAATCCTCAAAATTGTAAAGTATGAAATTCCATCATTTCTGTTTTCCAGGGCGCGGTCGAGCACCATGTTAATGACCTGGAAGAGTTCGACCCCACGAGGAGGAGTTTCGCCATGATCGAACGCAGGCCATTTGCGGGTCTCGGTGGCGCGGATCACGGCTGGCTTAGGGCCAAGCACCATTTCTCATTCGCGAACTACTACGATCCTAAGCGCATGGGATGGGGCAATCTGCGCGTCTGGAACGACGATGAGATCGCGCCCCAATCCGGATTTCCCCCGCATCCGCATTCCGACATGGAGATCATCACCTATGTGCGCGAGGGTGTGGTCACGCACAAGGATTCGATGGGCAACAGCGGACGCACCGAGGCCGGCGATGTTCAGGTCATGTCGGCAGGTTCAGGCATCCGGCACTCGGAATACAACCTCGAGGACAAGGCAACTCGGCTCTTTCAGATCTGGATCGTGCCAACGGAGCGGGGCGGTACTCCCTCATGGGGTACGAAACCCTTTCCGAAAGCCAACCGGTCCGGCCGCTTCGTCACGCTGGCCAGCGGCTTTTCGAAGGACAGGGAAAGCGGAGCACTGCCGATCCGGACCAATGCACGGGTGATGGGCGCCACCATCAAAGCGGGCGAGCGCATCACTCTGTCCCTGGATCCGCAGCGGCATGCCTATCTTGTCGCCGCTACGGGCGCAATCGATGTCGGTGACGTGCGCATCAATGCCCGCGATGGTGCCGCGATTTCGGAGCTCTCAACCGTCGATATCGTCGGGATTGAGGATTCTGAGGTCGTCCTGGTCGATGCGGCCTGAGGATCGAGTGCCTAAGGCTCGAATAGGGATCAAATTAGGGGACTGAACCGATGCAGGCACCGACTTTCCCAGCCGCCTTCCGCGTAGCGGATATCATGACCAATGGCGCATCGATCCATGTGCGCATCGGCGGAAGCGGGGCGGCCGTGGTGCTTCTTCACGGCTACGGCGAAACGGGTGACATGTGGGCGCCACTGGCGGCGGATTTGGCGCGGGATCATACCGTCGTCGTTCCCGATCTGCGCGGGCTCGGTCTGTCGTCTCGCCCCGCCGGCGGGTATGACAAGAAGACCCAGGCCGGGGATCTCGCCGGCGTCTTGGATATGCTGAAGATCGCCAAGGCCGATCTGGTAACCCACGACATCGGAAACATGGTGGGGTACGCGTTCGCAGCTCAGCGCCCCGGTCGCGTGACTAAGTTCGTTCTCATTGACGCGCCGCTGCCGGGGATTGGGCCGTGGGACGAGATCACGCGGAGCCACGCACTCTGGCATTTTTCCTTTTGGGGTCCGGATGCCGAGCGATTGGTCGCGGGACGCGAGCGCATTTATCTCGATCGATTCTGGAACGAATTCTCCGCTGATCCGAGGAATTTCAGCGAAGCGGCGCGCGAGCACTATGCGAAGCTCTATGCGCAGCCGGGAGCCATGCACTCAGGCTTCGAGCAATTCAAAGCATTCGACCAGGATGCGGCCGACAACAAGGCGTTCCTCGCGAAGGGCAAGCTCGCTATGCCGGTGCTTGCGGTCGGCGGAGAGAAGTCCTTCGGTCCCATGATGGCGACGGTGATGCGAGCGGTCGCAACGAATGTGACCGAGGCGGTCGTTCCACGTTCGGGCCACTGGGTCATGGAGGAAAATCCGACCGCGACGATCAAACTCGTCACCGACTTTCTGAAATGATCCACCCAAACACGCGAGACCGCTCGTGACGCAAGACCGTCCGCGATCGAACTAAACACCGAGTTGTACCTTCATCAAAGAATGAAGCAGGAGAATCCCAATGACGAATCCCAAGCTCGAGGTGCTGACCCCCCAGAATTGCCAGCTGATCTTTATCGACCACCAACCGCAGATGGCGTTCGGCGTGCAGTCAATCGATCGACAGGTGCTCAAGAATAACGTCGTGGCGCTGGCCAAGTCTGCCAAGGTTTTCAAAGTGCCGACGACCATTACCACGGTTGAGACGCAAGGTTTCTCTGGCTACACCTACCCCGAGCTGCTGGATGTCTTTCCGGACCTCAAGCTGCTTGAACGGACATCCATGAACTCGTGGGATGACAAGAAGGTCCGTGACGCTCTCAAGGCAAATGGCCGCAACAAAGTTGTCGTTTCGGGCCTCTGGACTGAGGTTTGCAACAATACCTTCGCGTTATCAGCGATGCTCGAGGGCGGCTATGAAATCTACATGGTGGCTGACGCTTCCGGCGCGACGTCGAAAGAGGCGCAAGACTACTCCATGCAGCGGATGATCCAGGCAGGTGTCGTTCCTGTAACGTGGCAGCAAGTACTGCTCGAATGGCAGCGCGACTGGGCACGCAAGGAAACTTACGACGCGGTAATAGCGATCGTGCGGGAGCATTCCGGTGCCTATGGCATGGGTGTCGATTATGCCTACACCATGGTCCACAAAGCGCCACAGCGTACGTCGAAGATGCATGAAGCACTTCCGCCGGTGCGCGCGTAAGCGTCGGCGCGCGTTTCGCGTCGGTTGTCCCAGTGATGCCGCGTCGGTGCTGGTGGTGCCGAACAGGTGGCACCGCGACGCGAGTGCGGCGACCACTCAATCCATCAGATCGCTGGAGGTCATGATATGAGCGACCCCGTGCCCGACCTCATCCTACATCGTGGCCTCGTCACGACACTGGATCGCTCAAAGCCGACCGCGAGCGCCATCGCGATTGCCGGCGGGAAATTTGTCGCTGTCGGTCATGACCGGGAGATCATGGCTCTCGCCGGCAAGGCAACGCGCGTCATCGATCTCAAAGGCCGACGCGTGCTTCCGGGACTCATCGACAATCATCTCCATATCATTCGCGGCGGGCTCAATTTCAATATGGAGCTGCGGTGGGACGGCGTTCGCTCGCTCGCCGATGCGATGGCGATGCTGAAGGGTCAAGTTGCGATCACGCCGCCGCCGCAATGGGTCCGCGTAGTCGGCGGTTTCGCGGAGCATCAATTCGCGGAGAAACGTCTGCCAACGATCGAGGAGCTCAATGCTGTCGCTCCGGAAACCCCGGTCTTCCTCCTACACTTGTACGACCGTGCAATTCTGAATGCCGCCGCCCTGCGCGCCATTGGGTATACCAAGGATACGCCGGAACCGCCGGGCGGCGAGATCGTGCGCGACGCCAGGGGCAATCCGACCGGACTTCTTCTCGCCAAGCCCAACGCCGGTATCCTCTACGCGACCTTGGCCAAGGGGCCGAAGCTGCCGTTCGAATATCAGCTCAACTCCACTCGGCATTTCATGCGTGAGCTCAACCGCCTCGGCGTGACCGGCGCCATCGACGCCGGAGGCGGCTTCCAGAACTATCCCGAAGACTACGCGGTGATCCAAAAGCTGGCGCAAGACGGACAGCTCACGGTTCGGATTGCCTACAATCTCTTCACCCAGAAGCCCAAGGGCGAGAAGGAGGACTTCCTGCACTGGACCAGGGCGTCCAAGTACAAGCAGGGCGACCACTATTTCCGCCACAACGGCGCGGGCGAGATGCTGGTATTCTCGGCGGCCGATTTCGAGGATTTCCGCGTGCCGCGGCCGGACATGCCGGCGGAAATGGAGCGCGAGCTTGATGCCGTCATTCGTATCCTCGCCGAGAACCGCTGGCCCTGGCGGCTGCACGCGACCTATGACGAAACCATCAGCCGCGCACTCGATGTCTACGAGCGGGTCAACCAGGACATCCCCCTGGCGGGGCTGAATTGGTTCTTCGATCACGCCGAGACGATTTCCGATCAATCCATCGAGCGCATAGCGGCACTCGGCGGTGGTATCGCGGTCCAGCATCGCATGGCCTACCAGGGCGAGTATTTCGTCGAACGCTACGGCTCCGGCGCGGCGGAGGCGACGCCGCCGATCGCGCGTATGCTCGCGGCTGGCCTCAAGGTCTCGGCGGGAACGGATGCCACGCGCGTCGCCTCGTACAACCCATGGGTCTCGCTCGCGTGGCTCGTCACCGGCAGGACGGTGGCGGGACTGCGGCTCTATCCGCAGCGCAATTGCCTCGACCGCGAGACCGCGCTCAGGATGTGGACGGAGAACGTCACCTGGTTCTCCAACGAGGAGGGCGTAAAGGGGCGGATCGAGGCAGGCCAGCTTGCTGACCTCATCGTGCCGGATCGAGATTACTTCGCCTGCGCCGAAAGCGAGATTGCCGACACTACGTCCGACCTCACGGTCGTGGGTGGCCGGATCGTCTATGCGGCGCGTGACTTTGCTCGCTACGACGAAGGTGCGCCGCCGCCGGCGATGCCGGACTGGTCGCCGGTTCGCGCTTTTGGAGGATATGGCGCATGGGCAAGTTCGTCCGCGCAAGCTCAGGCGATGCTGATCAATGAATCCGCTCGGGGCCGCGCGCACTCATGCGCCGTCCACCGCCACGGCGATGCCGCGGTCTGGTCGGCTCGTCTGCCGATCTCCGACGTCAAGAGCTTCTGGGGCGCTCTCGGGTGCTCGTGCTGGGCCTTCTAAGGGACTCAAAGGCGGAGGCCAACGCCCCATGACTGACTATGGCAGCCTTCTTGCTCGCTTCTGCCTTAGCCTGGTCTTTCTTTGGAGCGGGATCACCAAACTGCGCGATCCCGTCGGAGGGACTGCCGAGGTGGCGGCGCTCGGCCTGCCGATGCCACAGGTCTTTTTGGCGTTGACCATCCTCTGCCAGATTGCCGGCGGACTTATGGTGCTCCTGGGATTCCGGGTGCGTCTTGGAGCGCTCGTGCTCCTCAGTTTCACCGTGGTCGCCACACTGCTCGGACACCGGGTAGCCGGCCTCACGGGTGCTGCTCGCCAGCAGCAGATGACGACCAGCCTTGAGCATCTCGCTATCGTCGGCGGTTTTTTGCTCTTGATCGTCCACGGCGCCGGAGCCCTCAGCATCGACGCGCTCCTCAATTGAGGCGAAGCTCCGTGACGCACGACACACCGGCCCCCGTGCCACAGTCTCCGTTTCCGCCGCTTCGCGTGGCGCTGAAAACGATCGGCGTGATCGCGATCGGAATGCTCGGCTCGAGCATTTCCTCTCAGCTCATCGACCTGAACATTGCGGATATCGGCGGCGCTTTCTCGATCTCCGCCGACAACGCCTCGTGGATATCCTGTGTTGCGGCCATGGCCGAGGTTGCCTCTATCCCCATCGCCGCGACCTTGGCTCGTGCGGTCACTTTGCGCACCCTGGTCATTTGGACCTCCGGTATTTTCGTGCTCTCGGCGCTTGCGAGCCTCTGGGTTCCAGGCGAAGTCGGGCTTCTTGTCCTGCGTGCGATCCAGAGCTTTTGCGGCGGCACCATCTCCGTGTTGCTCTTCGTGGCCGTGATGGCGACGCTGCCGCCCGGGCGCGGACGCAGCATCGGGCTCGCCTTTTTCGGGTTTGCCTCCACCGCACCGTACGCGATCACCGCCACCGTCGCAGCTTTCGTGACGGAATGGTGGGGGTGGCGGGGGCTCTACGCGTTCGATATCACCTGGGCACTCGTCCTGCTCGCGCTCGCGATCACCGTGCTGCGCCCGACCGCAAGCGCGATGCGGCTGCAAGAGATCGACTGGCCCGGATATTTTCTCTTGGCCGCCGGCGGCGCCGCGTTGATCTTGTTCATGAAGCAAGGAGACCGGTTCTTCTGGCTGGACAATTCCCGCATCGTGATCGCCGGCGTGATCGCGGCCATCCTCATTCCGGCCGCGATCCTTGTCTTTGCCGTCCGCCCCCGACCGCTGCTCGATCTTTCCCTGATGAAAACTACGTTCGGCTGGGCGGTCATGCTTGCCACCTTCTACCGCTTCGGCATGGTGATGACCGCCTTCGTCGTGCCGCAGGTGCTCACGCGTCTGCAGGGTTTCCGCGTGACGGAAATCGCCGATGCGAACATTTGGATGTTCTGGGCGGAATGCGCGGCATTTCCGCTGGCGTGGTATTGGGCGTCTCGCTGGGACGCCCGGATTCCATTGTCGCTGGGCCTCGCGCTCTTCGCCGTCGGCGCGTTCCTGAGCACGCGACTTACGCCGACCTGGCAGGCCTCCGATTTTCGATTGACCGAAATCGCGATCGGACTCGGGCAAGGTCTTTTCCTGGTACCGACGCTGTTCTATGCGACGCGCGACGTGGCACCGCAACAGGGCACAACCGCCGCCGCCTTGTTCAACTTGAGCCGCACCATCGGGCAAACCTTTGGTGCCGCCGTGATCGGTTCGCTGATCACCTATCAGGAGAAATTCCACTCCGCCATCCTGGTGGACAGCATCAGCAACGACAATCCCGAGATGGCGCAGCGCTTCAACGGCCTGGTCGCAACCTTTCTTGCAACGCATGGCGACCCGGTCCTCGCTGAGCGGCAAGCCTGGGCAGCGCTCTCGAACTTGGTCTCGACCCAAGCCTACGTGCTTGCGTTCGCGGATGCCTTCGTCATTGTTACCGTTGCGCTGGGAATATCGGCTCTTCTGGTGCTGATGCTGCCGCCCTTGCGCACGCCGTCGATGCGCGGCGATCCGCAGGCGCCGAAGGGCGGTTTGCTCCTCTCGAAAAGGGCCTCATGATCGCGGGTTTGAAACGTATTGCGATTGCCCTGGTGCTGCTTGTGGCCATAGGGGCGGCCGGCTACTTCGGGCAGCGCTGGTACGAACGGTCGCGCGACGTACAGACGACGGACGATGCCTATGTCCGCGGCGAGATCACTGCGATCAGCCCTCGCGTCTCCGGATATGCGGTTGAGGTGTTGACCGACGAGAACCTGCCGGTCAAGGCCGGTCAGATACTCGTCCGCATCGATCCCCGCGACTTCCGCATGGCGGTCGAGAGGAGCCAGGCTGCGCTCGATCAAGCGAAGGCGGATCTGGCCCAAATCGATGCCCAGCGCGAGCTTCAGCAGTCGAAAATACAAGTTGCTGAAGCTGCCTTGCGAGCGGCCCAGGCGCAGGCGAAGAACGCCGACGCAACCTTGCAGCGCTCGACCATATTGGCGGCAAAGAGTTTCGCCACTCAAGCCTCCGTCGACGCCGACACCGCCGCCGCCGCGCAAGCGCATGCCGCTATCGATCAAGCCTCCGCGAATGTCGCCTTCGAGCACGAGCAGATCGCGGTGATCGATTCACAACAAGCCGTGGCCAAAGCGAGGGTCGCGTCCGCCGAGGCTGCTTTGCTCACGGCCAAATTCGCGCTCACCGATAGCGAAGTCTGGGCACCCATCGACGGCGTCGTCGCGAACTTGCAGACGCGGGTCGGCATGTTCGTGGCGGCTGGGACCCGCATGATGTCGGTCGTGCCGACCCAGGATCTCTGGATCGACGCGAACTATCGCGAAACCCAGATCGGGCGCATGAAGCCGGGCGATCCCGTGCGGGTGAACATCGACACCCATCCAGAGACGCCACTCTGCGGTTATGTGGAGTCGATCGCACCGGCCTCCGGGACGGAATTCGCGCTGATCCCGCCGGACAACGCCACCGGCAACTTCACCAAGATCGTGCGCCGGTTCACGGTGCGCGTCCGATTCAACGCGAGCGAGGCAAACGCGGCTCTTGCGCGACCCGGCATGTCCGTGGAGACAGCGATCGCGGTCTCGACTGCGGATAACGCCTCGGCGATCCAGCGCGCGCGCACGATCGGCTGCTCGTTTGACCCGGCCCATGATATTGTCGAGCACGTGCTGACCAAGCTTCCCGAGCATCCGGGACTTGGCCGCGCCCGACCGCAGGGAACCGGCGGGACGGAGGTTCCGGGGGGCACAAAGCCCTGAACGGCTGCCGATCTATACGTCTACATCTTTCCCTTAGCTGCTCAGCAGTCGGAGACTCATCGACCGCCGGATCGAGGTGCGCCCATGAGCCGACATGAGCCCGGCCCGTTGGATGTAGCGCCTGTGGCGGAGGCTGCGTCACCTTGGGCACCGTTTCGTCGCGCAGCCTTCACGGTATTGTGGCTCGCCAGCCTCGTCTCCAATATCGGCACGTGGATGTACAACACGGCTTCGAGCTGGTTGATGACCGATCTCGCGCCGGACCCGCTCATCGTCTCGCTGGTCCAGGTCGCGACAACCCTCCCGATGTTCCTCTTGGCGCTGCCCGCGGGCGCCCTCGCCGACGTGATCGACCGGCGCCGCCTGCTGATCGTCGTCGAGACCGTGACGACAGTGATTGCCGGCGTGTTTGCGGCCTTCGTCTGGCTCGGCGCGGTCACTCCGATTTCGCTTCTCCTCTTCACGTTTCTGATTGGAGTTGGCGGCGTGCTGACGGCGCCGGCATGGCAGGCGATCGTGCCGCAGCTCGTCCCAAAGCGAGACCTTGCTCCGGCGGTGACGCTGAACGGCGTCGGCTTCAATATTAGCCGCGCGATCGGTCCCGCTCTCGGCGGCATCATCGTTGGCGTGCTCGGGATCGCCGCGCCGTTCTGGATCAATGCCGTGAGCAATCTCGGTATTATCGCAGCCTTGATCTGGTGGCGCTCGCCTAAAACAAGCGCCGGGCACCTACCCGCGGAACGGTTCCGCAGCGCCATCGTTTCCGGCATTCGATACGGCAGAAATAACCCGGATCTGCGCGCCACCCTCATCCGCGGTGTCGGATTTTTCGTGTTTGCCAGCGCATATTGGGCGTTGCTGCCGCTGGTGGCGCGCGAGCGGATCGCCGGCGGGCCCCAGCTCTACGGAATATTGCTGGGTGTGATCGGTGCGGGCGCCGTCGCCGGAGCCTTTCTTCTTCCTTGGCTCAAGACAAAGCTCGGGCCGGACCTCCTCGTCGCCGGCGGAACTTTGGGGACCGCCGTAGCCCTGGCGCTATTCGGCCTCGCGCAAGGCAGCGCCGTCGCAATTTGCGCGAGCCTTATCGCCGGTATGTGCTGGATCGCCGTGCTCGCAAGCCTCAATGTTTCCGCCCAGCTCGCATTGCCGGAGTGGGTGCGCGCGCGAGGCCTTGCGCTCTATATGACCGTCATGTTCGGCGCGTTGACGATCGGCAGTGCGCTCTGGGGAAAAGCGGCGGGAATGTTTGGCCTGCCAGCGGCGCATCTGGCGGCGGCGGCGGGCGCCCTTGTCATGGTTCCCTTGACCAGGCGCTGGAAGCTGCAGACAGGCGCGGCACCCGATCTCACGCCCTCTCTCCACTGGCCCACGCCTGTCACAACTCACGAAGTCGAACACGATCGCGGACCGGTATTGGTGACAGTCGAATACCGGATCAAAGCGGACGATCGTGATGCCTTTCTCCAAGCGCTCGAGAAGCTGGCACACGAACGGCGCCGCGACGGCGCTTACGCCTGGGGAGTGTTCGAGGACGCCGCCGCAGGCGGTCGATTTATTGAGACATTCTATGTTGAATCATGGCTCGAACATTTGCGGCAGCATGAACGGGTAACCAACGCCGACCGCATCCTGCAGGACGCGGTTCCCCCGATCGTTCGAAAACGAGCCGGTCACGATCGCGGCTCGCGAATGTGAACCCTGGGTGCACGCCTGCGTGGTCGCTATTCGTCAGGCCTCCGGTGGTGATCGGCCCGATCGTGGTACCCCTATAATAGAGCCGAGCAAGTCGTATGATGCGGTAACGCCTCACTTCGCAGGTGAGGCGTCACGCGTAGCGCCGCGCGCGTTCTCCGGCTATTTGCCAGGGGTAATCGGCGTGATCTTCGATCCTTCAATGCCGAGCCCGGCCATCAAGCCGTGCTGGCCAAACGGAAACGCGACCACGTCCTCGGTAAGTGTGGTGCTGGTCGCGCTCGCGGCCGCACCCTTGTCGACGACAACGATGCTGGGACCGGAGCCCACGGCCCATCCGTCGCTCTTGCGAAGATAGTCGAGCGCGGCTTGGTTCATGAACAGCAGCGCGTAGCTGAATGCCTGGCCGCCCGCCTGCAGCCCGAAGGATGCCGCGGCGATATTGTAGTAACCGACCGTCTTGCCGCCGACGCGCAGCGCGCCTTCGCCATATTGGCCGCCAACAATGAAACCGCCCTTGATGATCTTCGGGAACACGAGGACGCCGACTGCTTTCGGTAGCAGCATTTTCGCCTTTGGGCTGGACGCCCGAAGCTGCGCCAGCGCTGTATTGACGTTGTGGTTTATCTGGGCGGCCGTTGCCGCTTCCGCCGGATCGGCAATCGAATATCCCAATTCAATTGTTGCACCCAGCATGAGCGCCAGCGCATTGCGTCGCGTGATCCGCGCGCACGTCTCCGACATGATCTGTCGCATGAGTGTTTCCTTTCGGCGAAGGGCGGGGGTGGATTTGTTCGACACTTTTCATCCAGTCGGTGGAGGTAGTTATTCTGATGCCATGCCCTTTTCAGCGAGCTCTTTCTTGGCGTTCTTGTTCTTGGTCAAGTGAGTAAGCCCCATGCCGCGGAGCACATTGGGAGCTTTCGTGAATTGGATATTGTCGTAACCGACGATCTCGACGCGATTCCCCCAAGGATCGCGAAAGTCAAGGAAGGGACCGTCCACCAGAGGGACACCCGCAGCCTGGAGAGCTTTGCGCGCCGCCTCCTTATCGTCGACCACAAGGCCGAAATGGCGGCCATCGTCGGCAGACTGTTTGCGCCCCTTCTGAAGGGCGATGAACTGATCGCCGAGGTCAATAAAGGCCATGGTTTTGCTCTTGCCGCGCAGTTCGAACTTGAAGAGACGGCCATAAAACGCCAATGCCTCTTCTATGTCCCGCACCTCCAGTGCCACGTGATTGAAGCCTACAAGGCGCGGCTTTGCCGGCTCAGTCATCGGATCCTCCTGCGTCGGGATTGCGATCTTCTCGATGGGATCGCGATATTGGCCATAGGCATGCTCAATATCGACCCCGGCGTCGGGCAGATCAATTCTTAACTTTGTTCCCGTGCAGGCCGCATGCCTTCACCTACCAGATCGCTGAAACGATGAGGTCCGCCAGGAATCGCAATGCGACGAACAGAAGAAAGAGACCGAACCCAATTTCGAGCTTTCGCTTGGGTAGACTATGCGCGAGGCGCGCCCCTAACGGCGCCACCCAGCTTGAGAGCGGTGCGATCAAGACGACCCCGATCATGGATACGAACCCGAGCGAGAACGGCGGCAACAAATCCTGATGCGGCAGGCCAGCCACGACATATCCGATCGCGCCGGCGAGCGTTATCGGGACCCCCAGGCCCGCCGCGGTTGCCACGGCACGGTGAATCGATTTGCCGTACAAGGTCAGTATCATCGTGACCAATGAGCCGCCCGAGACACCCATCAGAGAGGAGCAGAGGCCGATTGCAAATCCGTATCCGGTCATTGCCCGCGGTCCGGGAAGCTCCTTGCCCAGGACCCAGCCCTCGTTACCGAACAGAAGCTTTGCGGCGATCAGGCAGGCGATCAGAACGAACGCTATTTTGAACGTATCGGGGGGCGCAAGCGCCGCGACGGCCGAGCCGATAGCGACCCCCGCGACCGACGGTAACGTCCAGCGGCGCATGACATCGGGCAGCGCCGCGCCACGCACCTTGTGCGCCCGGTAAGAGCGCAACGCCGTCGGCACGATGACCGCGAGCGAAGTGCCAATGCAGAGCTGCATGCGCACGGCCTCGGGGACGCCGAGAAAGCGGAACATCTCGAACAGTACTGGAACGATGATGGCGCCACCGCCGATGCCGAACAGCCCCGCGAGGATGCCGGTGACCACGCCGGCGAACATGACACCTGCCGCCAGCCACAAGAGTTCGCCCGTCATCCCCTCATGCCCCACAATCTTGCAAGGTCGGTTGTACCAAACTGAGGGGGCGGTATCGCCGAAATATCGCCCTTAAGGGATGGTCGGACCCGTGGCGGCTACCCCGATCTGCCAGAATCGCCGGGCAAATAGATCAAGGGAGATTACGACTGATGCGCCTTTGCACGGCGCGCCACCACAATTTAGTGTTTTGGCGCAGCGATGTTAGCAGCATTCGCAACTGGCTCTGTCGGGAGGTTGATATGCGGAGGCTTATTCTTGTGCTGGGCGTGGCGCCGTTTCTGGCCGGCAACGCCATCGCGGCTCAGCCGCTTACAGAGAATCAGATGGACGCGGTGACCGGCGGGTTCTCGGCGTTCTCGACCGCCGACGCGGCCGCTTCCATTGTGCCGGGTGTGCCGTCCCTGACGACCCAAATGCAGCCGATCTGCCAATTGTGCTTTCAAGGGCCCATTATGCAGCTTGGGTCGGGCCTCAATCCCTTTCAATCCATCGGGATAGTCCGGCCAGGGCTGCCCTAGGGCCAAGCCGCCGCAGCGAAGACGTTACGGCTTTCGGGCCAGCGGCTCGCCGACGACCTCCTTGTCACAACGGCAGCGCACGCTGCGCGTCGCTATCGGAGCCATTGCAACGCCTGAGCGGCCGCAATGCGCGCAAGCGAACTCGACCAGAATTTTTCGGGTCGCGGGCATCCGAGTATCGGGCATGCGGGTATCCAGCATGATCGTTCTCGAAATCTCAGTCGATGATTGACGGTAAATGGACATAGTTAACATCGGATTACCCAGGTGCGCAGAAGTGGGTCGAAATTTTAATCGCGGGCAGGGTGATCCATCTTGAAACCCTGCTGTCGCGGCAGTGGAATGGTATCGTTACTCCCGGAATGTCCGCGGCGCCGACCAGCGTCACTGGGTTCCTCTTCCCGAGCGATTGCCTGACACCGACATATCGTTAGGTGAGGTTGACGTTCCTATCGGTCGGACACCAAATAAATGGCGTGTATCTCTGGAGGGCTCGGTATGCTCTATCAGCGCAAATGGTTAGGGATACGCGCCTCGCTGCTTCTAGCGGCCATGGGACTTGCCGCGTACGGCGTGGCACTCCTGCTCACGAGTGCAACCAACTAGCCGCATAGCAGCTTCCAACAAAGGGGCAGGGATCATGAGCTCCAAGGACGCAACGGCGAGAAGGAAGTCGCCGCTCAACACACCAACGGGTTTCGGCGCAAATGCCGTTCGGGACCTTTCCGGCGCGCTCAACGCACTCCTTGCCGATACGTTTGCGCTGTATGTGAAAACCAAAAATTTTCATTGGCATATCTCGGGTCCGCATTTCCGAGACTATCACCTGCTATTGGACGAACAGGCCGACCAGATTTTTGCGATGACCGACACGATCGCGGAGCGCGTGCGGAAGCTCGGCGGCACGACGGTCCGGTCGATCGGCCATATCGCGCGCCTCCAGCGAGTGACCGACAATGACGCGGACTACGTCACGCCCCAGGATATGCTGGCAGAATTGCGCGAGGACAACGCCCAGTTGGCCGCGCGTATGCGCGAGACGCATGGACTGTGCGATGAACACGGGGACGTCGCGAGCGCCAGTTTGATCGAAGTGTGGATCGATGAGGCCGAAAGGCGCGTTTGGTTCCTTTTCGAGGCCACTCGCCGCGGAAACGGCGACGATTGAGCTCGCTGCAATGACGCGCCAACCACCCGCAATCGTGATGTCACGGAGGGCGGCGCAAACGCGGCCCAAGCGGAGCAAGCGGTCCACGGCACACCCGAAGCGCGAAGACGTTTCTCGGCGGATCGACAAGCAACTGGATGCGGCGCTTGAACTAACCTTCCCTGCGAGTGATCCGGTCGCGATCACTTGCGATCGGTAATATACTGGCGGCTTCCTCGGGTCTCGGCATCGCATGCGCTGACGCCACCGGCTATTGCAATTGCGACGGGGCAAAGAGCCGGTCCAATCTCGCATCGGCGTGGAAGCTCTCGGATGCCGCCATCGTCGGTGGCATTCGAGGGTGATGGCATTCGAGGGCGGCGGGGGAAAGCATCATGACGGAGAGCGTCCCATGACTGACGTCTATCTGGTCCCTGGCGTGCGCACACCATTCGTGAAGGCCGGGGGCATTTACGCGCGTCATTCCGCTTTGTCTCTCTCGGTCCCGATCGCGGCCGCCATGAATGCAAGGGCGCGACCGGACTTGGTGGTGTGGGGACAGGTGATCCCCGACCCGACGATCTCCAATATCGCGCGCGAGTTGGTTCTGGAGGCGGGCCTCGATGCGACGACACCCGCTTTCTCGACGGTGCTTGCTTGCGCGACGAGCTTCATGGCCGCCGTGGAGGCCGCGGGCATGGTGGGGCGAGGCGGCATGCACTTGGCCTTGGTCGGTGGTGCCGAGACAATGAGCCACGTTCCGATCGCTCTCAAGACGCCGATCGCCGATCGCTTTATCGCGGCAGCCTTGACCAACCCTGGCTCAGCTCTGGAGAGTCTCTCGCACGTCACCGCCGCGGATTTCGATCTTCCCCTCCACGGGTGGGTCAATCGAAAGAGCGGGCGCTCCCAGGGCGAGCACACCGAGGATACGGCGAAATATTTCCGCATTTCGCGTGCCGACCAGGATGCGCGGGCGCTGCTCAGCCACCAAGGCGCAATTGCGGGCCAGGATGCGGGCTTCTTCGGCGATCTCGTGATTCCGTTCGACGGCGTCGATCACGACATGTTGCCGCGAAGGGATACCTCGCTCGACAAGCTCGCGAAGCTCCCGCCCGCCTTTGACCGCAAGAACGGCACCCTTACCGCCGGCAATTCGACGCCGCTTACCGACGGTGCCGCTTCGCTGTGGGTGGCTGACCGCGAAGGGTTGGAACGCCTCGGCGTTCAACCGACCGTGAAGCTCGTCGATTGGGAAATTGCCGCGACGGATTTTTTGCATGAAGAGGAGGGGATTTTGATGGCGCCCGCCCGCGCCATCCCGCGGCTGCTCGCTCGGCACAAGCTAGCCTTCGCGGACATCGCGTCCTGGAATATCCACGAGGCATTTGCGGCTCAGGTGCTCGCCAATGTCCGTGCCGCTTCCGATCCTGTATACCGGCGCGCCAAGGCGGGCGTTGATGCCGATCTCGGCTCCTTCCCGTGGGACCGGGTGAATCCGCATGGCGGATCTATCTCGATCGGCCATCCCTTTGCGGCGACGGGCGCGCGCATCTTGAGCCAAGCGGCCAAGGAAATCGCCGCGCTGCGCTCAGGTACCCGAGGCGTCGTTTCGCTTTGTGCCGATGGCGCTCAGGGCACGGTTGCGCTATTGGAGCGGATCTGACGGCTGAGGGGTGGCGCTCGACGATCTCTGAATCGAAAGGGTGAAATCCGGGGTGTCAACATGTCAAGGTTCTCGCTGACGATCATCGTGTTGGCACTTCTGCTGGGGCCGCTTGGCGCTTGCGGCACGAATTCTCCGTCTGCTTCACGCGGCCAGCAAGAGCTCGAACGCGCGTACAACATGGGGTGCCAGGGCGATGACATAACTTACTGCCATTGAAGCAACCGCCATTGCCTCCGTCGACGCCATTGGAATTGACGATGACAACGCCTTCACTTCGATTCATTGCGACCACCGTCGGAATCGCACTGTTGCTCGCACCCATATTTACACTTGGCCAGCCGGCTTCCGGTCCTCCAACTCGAGAAGGAAACATCTACGATTTTCATGAGCACCAGCCGACCGAAGCCGACCCGTCGGCGGCGACCACAAATAACGTGGAGAACGAGGTCAATGACTTGTTGAAGCAAACCGACGAACTGGATCGCACGTTCGACAGCAAAGAGGGTAGGGATTCCAGCAGGCGCTGACCCCATTCCCTTTCGGAGATCCAAGCATTGGTTGCGTTTTAGCAAACGATACGAAAGCCTAGGTTTAGAAAGGCGGCGACCGCGGGTTGCCGGCCCAGTTCCGGCACCCATTATGATTGTGGCGCGATTGAACAAAAGCGGCGGCGATCGTGAAATCCAAGTTCGGTTGGACTCCGTTCTGTTTCTGCTGATGTGGTTGGTTCCGACAAACTCGCTCGCACTCCAGCCTTTCTGCAACGGTTTGAGGACCACGCGCCGGTCCGATTGATCTCACCATGGTGCGCGCGCAATTCCCGAAGGAGGGCAACATGGCAAGGACTGTGGCGGATCAATTCGCGGAAACTCTGGCCGTTGCGGGCGTCAAGCGGATTTATGGGATTGTCGGCGACAGCTTGAATGGACTGACCGACGCGATCCGCCGACAGGGCAAGATCGAGTGGATTCACGTCCGGCATGAGGAAGTCGCCGCCTTCGCGGCTGGGGCCGAAGCCCACCTGACAGGCGAACTCGCGGTCTGTGCGGGAAGTTGCGGGCCCGGGAACCTACATCTCATCAATGGACTATTCGATTGCCACCGCTCGCGCGTGCCCGTACTGGCGATTGCAGCGCACATACCGTCGCCCGAGATCGGCGCCGGGTATTTCCAGGAGACTCATCCCGAGACGCTTTTCAAAGAGTGCAGTCACTACTGCGAACTCGTTTCGGGCGCGCATCAAATGCCACGCACTCTCGAAGTGGCAATCCGCGAAGCCGTCGGCAAGCGCGGCGTGTCGGTGGTGGTGATCCCCGGCGATGTTGCTCTCCACGCTGCCGCCGATGCTCCGCCGGCCAAAATCGAGGGTTTGCTCCCGCCAAGGCCGATCGTCACACCCGCGCGAGGGGACCTTGAGCATCTTGCAAAGCTGCTGAACGGCGACAGCGTGGTGACCATCCTCTGTGGATCGGGGTGCCAGGGCGCCCACGACGAGCTGTTGGCGTTGGGCGAGCGCCTCAAGGCTCCGATGGTCCACGCGCTCCGCGGCAAGGAGCATGTGGAGTGGGAGAATCCCTACGACGTCGGCATGACCGGCCTGATCGGCTTCTCCTCGGGCTACTACGCGATGCTCGAATGCGACACGTTGCTGATGCTGGGAACCGATTTTCCCTATCGGCAATTCTACCCAAGCGGGCCCGGCGTTCGGATCGCGCAAGTCGACATCAGGGCGGAGAACATTGGTCGCCGCGCCGCCGTCGATCTCGGTGTGGTGGGTGACGTGAAGGCGACTCTCGCCGGTTTGCTGCCGCTGTTGCAGCCGAAGAGTGACGGCGCGCATCTCGCGCGGGCTCGAGAGCACTACGGCAAAGCGCGCAAGGCGCTCGACGAGTTGGCCGGCGGGAAGACGGAGCATCGTCTGCTGCATCCGCAGCAGATCGCCAAGGCGATCAGCGATCAGGCCTCGGCCGACGCCGTCTTTACCTGCGATGTCGGCCTGCCGACCGTGTGGGCCGCGCGTTACTTGGCGATGAACGGCAAGCGGCGGCTCATCGGATCCTTCTGGCATGGTTCCATGGCCAATGCGATGGCGCAGGCGATCGGAGCCCAGGCCGCGTTTCCGAAGAGACAAGTGATCTCCCTCTCCGGTGACGGCGGCTTCACCATGCTAATGGGCGATTTTCTGAGTCTCGTGCAGCTGGGACTCCCGGTAAAGGTCGTCGTCTTCAATAATGGCGCGCTTGGTTTCATCGAGCTCGAGCAGAAATCGACGGGTTTCCTCCCATTTGGAACGGACTTCAAGAATCCCAATTTTGCGGCGATGGCGGAGGCGGTCGGCATCAAAGGGATTCGGATCGAACGGCCGGCCGATGTGGAGCGCGGAATCGCCGCGGCCTTGTCGCATGATGGTCCGGTCGTCGTCGATGCGGTCGTGAACCGAACGGAGCTTGCCATGCCCCCGGCCATCACAACGGAGATGGCGAAGGGCTTCACGCTCTACATGGTGAAGGCCGTGCTGAGCGGCAGACTGGATGAGATTGTCAACCTCGCGGGGTCAAATCTCTGGCGCTAGGGGCTGCCGAACCTCACGATCAATGCCATCGCCTCCGCGACCGCCGACATTGAGGGCGTGCTGATCCACGGCGCATAGGGCGTGCGCTCGCTCTCGGTCCTTCCCCACCCGCGGGCCGCTGCAAGCCCTGAATCTCAGGCGGAAGCTTGGAAACTCTTCGCGAGCACATTGGAATCGATCGGGCTTGCGCGTCACAGCCCTGCTCTTGATTCAATCCCGGCCCATCGTAGGATTCTGCCGGCATAAGCGGACTTCGGGCTTTGACACCACGGTTTGCTTTGTGAATGCACACCGATTGGATGCAGGGTACGAAACCTGAAGAGGAGGTTGCATCGCCCGAGGGGCGGTAGCGCAAGGGCCATGAATGATCAACCGGCCACGTCTGACCACAATTTGACTGCACCCCAAGTGCCTCCGGCCCAGTCCGTCGGGCAAGCGCCAACTCGTCGGTCTCTATGGCTGGCGAGGGGCATCCGGCTGTTCATTCTGCTTTTGGCCGGAGGCTTAGTGGTCGTGGTGGCGTATGAGTGGGATTGGTGGGTGGGTTGGGCGCGCGAGCAGAGCACCGATGACGCTTATCTCCAGGCCGATTTGACGCCGCTCGCCGCCAAGGTCCCGGGCTATGTCCGCCGGGTCCCCGTGCAGGATTTTCAAAGGGTCAAGGCCGGCGACCTGCTCGTCGAGATCGTCGATGACGACTACCGCGCCACACTCGATCAGGCGCAGGCCAATGTCACGGCGGCCAAGGATGCGATCCAAAACATCGAGCAGCAAAAGCTGCTGCAGGATGCGCTGATCAAGCAGGCGCAAGCGACGATCGACGCGACAGAGGCGGACGTGACGCGCTATCACCTGGAGGCCGTGCGTCAGCAAACGCTGCTTTCGGAAGGGCTCGCGGGCACGCGCCAGATCACCGAGGCGGCGGTCGACAACGAGAAACGCGCCCAGGCGACACTCGAACTCAACAGAGCACAGCTTGACCAGCAGCGACAGCAGCTGAACGTGCTCGCAAGCCAGGAAAGACAGGCGCACGCGACGCTCAACGCTCAGCAAGCGGCGCGCGACCTCGCGGAGATCAATCTCGGCTATACCCGCATAACGGCGCCGGTGGACGGCATGGTGGGCCGCCGCCTGGTTCAGGCCGGCCAGTATCTCAGCACCGGCACCGAGGTGATTTCGGTTGTTCCGCTCCCCCACGTCTGGGTCATCGCCAATTTCAAGGAAACTCAGATGACCCGCGTCCGAATAGGCCAGCCCGCCCGGGTGACGGTGGATGCGTTCCCGGGCGTCGTGCTGCATGGCCACGTCGACAGTTGGTCGCCGGCCTCGGGCGCGGAGTTCTCGCTGCTCCCACCCGACAACGCCACCGGCAACTTCACCAAGGTCGTGCAGCGCATCCCCGTGAAGATCTTGCTCGATCCCGATCCCGCCATCGCCGATCTGCTGCGGCCGGGCATGTCGGTGATCGCCACCATCGACACTGGTTCGCTGTCGCCTGGATTGGCAACGAGCGCCCGATAGATCGCCGTTTCGAGGCACCTTCGCATGGCAGCCCCTTCATCCAATGCGGCATCGTGGCGAGCGGCGGCGCCGATCCGATCCCTTGGTCATCACGGTGATGTCGCAGCCAAGTCGCCACCCGCTATAACCACCCGCCCTTTTATCGGCCTGCTGGCGGTGCTCTTGGGGTCGATGATCTCGACTCTCGACAGCCGGATCACGGTTTTCGGCCTCGCCGACGTCCGAGGCGCGGTTCATGCCGGCTTCGACGAAGGGGCGTGGATCACGACCGCCGCTGCCTTTGGCCAGATGATGATCGGGCCGGTTTCGTCCTGGCTCGGGATGGTGTTTGGCCCGCGCCGCGTTCTCATGATCTCCGGCAATATCTTCGCGGTCTCGAATCTGTTGCTGCCGTTCTCGCCCAACGTCTATTGGGTCTTCGCGTTCCAGTTTATCAGCGGCCTGTCGTCTGGAACCTTCATTCCCCTGACCATCGGCTTCGTCGTGCAAAGTCTTCCGCCTCGCTTGGTCGTGTATGGCGTTGCGGCTTATTCGATGAATCTCGAACTATCGCTCAATATTGCCGCCTCGATCGAGGGATGGTTCGACGATCACTTGTCCTGGAAATGGATCTTTTGGGATACGGCCTTGATCGCGCCGTTCATGCTGACCTGCGTCTATTTCGGCATGCCGCGACAGAAGGTGAACCGCGAGTTGCTGCAAACCGCGGATTGGAACGGAATGCTCTATGCGAGTCTCGGATTCAGTTTGCTGTACGCCGCGCTCGACCAGGGAAACCGTCTCGATTGGCTGAATTCCGGATTGATCAACGGGCTCCTGCTCGGCGGCGGTCTTTTGATCATCGCCTTCTTCGTGCAGGAGCTCGTGACCGAGCACCCCTGGATCAATCTCCGCTTTGCGTTCTCCGGGAATATCCCGTTCCTTTTTCTGCTGATCACCTTTTTCCGCTTCATGCTTCTGTCGACCGCGTACATCATCCCGCAATTTCTGATCACGATTCATAATTACCGCGCGATAGAGGTCGGCAGTGTTCTTATATGGATCGCCCTGCCGCAGTTTCTGCTCGGGCCTGTGGTGGCGACGATCCTCCGGTTCGTCGATCCGCGATGGACGATGGCCTTTGGCTTCGCGCTCATCGGTGGCGCGTGCTTCATGGCTGCGCAGCTCACACAGGACTGGGTTGGCGTTGACTATTTGCCGTCGCAGATCATGCAGGCGGTTGGTCAATCGGTGGGGCTGACCTCCCTGGTCTGGTTCTTCCTGCAGCATTTGCAGCCAAGCCAGGCCCTGACATTTGGCGCGTTGCTGCAGACCGGGCGACTATTTGGCGCCGAGCTGGGATCGGCCTTCATCCAGACCTTCCTAAGGGTACGCGAGCAGGTCTATTCCAATCTGATCGGGTTGCATGTCACTGCCGGCAACCCTCTGACGGGAGAGCGGTTGCAGGACTACGCTCACATCGTGGTGGGCCGCTCGGTGGGCCAAGACGATGCCAATGCGCGCGCGACGGCGCTCCTAGCGGACGCCGTTCAGAAGCAGGCCTACGTTCTGGCCTTCATCGACTGCTTCATGGTGCTGGGGTTCGCCGTTATCGCCGTGCTGCTGATGATGCTGCTTTTGCGTACGCCACCACGAAACAGCGGCATCGCCGCGGTGACACCGCGCGCGTAGCGTCAACGGCCGCGGTCGCGCTTGTTGCGGCCGGGAAGGCGATCGAGCTCGCGCAATAGCGTGCGCATCTCTTTTGCGAGCTTAGCGCGCCGTTCTTCCCACTTCTCCTCGTTCGTCAATTCCTGCAGACCCCGAGAGACATCGTCGAGCGACGCATCCGCTGCGCCGAGAGCTTCCATCTCCGCTTCAATCTCCTTCAGTCGCTTCCTGATGGCTTCAGCGCGTGTCATGTTCCGATGCTCGGCGAACCCAGTCCGCCGATCACGACGAACCCGCCTTTGTGCAAGGCGTTCATGAAATCAGCGTGAGCGCGCCACCCCGACTGTGCCTCCAGAGGCCGTGTCCGATCCCAGGCCGCGCCCTGCGAGCGGGTGACAGCGAAGAGTCGGGGCATCTCGCTCCCTCCGGGGCTTTGGGACATGTCTGCGGACCTTGAAGAGCAGGCCGCTTGAGTGCGGCGATCACGACATGAGCAGCGACAAAACCGCGAGCGCCGTCATCGCGAGCGCGGTAGCCACTGTAGCGATACCCGTAACGTCTTCCCAGCTTAACATCTGCCTCACTCCCGGCGGGACCGACTTTTGCGGTCCTTTGCGAAGAGTGTGCGCCCGATCGTAGGCCTTTGCAGTGACTGGGGTCACGTGGCGCCGAGAAAATCAGGAAAGCCCGGCGACCGCGGCGGCTGGCGCCCGCGCTTTACTGCCAATTGAGGCGCGTCATTACCCCTTCGTTTCGGACGGTCCCGTAATCGGAATTGTGAGTGACCGAGACGTCCTGATCGATCGCACGCTGATAGCCGGTGCTGCCACCTTGGTTTGGCAAATCAGTCGGGTCCACGCAGCCCAAGAGCGGCGCAAGCACAATCAACGCTATGGCATTGAATAAGATTCTCATCGTCGGGTCTCCTGATGGTCACCGCGGCAATTCGCGCCCCAAAGGTCCCCATCACAATTCTTGCGTGAAAAGCTTAAGTATCGGTTTCGGTTGGCGCTGAAATCATCGAAGTAATTCAATCGGCATGAGGTGCCGGTCTCCTGTTAACCCCCGGGCGCTTTACACGGGCGGAGCCTTCCTTATGATCCCGCAATACAGCAGGAGGAGCTCCCATGATCGGCAAAGCGACGACCGCCACGAAGCGGCCTCAAAAGTCGGAAGCGGCCATGCAGGTCGCGGTTGCAAGCGCGTCGGCGCCCACTTTCGTCCAGGGACGGCGCAGCTTCTTTACCTACCGGGATCTTGGTGTCTCCGCCGCGAGCAATGGCCGAATTCGGGCGCAAGTGACGGCCGCGAAAACCGGTATGTCGAAGCCTACGGGGTGGCACTATCACGTCTGCGAGGCGCAGTTCGTCTACATGCTCAGCGGCTGGATTGAGCTTGAGTTCGCGGACCGTCCGCTGCTCAGGCTGGAGGCGGGCGACAGCGTGTTCATCCCGGGCGGCCTGCCGCACAATGAGTTGCGCACGTCCGACACCTTCGAGCTGCTGGAAGTCTCCGTTCCCGCGGATATGGGAACCGAAAAGTGCGCGCCGCCTGAAACGCGCTAGAGCGAGCGACTGAGCGCGCCCTCTTAGCCTGCGGCCGCCAATGCCGTCGCCACCAAGGTCGCAAAGCCTGGGACGTAAGCGGCACTGAACGCAAACGCTACGAGACCGGTGAGCGCGACCGCAACCGTGAGCAAAAGCCCGGCTGGCAGCGGCTCCGTATGCGTTGCGTGCAGCAGCCCTTCGCTGAGACTCTGACCGGCGTACATGGCTCCCTCCTTGTCTGTCCCACCCAAAACTAAGCCTTCGGACGCCAATTCGATGTGACGGCTGTCACGATGGCCTGCGATTTTTTTTCTGGAGCCGAATGACCTGGCTGGCGCCGGCTGAATTTTGCTGTGGCCCCCTTCTCTTGTATGTTCTACAAGAAACAATAAAAATGAGGGTTACAAGCATATAGGGAGGGATGCACCATGAGAGTACCTCGGGTCCGATTGCTGCTTTTTGCGGCGGTCTTTGTCGCCGCAGGTTACGCGAACGCGCAGCAGGCAGCCGCACCTGCAAATCCGCTCGATGTCGTCCCGGACAAGATGCCGTTCAGCACTCCATATGGAGCGCCAATCACGCTGCAACGTGCGCAGGCGGCGGTCCAGGCGGCGGTGGCCGAAGCCATGGAACGCGGCTGGCAAATGAATGTCGCGGTGCTGGACTCCGGGGGCAACCTCGTCGCCTTCTCGCGGATGGACGGGGCTCAGCTCGCTTCGATCGCGATCTCCGAGCACAAAGCGCGGGCGGCCGTGAAATACCGCCGTCCGACGAAGATTTTCGAAGACGCGATTCAGAAATCGGACTTCAAATATATCTTGTCACTGGATGACATCGTCGCGTCCCGCGGCGGGATCCCTTTGATCGAAGACGGCAAGATCATCGGCGCCATCGGTTGTTCCGGCGGCACAGGGTCTCAAGACGAAGCGGTTTGCACGGCAGGCGCAGCGACCATTAACAAATAGGTCTCGGGCTTTCGCCGCGGCTGAGGGCGCGCCGCGGCGAGAGGCTCATCGGCTTTTTGTCGCGCGGCCGAGCCAAACCCGCCGGCTCCTTGACGGTGCTTGCTTGTCGAGGTAAGAACAAAGAGAGAACGATATTCTGGAGGCGATGACTTGGTGCGCCGCAGCACCTCAGGACACGCGCTTGCCGAGCGCTTCTTTCCCGTACGGGTGCGCGTCGCGGTGCCGCCCGGCGGATTTGGCCGGCAGCTCGACGAGATGCACGGCTGGCTCAACATGCATGTGGGGCGGGGGCACTTTGCCATTCACGGCGCGCCCAACGATCTCGGCGTCGAAGCGGCGTTCTTCTATTTTGAAAGCACGACGATTGCGCATGCCTTTATGCAGCGCTTCGCTTGTGGTGTCGCCGTGATGCCGGCGCGCATGGTTTGACGAGATGGCTTGACGAGCGGGCTCAGTGGGAGCGGGTGGGCTCCGCCATGGCAGAGCCCACCCGGATTTGTCGTCCAAGGCCTCACGTCACGTGGCCGGATCAGAATGCACGAAGCCTATTCCGGCACGGCGAGAAGAGTCGCTCCGGTCTGGTTAATAAAAACTTAGGTTTCGAAATTAAAAAACGTTTAGCCAACGCGTTTCTTCTCAATACCAACGACGCCAGCGCCAACCTCGGTTCCAGCAGCAGCCCCATCCCCCAACCCCAACGCCCACGAATGCCGGTCCATAGCCATAGGGCCCGAAGTATGGAGAACCGAAGGGATAAGGAGCAACGGGAAAACCACCGCCAAAGGCATCCTGCGCCGGAAAGCCGCCGCCCCCGGCAAATGGCTGCTGGATTAGATTCCCTCGGGAGGCCATACACTGCGCATAAACGAGATCGTAGTGCTGTTGCACGCTGGCGCCCGAAAAGGCGGCGGCACCAGCGCCTTGAGCCGTTCCCAGCAACGCGCCACTGCCGGCTCCGATCGCGGCCCCCATTGCGGGATTTCCGGCCGCGGCGCCGATCGCCGCGCCAAGACCCGCGCCGAGAACCGTACCGAGAGCCGCACTATTAATCTGGCTCTGCGCCGCAGCGTCCGCGGGTGAGATTCCCGTCTGTGTCGCAGCGACCTGCCTGCAGCCGGCATCGTCCTGTTGGAAAATCTCCGGGGGTTTCGTGCTGGGCGGGGACGCCAGTATGCTCGGTCCCATCGGCGGCGCGACCGCGCACGCGCCGAGCGCGAACAGACCGGTCATGAGACCGCCGACCGCGAGCCATCGGGTGAGCCGATATCTACGCATCCTCTCCTCCACACCACATTCTTGACGACCAGAAAACGTCGTCATTTGCGCCGATATTCCCGCACTGGTTTTATGAAGCCGTAACCGCATCACATCCCTGTGACGCGAAATTTATATTTCATTCCCATGCGCCGGGCGCCGCCTCACAGTAAATCAGGCGAGCGCCTCGAGCACAACTTCGACGGTCATGAGAACCGGATTGGCGCCGCGCCGCAGCCGGCCCTCCGCCAGGCCGCCAGTATAGTCGACCAGGGCGATGTCGAGGGTGGCTTCCATCGCGCCGCTGTCCGTCGTGGCCACCCGCCCCGAGCGGATGAACATCTCGGTCGCGAAAGGCTCGACTTCGCGCCCATCCTCGAAAACGGCGCCGATGATGCTGGCGACCCCGCCGCGCAATTCTGCTTTCGTGATGTGACGATCACGGCAGAACTGCTCCAGGGCGAAGCAGATATCCTGATTGGGGCGCAATCTGAGCGCGAGGAAGCGCCCGCAACCGCGGCCGTCCTTCTGCTCCGAAAGCGTCACCGGCTCGAACAAAGAGAAATTGGTTTCGGCATCGGGCCTCGTCTCGAAGCCAATACCGTCGAGTGCCCAAGCGCGGGCGTGGATCGGTTCGGCCACGACCGTTTCACCGGGAATGACGTGGCCGCCGTGCCGCGTCCCGTCGGCCTCGCGCCAGATGCCGTGGCAATGCAGGCTCGGCGCGGCGCCGCTGGTACCAAAGGTGACGGCGGCGCACTCGATGCGGCTTCGGCCGGGTGGCCGGAGAAACTCGCTGTAGAACGCCGCGTGCTCCGGTGTCGGCGACAGCGCCGGCATTGCATAAACGAGGGGAGCGAACGCACCGCCTTCAAGCTGCAATACCGCGCTTGGCCGGCCGGTGGAGGCAAGCGGGCGGCGCAACGCTTCCAGGAGGTCGAGTCCGGGTTCCAACCGAAATTCGAGCGGTACGCCGCGGCCTTCCGCATATTCGATGCGCTTTGTCGCGGGCGGTCCCGGCTGAACGATGCGACGCGCGGGATCCATCAGCTTGCGGCCTTCGTCGGGTTGTCCGCGAGCTCGCCGCGCGCGAACAATTCTTCGCGCACGAGGCGCTTCGGTATCTTGCCGTAGCCCGATTTCGGCAGCGCCTCCCAGAAGAACACGCGCCTCGGCAATTTGTAGCGTGCAATGCGCGGGGAAAGCCATTCGAGCAGCTCGGCCTCGTTCACCTGCGCTCCCTCGCGTGCGACACAAACCGCGACGCCGATCTCGCCCCAGTGCGGATCAGGCATGCCGAGCACGGCCACTTCGGCAATTGCGCCATGCGTCAGGATTTTTTCCTCGATCTCGCGGGGGTAGATATTGGAGCCGCCCGAGATATACATGTCCGAGGCGCGACCGGTAATGTAGACGAATCCTTCCTCATCCATGTGGCCGAGGTCACCGGTGCGGAACCAACCGTTGCGGAAGGCTTTGGCGTTGGCTTCGGGGTTGTTGTAATACCCGGCGAACACCGCCGGCCCGATCACGCAGATTTCGCCGGCGATGCCCGGTTCCAGCTCGTTGCCGGCGTCGTCCTGGATCGAAACCTGCATGCCTGTGCGCTCGAAACCGCAGGTGCCAAGCTTGACCGCGGGGCCGTCTTCAAGATCGTGCGCAGCCGCCGGCAGCACGGTCACGTTGCCGGTGACCTCGCCCAATCCGTAATATTGGACGATCACGTTGCCAAGCTTGCGCAGCGCGGCTTTCTGATCCTCGCGGTACATGGGGGCGCCGGCATAGATCACGTGGCGGAGCGACGAGTGGTCGTAGCGGTCGACCGCGGGATGCTCAACCAGCATCTTGAGGATGGTCGGTACCGTGAACACGTTGGTGACCCGATGCCGCTCGATGAGCCGGAACGCCTCTTCCACATCGAAGCGCTCCGACGGGAGCAGGATCGTCGGCGCGCCGCGCGCCACCGTGTCCAGTTGATGCACGCCGGCGCCATGCGAGAGCGGCGCCACCACCAGTGACGCGTCCTCTTCGGTCAGGCCCGGCATCAGGTCTGCGAGGTGGTTGGTGACGACGAAAGTCATCTGTCCGTGGGTCAGCACGGCCGCCTTGGACCGCCCCGTCGTGCCGGAGGTGAAAAAGAACCAGCAGGGGTCGTCGTATTCGACGGACGCGTCGGACCTGCGGGTGCCGAGATGCGCATCGATCAGTGTGGCGACGGCCTTGTCGCCGAAATCCGCGCCGGTGATTTCGTTCTCCGGGTCAGCACCTATCCTCGCGACGAATATGCCAGGCACCACCGCGCGCACCGCTGCCACGTGTTCGCGAAAATCGCCGTGGCAGAGAAACGCGCTCGCGCCGGAAGCCTCAGCGAGATAGGCGACGTCAGCGGGAAGCAGCCGGAAATTCGTGGGCACCCACACGGCGCCGAGGCGGAACGCCGCGAACATCGATTCGAACATCTCGTTGCCATTCTTGGAGTGCACCAGGATACGGCTGCCTTTGACGATCCCGTGCGCGGCGAGAGCCGCCGCAAGAGCAGAAACCCTTGCGTCGATTTCCGCCCAGGTCCATCGCCGCTCGCCCCATATAAAGCCGGGGCGGTCGGGGAAACGCCGCGCCGCCGCGGTGAGGAAATGCGCGAGGTTCATCACCCGCCGCGAGACGGGCAGGGTTCCACCGGGGGAGACGTCGGAGCGAGACATAATCCGCTAAGCCTATGCCGGCCGACGGTTTCGCATCAAGGTTCGAGGTTCTTGGCCGGCGGATAGTCGCGGGAATAGACGGGTTGCTCGAGGAACCATTTCTCGTCGTAAGTCCAGAACTGACTCACGTTCTCGTAGGTCTTGATGATGACATTGACAAGCTTTCCGTCGCGGCGTTCGCACCGGCGGATGTAGGTATCGCCGACCACGTTGCCCAGATGGTCGAAGTGCATCGGGCCGCGGGGCGTATCGGTGAGCGAGATCGCGCGCAGCGCCGTCATCACCGCCAATTTGTCATCGATCTTGCCGCCGGTCTTTTCAAGCGCGGCTTCGATGCACATGCCGTTGGTATAGAGGCCGCCGGCGTATTCGCCCGGCACATTGTCGTAGTCGCGGAGCATGTCGGCGACGAAGCGCCTGTTGCTGGGCGTGTCGATCTCCGATCCGAAGGTGCCGCACGAGATGACGCCGAGCGCCTCGTCGCCCATGCTCTTGAGCAGCGCGTCGTCGAGAGCAACGATGCCGCCGAGCACTTGCATCTTGAGGCCCATATCCGCGTATTGCCTCATGAAGCGGAGCGGGTTCGATCCGGCAAAGCCCTGGAACACCGCATCGACGTTGCCTATCTGCGCGAGATAGGGCGTGTAGTCGGCGGTGACCAGCGGCGGCCAGAGCTTCTTGACGATCTTGCCGCCATCGTCTTCGAAGACGCGCTGGAAGCCGCCGACCTGCTCGTGGCCGAAGGCGAAATCCTCGGAGATGGTGGCGATGCGCTTGAGCTTAAGCTCGGTCGCCGCGTAATGGGCAAGCGGGTGGTTAGACTGGGCGGCGGTGCCGGAAGCGCGCGCGAAGAACGGATTTGGATGGCGTTGCGTCATATCCTCAGCGGCGGCGAGGCTCAGGATGGGCACCTTGGCGGCGGCGACGTAGTCCGAGATCGCTAGCAGCTCGAATGCCGCAAGCGGGCCCAGGATAAAGTCGACGTGATCGCGCTCGATCGCCTCCTGCGCCTTGGTCTTGGCGCCGGCCGGGTTGCCGCCGGTGTCGGCAACGGAAAGCTCGATCTTGCGGCCCGCAAGCGTGAAGTTCTTCTGCTTGAGGAAAATCGTGATGCCCTGCTCCATCTGGATTCCGCCCTGGGCGAGGGGACCGGTTTTCACCGTGAGGAGGCCGATGCGGACCGGCTCTGCCTCGGCGATCGCGGGCGCGGCGGGAATGAACGGTGCGGCGGCAATTGCGGCCGCGCCGCGCATTAGGGCGCGGCGGCCAAGTCTTCTGCGCATTCTCCCTCCCTTGTGCTCTTCTCCGGCGTTCAGGGTTGCCGTAGTAAAGCACAAGCGACGGGGGGCGGGGATAAATAAGGGCAGGGCTGGGGAAAGGCCCTTGCAAGGCGCGCAACCGTGTTGCGACGCCATGGACATGTCCCCGCGCCCTTGTATCCGCTAGGATCGCCGCAAAGCAGAGCAACAGGAGGATGCGCATGCTGCACGTCACTCGCCGCCGCTTCGTCGCCGGTGCCGCCACCGCAATCGCCGCGCCGGCGGTTTTCGGCACAAGCGCTGGAGCGGCGGAGTTTCAACTTAAATACGCCAACAACTCGCCGCTCACGCACCCCAAGAACGTGCGCGCGCAGGAGGCCGTCGAACGCATCAAGCAGGAAACCAACGGCCGCGTCGTGATCGACATCTTCCCCAACAATCAGCTCGGCGGCGACACCGACATGCTTTCGCAGTTGCGTTCGGGAGCGATCGAGTTCTTCGACCTTTCCGGGCTGATCCTTGCGACCCTGGTCCCCGTTGCCGCGATCAACGGCGTCGGTTTCGCATTCAAGGATTACGACGTGGTTTGGAAGGCGATGGATGGTGCGCTCGGCGCTTATGTGCGTGCCGCGATCGAGAAGGCCGGACTGGTGGTGTTCGAGAAGATTTGGGACAACGGCTATCGCCAGATCACCTCCAGTACCAAGCCGATCAACACGCCGGCCGATCTCAAGGGCTTCAAAATCCGCGTGCCAGTCAGTCCGCTCTGGACCTCGATGTTCGAGGCGTTCGGGGCGGCGCCCGCGAGCATCAACTTCAGCGAGGTCTATACGGCGCTCCAGACCAAGGTGGTGGAGGGGCAAGAGAACCCGCTCGCGATCATCGACACCGCGAAGCTTTACGAGGTGCAGAAGTATTGCTCGAAGACCAATCACATGTGGGACGGGTTTTGGTTCCTAGCCAACAAGCGCGCTTGGGACGGCATTCCCGCGGATCTGCGCGACATCATCGCGCGGAACTTCAATAAATCGGCGCTCGACCAGCGCGCCGACGTCAAGAAGCTCAACGACAATCTCGAGGGCGAACTGACCAAGAAGGGCATGGTATTCAATGCGCCCGACCCCGGGCCATTCCGCGACACCTTGCGCCAAGCCGGATTCTATTCGCAGTGGCATCAGAAATTCGGTGATGAGGCCTGGGCGCTGCTGGAGAAGGAGGTCGGCGCGCTGGGCTGATCGTCCGCGACGGGTCGAGCCAGATGCACATTGATGAGGCGTCGTCGGGCGCACGCCGGCGCTTCGCTGCGCTCGATACGACCCTTGCCTGGATAACCGAGGTGCCGGCCGCGCTGCTGGTCCTTGTGGAAATCGTCGTGCTGTTCGCGGGCGTCGTGGCGCGCTACGCGCTGCATTCGCCGCTGGTGTGGTCGGACGAGCTGGCGTCGCTGTTGTTCCTGTGGCTGGCGATGCTGGGCGCGGTGATCGCGCTACGGCGCGGCGAGCATATGCGGCTGACGGCGATCGCGAGCCGCATGGCTCCGGCACGGCGCGAATTTCTCGAGACCCTTGCGGCGATGATCATCGCCGTCTTCCTGCTTCTGATCCTTGCGCCCGCCTATCAGCACGTGGAGGACGAGGCGCTCATCACCACGCCCGCGCTCAATTTGCCGAACAGCTTGCGCGTGCTCGCGCTCGAAGTCGGCGCGGTTCTGATGATGGCGATCGCGATTGCCCGACTGGCCGAGACAGCGAGTCTCAGACACTTGGTGCTTGCGGGGGCGATCGTGGCCGGGATCGCGATTGTGCTGATGCTGCTGCGCCCGGTCCTCCTGACGCTCGGCAACTTCAATCTCCTGATCTTCTTCGTCGTGCTCGTTGCGGCGTGCGTCGCGATCGGTGTGCCGATCGCCTTTTCCTTCGGCACCGCCACGATTGCCTATCTGGCTCTTGCCACCCGAGTGCCGTTGACAATCGTGGTGAGCCGGATGGACGAGGGAATGTCCTCGCTGATCCTGTTGTCGGTGCCGCTCTTCGTCTTTCTCGGCCTGCTGATCGAGATGACGGGTTTGGCGCGCTCGCTGGTCGATTTTCTCGCGACGTTGCTCGGGCACGTGCGGGGCGGTCTCTCCTTTGTATTGCTGGGCGCGATGTATCTGGTCTCCGGCATATCGGGCTCCAAAGCTGCCGACATGGCGGCGGTGGCGCCGGTGCTGTTCCCGGAGATGAAGCGTCGCGGCGCGCCCCCTGGAGAGCTGATCGCGCTGCTCGCGGCATCGGGAGCGATGTCGGAGACGATTCCACCGAGCCTCGTGCTCATCACCATTGGTTCGGTGACCGGCGTCTCCATAGCGGCGCTCTTCACCGGCGGACTGCTGCCGGCGCTCGTGCTCGCGCTGGCGCTCGCCGCGCTTGCCCTGTGGCGGTCGGGCCAAGAGGACCTTTCGGGTGTGCGCCGCGCCTCCGCGCGCGAGGTGGCGCGCCGTTTCCTTGTGGCGTTGCCGGCACTGGCGCTGCCGTTTCTGATCCGAGCGGCGGTGGTCGAGGGCGTTGCAACGGCGACCGAAGTCTCGACCATCGGCATCGCCTACACGGTGGTGGCGGGGTTGGTTGTGTTCCGCCGCTTCGATTGGCGACGCCTCTATCCGATGCTGGTCGAGACGGCATCGCTTTCGGGTGCCATCCTCTTGATCATCGGAACCGCCACGGCGATGGCCTGGGCACTCACGCAATCGGGCTTTTCGCGGCAGCTCGTGGCGACCATGGCCGCCGTGCCCGGCGGGGCCGCCGGTTTTCTCGCGCTCTCGATCGTGGCCTTTGCCGTGCTGGGCTCCGTCCTCGAAGGCATTCCCGCGGTGGTGCTGTTTGGGCCGCTGTTGTTTCCGGTCGCGCGCGCGATCGGCATTCACGAGGTGCACTACGCGATGGTGGTCATTCTCGCCATGGGCCTCGGTCTTTTCGCGCCGCCCTTCGGCGTCGGCTTTTACGTCGCGTGCGCGATCGGACGCGTCTCGCCGGACAACGCCATGGCGCGAATCTGGCCCTACCTTGCGGTGCTTGCAGCGGCTCTCGCGATCGTGGCCGCCGTGCCATGGCTCTCAATTGGCTTTCTGTAGCCACCGCGAGAGCGGCGCTAAATGCGTATGTGCTCGGGGCGGATGCCGATCCCGACCACGCAGGCGGGGATTCGGCGTAAGAGCGCGCTGCGGTCGAAAAGACGCAGCAGGAGCGGCGCCTCGAGACGACGACGGCGGGCGAGCACGCGCGATATCAGGCGCTGCTGCACCTGCACTTGCAGCCACTGCGTAGCGCGGGTTGGAAACTCGCGTCGGCGCTGCACGGCGGCCAAGTGTTCCTCCGTGACCGTGCGCGATCGAAGCGGCCCCGCCAGCAGATTGGCCGCGGCGACCGCGTCTTGAATCGCGAGGTTGATGCCGACGCCGCCTACCGGAGACATCGCGTGGGCGGCGTCGCCAACGCAGAGAAGCCCTGGCCGATGCCATCGGAGCAGGCGATCAACCTGCACGGTCAGCAGCTTGACGCTATCCCACGAAGCAATCTCGCCAATTCGATCGCGCACGAAAGGGAGCCGCGCCAGAACTCGCTCGCGGAAGGCGGGCAGCCCGGCCTCGCGAAGATGTTCAAGCGTCCCCTTCGCGATCACATAGCCGCATTGCCAATGCTGGCCGCGATTGATGCGGATAAAGATAAGACCGTCGTCGAAATAGCCGAGCGTCTCCTCCGGATCGTCGGCGCGTCGCGAAAGGGCGAACCACAGCACATCCATGGGAGCGCCGAAGTCCCGAACCGCAAGTCCCGCTTGTGCGCGCAATGTCGAGTGCCGCCCGTCGGCCGCAACCACAAGGTCGGCGCGCACTTCGATCGTCCCCTCGGGAGTTGCGGCGGTAATGCCGACCACGCGGCCTTGCCCCTCCAGCAAGCCCGTCGCTTCCGCACGCATGCGCAAGCCGAATCCGGGATAGCGTGCTCCTTGCGCGGCCAGGAAGTTCAGAAAATCCCATTGCGGCATCATCGCGATGAAGTTCGCATGCTGACCCAAGTGACGGAAATCAGCGGCCCGGTATTGCCGACCGCCGATCACGACCGCGAGCTCTTCGGCGCGTTGATGCGGGAGCTTAAGAAAATCCCCCAGAAGGCCCAGCTCATCCATGAGGCGGAGCGTCGAGGGGTGAATCGTATCGCCGCGGAAATCGCGCAGGAAGTCGCCGTGCTTTTCCAGCACCAAAGCATCGATGCCCGCGCGCCCCAACAGCAGGCCGAGCATCATTCCCGCGGGTCCGCCGCCGGCGATGCAGCAGCGGACCGCGATGCTCTCGGTCATCGACCCCCCGCTGTGCGCGGGACCGTCATTCGGTTCAGCGTCGGCTCTCGAGCCAGCCCATCATGATCCGGTTGAAGGTGTCGGGATGCTCCACATTGGGGAAGTGGCGCGCCGACGGGATCTCCTCATAGCGCGCGCCCGGCACCAGCGCCGCGAGGCGCTTGTTCTCGGAGGCCGGCGTGCCCGGATCTTCGGCGCCGCAGACCACCAGGGTCGGCACTTTGAGCGTCGGCAGCTTGGAAACGAAATCGAAATTCTGAATTGCCGACGCGCAGCCGAGATATCCCGCGGGTGTCGTCGCGGCGATCGTTTGGCGGATCTCCTTCCACCGTCCGGGCTTCCTGGGCTTGAAGGCGTCCGTGAACCAACGTTCCATGGTGGGGTCGGCGAGCGGCTCCAGCGAATTGGCCTTCTTGACCGCCTCGACGCGCGGTCCCCAGGCGGCCTTGGCGTCCGCGGGGGTCGCGGGCAGCGTGTCGCACAGCATCATCGATTTGAGCTTCGCGCCATGCTCGATCGCGAAGGCCTGACCCAGCATGCCGCCGATCGATAGACCGATGTAATGCACGCGGTCGAGGCCGAGCGCATCGATCGCGATCGCGACGTCTCCCGCAAGCTGGCTCATCGTATAGTCGCCGGCGACGGGATCGCTCCCGCCATGCCCGCGCATGTCGAGACGCAGGACGCGGAAGCCTTTGGCCAGCAGGGGCGGAAGCTGTTCCGCCCACATGCCGCCATCCGACGACAGCGAGTGGGTGAAGCAGACGAGCGGTCCGGTCTCCGGGCCCATGAGATCGTAGTAGAGGCGGCGTCGCTGAAGCGGCAACAGCATGGCAGAGTCCTCCCTTGGTCAGACTTGCGTGAGCACGTAGTAGATTACATAGAGCCAGCTCAGAAAACCATCGATGATCGCCCAGAGCACGCTGTGGTTCTGCGACCACGAGATGGCGATCGCGAGCGCGTTGCCGAAGCTGATGCCATAGGTGAGGCTGGTGCGGTAATAAACGGCGGTGGCCATCGGCAATTCTCCTGGGAAGCAGAGCGGTGTGGGAGTGGAGCATGCCCTTGCGGTGAGCGAGGGGCAACGCCCTCGCCGCAATTGCGGCCGGCGGTGTCGCATGTTAAGGCACAAGAGCAGCGGCAATCGGGATTCGAGCGGCCATGGCTGAGGCGAGAGAGCATGAGATCGCCGGCTCGCCGTTCGCGGTCTCTCTTGGTGATTTGTTCCTGGCGTTCCTGCGCATCACGCTATCGGGCTTTGGCGGCACGCTTCCCTTTGCGCGCCAGACCCTGGTGCTCGATCGCAGATGGTTGAGCGAGCAGCAATTTGTCGAGGCGCTGAGCCTCTGCCAATTCCTGCCGGGCCCCAATGTCGTGAACCTCTCGATTGTCGTGGGTCAGCGTTTTCGCGGCGTCGTGGCGCGCTCGCGGCGTTCGCGGGGTTGGTTCTCGCGCCGATGGCGATCGTGCTCGCGCTGGCGGTGCTCTATCAGCGATTTGGACAAATACCGGCGGTCGATCGCGTGCTGAACGGCATTTCGGCGGCGGCGCCCGGGCTGGTGTTGGCGATGGGATTGCAAATGGCGCGGCTCTTCGGCCGCGTTCCTCGTGCCGTGTTGTTCGCCGCGCTGGCGTTCGTCGCGATCGGTCTCCTGCAGTGGCCGATCATACCGGTGCTCGCGGTCCTGGTGCCCGTCAGTGTCGCCGCGGCATGGGTGCGCAGGTGAAGGAGCCGGTCTCTCTGCTGCAATTGGCGCTGCTGTTCGGCTCGCTGTCGCTGGTCGCGGTCGGCGGCGCCAACACCGTCGTGCCGGAGATGCATCGCCAGGCGGTCGAGGTCGGCGGCTGGATGAGCAATGCGGAGTTCGCCAATCTCTACGCGATCGTTCGCGCGGCGCCGGGTCCCAACATGCTGATCGCGACCATGATCGGCTGGCGCGCCTCCGGCTTCTGGGGCGCCATCGTCGCGACCGCGGCAATGTGCGGACCCTCCTGCCTCCTCACATACGGCGTAATTCGCGTATGGGAGCGCTATCGACACACGCGCTGGCGCGCGGCGATGGAAGCCGGGCTCGCCCCCCTTACGGTGGGACTGGTGCTGGCGAGCGGCTACATCCTGACCCGCGCCGCCGATCACGACTGGCGCACGCTTGCGGTGACGGCGGTGAGCGCGTTTTTCAGTCTGCGCGCGCGGATCAATCCCGTCTGGGTGCTCGCGGGCGCCGGCGCGTTGGGTCTTGCGGGGATTATCTAGCTCGGCATTGCGCGCTCGATGATGCCGGCGAAGTCGAGACCGCTCGGCAACGTCCCGAGTGCCGCTGGAGCACCGTCCACGAGCCGCGTGCGGCAGAAGGCGTCGGCAAGTTCCGGCGGCGCATGCTGCACCAGCAGTGCCGCTTGCAGCGCCAGCGCCGCTCCCCCCACCACCCGGCGCGCCTGGCTTTCGTCAGTACCGATCGTCTTGGCAAGATCGGCATCGAGGACATTGAGGTGGGCATCGAGCGCGGCATGGCCACCCCTCGCGCGCCGCAGTTCATCGAGCAGCGCACTGACGGCCTCCGGCGTGCGCTCGGCGACGCGGCGGACATCGAGACAGATGATGTTCGCGGAACCCTCCCAGACCGCGTTGACCGGAGCCTCGCGATAGAGGCGCGGCAGGTTGCTCTCCTCCACGTAACCGTTACCACCCAGCACCTCCAGCGCCTCCAGGATCGCCGCGGGCGCGCGCTTGCAGTTCCAGTATTTAGCGATCGGAGTCAGCAGCCGCGCCAAGAGCGCTTCCGCCGGATCGGCCAGGCGGTCATAGGCGCGCACGAGGCGGAAGGCTAGGGCGGTCGCGGCCTCGCTTTCGAGCGCGAGCTCCGCGAGCACGTTCGCCATCACCGGCTGATCCACCAGGCGCCGCTGAAACGCGGTACGATGACGCGCGTGGTGGATCGCTTGCACCGTCGCCTGACGTATCAGTCCGGCGGAACTCACGGCGCAGTCGAGCCGGGTGTGGTTGCTCATCTCGATGATGATGGGAATACCGCGGCCCTCATCGCCCACGATGCGCGCCCAAGCCTGCACCAGCTCCACCTCGGACGACGCGTTGGAGCGGTTGCCTAGCTTTTCCTTGAGCCGCTGCAAATGGAGTCCGTTGCGCGTTCCATCCGGACACCAGCGCGGCACCAGGAAGCAGGTCGGGCCTTTCGCGGTCTGTGCCAACATGAGGAAAGCGTCACACATCGGAGCGGAAAGGAACCACTTGTGGCCGGTGATCCGGTAGCTGCGGTCGCCCTCGCCGCTCGGCTCGGCGCACGACACGTTGGCGCGGAGATCCGATCCGCCCTGCTTTTCGGTCATGCCCATGCCCATGAGCGCTCCGGTCTTTTCGGGAGCGGGTCGGAAGCGCTCGTCGTAGCGGCGCGAGTAAAGACGAGGCAGCCACTCCTGCGCGAGCGCTGCTTCGCGGCGCACGGTTGGCACCGCGCCATAGGTCATGGCGACCGGGCAATAAACACCGCTCTCCACCTGCGTCAGCATGTAGGCGCCAGCGGCGCGCGCGACATGAGCCCCCGGCTGTGGCGCGGCCCAAGGGGAAGTATGCAGGCCGTGCGCCACAGCGAGCGCCAACATCCGATGCCAAGCCGGGTGAAACTCGACCTCGTCGCGGCGCTGGCCATAGCGGTCGAAGCTGTGCAGTTCGGGCGTATGGCGGTTTGCCGCAGCACCCCACTCGAGAGTGTCGGCAAGTCCCAGCTCGGCACCAAGCTTTGTGAGATCAGCCGCGGCCCATTGCGCGCCCTCGCGAGTCACCGCCTCCCGCAGCGCGGCGTCAGTGGTGAAGAGGTTGTAATCGACGAGGGGTGGGGGCTGATTGAGCCTCGCCCCGTTACCCATGGCGGGCGCGCCGAGAATTCGATCGGCTGGCATCGTCATTCTCCGCCGACGCGGGATGCGTCGGGGCAAGGCTATCACAAGCGGCGGAAAAAGCGGGCTTCCGGGTTTTCCTATTGGTGCGCGGTCGCTTGCGGGACAAAATCGATATTGCAGGAGGCTCGGTTGAGCCGCGTGAGTGTGCCGTGCGACTCACTCAGCTTGCCGGCATAGGTGTTCTGAAACTCCGTGCCCGCAGGACGATGGAACGGATCCCTGGCGCTATCGCCGCTGAGGCCTTTCTGCAAAACCTCGATGGTGCCATCCGCCTTGACTGTTCCGTCCCATGTTTCAGAGCCGGGCTGGCCTTGGTGCCCGCGCTCGCCGTGCAAGGCGCCGTTCGCGACCTTTGCGACGAACCTGTATTTCCAGCCAGGCAACCCCCTATCCGTGCTGGCGCAGACGAGAGAGCCGATCCATACGCCGTCAAATCGCCGTACATCCGGCGCGTGCGCGGCTGTCCCAGGCGTACTGGTGGACGGGCGAGCCGCGAGTTGCGGCGGCATTGCACCGGGAGCTGCCGCGGGAGCAGGCGGCGTGGTAGCCGCGGGCGATGCCACAGTCGGCGTCGCCGCTGGCGCCTTTGAGAGGTCCGGAGCGGCGGGTGGAGCAGGTACCGGAGCAGGCGTTGACGGCATTGCGGGTGGCGCGGGTGAAGCGGCACCGGGAGCGGGCTCGCTCGCTGCTTGAGGCATGGGGCCGCCGCCAGGTGACGACGCAGCCCCGGCCGGTGCCGGTTTCGGTTCAAGCGTGGACGGCGGACTGACCCCGGTGCTCGATGCCGGCGACAAGACCGCAGGCGGAGTGGAGGACGGAACGCTTTCCGGGGCTGCAGCGGGAGCCGCGACGGAAGATGTCGCCGTTGCAGGCATGGTCGCCTGCGGCGGTGGTGTTGGTCCGTATGCGGAACGGACATAAAGGTAGCTGGGGAACGCGACCAGAAGCAGCGCGACGATCGCTAGTCCCATCAACTGCGGCCCGCGGATCCAAGAGCGCGGACGACCCGATCGGTCCCGCGACGCGGTGCTTGGCAGAGTGCCAAATTCGTTTGGGACCGGCAGGCCCATTTCGACGGGAGACGCTGCGAGAACTTGACGGACCACGTCGACCAAGCGCCGCTGGTGCTGTTCCGGTGGTGGAGTGAGCGCGTCGAGCCAGTGCGGGGTACCGAGGAAGTATTCGAGCGCGCCCGAAGGCTTCACGTCCTCGACCCGAAACGGGATGACCGGAACGCCCTTGCTGACGGCGCGCTCCACTTCGCGCTCAATCTGGGGCGAATTATTGGCGTTGGCAGAGAACACCAGGACCATGACGCGCGAGGCATGAATCGCGTCGACAATCGACTTGCCCCAGGTCGCCCCCGGCAGGATGTCGCGAGGCGCAACCCAACAGCGAATTCCTGCCTGTTCCAAGCTAGCACAGGTGGCGTCAGCGATCCGCTTGTCCTTGGACGAATGGCTGATGAAGACATCGTACGCCATGCGCACAACGTTAGCCCCCTTGCCCTGCCTGTCCAGAGCAGCGGTGACGATAGCGAAATGGCCGCCCGTTCAGGCGGAGAGCGCGTCCTATCGGCGGTCGATGCTGATCTTGCCCGCTCCGAAGGCAGCGACGTAAGCCATGCCGCCCATGATGGCGAGGTGAAAGTAGAAGATTGCCATCTGTTGCGCGCGCTGCGCCGCTTCCATGGCCCAGAAGTTATGGAAGACCGCCGCCAGCACCGCCACGTAAATGAAGAACGCGATGGCGGCGAAGCGCGTCCAAAATCCGAGGATCAACATGACGCCGCCGATCAATTCGCCGGCTGCAGCGGCATATCCGAGCGGCACTGAGAAGGGAAATCCGTGGTTAGCGAGATTGTCGATTGTCCCTTGGATGCCGCCGTCGAACAGCTTTCGGTACCCCGCCTGGACGAAGATGCTGGCGAGCAGGATACGACCGATCAATTGTGCGATGGCATTCATGGCAGCCCCCCGAAAGCGGTATGTCTCTTTGGTTCACACTCTAACAGAGGATACTGTTGCGTGCATATCGCTGCTGTGGCATTTGCCGGTAACAGCTAAGGGATGCAGCACTCTAGTCGACCCGTGGCCATGTCGTCAGACAACAAAGACCGGAGCGCCGCCCCGGCAGGGCCGACGCCGCACAATTTCCGTGATCCCGGGCCATGGGTTCGCCCAGAGAATCCGCTCCGTCCTGGCGCGCCGCCGCTGGTGCCCGGTGCGACGGCTTCACAGGGGCCTGCGGGTCAAATTCCGGAGACAGCGGCAACCGCCGAGACAGCCGAGGAGTTGCTGGTGCGGTTGCGGCGCCGCTACAGCGCGGGGCATGTCAAGATCGAGTTGGATGGCAAACGGCTGATGAAGCTCGACAGCCCGGTCAATATCGAAGCGGAAAGCAATCAGTGGGTCTACGGCTTTCTGGGGCTGGGCTTGGTCCTGGGCTTCGCGGTGGGATACAAAGTGGGATTGGCGACTGCGGCGGTGGGCATCGTCCTCTATCTCACCCTTGGCAAGGCGCTCATCCGCCGCCGCATCGCGCGGCGGGTGCGCGAGAAGGCGCTCGCGGATGTCGTGCTCTGGCGCAAGCTATGGAGCTTCGGCGGAGTGTCACTCGAAGCAAGCACGCAGGGTGGCGGGCGCTGCACGGCACCCAAGGACAACTGGCTGGAATTCGTTCGCAAGCAAGACCGCGACTGAGGCGGAAGCGTGCCGCGACTCGGAAATCGCTGGTGTGGCGTGGCGCCACCGACGCGGAGTCGTCCCGCCGATTTCCGTTGAATTGTTCGAGTCGCGACTCCGATCACTGCGAGTCGTCATTGATTTTCCACATTCCCCGCCGATGATGACGTCGCCCGTTTATGGCAAGTCGCGAGGGACGACGATGGTTCGCAGCATCTTCTTGAAGGTGATCGTGGCGGGGTTGCCACTGGCGCTTACCGCGTGCGGAACGACGACGACAGATCGCGCTGTCAGCGGCGCGGGGATTGGTGCCGCGACGGGTGCCGTCATCGGCGCCGTCACCGGACTCGGACCGCTCGCCGGTGCCGCGATCGGCGGCGCAGTCGGGGGCACCGCGGGCGCCGTTACCTCGCCCTCACAGGTGGATCTCGGCAAGCCGGTCTGGCGGAGCGGCGAGGGCGAGCCGGCACCGGGCGGACCGTCGCCCGGGGATCAGTCTGGCTATCCCGCGCCCGCTCCGGGAACGGTCGCAAGTGCGCCAGCCTCCTATGACACAGTCACCGTGCGCGACATTCAGCAGGGCTTGACGCGCCTCGGCTACTATCAAGGCCCATCCGACGGCAATTTTGCTGCCCCGACCGAAGCGGCGATCCGGCATTATCAACAGGACAACCACTTGCCGGTCGATGGTCAGCCATCGGCCAGCCTGCTGGGCCAAATTCGCGCTCGCACGGGCTAAACGTCCCACTTCCGCTGACGATCGGGGTCCCGCCGACGGACGGCTGACTTGGTCTGATCACGCTGTTACAGTCCCGCCGCATCGATCGAGCGAGGGACGGCGTGCAGGGCAAGCTGTGCGTGATCACCGGCGCAAGCTCGGGCGTTGGTCTGGCGGCCGCGGAGGCGCTGGCCCGAAAGGGGGCTCGCCTTGCCTTGATCGCCCGCGACCCCGCGCGCGGTGCAGCGGCGATGCGGCGCTTGCAGACGATGGTACCTGGGGTGGAAATCGCGATGCACTATGCCGACCTCGCTCGGCTCGCGGAGGTGCGGCGGGTGGCGGACGAGCTGCTGCAGGCTTATCCCCGTATTGACGTGCTCATCAACAATGCCGGCGCGATGTTCCGGCGTCGCGAGGTGAGCGCCGATGGCTTGGAGCGGACCTTCGCTCTCAACCACATGGCCTATTTTTTGCTGACCGAGAAGCTGCGCGCACGCCTTGCGGCCTCGAAGCCCGCGCGCATCGTCAGCGTGGCATCGCGTGCCCACGAAGGCGCGACGCTCGATCTCGACGACCTCAATATGGAACGCCGGTATGACGGCTGGCTCGCATATCGCCGCTCCAAGCTCGCCAATATTCTGTGGACGCGGGAATTGGCGCGCCGCCTCGCGGGCAGCGACGTCACCGCCAACGCACTGCATCCGGGCTTCGTCGCGACCCGCTTCGGCGACAACAACCGCGGCTGGTTCGGGCTGACATTGGGGATTGCAAAGCGCGTGGCGGCAATTCGCCCCGAGGAAGGCGCCGCGACCGTCGTGCATTTGGCGTCTGCGCCCGGTCTCGACAGCGTGAGCGGCGGCTATTTCGTGAAGTCGGCGCCGGCATTGCCTTCCGCCGCGGCGCAAGACGATACGACGGCGCGCCGGCTCTGGCAGGCGAGCGAGAAGTTTGCGCAACTGTGAACAGGCAGATTCCCAATGAGCATCACCCTTTATGAACTCGCGGGCGCGGAGCCCGATCGCCGTTTCAGCCCTTACTGTTGGCGCATCCGCATGGCGCTCTCCCACAAGGGCCTCGACGCCGAGAGAATTCCTTGGCGCTTGACCGAGAAAGACAAGATTGCGGCAACGGGGCAGGGGCGGGTGCCCGTAATCGTCGACGGCGGCAAGTGGGTCAACGATTCTTGGACCATCGCGCAACATCTCGAGGACACGTACGCGGATCGGCCTTCGCTGTTCGGTGGCTTCGGCGGGAGGGCCACGTCGCGGTTCATCCAATCCTGGACCGACGGCTTCCTGCACCCTGGCCTGATCCGCCTGGTGCTTCTCGATATCTTTAAGCACCTCGACGACAGGGACCGCGATTATTTCCGCAAGTCGCGCGAAGAGCGCTTCGGCACCACCCTCGAAAATTTCCAGAGCGGGCGCGAGGAACGGCTACCCGCATTTCGACAGAGTCTGCAACCCCTGCGAACCACGCTCGAGGCTGAGCCATTCCTCGGCGGTGATCGGCCGCTCTACGGCGACTACATCGTGTTCGGCGCCTTCATGTGGGCGCGCTCCATCAGCGACTTCAAGCTGCTGGAGCCGAACGACACGGTTTATGCGTGGCGCGAACGGATGCTCGATCTATTCGGTGGCCTCGCCCGCCAAGCAAAGGGCTACGCGGTATAGGCCCTACGAAAAAAGTGGCGGGTCTTTGCCCGCCACCGCTCTCGTCACTTGAATAGTGCCGTTGCGTTGATGGCCGTTTGAATCACGCCCCAAGCCAGCGGAATGCCGACGAACGCCCAGGCGAGGAACAATTTCATACCGTTGCTCATCGTTTCTCTCCCGACCTAGGGTGTCACTTCGGCTGCTTCTTCGGCGGTCATATGGTGCTTCTCGTTGACCGCTCGGATGAACGAGTTGCAGATGAAGCCGATGATCAGCAGGACCGCCATCACGTACATCGTGACATTGTAGGCCTGGGCGTTCGGTACGCCGTGGGCCACGTTGTAAGCGCGTATGTAGTTGACCAGCGTCGGCCCAAAAATCCCTGCCATGGACCACGCCGTAAGCAATAGGCCGTGGATGGCGCCGACATAGCGCATGCCGAACATGTCGCGGAGATATGCCGGCACGGTCGCGAAACCGCCGCCGTACATGCTGAAGATCACCGCATACGCCAGGACGAACGCCACAACGCTTCCGATTGCGCCCGTGTAAGGCACCATCGCGTAAAGCACAGTGCCCAGCGCGAAGAACACGAAGTAGGTGTTCTTGCGCCCGAGGTAATCGGACATCGATGCCCAGAAGAACCGTCCGCCCATATTGAAGAGGCTCATGAGCCCAACGAACCCAGACGCGGCAACGACCGTCACTCGGCCGGGGAACATTTCCTGGCTCATGGCCGAAGCTTGTCCGAGCACGCCGATTCCCGCGGTCACGTTGAGGCAGAGCACCCACCAGATCAGCCAGAACTGTGGCGTCTTGAGCGCCTGATAGACGTAGACGTTCTGGGTGGTGATCAGCTTTTTGGGTTGCGCCGGTGCCACGTATCCCTCGGGCTTCCAGTCAGGCGCGGGGATCCGAACGATGATCGACCCAACCATCATGAAGACCATGTAGACGAGACCCATGGTGATGAAGGTCTCGGCGACGCCGACATGGGAATCAGTGGAGAATTTGCTCATCAACCAGACCGAGAGCGGCGAGGCAATGAAAGCAGCGCCACCGAACCCCATGATCGCCATTCCCGTGGCCATTCCCGGCCGGTCGGGGAACCACTTGATCAGGGTCGAGACCGGCGAGATATAGCCGATGCCCAGGCCGAAGCCCCCAACGATGCCGTAGCCGAAATAGACGATCCAAATGTTGTGCACGTAGACTCCCAGCGCCGAGATCAGAAAACCACCGCCCCAACAGAGAGCCGCCGTAAACATCGCTTGCCGGGGACCGCCTTCCTCAACCCATCGACCGAGCAACGCGGCAGAGGTACCCAGCACGAAAATACCGATGCTGAAGATCCAACCGAGGTCGGTCAGCGCCCAATCGTCCGGCGCTGATTTTGTGATGCCAATCAGCTTGGTCATCGGCAGGTTGAAGACGCTGAACGCGTAGGCCTGCCCGATACAGAGATGGACGCAGAGCGCTGCAGGCGGAATGAGCCACCGACTGTATCCCGGCGGCGCAATTGTGTGGCTCTTATCTAGGAAAGGTAGGAATGCCATCCGAGACTCCGTGCTTCTAGGTGTTCCCTGGGGCGCCAGCCGTGACCGGCCGTGCTTTTTTCGCTGACACAGGGGCCATCGCCCGCCCCCACTCGGAGGGGCCCCGATATCCCATACAGCCCGGAAGGGGGGCCGTCTGTGTCCAAAAAATCATGCATAAAAACTTGGTTGCTGCAAAGGTTCTCATGCGTTCGTGGCATAAGTTGCAGTGGTACCTCACGTTCGCTGACTATAACGTCCAGCCGGCCCCGCTATACGCACTCGGAGCGCCATGACCACCAAGATGTTTTGGGCTGATCCTTATCTGACCAAGCTCGACACCCGTGTCGCCGCGGTGCGAGAAAACGAGATCACGCTGGAGCAGACTATCTTCTACGCGCTTTCGGGGGGCCAGGAGAGCGACGCGGGAACGATCGGCGGTCGCCCGGTGATCGAGGCGAGAAAGGATGGGCCGACTATCGTCTACCGTCTTGATTCCGGCCATGGATTGAGCGTCGGCGATCCGGTAACTGTCGCGATCGACTGGGAGCGGCGGTATCGGTTGATGCGGCTTCATTTTGCCGCGGAAATCGTCCTCGAACTGATGTACCGGAAGTTCGAGGGTGTTCCGAAAGTCGGAGCGCACATCGCTCAAGAAAAAGCCAGAATCGACTTTGGCTGGACCGGCAGCATAGCCCCTGTCCTGCCTGACCTCCAGCGCGAGGCCCAAGCCATAATCGATGCCGACGAGGCGGTCATGAGCGCTTTTAGCGATGAGGCCACTGAGCGGCGCTATTGGGAGGTTCCGGGTTTCGCGCGCGTACCCTGCGGAGGCACGCATTTGCGGCGGACGAGCGAGGTCGGGAAGATAATGTTGAAACGCAAGAACATCGGAAAAGGCAAGGAACGGATTGAGGTTTTTGTCTCCTGACCTTAGCGTTCCAACCGTACCTCGAGCCAGGCGCGGAGCTGTGGGGTTAGTGGCTTCGCTTTGCGCGTCGTGTCGTCCATCAGCACTTGAACCGTCTCCGCTGTTGCGGCGCAGCTATCGCCGTCGAAGATGCCCTGGCCCAGGCGGAACGAAGTACGCCCGACGCTGAGCACCCGTGTCCCGATATCCACGATCCCCGGATGAAACAGTTCGGCACGGAAGTCGATCTCGACCCGCACGACGACGAAACTGGCACCGGGACCGGCCAGGTCGAGCTGCTCGTCGTAGAGGAACATGACCCGGCCGGTCTCGCAGAAGGTGGAGAACACGGCGTTGTTGACGTGGCCCTGCCGGTCGGTGTCGCCGTAGCGCAGCTTGTCGTAAGTCCAAATCGAATAGGCGCCGCGCTCGGTCGCGGGCGTCAAGCTCCGCTCGCCAGCCTCGCCCATCTATTCGGCGGCGACCTTGCGGGGCGTTTCCATGGCAATTCCGCCGGCGATAAGCGCTTCAATCTCCGCCGCGCTATAGCCGGCCTCGGCGAGCACGGCACGAGTCTCCGCTCCGAAACTTGGCGGCGTCGACCGCACGCTCGCCGGCGTGCGCGAGAGCTTGATGGGGTTGCCGGTGCCGCGATAGGCGCCATGCTCCACGACCATGCCGCGGTGGCGGGTGTGCGGATGGTTGACCACGTCGGGCACATCCAGCACCGCGCCGCAGGGCACTCCCTTCTCGATCAAGGTCGCGACCAGGGCCGCGCCGTCGATCGACGCAAGCCCGGCCTCCAGCTCCTTTCTCAGCTCGGCGCGGCGCACCACGCGGTCGGCATTGGTCTTGAAGCGCGGATCGTTGATCAGGTCGGGCCGGCCGATCTCGGTGCAGAAGCGTTCGTACTGCCGGTCGTTGCCGACCGCGACGAAGATGCGCTTGGTCTTGGTGCGGAACTGATCGTAGGGGCTCACATTGGGATGCTGGTTGCCGGTCCGCTTCGGCGGCTTGCCCGACAGGAACCAGTTGGCAGCATAGGGATGCAGCAAGGCGACGGAGCTGTCGTAAAGCGTCACCTCGACGAACTGGCCGCGCCCCGAGCGATGGCGCTCTTGCAGCGCCAACAGAATGGCGATCGCGGAGTTCATGCCGGTCGCCAGATCGACCACCGGCACGCCGACGCGCACCGGCTCGCCTTCGGGCTCGCCGTTGAGGCTCATAAGCCCGGTCATCGCCTGCACGGCGGCGTCGTAACCGGGATATCCACCGAGCGGGCCGTCTGCGCCGAAGCCCGAGACCCGGCAGTGGATGAGACGCGGAAAGCGCTGCTTCAGCACGGCCTCATAGCCCATGCCCCAGCGCTCCATGGTGCCAGTCTTGAAATTCTCGATCAGCACATCGGCGTTTTCGAGAAGGCGGAACAGCACGTCGCGTGCTTCGGGACGAGTGAGGTCGAGCGCCACGCCCCGCTTGTTGCGATTGACCCCTATGAAATAGGAGGCGGCGTCGCCCTGAAATGGCGGGCCCCAACCCCGGGTCTCGTCGCCCTGAGGCGGCTCGATCTTGATCACCTCGGCGCCGTGGTCGCCCAGCATTTGCGTGCAGTAGGGACCGCCCAGGACGCGCGTCAAGTCGATTACCTTGATGCCCGCGAGTGCGCCGGGCCGGTTGTCGTCGCTCATGGCGTGCTCCCTGAAGTTACGGCCGCCGGATGCAGGTCGAAGACGCGGGCGGCGAATTTGGGATAAAGGCTCGCGAGCTCGGGCGCAATGGTCTCGCGCAACAGCGCCAATGTCGCGGGCTCCGGGAATGGCGTTACCGGCACAACTTCCGGCCGCTCGAAGGCGAAGCCAGTATGGTCCAGTACCTCTTCGAGGGTATGTCCGGGATGCACGCTTTCGAGGCGGAAGCCGGCGCGCTCTCGGTCGAACGAGAAATGGCAGAGTGGCGTCACGAGCGCGATTGGTCCGCCTCGGCGATAGATGCCGGGCGGGCTGACGCCGGGCGCGCTTACGAAATCCACCCGTTCCACCAGGCTGCGCCGCGAATGCTCGGTGCGGAAGAGGATGACTCGCGGCACGACGAAATAGAGATAGGCCGAACCGAACGATCCTGGAAAGCGCACCTTGGGATGCGCATAGTCGCCGATCGCCACGAGGTTGATGTTGCCGGAACCGTCGATCTGCGCGCCCGAGAGGAAAAATACGTCGATCCGCCCTTGACCCGCGGCATCAAACAGCTCGCTGCCGCCATCGGTGAAGAGATGGTGCTTGTGGCTCTGCTGCAGCGAGACGAAGGGCCGCCCACCGCCGAGCCGCTGCGCGAGGAAGGCCGCCGCGGCGGGGATCGGCGAATTCGCGCCCACGGCCACATGCTTCGCCCCGGCGATGAGCCGGAGCACGACGTCGATCAGTAGCTCTTCCGGATGGAATTTCGTGTTGGGCATGGAAATCTATTCAAGGCGAACGCGGAAAACCACTATGCCGCGCGGCGCTCGAAGACATAGCGCTCGAGATATCGGCGGAAGCCCAACTCGCTGACGGCCAGGCGCATATACTCCGCCAAATGCGGGCTGTCCTCGGGGTAGCGGTTCATGAAGCGCAGGGGCCAGGCGCCCTTGGGCACGACCGCCACCGCATCGATATAAAAGCCTGGGATCGTGGCGCCGGCCAGGATGCCGTTTTCGAGCAGATTACCGTCATGGATCGCTTCTACCGTGACTACGGTCCGCGCCGAGGCATGCGCCATGGTGAAGAGCTCGCGCCGCCGCCCGACCCAGACATTCCCCTGCCTGTCCGCGAAGGGTGCGTGGAAGAGCGCCACGTCGGGCTTGATCGCGGGAACGGCCAGGATCGGATCGCTCACGCTTTGCGCGGCGAAGGGATTTTCGATCACTTTCCAGTCCGGCCGCACTTTCAAAAGATCGGATCCGATGACCCCGCGCAGCAGCGCGAAGGGCACATCCTTTTCGCCCGCTTGGACTGCCGCATGCAGCACCGGACAGGTCGCATCCTTGATGACCAACCCGTCCCCCGCGAGCGCCGCCGCCGCAAAACGCGGGCCCGTGCCCAGTTCGCCGAGGGAAACCGCGGATGTCTCGATTTCCGCAAGCGAGCCGGCGCCGATCAGCAGGTCAGCCTGTAGCGAGGAAGCCGGCAAGGTGAGAAGCCGAAGTTTCTTCGCGCCGCGTCGGATCAGCTCGCGCGTCGCTTCCATGGCGACGCCGCTGTGATCCGGTGCGACCACGACGCGCATGCCATCCTCGATGAGGGCTACCGCGGCCTCGAGCGAACGCACGATATCGGTCACGGCAGGTCTCCTCGGACGGCAGGGAACAGCCAGCGTAAGCGGCTCCGTCAAGTCCCGCAAGCACGGCTGCTCTGCATTTTGCGCGGGCGGATTTACCCTTGCATGCATCGCAGTGTCGTGGATGGAATTGGCGGCGACGCTCCAGCAGCGCCGCGGCGCTGCCGTATTTTTGGAAATACGCGAGGATTCCGATCATGGCGAACCCGAAATACCTCTCGATGAACGGCGAGATCGTTCCCTATGCCGAGGCGAAGGTGCACACGCTCAGCCCCTGCGTCAAATATGGCGCCGCGGTTTTCGAGGGCATTCGCGGGTACTGGAACGAGCGGCGCAAGGACATGTATCTCTTCCGCCTGGAGGAGCATCTCAATCGCCTGCAATTCTCGATGAAGGTGATGCGTTTCGAGCACCGGTTGGAGAATGCGAGGATGCGCCAGGCGATGATCGACCTGATCAAGGCGAATGAATTGCGCGAGGATATCCACATCCGTCTATTGGTCTGGGTCGATGGTGAAGAGGACATGACAGCGACCGGGCCGATCGGCTGGTCGATCGCGGCGCTGCGCCGGCCGCCGCAGCGCGCGGTGACCGAGGGTGTCCACTGCGCTGTTTCGTCCTGGCGGCGCATCGACGACAACGCGATGCCGGCGCGGGTCAAGGCGACCGCCAACTACAACAATGGCCGGCTCGCCGGGCTCCAGGGCAAGGCCGACGGCTACGACAACGTGATCATCCTGACGAGCCAGGGCCGCGTCGCGGAATCCCCGGGCTCATGCTTCTTCATGGTGCGCGACGGCGTGCCCATGACCCCCGGCGTCAATGACGACATCCTCGAAAGCGTGACCCGCGCCACGGTGATGCGCATCTTCTCGCAATACCTGGGGCGCGAGACGCAGGAGCGCGACATCGCGCGCACCGAGCTGTACGCCGCGCAAGAGACTTTCTTCTGCGGCTCGGGTTACGAAATTCAGCCGGTCATCTCGATCGACCGGCAGCCCGTGGGCGACGGAAAGATCGGCCCGCTGACGCGAGAGCTGCAGCAAAAATATTTTGCCCTCGTGCGCGGCGAAGTGCCGGAGCACGCGGAGTGGCGCACGCCGGTCTATCTCGCCAATGCCTGACGCCTAATTCCGCGCCTGAGCCGGCGTCGCAAGCTTCTTGCGATAGCCGAAGGATTGATCGAAGCGGCCGAGAATGTAGTCGCCGGTCCGCACCGGCTCGTAGCGACAATCCGCGTCCGCGGTACCGAGATCGCGAGGATCGATTACGGTCGCGAAGTTCGGGTCGACGAAGGTGGCGATCGAGTAACGATCGCGACCCGAACGGTTGATCACGCGGTGCGGCGTCGAGCTGAAGCGGTCGTTGGTCCAGCGCGCCAACAAGTCTCCGACATTCACCACCAACGTGCCCGGAATCGGGGCCGCGTCGATCCATGTGCCGCTTGAGCGGTTGCGCACCTGCAGACCGCCGTTGTCGTCCTGCCAAAGGAGGGTGATGCAGCCGTAGTCCGAATGCGGCGCCACGCCGAACTGATCCGCGTCGCTAACCGGAGGCTGTGGCGGATAGTGGATGATCTGCGTGCGCTGCAGCGGCTTGGTGTATCGCGTCTCGAAGAACGTCTCGTCGAGGCCGAGACTGAGCGCCACCACGCGGAGCAGGTCCGCGCCGCACGCGGCCATCTCCTCATAGTACCCGTATAGAGCCGGTCGCAGCTCGGGCATCGAACTCGGCCAATTGTTGGGGCCGCGCAACGGCTCGCCGGCGCGCACGTTGGGGTCGTCTGCGCTCAGTTCGAGGCCGATGCTATAGAACTCCTTCGCGTCGGGCTTGCGCGCACCATACATGAGGGCGTCGCCGATAGCATGGTATCCGCGATGATTGGCGTTGGCGGCGACGCTGCTCTTGATCTCGGGCGGAAGCCCGAAAAACCGTCGCGCCGCCGCGGCCGCTCTTTCGATCACGCGGCCCGGCACGCCGTGGCCCGAGATATAGAAAAACCCGACCCCGGTGCAGGCACGATGTGCTTCTTGCGCGGCCATCCTCATCGCGGCGGGATCATGCGCGCGAACGCCGGCAAAATCGACGATCGGAATCTCGTGCCGCTCCGCCATGAGGGGCCTCCGCTTCCAGCGGGAATCCGACCCCTGCATAACAGGATTTGAGCGCCTTTGGTACCCGCGCTCGCTCGCGCGTGACGACAAGCATAATTTGTGTGCATATTCTCTAGGCAGTGTGCTCCCAGCGGGTCCGAACGGGTTCCGGCGGGAGGGGGAGGAGCGGGGATCCGGGGTGGCTAGTGCGTTGATTCCCTGCCGCTTCGTGCGCCGCTCGGAGCAAATTGCGTGAGTACGTGATTTTGCCTGAGATGCGCTGTCCGCCTTTGGTTGCTGGCACGCGATTTGCTGGGATGGGTGTGCGGCGCATCAACGGGCCGTCATCTCGCGGGAAAGGGGTACTGTCTGACTGCTGTCGCCGAGGGTCCTGCCGCTTCGAGTGAGAGACCGATACTGCGGCTTGACCGGATCGATAAGTCCTTTGGGCGCTCGCAGGTCCTGCGCGAGGTCACGCTGGAAGTGCGCAAGGGCGAGGTCGTCTGCATCATCGGGCCGTCCGGCGCCGGCAAATCGACGTTGTTACGCTGCATCAATCACCTCGAGCCTATCGACAGCGGCACCATCTTTTTCGAGGGAGAGCCGGTTTACCGCTATGCCAAGGGCGGCAGGATCGTCGTGGATCCCGACCGGCGGATCGAGGAGATCCGCTCGCACATCGGCATGGTGTTCCAGTCATTCAATCTGTTTCCGCATTTGACCGCGATCGGCAATGTAATCGAGGCACCCGTATACGTTCGGGGCGAGCCACTGGACGCCGCCCGCAAGCGCGGCCTCTCAGAGCTGCGAAGGGTCGGTATCGCCGAGAAGGCCAATTATTACCCGCATCAATTGAGCGGCGGACAGCAGCAGCGCGTGGCGATTGCCCGCGCGCTCGCCATGGACCCCAAGATCATGCTGTTCGATGAGGCGACTTCGGCGCTCGATCCGGAATTGGTGGGCGAGGTCTTGCGCGTCATGCGCCAGCTTGCGGCCGACGGGATGACAATGGTCGTGGTGACCCACGAGATGGGTTTCGCACGAGACGTAGCGGACCGTGTGGTGTTCATGGCCGATGGTGTGATCCTCGAGGAGGGGCGCCCTGAGCAAATCTTCTCCGCACCCAACGTCGCGCGTACGCGACAATTCTTGCAGACGATCCTCGACCGAAACGGCAACGGCGCGGTCGAACCGGCGCCGCCGTCCCAATGACCGAGTGTTTTCTCCGCTTCCGATCCGGCTCTACCCGGCGCTCCGCGGGCCGGATCGGCGTCATTGATGCCCCGGCTTGAGCCCAGGCGCGGCATCAACCAGGAGCGAAGGGCATTCTTAACGGAGGAGGCAAAGACATGAAGGATGACAACGAAGACACAAAGACCTACCCGTCCCAATCTCCGCGGCTCAGCCGCCGCGGACTCCTGACATCGGGCGCAGCCGCCGGCGTCGCCGCGGTCACGGCTCCCGCCATCGTGCGGGCCGCGACGGAGCCGCAAATCGACACCTCGTTCAAGGACTTCGTCATCTCGAAGATCCCGTGCGACGATTCTCTGGCCAAGCTTCAGTCCAAGGGCGAGGTTGTGGTGGGCACGTCCGACGACTGGCCCTACTCCTTCTATCCGCCGAACTCGCAGGAGTGGAGCGGTCTCGACGCCGACATCATCAAGTACGTCGCGAAGATGCTGAAGATCCCGAAGATCACGGTGCAGACCGTGGAATTTTCCGGATTGATCCCGGGCTTGCTTGACGGCCGCTTCGACATCGTCGGCGATTCCATCCACTGGACGCTCGCGCGGTCCAAGGTGGTCGAATTCTGCTTCCCCACTTACTATTACTCCGAATGGTTGGCGGTGAAGAAGGGCAACCCGCAAAAAATCCACGCCTTCGCCGACATGAAGGGAAAGAAGATCGCGACCCTGAACGGCACCAACTATGCGGAGTGGCTGCGCGGGGTCGAGGGCGTCGATCTCGTGGTCGTCAAGGCTTGGCAGGAGGTCATTCAGGACCTCGTGCTCGGTCGCGTCGATGGCATCATCTACGACCAGCCGGTGCTTGCGGCGTCGTTCAAGGACCACCCGGAGTGGCCGGTCGAACTCGTCGAGGACTACGAGCCGCGCACCTTCAAGAACCCGGTGGGTTACAGCCGCTACGCGTTCCGCCAGAGCGACGCGCAGTGGTGCAACGCGTTCTCGAGCTCGCTCGAATGGATGCAGGATCAGCTTGAGATGAAGAAGATCCTGACCAAGTGGAATCTGACGGGGTACAACAACTAGCGCGACGGAAATGACGATCTGTCGCCGGCGGCGCCGCAAAGAGCGGCGCCGAGCCGGCGGCCGTTCGTCGTCGTGGAACCTGACAACGGAGCCAGAGAGGGGACCGGATGTATTTCTCGATCGAGGACATGATTTCGTTCCTGCCCCCGCTCTTGAAGGGTGCCCAGCTCACGATCCTGGTTTCGTTGCTCTCATATGTCCTTTCGCTCATTGTCGGGCTTTTGGTGGGGATAGCGCGCATATCGCGGCTCTGGCCGCTGCGCGCGCTTGCAACGCCTTACGTGCAATTCATCCGCGGCACGCCGCTGCTGTTGCAGCTCTTCTTCATCTATTACGTGCTGCCCTACGCCGGCCTCATTCTATCGCCCTTCACTTCGGCGATCTGGGGTCTAACGATCAACTACAGCGCCTATATGGCCGAGGTGTTTCGCGGCGGCATCCTCGCGATTCCGAAGGGTCAGTGGGAAGCCGGGCTTTCGGTCGGCATGTCGCGCCGGCTCCTGATGCGGCGCATCATCCTGCCGCAAGCGATGCGCATCGTCGTGCCCGCGCTGGGGAATTTCTTCGTCTCGATCTTCAAGGATTCGGCGCTGGTATCGGTCATCACCATGCGCGACCTCATGTTTTCGGGCCAAATCCTCGCCGCCGCCACCTTCAGGCATTTCGAGATCTTCACCGAGGTGGCGGTGATCTATTTCATCATCAGCTATCCGGCGGCGAAGCTCGTCGAATATATCGAGGCGCGCCTCGATATATCACGCGCGAAGCACGTCGAGGCGCAGGCGCGGGGTTAAGTCAACTCCGGCAGCAGCGGATGCTTGAGCGTGCGCGGCAGCGCGCCGGAAAGGCGTGGGTCGTCGAATTGCACGGGTCGGCGTTCGTAGACGCGGAATCCGCATTTCTGATAGAGGCCGAGGGCGCGCGGGTGGTCGAAGGTGCAAGTGTGCACCCAGACCCGTTTCGCGTCCTTGAGCCACGCCGCGTCGATCGCGGCGCCGAGGAACCAGGCGCCGAAGCCGCGGCCGATGAATTCCGGCACCAGGCCGAAATAGGCGAGCTCGATATCGCCGGGAGGCGCGCGGTTCAACTCGAAATATCCGGCCGGTACGCCCCAGGCGTGGAGCACATAGACCTCGATCTCCGGACGCTTCAAGTAGCTCGCGAGCGCCTCGTCGCTCCAGATGCGGCGCTCGAACCAAACCCAAGGCTCGCCCACGGTATTATAGAGATAGCGATAGAATGACACCGTGCAGCGCTCGGCACGCATCAGCGCGAGTTTGGCCGCCGGCACCGGCGCCGGCGGCCGCGACGGCTTCGCGGTCATTTCCAGATAGGTGACGACGTCGTCGAGCTTGCCGCTGCTCACCGCGCCGGGCCCGTCTCGATCTCGGTGTCGCCAGGAAGGCCCCATTCGGACCAGGAGCCGTCATAAATCGCGGCCTCGGGCCATCCCGCGAGATGCAGGCCCAAGGCGAGGGCACAGGCAGTGACGCCGGAGCCGCAACTGCACACCACCGGACGGTCAGACACGATGCCGGCGGCGCGGAAGCGTTGCGCGAGCTCGCCCGCCGGCAACGGGATCTTGGTTTTGGGATCGACGAGCTGCTCATAGGGAAGGTTGCGGCTGCCGGGGATGTGGCCGCTGCGTAACCCCGGTCGCGGCTCGGGTGCGGTTGCCTCGAAGCGACCTTGCGCACGCGCGTCCAGCACTTGCTCGCGTTTGCGACCTGGGTCGGCCTTGAGCGCGGCCTTATCGCGTACCAGCTCGGGGCGGAAGCGCGCGGTGAACAGCGCGGGCGCGGGCTTTAGTATCTCGGCGGTCACCGCGCGGCCTTCCGCGATCCATTTCGCGAGCCCACCCGCGAGCACCGCCACGTTGTCATGGCCGAATATGCGCAGCATCCACCAGACTCGTGGCGCCGAGTTCCATCCGGTGCCGTCATAGACGATGACGCGATGCCGATCGCCGATACCGAGCCGGCTCATGTGGGGCGCGAAGTCCTCGGCGCTCGGCAGCATGTGCGGCAGCGACGACCCGTGATCGCAGATCACGTCGATATCGAAGAACGGGGCGCCCGGGATGTGCCGCGCGGCGTAGTCTTGCTGCGCCGTCGGTGCAATGCCCGGCAGTTTGAACGAGCCATCGACGATGCGAACGCCGGGGTCGTCGAGATGCGCTGCCAGCCACTCGGTGCTGACCAGGGATTCCGGATGGGCGTAGGTCATGGCTGGTACTCCAGAGGGATCAGGGCGCGAAGGCGATATTGACGCGCCGGTTCTGCTTACCCTTGCTCTCGATCTTGGTGATCTCGACGCGGCCGATCTCGGCGGTGTGGCGAATATGCGTGCCGCCGCACGGCTGCAGATCGACGCCGGCGATGTCGAGCAAGCGCACCTTGCCATAGCCGATCGGCGGCTTCACCGACATGGTCCGCACCAACTCCGGCCGCGCTTGCAGCTCTTCGTCGGTAATCCATCGCGGCTCGACCTTGTGATCGGCGGCGATGAGCGCGTTGAGCTTCTCCGTCACCCCGTCCTTGTCGAGCGCTTCGCCGGCCATATCGAAATCGAGCCGGGCTTTGCCGTCGGAGATCTGCCCGCCTGTCACCGCCGCGGGGATAACGGCGCAGAGGAGATGCAGGCAGGTGTGCATGCGCATCAGGCGATAGCGGCGGTCCCAATCGATCTCGGCGGTCACGGTCTCGCCGACGGCGGGAAGCACGCTGCCGGGTGCGGTCACGTGCAGCACGTCATCAAGGCTATCGCCCTTGCGAGTGTCGGCGATCGCGATCGTGCCGCCATCGGCGCGGCGCAGCACGCCGGTGTCGCCGGGCTGGCCGCCGCCGGTGGGATAGAACACGGTGCGATCGAGACGAATGCCGCGCTCACTCACATCCGTCACGGTCGCGGAGCAGCTCTTGAGATAGGCATCGTCGCGGAACAGCAGCTCGGTCATCGCGCGGCTCCTTGTTTCACATCGAGCCAGTGCGGCACCGGCAGATTCTTGGAGCGAAGGAATTCCGGATTAAACAGCTTCGACTGGTAGCGCGTGCCGTAATCCGCGAGAATGGTGACGATGGTGTGCCCGGGCCCGAGCTGCTTTGCCGCCCTGATCGCGCCCACGATGTTGATGCCGGTCGAACCGCCGAGGATCAAGCCTTCCTCGGTCACGAGGCGGAACAGTACCGGCAGCATCTCCTCGTCGGTCACCTGGAACCAGCCGTCGATCGGTGCGCCTTCGAGATTCTTGGTGATGCGCCCCTGTCCGATCCCCTCGGTGATCGAGCTGCCCTCGGACTTGAGCTCGCCGCGCGCGTAATAGCTGTAGAGCGCCGCGCCCATGGGGTCGGCGAGAAAGTTCTTGATCTTGGGATTGCGGTCCTTGAGCGCCATGGCGACGCCGGCGAGAGTGCCGCCGGTGCCGACCGCGCTTACGAACGCGTCCACCTTACCGTCGGTCTGTTCCCAGATTTCGGGGCCGGTGGTCTCGATATGTGCGCGCCGATTGGCGACGTTGTCGAACTGATTAGCCCAGATCGCGCCGTTGGGCTCGACGGCGGCGATCTCTTGCGCAAGGCGCTCGGAATAGCGCACGTAGTTGTTGGGGTTGGCGTAGGGAACTGCAGCGACCAGGCGCAGATCGGCGCCGCAGAGACGCAGCATGTCTTTCTTTTCCTGGCTCTGCGTCTCCGGCATGACGATGACGCTGCGATAGCCGCGCGCATTCGCGACCAATGCAAGGCCGATCCCGGTATTCCCCGCGGTGCCCTCGACGATGACCCCGCCGGGGCGAAGCGTGCCCCGCTCCTCCGCGTCCTTCACGATAAAGAGCGCTGCGCGGTCCTTGACCGAACCGCCGGGGTTCAGGAATTCCGCCTTGCCGAGAATGGTGCAGCCGGTCTCTTCCGAGGCGCGGCGCAACTTTATGAGGGGCGTATTGCCGATGGTGTCGAGAAAACCGTCACGAAACTGCATGATTTCTGTCCGGAAATGGCGCCGATTGCGCGTCCTCGGATGACACTAGCGAGAGGGCAGGGGCCGATCAAGCGAGGGTGGCCCGCACCAGAAACAGCGCTCCTATGCCCATGAACAGGGCCGCGGCACCATAGTGTATCGCCCGCATCGGCAACCGCGCGGCAAAGCCGTGGCCCAGAAACACCACCGGCAGGTTGGCGGCGAGCATGCCGCTGGTGCTGCCGGCGACCACCGCCAGGAGGCTCGCATAGCCCGCGGCGAGGGCAATAGTGGCGATTTGCGTCTTGTCGCCGATCTCCGCGATGAAGAAGCAGATCGTGGTCGCGATGAAGGCGCCGCGCGTCGAGGCCTCAGTCGTCGCTTCGAGCGTGTCGGGCCGGAGCGTCCAAAGCGCCATGGCGATCATGCTGATCCCCACCACGCCGTCGAGGATCGCGGGCGTGAGGAACCGCCCGACTTCAAGGCCGACCCATGCGGCGGCCGCATGGTTTGCGAGCGTCGCCACCAGGATACCCGCGAGGATCGGCCAGGGACGACGATAGCGCGCCGCCAGCACCAGCGACAAAAGTTGCGTGCGATCGCCCATCTCCGCGAGGGCGACAGTACCGATCGAGACCAGGAAGGCTTCCATGCCACCGCTCCGGGCCAGGCTCCTGACGGACAACGGACGATCGGCGCCCCTGGCTGCGCCCCAATCGGTCCGTTGGTCTCGCCATTGCCCAAAGGCACCCGCGCGCCATGGCGGTGGTCGCCAAGTATGTTGACGCGCGGCCCGGTCCAACGCCGGGCGGCTACTCCCCAAGGGGTGCAAAGTTTTAGGTCCGGAACGAGCCGTTGGCAACTACAGGATGGCGCCGATCTCGCATTGACGACGGCGGCCCATCGATCCCACACTCCGTCGGGGCCAGAGACTAAAGACAAAGGGAGAGCGTGACATGAGGGTCGAGAGGTTCCTGCTCGCCGGAGCGGCGATGCTGCTGGCGCTTGGGGGCGCGACGACGGGAGCGCGTGCGGAGACACCCAAGGACACCGTCGTCATGGCAAAGGCCTTTGACGACATGATTTCACTCGATCCTGCGGAGACCTTCGAGTTCTCGGGCGGGGAGGTTAACGGCAACACGTACGACCGCCTGCTCTATTACGATCTCAAGAACGTCGCCAACCTTTACGGAACCTTAGCGGAATCCTGGTCGGTGGATGCCGACGGCAAGACCTACACCTTCAAGCTGCGTCCCGGCGTCAAGTTTTCCTCGGGCAATCCCGTGACATCCGCGGACGTCGTCTACTCGATCACGCGCGCGGTCACACTCAATAAGTCGCCGGGCTTCATCCTGACGCAGTTCGGCATCAACAAGGATACCGTGGGCGAGCGCGTGCACGCTCCCGACGCCATGACTGTCGTGCTGCAGACCGAGAAGGCGGTGGCGCCGTCCTTCTTTTATTACTGCCTCACCGCCGGGGTCGGCTCAATCGTCGATGGCGCCACCGTGAAATCGCACGAGGAGAACGGCGATTTCGGCAATGGCTGGCTGAAGCAGCATTCCGCGGGTAGCGGGCCCTACGTGCTGCGCTCTTGGAAGGCGAATGAAAGCTACATTCTCGACGCCAATCCGAACTATCGCGGTGACCAGCCGAAGACACCGCACGTCTTCGTACGCTACGTGAAGGAAACCGCGACCCAGCGTCTGCTGCTGGAGAAGGGTGACGTGGATTTCGCACGCAATCTCGGCAAGGACGAGCTCGATGCGGTTTCCAAGAATCCCGACATCGAATTGCAGCAGGGCGTCAAGGGCGCCATCACCTACCTCGGCCTCAACCAGAAAAATCAATACTTGCAGAAACCGGAAGTGGTCGAGGCGCTCAAATACCTCGTGGACTATGACGGCATCGAGCGAAACGTCCTGCATGGTACCCGTGTGGTGCATCAGGCCTTCCTGCCGCTGGGCTTCCTCGGTGCGATCGACGACAAGCCCTATCATTACGATGTGGCCAAGGCGAAGGCGCTCCTGGCCAAGGCGGGACTCGCCAACGGCTTCTCCATCACGATGGACGTCTGGAACAACTATCCCTGGGCCGATATCGCCCAGGCGCTGCAGGCGAGCTGGGCGCAGGTCGGGATCAAGGTCGAGCTGATCCCCGGCGACGGCAAGCAGGTCATCACCAAGTACCGCGCACGCAACCACGACATCATTATTCTCGATTGGGGGCCGGACTATCAGGATCCCAATACGAATGCGCAGACCTTCGCCTCTAACCCCGACAATTCCGATCAGTCACCGACAAAGACCCTGGCGTGGCGCAACTCCTGGGAGATTCCGGAGCTCACCAAGCGGACCCAGGACGCCGTGCTCGAACCCGATCCCAAAAAGCGCGCCGAGATCTATGAGCAGCTACAGCGCGAAGTGCAGAAGATTGCGCCCTTCGTTATCATGTATCAGCAGATCGAAGTGGCGGCACACCGCAAGGACGTGACCGGCTTCGTGATGGGCCCCGGCTTTGCCGACAATCTCTACGCGGGTATCGAAAAGCACTAAGCGCGAGGATGGTTCGTGGCGGGTAGCAGGCCGCGCGCGTTGAAGTTGGGCGGCGCGGCACTGCGGCTCGCGGGCACGGTGGTGCTCACCATCTTTGGCCTGCTTCTGGTGACGTTCCTCATTGGGCGCGTCGTGCCGATCGATCCGGTCCTCGCGGCGGTCGGCGACCGCGCGCCGGCCGAGGTCTATCAGCGCGTCCGCAGCGAATTGGGGCTCGACCAGCCGCTCTATATCCAGTTCTTCCGGTATGTGAGCGCGGTGCTTCACGGCGATCTCGGTCGCTCGGTGCTGACCTCCAACCCCGTGCTGACCGACATCAAGCGGTTCTTCCCGGCGACCCTCGAACTCGCGACGACGGCTACCCTCATGGGTGTGCTGATCGGGATCCCGCTCGGCGTCGCGGCGGCAGTGAGGCAAAATCGCTGGCCCGATCAAGTCATCCGCGTCCTCGGGCTGCTGGGATATTCCGTTCCCGTATTCTGGCTCGGACTCATGGGGCTGGTGCTGTTTTATGCGCGGCTCGGATGGGTCGCGGGGCCGGGGCGCCTCGACGTGTTCTACGAGGATGTCGTCGATCCCCGCACCGGCGTCATCCTGATCGACAGCGCGCTCGCGGGAAACTGGCAGGTGTTCAGTAATGCAATCCAGCACCTGATCCTGCCGGCTTCGATCTTGGGATACTTCTCGCTTGCCTATGTAAGCCGGATGACGCGCAGCCTGATGATCGAACAACTGCGCCAGGAATATGTGGTGACCGCGCGGGTCAAGGGACTGAGCGAGGCGCGCATCGTCTGGCGTCACGCGCTCGGCAACGTGATGGTACCGCTGGTGACCGTGGTGGCGCTCTCCTACGCCAATCTGCTGGAAGGCTCGGTGCTGACCGAAACCGTCTTCGCCTGGCCGGGGCTCGGCCAATACATCACCAACTCCCTGCTAAACGTGGACATGAATGCCGTGCTCGGCGGCACGCTGATGGTAGGCGTGGTCTATCTCGTGCTCAATCTCTTTTCCGATCTGCTTTATCGCGTTTTTGACCCGAGGGCCCGTTGAGCGAGGTTGTAGCAGCGCGCGGCTGGCATGCTTGGCTCACGGCCGAGGCGCCGGCTTCGCGCCTCCAGGCGCGCCTCGTCAATGCCTATGCCACGTCGCTCGGTTTCCTCCGCAATCCGCTAGCGCTCATCGGTCTCGCCATCGTCATCGCGCTGCTTCTGATCGCGGCGGCGGCGCCTCTGCTCGCGCACGCGTCGCCGGAGGCGCAGGATTTGAGTCTGCGTCTTCGCCCACCGGACGCCACCCATTGGTTCGGGACCGACGAGCTCGGCCGCGACATCTATAGCCGCGTGCTCTACGGCGCGCGGATAACGCTCGGCATCGTGACCCTCGTGGTGCTGATCGTGGCGCCGCTCGGCCTCTTCATCGGGTGCGTCGCGGGGTACCGGGGAGGCATGCTCGATGCCGTGCTGATGCGGATCACTGATGTCTTTCTGGCTTTCCCGCGCCTGATCCTGGCGCTCGCCTTCGTGGCGGCGCTCGGCCCCGGCATAGAAAACGCGGTGATCGCGATCTCGCTCACGGCCTGGCCGCCTTACGCGCGGATCGCGCGCGCCGAGACGCTGATCCTCCGCGACAGCGACTTCATCAATGCGGCGCGCCTGCTGGGCGCGTCGTGGCCGCGCATTGTCTTCCTGCACGTGATGCCGCTCTGCCTCTCCTCGGTGATCGTGCGCGTGACCCTCGACATGGCGGGCATCATTCTCACCGCGGCGGGCCTCGGATTCCTCGGCCTCGGCGCGCAGCCTCCTTCGCCCGAATGGGGCGCCATGATCTCCACAGGGCGCAAATACATCCTCGACCAGTGGTGGGTGGCGGCGTTTCCAGGGCTTGCCATCTGCCTCGTGAGTCTCGGGTTCAATCTGTTGGGGGACGGGTTGCGCGACGTGCTGGACCCAAAGCAGCGATGACGACCGCACCGCTCCTCGACGTCTCCAATCTCTCGGTGACGTTTCACACGCCGCGCGGTCCCGTCGAGGCGGTGCGCGGCGTTTCCTTTGCGATGGGCCGCGAAAAGCTCGGCATCGTCGGGGAAAGCGGTTCGGGAAAGTCCTGCACCGGGCGCTCTATCTTGCGCTTGCTGCCGGGGAATGCGGCGTTGAGCGCGGAGCGGATAGTTTTCGACGGCATCGACCTGCTGCATGCGCCGCCCGCCGCGTTGCGCGAGATCAGAGGTCGGCGGATATCCATGGTGATGCAGGATCCGAAATTCTCGCTCAACCCCGTGATGACCGTCGGCGAGCAGATCGCCGAGGCCTATCGCGCGCACAGCCGGGCGGGATCCCGCGAGGCGCGCGAGAAGGCGCTCGTCATGCTGGAAGCCGTGCGCATCCGCGAGCCCGCGCATGCCTACGATCTCTATCCGCACGAAGTCTCGGGCGGTATGGGACAGCGCGTGATGATCGCGATGATGCTGGCGCCCGACCCGGATTTGCTGATCGCTGACGAGCCCACCTCGGCGCTCGACGTTACGGTGCAGATGCAAGTGCTGGCGATCCTCGACGATCTCGTGAGCGAGCGCGGCATGGGTCTCATTTTCATCAGCCACGACCTGGCCTTGGTGGGCGCGTTCTGCGATCGCGTGTTGGTCATGTACGGGGGGCGCGTGCTGGAGGCGCTCGCCGCGCGCGATCTCGCCTTGGCGCGGCACCCCTATACGCGCGGCCTCATCGCTTGCCTGCCGACACTCGAGGGCGGAGCGGCCGATCTCCCTGTGCTGACGCGCGACCCCGCGTGGCTTCGATGATCGAGGTCGAGCGTCTTGAGGTCTCGTTCGACGGCCGGCGCGCGGTCGACGGCGTCTCATTCTCGGTTGGACGAGGCGAGACTTACGGGATCGTCGGCGAGTCCGGATCGGGGAAGTCGACCATCTTGCGCGCGCTCTGCGGCCTCAATCGGCGCTGGTCCGGTCAGATGACGATCGATGGCGAGCCGCAGATGCAGCGCCGGAGCGTAGCCTTCCATCGCCGGCTCCAAATGGTGTTTCAGGATCCGTATGCTTCGCTGCATCCACGCCAGACCGTTGATCGCACTCTGGCCGAGCCCCTGCGCATTCACGGGGTTGGTGATCGGCAGCGTCGCATCGTGCGCATGCTGGCCGAGGTAGGGCTGGGGCCGGAGCACCGCTTCCGATACCCGCACCAGCTATCGGGAGGGCAGCGCCAGCGCGTCGCGATCGCGCGGGCGTTGATACTCGAACCGCGCATCTTGCTCTTGGATGAGCCGACCTCGGCTCTCGACGTCTCGGTGCAGGCCGAGATTCTAAATCTGCTGCAGCGGCTGCGGCGCGAACACGAGCTGACCTACGTGCTTGTCAGCCACAACCTCGCGGTGGTGGCGCATCTCTGCGCGCACATCGCCGTGATGAACGCCGGGCGCTTCGTCGAAGAGCTGGACCGAGAAGCTCTCGCCGAGCGCCGCGCGCGCGAGCCTTATACCGCTCAGCTCCTCGCGGCGAGCGCCGGTTACGACCGCGCCGCGGCGAAACAGCTCGTCACATACGATTAGCCAAAAAAAAGATTGCGGCCGGTCGGGACGGCCGCAGTAAGGGAGGATATCTAGGCGACGCCGGGCAAAGCGCCGCACGCACAGAGGTTATTTGGCGTACCACAGCCGCGGAAGCCGTGGTCGCGCAAAGACCGTAGCGAATACGCGCGCGTCTAAGGCGCGGCAAAATTGTGTCATTCGCCCAGCGGGCGAATGGTTCGCGCAAGCGGCAAGGTGATGCGAACCAGCAACCCGTGCGGCTTGCGGTTTTCCGCGCGCACGGTGCCGCCGAGTGCTTCGACGTTTCGACGCGCAATCCAAAGTCCAATCCCGAAATGCGGCGCTTGCCCCTTGATCTCCTGGCGTCGCGAAAAATACCGCTCGAATATGCGATCGAGATTATCCGGAGGCACTCCCGGACCGGTGTCACCAACCGTCAGCTCGGCTTGGCGCTCGCCCTTGCGGTCGAGCCTGACCTCGATGCCGCCGCCGTTGGGCGTGAAGGAGAGAGCGTTTTCTATCACGTTCTCGATGACAGTCTCGACCATCTCCTCATTGGCGTAGATGGTGACACCCGAGGGAATGTGTCCATCGAGCGCGAGCTGGCGCTCGGCGAACGCGTCGGCGTGGGCATGCAGCAAGCGGTGCAACAGCATCGAAAGATTGACGGCGGTGCGCGGCGTGTTGAAGAGATCCGCGGCCGCCTCGTCGAGCCGACGAGCGGACGAGACGAGCGCATCCAGACGATCGAGCGAGTTCTCGATCAGGCCAAGGGCGCGCTGGCCGCGGGGGTTGTCCGGTTGAATCGCGCGGCTCAGCGGCTCAAGCGATTGTCGAATGACGGCGATCGGCGTCTTGAACGCGTGCGCATTGTCTTCCGCCGCACGGCGGATTTCCCGCGCCGAAGCATCGAGTGCGCGAACCATTCGGTCGAACTCGGCGGCGACGTCGGCGAGCTCCGGTACTTCGTTTTCAGCGGCGAACGAGACATCCGGGTGACGCTCGCGAATGGCGCGTGCCCGTTCGGCAAACCGCCGCAGACCGCTGCGTACGGTCCAGAACGTGGTCAGCGTCACTACCGCCATGACCAGATAAATGATCGCGGCGATGCGCACTTCGGGCGTGGTCCAGTACGGCTGCCCGAGATGGGAACCAGGGAAGCTCCCGGCCGCGAACGAGGTGATCACCGCCCAGCACCCGGAAGGCGCCTTGACGGGGGTGACCGAGGTCACGACCTCGTCTTCGCCGCCGGGTGTCGCATAGCGCAGCGCGAAGGGGAGATCGCCCTCGCAAGTGGCGCCCAGGCGATCCAGGATATGCTGTTGCGCGAGCTCTTCGCGCTCGCGGTCGAGCTGCGTTGCCGGAACCGTCGGCCATGAAGCCACGTAGTAGAACGCGCTTTGGCCGGCCGGCTCGAAAATCAGCTTTACCCGCGTGGCAGCGCCGGCGAAGCGTTCCAGCTCGCGGCCGAGATCGGGAAAGGATGGTTTGTCGGCGCTGGTGAGGATCGGCAGCAGTGCCTGCGTCATGACGCGACCCTGCTCGCGCACGTTTTGCAACAAGAGCGCCGCTGCCGCCTCGTCGGCGGCGCGAAATTGCGCGTAGACGATCAGCGGCACGGCCAGGAAGATGACCCCGATCAGCGCGGCCTTGGTGGCGAGCGAGCGAAAAAAGCGCCAGCGCCGCGGCCGCGCGCGCCCAGTCTCGGGCTTCGCCTGCTCCCTCTGCGCCGTCCTAGGCGACGGTCCAGCGGTACCCGAAGCCGGCGTAGTTGTTGATCTGGTCGAAAGCCGGATCGACATCGCGGAATTTCTTTCGAATGCGCTTTATGAAGGTTCGCACATTGGCACGGTAGCCGTCGGCTCCGCTGCCAGCCAGAAAATCCTTGCCATGCACCAAATCGTATAGCTCGCGATACGAAACATCCTCGCCAGGCTTTACCGCGAGCTGCGACACCATGCGAAATTCGGTCAGCGTGAGGTCGATCGACTGTCCGCGCCAGAACGCGCGATTAATGTCGAAGCGAAGCTCGAGCGCGCCGATCCGCATCTGCGAGCGCGGCTGCGTCTGACTCGGGTCCGGAACCGGGCGCTGACCCTCGCAGATCAGTTCCAGACGCTTCACCAGGATCGAAAGCCGGCGCGACTTGTCGATGAAGTCGACCGCACCGCCGCCCAGCGCCGCTTCCTCGTAGATGTCGTCGCTGAGCGCGGTGAGGAAAATCACCGGCGTGTTGGTGCCGCGCTGGCGCAGCTCGCGCAGCACTTCGAGGCCGTTCATCCCGGGCATGCGCCAATCAAGCAAAATGACGTCGACGACCTCGCCGCGCTCGAGAAACCCAAGCGCTGACGGGCCATCGGAAAAGGTCGTGACGGCAAAGCCTTCGTCGACTAAGTTGAGGCTCAGGGATTCTCGGAATTCATCGTCATCATCAATGAGTAGGATCCGCACCTGCGGAGCCTTCGGGATTTGCTTGGTGGGCAGCGACGAGTTCTGCAAAGCAGCGCTCTCCGGAGAGTTTGTCTGAACCATGGGCGTCCACCTCGTAATGCAGCGCACGCATGACTTGGCTTTTGAGATCGAGATAAAAGTAAATGGCGAGGTCGCAATGGCGGCCTGCATAGTGCCAGATCGTCGCTGGAGCCGCCTCGTCACGCGCGGTCGGCGTTCCCAGCAATCCTCGGGTCTGCGCCTGGTTGAGGCCGATTAGGCGCTCGGGGGTCTGTGGTGAGCCGACGGTCGGTTCGACAGCCGCCGGCGTCTCGGGCGCGGGCGGTGCGTTCGCGGACGGCGTGGGCGAGGGCGGCGTATTGGCGGGCGGCGCTTCCAACCTTGCCGACTCGGTTGCAGCGGCTGGCGCTGAGGGTGGGGACGGGGCGGCAGGGGGCGAAGCGGGGGTGGCCTCCGCAGCCTCGGAACCATGGTCAGAGTCGTCAGGCATCGGCTCCGCCGGCGGCGTCTCCGCCGCAGGTGTCACGGGCTTACGCGGCGGCTTCGGGGGGCGCGTGGGCTCGGGAGCCTCGGAGAGCGCACGCCCCTCGCGCGGCGTCTCGTCCGATCGCGGCAGCGGCGTTGAGCACGCTGCAAGCACCGAAGCGAGTACCAGCGACACGATTTTGAACCACCTCCTCATTGCGGACTGTCTCCATCGCGAGCGATGCTTGGAGACTGCGTCCAACCCGTGTCAATTTCCAGCAAGATCGCTCGGATCATGCAATAAAGGTCGGTCAAATTTGATCGAAACGCACATTGACATCCACCGATTTCGCGCGGAACGACGAAATATCAAATGGCAAAGTGAGAACATCCTCGGTCACTCTCTGATGCGGATTTTGGAAGATTATCGACCAGTAACTCTATGATTCCAGGACGGCTTCGGATGCCAAGCTTCATCCCAGGTGCGCGGCCAACGCTGAAACGAAACCGTCACGTTACCGTTCCAACGGTGTCACGACAGTCACATTTCGTCCGTGATAATTCTATGGCATTCTGGATACGGTTTTGCGGCGAAATTTGGAGGCCTGATTGATCCCGGCGCGATCGAACGCAGGATGGTCCGGCGGTTCAATACTGGATTTGCCGGCGTTGGCGGCGACACCGCGCCACGATGATCCGTTCCCCTATGTGATCGTCCCGCACTTCGTGCCGCCGGCGGCGCTGCGCGCCGTCACGGCCGACTATCCGCGCATCGAACGGCCGGGCAGTTTTCCTGTCAGCGAGCTTGCGCTTGGGCCGGATTTCGGCGCGTTCGCGCGGGAATTGGAGGGCGAGCCGTTTCGCGCGGCGATTGCCGACAAATTCGGGATCGAGCTCTCTGGACGCCCGACCAACATCACCGTCCGCGCACAAGCTCGCGCGCGAGACGGGCGCATCCACAATGACGGCCGCGGAAAGCTCGTCACCGTTCTGATCTACATGAACGAGACCTGGGAACCAGCGGAAGGACGGCTGCGCCTGCTGCGCTCGCCGCATGATCTGAACGACGTGGTCGAGGAGATCCCGCCGGAAGCCGGCACGATGCTGGCCTTCCGCGTCACCTCGAATTCCTGGCACGGCCACGCGTCGGTAAGCGGGCCGCGCCGGGTGGTGCAGCTCAATTGGTTTGAGAGCAAAGTCACGGTGCTGCGCGAGCACGCGCTGCACATGGTGTCGGCCAGGGTGAAGCGCGCGCTCAGCCGTTTCCGGTGAGGCTCGACCAGTCGACGACGGGATTGTGCGTCCTCAGGTTCCCCAAGCCGCGAAAGCGCAGCCGAGATAGATCTCGGGCGCCGGAATGTAGTCGAGGCATCGAAAGCCGCGACCGCCCGCCGCCCCGTGCGCTACCAGCCAGTTGCGGACTTCGTGGGCACCGTTGCCGGCTCTCGGCATCCCGGCCTCGAGCACATCGAGCAACTTCGCCTGATCGCCCGCCGCGAAGGCATCGAGGCAGCGGCGATCGAAGGCCTCGTCGATCGCGCCCATGCTGGGTTCGCCGATCGAATGGCTGAGACCGCCCGTGGCGAGGAGCGCGACCCGCATCGGCTCGGCGTAGGAGCGGATCGCTTCGCGCAGCAAACGGCCCCAGTCGCAGCAACGCCCGAGGCTCGGCATCGGCGGCTCAAGCTCGTTGATCAGGATCGGCACCACGGCGGGCAGTGGTTCGAGCCCGAGACGCTGAAGCGGCAGGCATAGTCCATGATCGAGGCGCAGGCGATGCGAATGCGCGGGCTCGAAATCGCACGCCAGTGCCGTCGCTAAAATGTGTCGGGCGAAAGCGGGAGCGCCGCTGATCGTTGGGTGGCGCGCGGCGAAGTCCGCGAGGAACGGCTCCGGCGGCGGGTCGTGCTCAACGCCGATGCCGATGCAAAGCGCGGGCAGGTTGTCGAGGAAGAAATTGGTCCAATGGTCGGGCGCAACTCCGACGATCACGTCAACCCGAGCTGCCCGGAGCCGCCGCCCGAGTTCGTCAAAGGCGGCGCTAAGCCGTGCCTTGAGCGGTGCCGGTAACTTCTCCCAATCGCGGGCAATCAACGGACCGTGGCTCGCTGCATAGATGCCGACCAGGTCAGCCACCGGCGCGCACTCCCGTTGACGCGCCCGATGCGCGGAGCCGCTGGATGAATTCCGCGTCCGACATTCCGATCGCCGCGAAGAAGTAGCGCAAAAGATAGGGATTGGTGTGCGGCGCAAGCCGCGCCACATCATTCGCCAGCACGGCCGAACGCAGTTCCGGGGTAAGCGGATACTCGGCCACTACTGCCGCTGGGTCGCGCCGGTACCCCGCCGCGCGATCCGGCTGCCGCAGATCGAAGAAGAGCTTGCTCAGCCAGTAATCAGTCACCCCGCATTCTCCAGGAATCGGTTTCCCGCGGATCTGCCGCAGTTTCGCTGTTGAGGGCAGACCGGATTTCCATTAGCGTCAAGTGAAATCAATTCAAATCGGACGCGCAAGCAAGCGCGCCGACTTCCCGGGGGGAGACGTCATGGCTCAATCGATCGTATCGTACGTTGACGGGATTCTGGATAACGCCGAGATCGGGCCGATCCACCGGCGCGTGCTCGCGCTCATCTCGTTTGCTTACTTTTTTGACGTTATCGACTTCACCATCACGGGAGCGCTGATCCCCAACATTCTGGCCTCGAAATTTTTCACCGATGCAACGCCTATCCCAAGCGCTGCGCTCTTCGGACTGTTCGTGGGAACCCTTGGTCAAGGCGAGTTCACCGATCGTTTCGGGCGTAAGCGGATCCTCCAGCTCGGTATCCTGCTTTACAGCGTCGCGACGATTGCCGCGGCGCTCGCTCCCACTCCGACGCTGTTCCTTGCCGGGCGATTCATCGCGGGGATCGGCCTCGGCGCAACTCAGCCGCTGTGCTTTTCTTACGCCGCTGAATTCGCGCCCAAGCGCAATCGCGGGCGGACCACGGCATTCATGCAATTCATTGGCGGCGCCTGTGTTTGGCCGATTGGCACTCTCTTCGCGCTCTACTTTCTGCCGATTATCGACTGGTACGGCATTTGGATTGCGATCGGTATCGGCGGCCTGATCGTGGTGCTGTTCACCTTTGGACTGCCGGAATCGCCGCGCTGGCTTGTGACTCACGGCCAAGGCGAACAGGCACTTGATCTGCTTGAAAAGATGGGGCTCCGCTCGCCCGGCGCGAAAGTGGATCTCGTGAAAGACGAGACCGCCGACATCCGCAGCGACCCCATGGGCGTGGTCTTCCGCCAGTACCGGAAGCGCATCATCGCGTCGATGATCTGTTTCATAGCCTTTTTCACCGCCGCGCTTGGTCTCGGGGCGTGGCTTCCCAATCTCCTGGCGACGCGCGGCTACGGTATTCCGAAGGCGCTCACCGTGGTCCTCGGCATGCAACTCGCGTTCCCCTTGAGCAGCCTCTTTATGATGTACGCGCTCGAGAGCTTCGGACGCGTTCGCACTTCGGCCACGGCTTTCGTCCTGGCGACGGTTTTTGCGATCGCCTTTTACTACTCGTCGTCGGTGACGATGGTGGTCATCATCGGCTTCTTGGTGACCTTCTTCTCCCAGCTCGCCGGAAACTCCATGCAGATATTCACCTCGGAGGTCTTCCCGACCAATGCGCGTGCATCGGGATTCGGCATTGCTCAGGCGGGCGGCCGTTTCGGTTCGGCCATTTCCGTCTTTGTGATCGGATTCCTCGCGAGCTTTGGTCTCGGCTACGTGATGACGGGAATTGCGGTCCTGCTTCTCATCGCGGCCGTCGCGGTGACGCAGATCAGCAGGGAGACCAAGGGACTGTCACTCGACACGATCGCGCCACCGACGGCGTGAACGGAGTTACAAGACTTAGCGCGGCCAGAACGCGAGGCATTGTTTGCGTCGCGCAACAACGTGGGAGAGACCGGCGCAAGGCGGTCTCTCCCTCATTCATGGGGTCGGCGCGCGACATCATCGGAAATGAAGATCGGCGACAGATGGGCCTAGCAAAGCCACCTCTCGCTCAATCGAACCCTAATCTCGGCTGCGCAATTCTTGGCGTCGGGATTACTTCCCGATTGCAGTTATTCAACGCTTTTTGGGGATGTGTTCGGCGATGCGGCGATGCAGCTCGTCGACGGATTGGATTTTTTCGTACTCCGCAGGTACATCCAACTCGTGAGTCGTGTGCTCCGAACCCCCAGAAATGCGGAGCGTCGGATCGTTTTTGCCAGGCCGTTCCGGATGCATGTACGTGCTGATGACCTTGCCGGATTTGTCGGTGATGACAGTCACTTTCATGGTGACATCTCCCAATCGCTCTGAAATTCGGGGAAATAGACGCCCATCAGTCTCGCGCTGACTGTCTGAGAACAACTGTTGGAGATCAGTCCATAGTAGTAAACCGGCCCTTCGACGGAACGTGCTTGAGCGTAGTTGCTGATGGTCATCTTTACATCTTCAGCTTTGGGAGGGTGATCCGGAGACAGCATGCAGAAGACGGGCCCCTTGTTTGGATGTTGCCCCGGTGACCAAGAAAACGAGAACGACAAAACATCATTCCCTGGCGGGATTGTCCAGCGGCCTAACACAAAATCGGCTGCCATAGCGTGTCCTTTCCACAACAGCAGTTGAGGGCGGCGCATCGCTCCCACACTCGTAGGATAGATCAGCGATTGGGCGTGGGATGTAATTATGCAGCTATAGCGGACCCGCCCTCATTCAATGGTTCCGAGCCGCCGCTGTCGGCAACCACGAAGCGATGTCCAGCCTCTTCACGCTTCGGAACGGCGGTCAGGGCATTCGGGATTATCGTTTCGGGATCGAGCAGATGGTGCTCAGTCCTGCGCCAACAGCGTGAACTTCCGTTCTCCGCGCTTGAAGACCAGCCGCCAGAGCTGTTCCTCGCCGATCACGCGCCCGATCTCGCGAAACAGGAAGAAGGGAGTCAGCCCCACGAAGGCGATCGCGCCGATCGAGAGGACGCCGCGCAGGTCGCCGGCGCCGAAATCGTCCAAGCTGTCGGACAGCGGCTTATCACGCACGAGCGCCATCACGGCGCCTTCGAGGATGTGGAAGGCGACCAGCACCACCGCGAACCAGAACGACGCATACAGCGTGTGGTAGATCAGCGATTTGCGCCGGAGGCGCGTGCCTACCTTCAGGTCGTCGGCGACCAGCATGACCTTCACCAGGATCACCGCGTTGATGAGGCCCCAGCCAAGTCCGTTGTAGTCGATGTGCTGCTGCTGGAGCACAACGGTCTTGTGGAGGTTGAGGACCGCCAGAAAGCCCCACAAGTAGAGCATCATGATCAGCGCCTTCTTGCCGTTGCTGATCGCGCGCTCCTTCAGACCGGGCTTCGGCTTGTCAGGCGATCCGGCGGCGACGGATGCGTCCGCGCCGCCGGCCTGGGTGGGGATGTCGGGCATTACGGCCTCTCCGTTGCAGATTCTGGTATCGACTCTGCGCGAGCAATGCGCAAACAGCCTACTTCAGCCGGCCACGCGCGAAAATTGCGAACCCAGAAAGACCGAGTGCGACCAGGTCAATCAGTGCGTTCAATAATAGATGGAGAGCTTAGTGAACAACTCGTCAGGTTAGTGGGGTGGAGAGTTGACAATTGACGATCAAAGCGGACCCGGCGAAGATGTATTGATAAACAATACAAAAGCCAAGCGCCGTTGTTGTTCATTAGGACGGGCGGACTGCTTGGCACATGTGCAAGCGCACAACTAAGGGAGGATATAATGCGAACTACGGTGGCCTTCCTATTTGGCCTTCTGATGCTCGTCTCTGATTCCCTGACAGTCGAGCATGACACCAAAATGGCCGCGCAGTGTCTGCTTTCGGGGTGGGAATTTCTCACCTCCATGAACCGGCTCTGTCATTACAGTTGCCCTGCCCGTGAAGCATCGATAAGGGTGACAATCCCAAATCGTTGCCCTCTCGTCATTAATGTCTGAGGCAAATGAGGCGCTTGGCGCAGATGCGGGTCAGCGGGCAGCGCGAATGGCGGACCCGCAACCGGCGGTGAGATGATTCGACGGACACCTTGACCTTGAGCGTTTTGCCGCGCACTCAACGGCAAATGTCGCCTATAGCTACATCGAACGTAGTAATAACGGATTTCATTAGCCTCCGTCGCAGGCGAAATCCGTGTCCTCTCTACACATAATAATGATGATGAGTGATTACGACGGATGCGCCTTTGCGCGCCACCACAATTTAGTGTTCTGATCGAGCGTCGTAAGCAATACCGGCATCCGACAGCGACGTCTGCAAATCGGTTGGCTGTGATGACGTGCCGAACGGGCGCGCCGACAGAACGGAGAGTGGTATGCGAAAGGTCCTGGTGGTACTGACCGCGGCGGCGCTGCTGACCAACACCGCCATGGCAGCGGAGCGGCTTACCGATCAGCAAATGGATAGCGTGACCGCGGGTGTTGAAAACGCCGATTTCAACAGCGGTTTCACGATAACTCTGATCAACGAGCCTCGTGCGCCCAGCTACGTCTGCGAAAACTCGGGAACGTGCCTTGTTGCTGTCAGGAACACTTTCTTTCCAACTGCCGTACCGTCGACTCAACTCGGATTCGCGGTCTACTCGGGTTCCGGGTCGGGTTTGTGAGGCCGAGACCGGGTGCTTTGACCATATCGCCCATTTACTTCGGAGAGAAAAAACAAGCCTCGTTGGAGCTTGGGGGCTGCCATTAGAATGACGGTAGCGCGGCGCGCTTCCGGGCTTGAGGTCTTTGAGCGCCGCCGCAGATTCGTGCGAGAGCCAATCCAGCTCCGAGGTGCCGTCCCCATGAGAGTTACCATCAACATCGATTGCACGCCCGAGGAGGCGCGGACGTTCTTCGGGTTGCCGGACGTACAACCCCTGCAGGAGAGGCTGCTCAAGGAAATGGAGCAGCGTATCGGCGCCACGTTGCAGGCAATGAGCCCTGAAGCGATGATGCAGATGTGGATGTCGGGTTTCCGAAACCTGGAGGAAATACGAGAGAGATTCTTGTCGGAATTGTCGCGCGGACGGGGCTCGTAGCTGCAAGGAGCCCACGACGCAAGGGACCGGCAAGCTGACCGCCACCTTCGCCCGCTTCAAGAACCTCGAGATCGCAAACCGCCATTGACATAGGTCAAGGCGCTGTCGCGACATTGCGAAGCAGGGTCTGCCGTCAGCCGCAACCGAGGGAGCCACACCATGATTCCGCGCGCCAAGGCGCCGCTGCTCGAGGGCAAACGCGGCCTAATCGTCGGCATCGCCAACGAGAGTTCGATCGCCTGGGGTTGCGCCAAGGCGTTCTACGCTCTCGGCGCCGAGCTGGCTGTCACTTACCTCAACGAGAAGGCGAAGCGTTACGTCGAGCCGCTGGCGCGCGAGGCCGAGGTGGCGCTGCTGATGCCGCTCGATGTACAGGCACCGGGGCAGATGGAGGCGGTCTTCGAGCGAATCCAGCGGGAATGGGGGCGGCTCGATTTTGTCATCCACTCGATCGCGTTTTCGCCCAAGAACACGCTGCAGGGTCGCGTGACCGACGCGCCAAGGGACGGCTTCCTCACGACAATGGATATTTCCTGCTGGTCCTTCATCCGGATGGCGCACCTCGCGGAGCCCTTGATGAAGAACGGCGGAACACTCTTCACCATGAGCTACTACGGCAGCCAGATGGTGATCGAGAACTACAACATCATGGGGGTGGCGAAGGCGGCCCTTGAATGCGCGGTCCGCTACATCGCGGCCGAGCTCGGGCCCAAGGGCATCCGCGTGCATGCAATCTCGCCGGGGCCGCTCGCGACGCGCGCCGCCTCCGGCATCCCCGAATTCGACGAGCTGCTGGAAAAGGCCAAAGCCAAGGCGCCCGCGCGCAGCCTCGTCAGCATCGACGACGTGGGCGTCGCCGTTGCCTTCCTGGCGCACGACGCGGCGCGCCTGATTACCGGGGAAACGCTCTACATCGACGGCGGCTACCACATCATCGACTAGGTCACCGACTCATAAAGCGCATCCAGATTCGGACCGCGGCGAGTTTGATGAGGGCGAGGTAGTTTGCGTCGTGTTTTTCGAAGCGTGTAGCGATAGCCCTGTAATGCTTGAGCTTGTTGAAGAAGCGCTCGACGAGGTTGCGGAAGCGATAGAGGAAGGGACTGAAGGCTGGGGGATCGACGCGCTGAGGCATGGGCTTGACGTTGGCCCAGGCACCACGCTCGGTGAGCGTGCGGCGCAAGGCGTCGCTGTCGTAGGCGCTGTCGGCGAGCAGGATTTGTCCCTGGCCGAGGGTCTGTAGCAGGTCGGCAGCACTTCGGCCGTCATGGGCTTGGCCAGGGGTGAGCTTGAGCGCGATCGGGTTGCCGTTGGCGTCGACGAGAGCGTGGATTTTGGTGGTCAGTCCACCTCGCGAGCGCCCCATGCATCGGGCTGCAGCGTCGTGCCCTTCATCGGTTTGCGGCGAACCCCCTTTTTGACGTTCGCCGCGTGCTGATGAACGCGGATCGAGGAGGAATCGATCATTTGCAATTCGCCGTCGTAGGCTCTGGAGATGGCCGCGAAGAGCCGATCCCACACACCCAGCTTGCGCCAGCGCACGAACCGGTTGTAGCAGGTCGTTGCCGGGCCGTACCGCTCCGGAATATCGGCCCAGGGCGAGCCTGTCCGCAGCCGCCAATAGATGCCGTTCAATACCCGACGATCATCGACCCGAGGCACGCCACGCGGCTTGTTCGGCAGCATCGGCGCGATGATCGACCACTCGAAATCCGTCAGCTCGTACCGGCGCATCATCCAGCTCCCTAAGTTTGGAAGCTTGAATCACATCTCGACCACGAATGGAATCCCTTTTATGAGTTTATGGCCTAGT
>Ga0335079_10000148_pt1 | contig 81211 bp, 75 predicted proteins | sample Lox_Sample_33_FD_206719 | JGI IMG/M metagenome (GOLD analysis project Ga0335079, IMG submission 206719) | Soil microbial communities from Loxahatchee National Wildlife Refuge, Florida, United States - Lox_Sample_3.3 | ecosystem: Environmental > Terrestrial > Soil > Wetlands | place: USA...
ACCTCGCGGGAATGCAAGGCTTGGATTTTCCAGTGCTCAAGGGCTTTAACATCGCTGGCGGCACCAGCATACCGCCGGAGCTGGTGGCGCTATGGATGGGACTCTCGATCTATTCCGCCGCCTTCATCGCCGAGATCGTGCGCGGCTCGATCGAGGCCGTGCCCAAGGGACAGCACGAGGCCGCGCAGAGCATCGGGCTCAGCTACGCGCAGTGCCTGTTCCTGATCACGCTGCCGCAGGCGCTCCGCATCATGGTGCCGCCGCTCTGCAGCCAGTATCTCAATGTGATCAAGAGCAGCTCGCTCGGCGAATTCATCGCCTACCCCGAGCTGGTGCAGATGATCCTGGGCACGGTGATGCAGCAAGCGAACCGAGAGATCGAAACCGTGCTGATGGTCGGGGGCATCTTCCTCAGCATCAGCCTGCTCACTTCCGCCTTCATGAATTGGTACAACCGCCACGTGGCGCTCGTGGAGCGCTGATCGCATGATGCGACATCGCCGCCCCTTCCCGCGACCGGTGCCGTCATGGACCTAGGCGGCGAGCTTGTCGCACGTCCCGGCCGCGAGCCGCCGCGCGCGGGCCTTGGGCTCGCACGCGGAGCCGAGGTGGCACTCGCGCGCGCGCTGGGGTGGATGCGGCGCAATCTTTTCAGCTCAGTCGGCAACACGCTCCTGACATTGATCGTGCTCGCGGTGCTCGCGCTGGTATTGCCCGGCATCTATGAGTGGACGATCTCGGATGCCACGATCTCCGGAAACACCAAGGCCGCCTGCACCGGCGACGGCGCCTGCTGGACCTTCATCAAGGTGCGGCTGCCGACGTTCTTCTACGGCCACTATCCCGCTGACGAGCGCTGGCGCGTGCATCTGGCGCTGCTGCTGATGATCGTGTTCGGCGGGCCAGCGATGAGCGACCGGATGCCACACCGCGGGCTCTTCGTACTGCTGCTGCTCACGGCATTCCCGGTGCTTGCAGGCGTGCTGTTGGTCGGTGGCATCGCCGGCCTCTCCGTGGTGGATACGAACCTCTGGGGCGGCCTTATGCTCAACGTGGTGATCTCGTTCGTGGTTGTCGAGGCTGCGTTCCTGCTGGGTATCCTGTTGGCGCTCGGGCGGCGCTCGGTCTTGCCGGTGGTGCGCATGCTCAGCGTCGGGTTCATCGAGCTGTGGCGCGGAACCCCGCTCCTGATCGTGCTGATCATGTCCGCGATGTTGGTGCCCTTGTTCTTGCCCCAAGGCGTTACCACCGACCGCGTGGCACGCGCGATCGTGGCGCTGAGCCTGTTCGAGGCCGCCTACATGGCGGAGGCGATCCGCGGCGGGCTCCAGGGCGTCCCCATGGGCCAGCTCGAAGCCGCGCAGTCGTTGGGGCTCAGATGGTGGCAAGTGCAGGTCTTCGTGGCCTTGCCGCAGGCGCTTCGCTTCTCGTTCCCTGCGATCATCAACACGGTGATCGACCTCTTCAAGGACACGACGCTGCTGCTCTTCGTCGGCGTCTTCGACCTCCTGAGCGCGGTCAACGCCGCCTCCAAGGATTCGGCCTGGCTCGGCTACTATCGCGAAGGCTTCGTCTTCGCGCTGCTGATCTTCTTCCTCTGCTGCTTCACCATGTCGCTGCATGCGCGCCGGATGGAGCGGCATCTCAACCGGCACAAGTGAGAGCGCGGCCCAAGCGAAGTTGGGGACTACGAACCCTCGACCGCAATCAATACGTCCTCGGAGGCACTTCGGCGGAGCGCGATCAGTGGCTGATACTCCGGCGATTGGTACCAGCCGGTCAACGCGGCCATATCGGGAAACTCGATGATGACCACCCGGTTCGGCCGCCACCCACCCTCCAGCATTCGGTGGCCGCCCACGCGGGTGATATAGCGCCCACCGAAGCGGGCAATCATCGGGGCGACCTGACGCAGATACTCGCTGTATCGGGCCTCGTCGATGATCCGGTGCTCGCCGATGAAGTAAGCGGGCACAGTCCTACGCCTCGCCGGCGCCGAGGCGTTGACGGGCAAGCGCCGCAAAATACTGCGCCCCTTTCATCAGCAGCGCGTCGTTGAAATCGTAGTTCGGGTTGTGCAGCGGCGTACCGCCGCTCTCCCCCTCGATGCCGCTGCCGATCAGCATATAGTTGCCGGGAATAGCGCGTAGGAAGGCGCCGAAATCTTCCGACGTCAGCAGCGGTGGACAATTGCCTTCGACATTGGCAGCGCCGACGACCGCGGTCGCAGCCCGAAGCGCCGGGTCGACGTTCTCGGGCCAATTGACGGTAGGCTCGAATTCATGCGTGTAGCGGAAGGAGTGCTGCGCACCGTGCGCCGCACAGATGCCGGCGACGATCGCGCCCATCCGTTCCTCGATCTGAGCCTGCACTTTCGGCGAATAGCTGCGTGTGTCGCCCTTAAGGGTGACCGTGCCGGGGATGACGTTGCGCGTGCCGTCGGTCAGGAATTCCGTCACCGACACCACGCCCTGCTCGATCGGATCGAGGCTGCGGGCGATCACCGTCTGCAGCGCCATCACGATCTCTGATCCCGCGACGATGGGATCGACCCCCATGTGCGGGCGCGCGGCGTGCGTGCCGCGACCTTTGATCTCGATCACGAAGTTGTCTTCGGACGCCATGATGCCGCCGGCGCGCGTGCAAAATCGCCCGAACGCAATGCCCGGCATGTTGTGGACGCCGTAAATCTCCTCCATCGGGAATCGCTTCAAGAGGCCATCCTCCAGCATTGCCTTGGCGCCACGTCCATGTTCTTCCGCCGGCTGGAATACGAAGTGCACGATCCCATCGAAGCCCGGCGATTGCGACAGCATCTTCGCGGCGCCGAGCAGCATCGCCATGTGACCGTCGTGACCGCAGGCATGCATCTTGCCGGCGTTCTTGGACGCGTAGTCGTGCTTTCCCGCCTCAAGAATGTGGAGCGCATCCATATCGCCCCTGAGACCGATCGCCCGGTTGCCGCCGCCCGAGCGCAGGGTCGCGACCAACCCGGTGCCGCCGATCCCTCGCTGCACCTCAAGTCCAAAGGAGGTCAGCGTTTCCGCCACGAAGGCCGAGGTTGCGTGCTCGTCGAACCCGGTCTCTGGATGCGCATGCAGATGATGCCGCCACGCGCGCATCTGCCGTTCGATCTCGGAATGCTCGCTCATCGTCATTCTCCCGGGAAAGACGTGATTCGCACGCCTAACAAGCCGACTATTGCTACACCAACCGGCTCTGGTCGGTCGCCGCGCGGATAAAGTCGGTGAAGAGCGGGTGCGGCTCGAAAGGCTTGCTCTTGAGCTCGGGGTGGTACTGCACGCCAAGGAACCAGGGATGGTCGGGTATCTCCACCGTCTCCGGCAGCTCGCCATCCGGCGACATGCCGGCAAAGCGCAATCCTACATTCTCGAGCCGGTCCTTGTAGTTGATGTTGACCTCATAGCGATGGCGGTGCCGCTCGCTGATGTGGGTCGCGCCGCCATAGATTTCGGAGATGCGGCTCCCCTGCGCCAGCACCGCCTCATAGGCGCCCAAGCGCATGGTGCCGCCCATATCGCCATTGGCCTGCCGCCGCTCCAGCACGTTGCCGCGCATCCATTCGGTCATCAGCCCCACCACCGGGTCCTGGCATGGGCCGAACTCGGTCGAATTGGCGCCGGGCAGGTCGGCCAGATTGCGCGCCGCCTCGATCACCGCCATTTGCATGCCGAAGCAGATGCCGAAATACGGAACCTGCCGCTCGCGCGCGAAACGCGCCGCCTGGATCTTGCCCTCCGAGCCCCGTTCGCCGAAACCGCCGGGAACCAGGATGCCGTGCACGCCTTCGAGGCGCTGGACCGTGTCCTCGCGCTCGAAGATCTCGCTGTCGATCCAGTTGAGATTGACCCGCATGTTGTTGGCGATGCCGCCGTGGGAGAGCGCCTCGGCGAGAGACTTGTAGCTGTCTTTCAAGTGCGTGTACTTGCCGACGATCGCGATGTTGACCTCGCCCTCGGGCTTGCGGATGCGCGAAACGATGGTCTCCCAGCGGTTCAAATCAGGCTCCGGCGCCTTGATGTCGAAATGCGCGCATACCTGGCGATCAAAGCCCTCGACATGATAGGCGTTGGGCACCTCGTAGATCGTGTCCACATCGAGCGCCGGGATCACCGCGGATTCCCGGAGATTGCAAAACAACGCGATCTTCTTGCGCGCGCTCTCGGGGATCGGCCGGTCGCACCGGCAGAGCAGAATGTCCGGCTGGATGCCGAGACCGAGCAGCTCCTTGACCGAGTGCTGCGTCGGCTTGGTTTTGAGCTCACCCGCTGAAGGAATCCACGGAACCAAGGTCAAATGCACGAACAGCACGCGCTCGCGACCGAGCTCGTTGCCCATCTGCCGGATCGCCTCCAGGAAAGGCAGGCTCTCGATATCGCCGACCGTGCCGCCGATCTCGCAGAGCACGAAATCCTCGCCGTTGAGATCGGCCTGGATGAATTCCTTGATCGCATCGGTCACGTGCGGGATCACTTGCACCGTGGCGCCCAGATACTGGCCCTTGCGCTCGCGCGCGATCACGGTCGAATAAATGCGCCCGGTGGTGACACTGTCGCTCCGCCGCGCGGCGATGCCCGTGAAGCGTTCGTAGTGGCCGAGGTCGAGGTCGGTCTCCGCCCCGTCATCGGTGACGTAAACCTCGCCGTGCTGATAGGGGCTCATGGTCCCGGGATCGACGTTGAGGTAGGGGTCGAATTTCCGGAGCCGCACGCGGAATCCGCGCGCTTGCAGCAACGCACCGAGTGCCGCTGCCGATAACCCCTTGCCGAGTGAGGAGACCACGCCGCCGGTGATGAAGATGAACCGCGTCATGGACCTTCACTCTATGCGAACCAGCGGTGGCGTACAACAAAAAGCGAAAGCATTCCTCCGGCCTAAAATCATCCAGGAATCCCAAGCGCCGGCCAAGCGGCCCTGCAATAGCAATTGACGGCACGGGCGCGACTTCACACGACCGCGATGGCGAACTATTTTCGAGTCGTACCGCGAATTTCCTGAACCCGCCCGCTGAACCGGCGCGACTATGCGCTCGCATGCGGGGTTGTGATCAGTTCCCGTCGAGTAGCTGGGAGGTCGCCAATGACGACGCAACAGCGCAAGGCCGAGAATTTTCGCACGCTGCATCAACGGCCAGGCGCCTTCATCATGCCAAACCCCTGGGATGCCGGCACCGCCAAATTGCTGGCTCGGCTGGGCTTCGAAGCGCTCGCGACCACCAGTGCCGGACTTGCCTTCGCGCTCGGTCGGCCCGACGGAGAAGGCGCCATCACGCGGGCAGAGACCCTCGCCAATGCGCGCGACATCGTCGCCGCAACCGAGCTCCCCGTCAGCGCCGATCTCGAGAACGGCTTCGGCGACCGCCCTGAGGACTGTGCGGCGACGATCCGCCTCGCCGCCGAGGCCGGCTTGGTCGGCGGCTCGATCGAGGATACGACCGGCGATCGCAACGATCCGATCTATCCGTTCGATTTGTCGGTGGAGCGGGTCAAGGCATCGGTCGCGGCCGCTCGCGCGCTTCCCTTCCCGTTCATGCTCGCGGCACGGGCCGAAAATCTGATCTCGGGCCGGCCGGACCTCCCCGACACGATCCGGCGGCTACAGGCCTTTGCCGCCGCGGGCGCCGACGTTCTCTACGCGCCCGGGCTCAAAACCTCGGCCGAAGTCACTGCCGTTGTGCAGGCGGTCGCACCGAAGCCGGTCAATGTCATCATGGGGCTCTCCGGCGGCAGTTTGTCATTGCGCGAGTTGAGCGCGCTTGGCGTGAAGCGCGTCAGCGTCGGTTCGGCGCTCGCGCGAGCGGCGCTCGGCGCGTTGCTGCGGGGTGCCGAGGAAATGCGGCAGCAGGGAAGCTTCGGGTTCGCGGACGCTGCCGCACCCTACGCGGAGATCAATCGTCAGCTCCGAGAATGACCCTGCGCCGATCGGCTTATTTCGCCGCCGGTGCGGCGGGCGCGGTCGGTGCAGCAGGTTCTGCCGGCGCGGCCGGAGCCGCTGGGGCGGCGGGCGTGGCGGGAGCGGGCGCCGGTGTGGATCCCGTAGGAGCCACCGGGGTCACGGGCGCTCTCCCCTGAGGGGCTTGCTCGATCAGCGAAGAGGGCGCGCCACGCTGCGTTGCAAACACCACCAGAGTAACGCTCGTCGCGAAGAAACACGCGGCGAGGATGGCAGTGGTGCGGGTCAGCAAGTTCGCGGTCGAGCGTCCCGTCATGAAGCCCGACATGCCACCGCCGCCCATGCCGAGCGCGCCACCCTCGCTCTTTTGCAGAAGGACGGATGCCACGAGAGCGATCGCGATCATCAGGTGAATGGCCAGGAGAACGGTCTGCATGGATTGGGGTTGACGTAAGGGACGGGGTGCGGGATTGGGCGCGGGCGCAGGTTTAGTCGGTCTCGCCGCCGCTGTCACCACCCTTGTAGGTTCAGGGGTTAACCCCCCGAAATCTACGGGCAACTTTGGGCGATTGCCCAGAAATCGGCGGCGACAAGGCTGGCGCCACCCACGAGAGCACCGTCGACATTGGCGATACTGAGGAGCTCCCGCGCGTTTCCAGGCTTTACCGAGCCGCCGTAGAGAATGCGGGTCTCGGCGGCATTCTTGAGCTTCGCCGCCAAAACCGCGCGGATATGCGAATGCACAGCGGCGACTTCGGCTATGGTGGGCGTTCGGCCGGTGCCGATCGCCCAGACTGGCTCGTAAGCGATGACAAGCTTCGACGCCTCGATCTTCTCGGGGAGCGAACCCTCGAGCTGACGCTCGACCACGTCAAGCGCCTGCCCGGCATCGCGCTCGGCCAAGGTCTCTCCGATGCACAGGATGGGCATCATCGCGGCGGCGCGCGCGGCGGTTGCCTTTGCGCACACCTGTTGATCGCTTTCGCCATGCCCTCCGCGCCGTTCGGAATGCCCCACGATCACATAGGTGCAGCCGAGATCGCGCAGCATCGGCGCGGCGATGTCGCCGGTATAGGCGCCCTTGGGTTCGGCGTGGCAGTCCTGGCCGCCCAGCGCAATGCCGCTGCCGCGCAAAGTGTCGCCCACGGCCTGCAACAACGTTGTGGGGGGGCAGACCGCGAGGTCGCACTCCGGGGGATCGCCGGCCGCAGCGCGCGCCACCAAGGCCCGAGCCAACGCAAGACCGTCGGTCCTGAGGCCATTCATTTTCCAATTTCCAGCAACCAGTTTGCGCACGCCTCGGCCCTCCCGTCGCGCCCGCTCTAGCACAGGGAGCACGGCGGATGCCAGACCGGGCTACAAGCAAAGTTGTCGCTGGTTGCGACGGAGAGGGCGCTCTCTATCGCCGCTGCCCCAGCGGTTATGTGCGCGGTCTTGCGGGTTGCGGGGTCATGGGGCGCTCTCTATGATCGCGCCCGCCCCAAGAGGCTGCACCCAATGCTGCAATCCATCCGCTCGTGGTCCGACTCTATTATCTTCAAGCTGCTGTTCGGTTTGCTGATCATCAGCTTCTGCGGATGGGGCGTCTATGATGTCCTGTTGCGCGCGACGCCCGATATCAGCGTCGCCTCAGTCGGCGATCGGAAAATCGGCCCCGAGCAGCTAAGCCGCGCGGTGCAGAGGCGGATCGAGCAGATGCGCCAGGTGTTCGGCGGGTCGTTCGATCTCCAACAGGCAAAGCAGCTCGGGGTCGTCGACCAGGAACTGGACGCCCTGATCAACGCGGCCCTGATTGACCTCGAAGTCCAGAGATTGAAGCTCGCGGTCGGCGACGAGGCGGTGCTCGGCGAGATCATGGAGACCCCCGCCTTCAAGAACAGCGCCGGCAAATTCGACCCGCAGATCTATCGCCAACTCCTGGCGCGGAATGGATATACGGAGGCGCAATACGAGGCGGGGCTGCGCGGCGAACTCGTCCGCGGCGAACTTACAGAGGCGGTGGTATCGGGAGCGAGCGCGCCGAACCCCCTCTTGGATGTCCTCTATCGCAACCAAGCAGAAAGGCGCGTCGCCGAGACGGTATTCCTGCCCTTCGCATTGGTCACCGACATCGGCCAGCCCAGCGAGAGCGATTTGCAGAAATTCCACGACGAGCATGCCGATCTCTTCCGTGCGCCGGAACTGCGCAGCTTCACGATCGCATTGGCAACCATCGACGACCTCGCCAAATCCATCCAAATCTCCGACAGCGATTTGAAGGCCGAGTACGAGCAGCGCCGCGACGAATTGGCGATTCCAGAGCGCCGGCACCTCGAGCAGGCGATCACGCCCGACCAGGCAGCGGCCGATCTGGCGGAGAACGCCCTCAAGGGCGGCAAGACCTTTGCCGCCGCAATCGCAGATGCAAAGATTGCTGCCCCCAGAGATCTCGGCATGATCGCCAAGAAGGACCTCGATCCCACGGTTGCCGACGCCGTATTCGCGCTGCCGCAAGATGGCACCACCGCCCCGATCAAGACTCCGTTCGGCTTCAATATTCTGCACGTGACCGGGATCGAGCCGGGGCGCGCGCAAACCCTCGACGAGGTCAAGGACGCGCTCCGCCTCGACATGCAGAGGAACGAGGCGAGCGACGTTCTTGACCGGCTGAGCAAGCGGGTCCAAGACGCACTTGCCGGAGGCGCGAGCCTCGAGACCATGGCGGGCAATCTCGGACTCAAAATCGTCAAAGTCGCCAACAGCGACAAGTCGGGCCATACCGCGGGGGGCGGAACTGTCGAAATTCCCGCGCCGGCCAAGGAATTTCTCGATACCGCCTTCAGCACTTCGGAGGGCGAGACCAGTCCGGTCGAGGATACCTCCGACGGCGCGCTCTATGTGCTCCACGTGGACAAGATCACACCGTCTTCGGTGCAGCCACTTTCCGATGTGCACGACCGCGTACTTGCCGCGTGGCAACAGGAACAGAGGATCGAGCGGGTCGGCAAGGAAACCAAGGAAATCGCCGACGCCGTCAATGCCGGAACCCCGCTCAAGGACGTGGCGGGGAAGCGCGCGCTCAAGACCACCACGACGCCGCCGATCGAGCGCGAGGGGGAGACCGGCGGGCTTCCCGACACCATGGTCGGCCCGCTGTTCCAGCTCAAGCCGCATCAGGCGACCACCGGGCAATCCACGGACGGCTCCTACGTCGCGGAGTTGCTCGAGATCATCCCGGCCGATCCAAGCGCGGACAAATCAAAGGTCGATCAGCTGAGCCAACAACTGCGCTCGGGAATGCAGCAGGACCTGGTGTCGGAGTATGAGAACGCGCTCCGCTCGCGCTTCAAGGTCGAAATCGACCGCGACCGCGTGGATCACGCGCTCTAGCTCTCGCGCCGAATCTCCATGCAAATCGCACCGACAGCGGACGAATTCGCGGCACGTTATCGCGCAGGGAGGCCGGTGCTGGTGTGGACCACCCTGGTCGCCGACCTGGAAACACCGGTCTCGGCGATGCTCAAGCTCGCGGACGGACGGCCGAACAGCTTTCTTCTGGAATCGGTCGAGGGTGGCGCGGTCCGCGGCCGCTATTCCATCATCGGTCTCAAGCCCGACCTGATCTGGCGCTGCCACGAGGATCGGGCGGAGATCAACCGCCGCGCGCGCTCCGATCCGCAGGCCTTCGAACCCTGCCCCGAGCCTCCCCTGGCCTCGCTCAGGTCGCTGATCCGGGAATGCCAAGTCGAGACTCCCGCTCCCTTGCCGCCAATGGCGTCGGGCCTCTTCGGCTATGTCGGCTACAGCATGGTGGGTCTGATGGAGCGGTTGCCCGACACCAAGCCAGACGCCCTGCAAATCCCGGACGGACTGTTCTTGCGCCCGACGGTCGTTTGCATCTTCGACAATCTTGAGGATCGCGTCACCATGGTGACGCCGGTCTGGCCCGGCAAGGAAACCGACGCGCGCGGCGCCTATGACTTGGCGCGCGAACGGCTCGCGGATGTTCTCGCCGATTTCGACCGCAATCTCCCCTATCGCCGCGAGGCGAGCGATGTCGTCGCCGAGCCGCCGGTGCCCGTCGGCAACATGACGCGCGAGCAGTGCATGCACATGGTCGAGGTGGCGAAGGAATACATCCGCGCCGGCGAGATTTTCCAGGTGGTGCCGTCGATGCGCTTCACGGTGCCGTTCCGGCTTCCGCCCTTCGCGCTCTACCGTGCGCTCCGCCGCCTCAATCCCTCGCCCTTCCTGTTCTTCCTCGATTACGGCAGCTTCGCCGTGGTGGGATCGAGCCCCGAGATTCACGTGCGCGTGCGCGACGGCATCGTCACCATCCGTCCCCTCGCCGGCACGCGGCGCCGCGGCAAGGACACCGAGGAAGACCAGCGGCTCGCCGAGGAACTGCTCGCCGATCCCAAGGAGCGCGCCGAGCACCTGATGCTCTTGGACCTCGCGCGCAACGACGTAGGCCGCGTCGCCAAGATCGGCACGGTCAAGGTCACCGAGCAATTCGTAATCGAGCGCTTCAGCCACGTGATGCACATCAGTTCCAACGTGGAGGGAAAGCTCGACCCCCAATACAGCGCGATCGACGCACTGATTGCGGGATTTCCCGCCGGCACGCTCTCGGGCGCTCCCAAGGTGCGCGCCATGGAGATCATCGACGAACTCGAGCCCGAGCGGCGCACCCTCTATGGCGGAGCCGCCGGCTATTTCGCGGGCGACGGCAGCATGGACACCTGCATCGTGCTCCGCACCGCCATCGTCAAGGAAGGGAAGATGATCGTCCAGGCGGGCTTCGGCGCGGTCGCCGACAGCGATCCCGCAACCGAGCACCAGGAAATCCTCGATAAGGCCCGGGCACTCGTGCGCGCCGCCGAAGAGGCGGTGCGGTTCGCGAAGGGGTGATCCACTTAAGGCCACCGCCGGGGCCCAGAGGCACCGAGATGCGGGCGGTGATATAGAACGCGGTAATCTTCTTTGTGCTCCGGTTCTTCGGGGAAACGAGGGCGAGCGCGGCTTTTGCTGGGGATTACGGACCTGTTATAACCCTGCGGAACGAACTCGCCTCGGGGCGTCCAGGACCATGTACCTGCTCATCGATAACTACGACAGCTTCACCTACAACCTCTGGCACTACCTCGGGGAATTAGGGGCCGAGGTGGTCGTGCGGCGCAACGACAAGGTGAGCGTCGACGAAGCACTCGCGATGCGGCCCGAGGGGATCGTGATCTCGCCGGGGCCCAGCGACCCCGATCATGCCGGCATCTGCCTGGAGCTGGTGCGGCGCTCGGGCGACGTTCCGCTGCTCGGCGTCTGCCTGGGTCATCAGGCGGTGGGCCAGATATTCGGCGGCAAGATCGTGCGGGCGCCGGTGCCCATGCACGGCAAGCTCAGCCAAATCCATCACGACGGCACCGGGGTGTTCCAGGGCTTCAACCGGGAACCGTTCCTCGCGACGCGCTATCACTCGCTGGTGATCGAGCGACAGGGGATGCCGAGTTGCCTCAGGGTCAATGCCGAGACCGCCGACGGCATCGTGATGGGAGTGGCGCACCGCGAGCGGCCGATTCACGGCGTGCAGTTCCATCCCGAAAGCATTGCATCTGAAGGTGGCCACGCCTTGCTCGCGAACTTCCTGCGGCTGAGCCGGCCCCTGCCCCGCGCCGCATGACCGTCGACACCGGCGACTTCAAGGCGCTGATCGCCAAGGTCGCCGCGGGCGCCCGGCTCAACGAGGACGAGGCCGCAGGCGCCTTCGACGCGATGATGTCGGGCAACGCGACCCCCGCGCAGATGGGCGGTTTCCTGCTGGCACTGCGCGTGCGCGGCGAGACCGTGTCGGAGATCACCGGCGCCGCGCGGGCGATGCGCGCCAAGGCGTTATCGATCGAGGCGCCACCGGGCGCGATCGACACCTGCGGCACCGGTGGCGATGGGTCCGGCAGCTTCAACATCTCGACCGCAACCGCGCTGGTCGCGGCGGGAGCTGGCGTCCCCGTCGCCAAGCATGGCAATCGCAACCTGTCCTCGAAATCGGGCTCGGCCGACGTGCTTGCAGCGCTCGGGGTCAACATCGATGCCGACATGGCGCTGGTGCGGCGTGCAATCTGGGAAGCGAAGATCGGCTTCCTGATGGCGCCGCGGCATCATCTCGCCATGCGCCATGTCGGTCCGACCCGCGTCGAGCTGGGCACTCGGACGATCTTCAATCTGCTGGGACCTCTGTCCAACCCCGCGGGCGCCCGGCGCCAGTTGATCGGCGTCTTCGCACCGGAATGGACTCGACCGCTGGCGGAAGTGCTGGGCAAGCTCGGGTGCGAGCATGCCTGGGTGGTCCATGGCGAGGGCATGGATGAATTGACCACCGCCGGGACCTCGGTCGTCGCCGAGCTGAAAGAGGGCACAGTCCGGAGCTTTGAGCTGAAGCCCGAGGAGCTGGGCCTGCCGCGCGTCTCGCGCGAGGCACTCCGCGGCAGCGATCCCGCGGGAAATGCGGCGCTCATGCGTGGGCTGCTGGCGGGCGAGCGAGGGCCGCTGCGCGACATCGTGCTGCTCAATGCCGGCGCCGCATTGGTGGTCGCGGGCAAGGCTCCGAGCCTGCGCGACGGCCTGGAGCTGGCGACCGCAGCGATCGACCAGGGCAAGGCCCAGGCGGCCCTCGACCGGCTGATCGCGATCACGAACCAACCGGCACCGGCCTCCCCGTGAGCGACGTCCTGGACCGCATCTGCGGGGCGAAGCGCTCGACGGTCGCCGCCACCAAGCAGAAATACCCCCCGGCGGTGGTCGAGGCGGAGGCCCGCCGCGCCGATCCGCCGCGCGGCTTTGTCCGTGCCCTCGAGTCCGCCCTTGCGGAAGGGCGCCCTGGCCTCATCGCCGAGATCAAGCGGGCGAGCCCCAGCGGCGGCCTCATCCGCGGAGATTTCGACCCGGCCGAGCTCGCCCGAGCCTATCGGCGCGGCGGCGCCACCTGCCTTTCCGTGCTTACCGACGAGCCCTTCTTCCAGGGACAGCCCGAACATCTCCGGGCGGCACGGGCGGCGGTCGATTTGCCGGTACTGCGCAAGGATTTCATGGTCGATCCTTATCAAGTGAGCGAAGCCCGGGCGATGGGCGCCGACTGTATCCTCTTGATCATGGCGGCGATTGACGACGGGGAAGCAGCGCACCTGGAGGCCGCAGCGCTCGAGTATCGAATGGACGTGCTGGTCGAGGTGCACAATGCCCTGGAGCTGCAACGAGCACTTCACTTGCGCAGCCGGCTGATCGGCATCAACAATCGTAACCTCAAGACCTTGAAGACCGACCTTGCGGTGACCGAGGAGCTGGCCAAGCATGTGCCCAAAGATCGGATACTCGTGAGTGAGAGCGGGCTCAACAGTCCCACTGATCTCGCCCGCATGGCGCGAGCCGGCGCACGCTGCTATTTGATTGGCGAATCATTGATGCGGAAGGCCGACGTGGAAGCGGCGACGCGAACGCTTCTCACATCAGTTTAGAAAAGGTTCATAATAAATTGACAAAGCTCACTCATTTTGACTCCAAGGGCGCGGCCCGGATGGTCGATGTGTCGGCCAAGTCTGAAACCGAACGTGAGGCGGTCGCAACCGCTACTATCTCCATGCGGCCTGGGACTTTGCGGCTGATCTTGGAGGGTGACGTTAAAAAGGGGGACGTGCTGGGGGTGGCGCGGCTTGCCGGCATTATGGGAGCGAAGCGGACCCCCGACCTCATCCCCCTCTGCCATCCCGTGAACCTCTCATCCGTCTCGGTGGAACTCCGTCCCGACGCAGAAAGGAGCACCGTCGAGATCACCGCGACCTGCAAGACCACTGGACGCACCGGGGTCGAAATGGAAGCGCTGACAGCGGCCTCCGTGGCGGCTCTCACGGTCTATGACATGTGCAAGGCGGTCGACCGCGGGATGACCATAGGGGAGCTGCGGCTCCTCAAGAAATCCGGCGGTAAGTCTGGTGCCTACGAGGCCGTCCGGTGATCTCGGTCGAGGAAGCATTGCGCCGCCTGCTGGCGCTGCTGACGCCGGTCGGCGCCGAGCAAGTAGCACTCGCTGATGCCTTTGGTCGGGTGCTGGCCGAGGACGTCTCAGCGCGGCGTACTCAGCCGCCCGCGGCACTCTCTGCGATGGACGGCTATGCCGTGCGTGCCGCCGATGTCGCCTCGATTCCGGCGCGGCTTCGGGTGGTGGGGAGCGTACCCGCCGGCAAATCCCACTCGGGCCTGATTCGACCCGGCGAGGCCGTGCGCATTTTCACGGGGGCGCCGCTCCCCGAGGGAACCGACGCCATCGTGATCCAGGAGGACACCGACCGCGACGGCGATTGGGTGGTGGTGCGCGAGGCCGCGCCCAAGGGGAACTACGTGCGGCCGGCCGGCCTCGATTTCAGCGCTGGCACGGTCGGCATCAAATCCGGCAGGCGGCTCACCTCGCGAGACATCGGCCTCGCGGCCGCGATGGATCGGCCTTGGCTGATGGTGCGTCGCAAGCCACGTGTCGCGATTATCGCCACCGGCGACGAGGTGGTGATGCCCGGCGATCCCGTTGGTCCGAACCAGATCGTAAGCTCGAACAGCCTGGCGCTCGGCGCGGTCGTGCACGCCTGCGGCGGTGAGGCGCTGCAGCTCGGGATCGCGGCCGATGATCTTGTTTCGCTGCGCAGCGTTGCAAAAGGCGCCGGCGGCGCCGACCTGCTGGTGACCACCGGCGGCGCCTCGGTCGGCGAGCACGATCTGGTGCGCGACGCGCTGGCCGCCACCGGCCTTACACTCGATTTCTGGACCATTGCGATGCGGCCGGGAAAGCCGCTGATGGTCGGCCGGTTTCGCGGCGCGGTGATGGTGGGGTTGCCCGGAAATCCGGTCTCAAGCTTGGTCTGCGCGCTGATCTTCCTGAAACCGGCGATCGAGCATCTTTCCGGACTCGACACCAGCGAGGCGCCCGCGGCCACCGCCCGGCTGGCGATTCCTTTGGCGGCAAACGATCGGCGACAGGACTATCTGCGGGCGACGCTGAGGCGCGGCGCGGATGGCGCGCTCGAAGCGATCCCCTACGCCAAACAAGACAGCTCGATGCTGTCGCTGCTCGCCCATTCCGATTGCCTGGTGATCCGACCGCCGCACGCGCCACCCGCCAAAGCCGGCGATGTGGTCGATATCATTCCGCTAGGTGGCCAGACATTTTCTGTCTGAGCTCGAATAATGGACTTGAAGTGCCTGTGGAAAAGTCTTGACGCAATCCTGGAACCAAACTAGAACATCCGCCCGAGTTGTTGTTTTGTTCCGTGAAGCTTCGTGGCTTGCGGACAACAGGTCGGAGACATCGGGCATGCTCACCAAGAAACAGCACGAACTCTTGCTCTTCGTGAATCGCCGGCTCACCGAGACCGGGATCTCGCCCTCCTTCGAGGAGATGAAAGAAGCTCTCAGCCTCAAATCCAAGTCAGGCATCCATCGCCTGATCAGCGGGCTGGAGGAGCGGGGCTTTATTCGACGACTCGCCCATCGTGCGCGTGCCCTCGAAGTGGTGAAGCTGCCGGAAGAGACTGCGGTCGCGGCGCCGAAGCCGGCTGAGCGCGGCCGATTCTCGCCCACAGTAATCCGCGGCGACTTCAAATCGGCGCTTACCGGCGCGGCGCCGGTCAGCACCGAGGCGGTGCAGTTGCCTCTCTATGGTCGAATCGCCGCCGGCACAGCAATCGAAGCGCTGCGCGACCACACCAACAGCGTCGGCATTCCCGCGAGCCTCCTGGGGAGCGGCGAACACTATGCGCTTGAGGTCGCCGGCGACAGCATGGTGGACGCTGGTATCTTCGACGGCGATACCGTGGTGGTCCAACGCTGCGACACCGCGGAAAACGGCAGCATTGTCGTGGCGTTAATCGATGACAACGAAGTGACCCTTAAACGCCTGCGCCGCCGCGGTGCCTCGATCGCGCTCGAGCCCGCGAATCAGACGTATGAAACTCGAATTTTCGGGCCCGATCGGGTCAAGGTCCAGGGGCGGCTGGTGGGGTTGCTGCGGAGATACTGAGCGGTCGTCGTCCCGGCCCCATGGGGCTCGGGACCCAGGGCCGATGCCCCCGCCAATCCCGCGCACTTACAATATTGATCGCCATAGGATCGAGCCAAATCGCATAGCCGCCCTCCCCGCGTATGACGGTTGGAGTGAGATTGAGCGATGCATCACAGCCGCGGGCCGTCGCCGCCGTGATCAGCGTCAGCTCCACGCCCGCGCATTCCGCGGGCGGTCCCTGAGAGAGCCGCAATAAGACCAAGTGACTGCCGACGCGATAACGGCAGTCCCCGGCGCAGGTCAGCCTGCCGTCTGCACTCGTCCCACGCTCCGGCCATGGCGGACCGGCGCCGCTCGCCGCACGGCGGACCCAAGTGTCCGTGACAAAGGTGCTGTTGTGGCTGAGCCCCGTGACGAAATAGGAGCCGTCGGCCCCGCGCGCTGCCACGGCACGCGCCTGGCCGTCCACCAGCAGATCAGGCGGACGGGCCAGCACAATGCTGCAGAAGCCCGCGGCGATCGGCACCAATCCCCAGAGCCGCCAGCGGCGGCGCCAGACGCAGAGCCAGAAGCCGCCGAAGCTCAGCACCATCAATCCCATGGTCGGCATGGCCGGTACGTTGAAGGCAGCCCCCGGCCATCGGGTCACGTCGTGAGCGATGGCGGCGATCGTGTCGATCCCCCACCCCATGGGAACCAACGCAAATCGCTCGAGACCGAGCGGCATGAGAAGACACGCCGCCATCGCCCAAGGCAGCACCCAAAGCCCCGTGATCGGCACTGCGATCACGTTCGCCGCGACCGAGTAAGCGGCGAGGCGGTTGAAGTGGTAGATCGTGAAGGCGGTGGTGGCGAGCGTGCTGATGACCGTCGTGAGCACGATGCCAACGACGTGCAGGCCCACTCGTCGGGCAAAACCCGCATGGCTGTACCAACCGCTTATCCGCGGGCGGAAGGTTTCGTAGAACGCGACCAAACCCGCAACAGCCGCGAACGACATTTGAAAACTCGATCCGGTGGCGGCCTCGGGGTTCCAGACCATGATCGCGAGCGCAGCCCAAGCGAGCGACCGCGCGGAGAGACTGAGCCGGTCCGTGAGCATTGCCAGCAGCACGAGCGCCGTCATCAGAAACGACCGGCGGGAAGAGACCGTGGCGCCCGAGAGCAGCATGTAAATGAACGTGACCAGCAGCGCGGCGCAGGCCGCCAGCTTCTTGGTGTGGAATCGGAGCGCTACATAGGGAACGCACGCCAACGAGAAGCGGACCGCCAGGAAGGCAATGCCGGCCACCAGTCCCATATGCAGTCCGGCAATCACCAAGATATGCGCCAAGCCCGCGTCGCGAAACGCCTGGGCGTCGGCTTCGGGGATGGCGTGCGTCTCGCCGGTGATGATCGCCGCGGCAATCGCGCCGCTCGAACCGGGAAGCGCCGCCTGGATGCGCTGAGTAATGGCGCTCCGGAGGGCCGCGAGCCGCACGCGCCACGCCGCCGGCGCCTCGCCGGGCACTGTTCGGAGCGGACCCAGCGCATATCCGACGGCGCCAACCCTGTCGAAGAAGGCGCGCCGTTGGAAATCGTAAGCCTCGGGCATCGCGGGTGCTCCGGGCGGGAACAGCATCGCCCGCAGTGTCACTCCCTCGCCTGGAAGCGGCGCGCCCTCGTCGTCGCGCAGCTTGATCCGCACCCGCGCCGGGAGCTGGTAAGGAGCGAGCTGGCCGATCTTGCTGGGTTCAAGCACGATGCGGCGGCCGGCTTCCAGCGGCTCGACTTCCACCACCCGGCCTTCCACGGCGATCGGGCCGAGGGGCGTCGGAAGCACGGGCGCGGCCACCCGCCAAGTCTCGATTTCCGCCGCAGCGAACCCCAGCGCCACCGCCGCGACGCCGATCGCCGCCGCGGCAAATGTCCGGCGTCGCCAAGCATAAAGTGCCGCGGGGAAGCTTAAGCCAGCCGCCAGCATCCCCAACCAAAGCGGCGGCTCGAACAGCAGCGAAAAATAAAACCCGATCCCCACCCCGAACAGGAGCGGCAACCACAGGAACCAGCGATCGCGCTCGGCTTCAAGGGCGCCCCCCAAAAGCCGCGCCGGATGTATGACCCCCCATCCCGGCGTCCTAAGACGCCACGGCACGCTGCCGCTCCATTCACTCATCCCACCACTCTAGCGAGAGCAGCGGCACAACCCAATCGATACAGTGAACTCCGGTCGGATCGAGCGATCCCTCGCCGCTCAGGATGATCAGTCGTCCTCCGAAGAACCGCCGTCTTCCCCTTCGTCGTTCGCAGGCGTCGCAGGGGTCGCGGCACCAGGCGCTGAGGGCGCGCCTGGCGTCGCACTCGGCGCGGCCGAGGCAGCGGGGGCGCTCGGCGTCGTTTGTGCGAACGCGGTTGCATGAAATGCGGCCACGGTGGCCAACAGCGGGAGTACAAGTCTCCAAGAGATCATCGCGGTTTCCATTCCTCTGGGTGGGCCAGGACGAGACCAGGGGGTGCCGTTCTCCTGGTCGCACGCTTCTTCTAGGGATCAAAATGGAACTCTATGCCCGCGTCGCCTGGTATCGCAACGGAGCGGCCACTCTGGCAGAGAAAGCGCGCCCCGTGCTACAGCTCGCACACCCTCTTCCCCTTGCCGGTAGCCTCGGAACTCCATGAGCGTCGCCGCCCGCTTTGCTCCATCGCCCACCGGCTTCCTGCACATCGGCGGCGCGCGCACCGCGCTTTTCAACTGGCTGTTCGCGCGTCACCACCGCGGCAAGTTCCTGCTGCGGATCGAGGACACCGACCGCGCCCGCTCGACCAACGCTGCGATCGACGCGATCATCGACGGGCTATCTTGGCTCGGCCTCAATTGGGATGACGAGATCGTCATGCAGACGAGCCGGGTGGAGCGCCATGCAGAGGTGGCGCGCCGCTTGCTCGTCGAGGGCAATGCCTATCGCTGCTACTGCACCCCCGCAGAACTGGAGCAGATGCGCGCGCGCCAGCGCGCCGAGAAACGGTTCGTGGGCTACGACGGGACGTGGCGGGACCGCGACCCGAAGGAGGCGCCGCCGGGCGTCGCGCCCGCGATCCGTCTCAAGACCCCCCGCGAGGGCGAGACGGTGGTGAATGATCGCGTGCAGGGAACGGTGCGCGTCGCCAATGAGCAGCTCGACGACCTGATCATCCTTCGCTCCGACGGTACCCCCACCTATAATTTTTCCGTGGTGGTCGATGATCATGACATGGCGATCACCCACGTGATCCGCGGCGACGACCACCTCAACAACACCTTCCGCCAGTTGCAGATCTATCGCGCGCTCGACTGGAAGGAGCCGGAATTCGCGCACCTGCCGCTGATCCACGGTCCGGACGGAGCCAAGCTTTCCAAACGTCACGGCGCACTGGGCGTCGACGCCTACCGCGACATGGGCTACTTGCCGGAGGCGTTGCGCAACTACCTGCTGCGCCTCGGCTGGAGCCATGGCGACGCCGAGATCATCTCGACAGAGCAGGCGATCGAATGGTTCGACTTGGACCATGTCGGTCGCGCGCCGGCGCGCTTCGACTTCGTCAAGCTCGCCAATCTCAACGGCCACTATATCCGCGCCGCGGACGACGAGCGGCTGGTGGGGCTCGTGGCGCCGATCCTCGAGACGAAGCTCGCACGCGGCCTCACCGAGCCTGATCGGCATCGCCTGGTCGCCGCCATGCCGGGTCTCAAAAGCCGAGCCAAGACGCTGGTGGAGCTGGCGGAGAATGCGCGCTTCCTGGTGGAACGGCGGCCAATCCCCATTGCCGCCGACGCCCAGGCACTGCTCACGCCGGAGGCAGGCGAGCACCTCAATGCGTTGCTATCTGGGCTCGGGGCCGCGACGTGGGAAGTGAAGGCCCTGGAACAGGTCGTGCGCGAGGTGGCGGGGGCGCGCGGCGTGAAGCTCGGCGCGCTCGCGCAACCGCTCCGCTCGGCATTGGTGGGGGCAACCGCTTCGCCGCCGATCTTTGAAGTAATGGCAGCGCTGGGCCGCGAGGAAGCCGTTGGCCGGATCAGTGACGCCTCGTCCCTTAGTACCATAGGTTGAATGACTGACTAGGCGGCCAAGCCCGCGCTTGCACAATTTTTCCACACCCTTATTTGATTTGTGGTGCGCCGCGGCCTATGCTCGCTCCTATTGCACCGCACAACGAGCGCGAGGATTTCGCCAATGACTGCAGAACGCGCCAAGAGCAACGAGAACGTCACACTGGTCGACAACAGCACGGGGAAGCAGACGGTTTTGCCGCTCATCCCCGGCACCATCGGCCCCAAGGTGATCGACGTCCGAAAGCTCTATTCCGAAACCGGGTATTTCACTTTCGATCCCGGCTACATGGCGACCGGCTCGTGCGCGAGCAAGATCACCTACATCGACGGCGAGGTGGGCGAGCTGCTCTATCGCGGCTACCCGATCGAGGAACTCGCGGAGAAGAGCGACTTCATGGAGGTCGCCTACCTTCTCACCAAGGGAGAGCTGCCGACGCCCACGGAAAAGAAACAATTCGAGCGCGACATCACCATGCACACCATGGTGCATGAGCAGATCTCAAGCTTCTTCCGCGGCTTCCGGCGCGACGCGCACCCGATGGCGGTGATGTGCGGGGTTGTGGGCGCGCTCTCGGCCTTCTATCACGATTCGACCGACATCGGCGACCCGCAGCAGCGCCTTATCGCCTCGCACCGGCTGATCGCGAAGATGCCGACCATTGCGGCCATGGCGCACAAGTATGCGGTTGGGCAACCCTTCATCTATCCCCGCAACGACCTCAAATACGCCGAGAACTTCCTGCATATGACCTTCGCCGTCCCATGCGAGAAGTACGAGGTCAATCCGGTGCTGGCGAAGGCAATGGACCTGATTTTCTTGCTGCACGCCGATCACGAGCAGAACGCGTCCACCTCGACGGTGCGCCTTGCGGGCTCCTCCGGCGCCAATCCTTTCGCATGCATTGCCGCCGGTATCGCCTCGCTCTGGGGTCCGGCCCATGGCGGCGCCAACGAAGCCGTGCTCAAGATGCTGCAGCAAATCGGCGACAAGAAAAATATCCCGGAATTCCTCAAGCGCGCCGAGGATCGCAACGACACCGTCCGCCTGATGGGCTTCGGGCATCGCGTCTACAGGAATTACGATCCGCGCGCCAAGGTGCTGCGCAAGGCCTGTCACGACGTGTTGGACGAGCTGGGCATCCGGAACGATCCGATGCTCGACCTCGCCATGGAGTTGGAGCGGATGGCGCTTTCGGACGACTATTTCATCAAGCGCAAGCTCTACCCGAACGTCGACTTCTATTCGGGCATCATACTCAAGGCGATGGGATTCCCGACTTCGATGTTTACCGCGTTGTTCGCGATCGCGCGCACGGTCGGATGGATCGCGCAGTGGAACGAGATGATCGAGGATCCCGACTACAAGATTGGGCGCCCCCGGCAGCTTTATACGGGCCCCGTCAAGCGAGGCTACGTGCCACTGGAAAAGCGTGGCTAGCAACCGTCCGTCCCGGGGTGGCGGACCAAGGATCGCGCACGCCGTCCCTCTCGAGCCGTTGGCGTCCCAATCTCGGCAACTGGCGCGGCCGGCAAACGACAATCGGCCGTCGCTCGCTGATATATGGCCGCGCACGCTCTTGCAGCTGGCGATCATTGCGCTCGCGCTAGTGACGCTCTGGGCAATAGCCCACGAGCATTATCCGATCAGCTAGAATCGGATCATGCTCTAGATGCTTTGATTTTGTCGCGCAATCTGACGGCGAACCGCGCGCACTTCGCCGGATTGCGCTCTAGGCCGACGTCAGCGCCGTCGCGCCGCAGCCGCAGCCAAGAATGCCCGCATCATTCGTACGGGTTCGTCGGTCTCGAAGGCACGTACAAAGCTCTCGATGCCAAGATCGACAGCGGCGGAGGGAGAAACACCTTCCCAATCGCGGATCAGTGCCTTTTGCAGTTGCAGCGCCTGCGGACCGCAACTGAGGATCGCACCGAGCACCGCGTCCACCGTTGCATCAAGTTCGCGCTCGGGAACGCACCATTCGACAAGGCCCCAGCGTTCCGCTTCGGCAGCGTCGATCATTTCCCCCGTGAGCAGCAGCCGGCGCGTCCGCCCCCAGCCGATCAGCTGCGGCAACAAGACGGCTTCAATCACCGAGGGAATGCCGACCTTCACCTCCGGCATCCCGAACTTGGCGCGTGACCCCGCGATGCGCAGGTCGCAAGCCGCCGCGATCTCGAGCCCGGCACCCAGCGCGTAACCCTCGATGCGCGCGATCACCGGTACTGGCAAACGGCGGAGGCTGTCACAGGCCCCGTGCAGCGCGGCGATGAATTCGCGTGCGCTTTTCCGATCGAGAGTCGCCATTTCCCGGATATCGGCACCGCCGATGAAGGCTTTTTCGCCGGCACCGCGCAGCACCAGCGCTCGCAGACGTCGATCGTGCGCAAGCGCGCGCACCTCTTGCGTCAGCGAGGCGATCAAATCGCGACCGAGGATGTTCAGCTTTTGCTCATTATCCACCACGAGGATGGCAACCCGCGCCTCGCCGCGGTCATGCAGAGCGACGCTGAGCCCCGGCATCGACGGTTCAGGGACGCTGGATCAATTCGATCTTGTAGCCATCGGGATCTTCGATGAAGGCGATCACCGTCGTCCCGAATTTGACCGGTCCCGCCGCGCGCGTGATCTTGACTCCCTCTTTGCCGAGCCGCTCGCAGGCGGCGTAGACGTCCGGCATGCTCACCGCGAGGTGGCCGAAGCCGCTGCCGATGTTGTAGGGCTCCTTCTGATCCCAGTTGTGCGTGAGCTCGATCACGGTGTTGCCGGCCTCGTCGCCGTACCCCACGAAGGCCAATGAATAGCGGCCACCCGGCACGTCGGACTTGCGCACGAGCTTCATGCCGAGAAGCCGCGTGTAGAAATCGACGGATTTATCGAGATCGAGCACGCGGATCATGGTGTGCAGCATGCGGCCCTGCGTGCCGCTCCCGACTTCGTTCTTGCCGGCTGTTCTCGTATCCATCGCTGGTCCTCCTCCCGATTGGATTGCCTGAGCTGACCTTAGGCCGCCGCGCGGCGCTCCGCAATCAGGCCGAGAACGCAGTCCGCCGCCCGAAGCGAGGGCGAAACGCCGCCAAGGCCCAAGCGCTCCAGACCCTCACGGAGGTCCGCGCATTGTCGCTCCCGCACCACGCGATCTTCCAGCAGTCGCACCGCCTCGGCGACGATCCGATCGGGCGTGCAGTCCTCCTGCAGCAGTTCCGGGACTGCCGGCCGATCAAGGATCAAATTGATGAGATTGACGAAACGCACGGTCGCGAGCCGCCGGACCAGATAGGCGGTTAGAGGGCTCACGCGATAGGTGACGATCATGGGCACGCCCGCGAGCGCCAGCTCTAGAGCGACTGTCCCGGAGGCCGCGATCGCGAGCTCGCTCGCCGCGAACGCGTCGTATTTTTCCGCGACGTCCGATACCAGAATTGGGTTTCCGGGCCACCCCTTGACCGCCGGCGCTACCTCGCCCGCGACGCCGCCAACCGTCGGCACGACAACGGCGAGAGCGGGATATCTCGACAAGAGCCGATCGAGCACCGCGCCGAAGACCGGCAGGAGCCGTCGCACCTCCCCGACCCGGCTTCCCGGCAGCAGCGTCAATAGCGGCCGGGTGCGATCTATCCCGTGCCGTTCGCGAAAAGCCGCTCCGTCTCCGCGGTCTGCTCCCTCCTCGACGACGGGATGGCCGACATGCGTACATGCAAGGCCGACCGCCTCGAAATGCCGCGGCTCGAACGGCAACAGCACCATTACGTGATCGTACCACTCCGCCATGCGCCGGGCTCGCCCGCGTCTCCAAGCCCAAACATGCGGTGCCGAATAGTGGATCAGCGGCATGCGCGCGCCCCGCCGCCGCAGGCGGCGCGCCACGCGGGAATTAAAGCCGAAGCTGTCGATGGTCACGACCGCGTCCGGATCGAGCGCGACAATCCCCGCCACCGTTTCGGAAATTCGGCGCAAAATGCGATGCGCGCGCGGCAGTATCTCGGCGAGGCCCATCACCGCCAGGTCCTGAATCGGTATTAGACTTTGCAGACCCTGCGCCGCCATGCGCTCGCCGCCGACGCCGGCAAACCGGACCCGCCCGTTGCTTCTCGCGCGCAGCCCCGCCATCAGCGCCGCCCCGAGGGCGTCCCCCGACGGTTCGCCCGCGACCAGGAAGATGAGGGGACCCTCCGGGTCGCCCGCCACGCTCATGAAAGCTCGATGCCGATTACGAAGAGCCCGCCACGCTCCGCGGCGGCCGCCACCTCTGCCCGGTCGAGCACCAGCACCGAACCCGTCTGCAGCGCGATGCCGCGCAACCCCGCTTGCGCGCATTGCTCCACGGTTCCGGGCCCGATTGCGGGGAGATCGACCCGCCGCTCCTGGCCGGGCTTGGCGATCTTGACCAGAACGCCACCGAGGCCCTCGCGGCGCACCGCACCGGCCCGCTCGATCAGTGCCTTGGTACCTTCGACGGCCTCTACGCCAAGCACGATTCCCTGCTGCACGACCACGGCCTGCCCCACATCGAGCGCGCCCAGGGCGCGGGCAACTTCGATCCCCTGCGCGATATCCGAGTCTGCCTGTGCGTCGGGGCGCAGCCGCGTCAACGCCCCTGCGGGCATCAACAGATTTTCGAGAATGTCGTGCAGGCCGATCACGCGGAAGCCTTCGTGTTCGAATTCCTTGATCACCGCCGTCAGCAGCGCGTCGTCGCCGAGCGCGCGCAAGCCGATGCGCGCCGCCATCTTGGCTCCGTGCCAATCGGGGCGGAGCTGCGTTAGGGTTGGCCGCTGCACCGGACCCGCCATCACCAGCTCCTCGGCCCCGTTCTCGCGCAGGATCTTGATCGCTTGACCGACCGCGCCGGGCCGCACGCTCCGATGCGGCACGCCGCCGAACCCTTGCGGGTCGGCGGCTCCCTCGAGCGCCAGCACGAAGAAAGGCCGTCCCTCCGCTCGGCATGCCGCGATCACCCGGAACGGCAGCTCGCCGGAACCGGCGAGAATGCCGAGCTTAGCGGCCATTGTCGCCTTGCGGCTGGCAGAGGCCGCGCTGGGAGTCCGCGCGGATGAAATCGAGAATATCGCGCACGGGCTCGATGTCGTGGAATTGCCGCGTCACCTCCTCGACGCGCTCCGCGAATGTTCCGCCCTCGCCAAACAGCATCTGATACGCGGTCCGCAAGCTGTGAATCTGTTCACGCGAGAAGCCCCGGCGCTGCAGACCGACGATGTTGAGGCCGATCAAGCGCGAGACGTCGCCGACCACTTGCCCATAGGGGATAACGTCGCGGCGAACACCGCTGACGCCGCCGATCATCGAGTGCTTTCCGACCCGCACATACTGATGGACCGCCGAGAGGCCGCCCAACACCGCGTACTCGCCGAGGACCACGTGACCGCCGAGTGTCGCATTGTTCGACATGATCACGTTGTCGCCGATCTGGCAGTCATGCGCGACATGCGCCCCCACCATGAATAGGCAATCGCTGCCGACCCGGGTCACCATTCCGCCGCCGACGGTGCCGGGGTTCATCGTGGCGTATTCGCGAATGATGTTTCGACGGCCGATCTCGAGCCGTGACGGCTCCCCCCGATATTTCAAATCCTGCGGCGCATTGCCAATCGAAGCGAACGGAAATATCCGCGTGCCTTCGCCGATCGTGGTATGTCCCGCCACGACAACGTGGGAGAAAAGTTCGACCCCGGAGCTAAGCGCCACGTGCGGACCTACAACGCAAAAGGGGCCAATCTTTACGTCGTCCGCAATCGAGGCGGTTTCAACAATAGCCGTTGGATGGATTACGGGCATCGAGGCAGCGCGTTCATTCGTCCATGATCATGGCGGCATAAGTCGCCTCGGCGCAGAGCCTGCCGTCGACCTTCGCTAAGCCCTCGAATTTCCAAACATTGCCGCGGTGACGCAAAGCGGTCACATGGATTTTCAGGGTATCGCCGGGCACCACCGGACGGCGGAATCGCGCTTGGTTGACGCTCATGAAATAGACCAGCTTTCCAAACGCGGTCGGACCGATCGTCTCAACAACGAGTGCCGCGGCGGTTTGCGCCATCGCCTCGACGATCAGCACCCCCGGCATGACCGGACGCCTCGGGAAGTGACCTTGGAAAAACCACTCGTCGATCGATACGTTCTTGATGCCGATCGCGCTCTCTCCAAGCACCACGTCGACGAGCTTGTCGACCATCAGAAATGGCGGGCGGTGCGGGATCAGCTCCATGATCCGCAGGATGTCGATCTCCGCCAAAACGCCGGCCCGCTCCCTGGTGTCCATGATCATGCGCCCTCAGACGAACTCTCTTTCTGAGTCGCCAGGCGATGCAGCAGCGTCACCTGGCGAAAGTGCTCCTTGATCGGAACTGCTGGGCTTCCCATTACCGTGGCGCCCGCCGGCACGTCTCGCATGATGCCGCTCTGGGCCGCGATCCTAGCTCCGCGGCCGATCACGAGATGTCCCGTAAGGCCGCCCTGGCCGCCGATTTGAACGAAGTCGCCGAGCTTGGTACTTCCGGAAATTCCAACTTGGGCCACCAAAACACAGCCGCGCCCGATTTGCACGTTGTGCCCGATCTGCACGAGATTATCAATCATCGTGCCGGCGCCAATGATGGTGTCTGGCCCCGCGCCACGGTCGATCGTCGAGTTGGCGCCGATTTCGACGTCGTCCTCGATCACGACGCGCCCCAATTGCGGCACCTTCACCACCCCCGCAGGGTCGGGCGCGAACCCGAAGCCGTCCTGGCCCACCCGCACGCCAGGATAGAGCACGACCCGCGAACCGATTAGCGCGTGGCTTACCGTGACGCATGGGCCGATCCGAACCTGATCGCCGAGGACACAGCCGGCACCGATCACGCTGCCAGCCCCGATGCGGCAGTCCCGACCGATCTCGACCCGAGCTTCGATCACCGCATGAGGACCGATCACCGCGCCGCTCCCGATGCGTGCGGTTGCATCCACCAGCGCGCTCGCGTGTATGCCCGGCACCGGATCCGGTTCCGGATAGAAGGCCCGCGCCGCCAGGGCGTAGGCGCGATAGGGCTTCTCGGTGACCAGCGGCACCAAGCCTTTCGGCGCATGTGCCAGTGACGATGGATGCACGAATGCCGCACCCGCACGGGTTCGTTGGAAAGCCGCCAGATATTTCCGGTTGTCGAAGAAGCTCACGTCATCCGGGCCGGCGGACTCGAGCGACGCAACGTCGCGCATAAGGCGCTCGGGATCGGCGCCTCCCACGATGCTTGCACCGGTGCATTCCGCGAGTGCCCTAAGCTTTATCGGCGGTGCCACCGTGAAGAATCGGGAATCGGCCATGGCGTTAGTTTTTCGCCGCTGGTGGCACCGGACTTGCGGGCTGCTGCTCGGTTGCGGGTGGTTCCAGCGTCACACTGGGCAATCGCTGATCGAGTCGGGTCAGCGCATCGGTGGTTATGTCGAAGCCGTCAGTTCCGAGCACCACGGCGGCCTTTTGAATGACGAGATTTGCGTGGCGGGCCGCAGCGATCTCGGCAACCACCTGCAGTGCCGCCCCCTGTACCTTTTCGATCGCTTCCTTGGTCTCCTCCTGCCAAACACGCTGCCGCGCCTGCACCGTGCGATCCAGCTCCTCGAGCTTCTGCTGGAACTCTCGGCTTTTGGCCTCCAGCTGGTCCGGCGCCATCGCGTTGCGCTGGCGTTCGAGGTCGGCGCGCGCGCGCTGCAGCTGGTCCTCCTGCTCGGCGACCTGCTTGGAGAAGCTCTCGCGCTCTTTGTCCATCTGCGCCTGCACGCTTTTCGCGGCCTTGGAATTGTAAACGAGTTGTTGCATGTCGACCATTACGATAACCGGCGCCGGCGTCGCGGCGGGCTCGCTCTGAGCCCAGGCGGCCACGCTCGCCAGCAGCAACGTCGCGGACAGGGCCGCTGCGCGGCCGTGCCATCGCCATCGGAACAATTGAAATTGCAACATGGTTCCGGCTCGTCGACCCTGCGGCACTTTCAGCGCCGCGTCGGCATTTGACGCAGTGAAGAATATCGGGGGTGCCGGTTCATCTAGAACCTCGTTCCAAAACTGATGCGCACCAGCTGAGTCTTGTCGAACGATTCCTTCCTGACGGGAACGGCCATGTCAAACTGGATTGGACCCAGTGGAGACACCCAACTGAGACCGGCCCCCATCGAGATGCGAAGGAACGGCGTCGATCCAACCACCGTCGGTCCTTGCGCATCGCTGTTCCAATTGTTGCCGAAATCGGTGAAAACGCGGCCGGTCAAACCGATCTCCTGCGGTAGCCCCAACGGAAATCCCAGAGACACGGTTCCCGTATAGTAGTCGTTGCCGCCGAGCGCGTCGCCGGTCGAACTATCACGCGGACCAATTCCCGCGATCTCGAAGCCGCGCAGGTTGTCGCCGCCGACGAAAAAGCGATCTTCGATATTGATCGTGCTGTTTATTGGGACAATAACGCCAGCCTCGCTGAACAGGCTCACCACCCACTGCGGAGCCAGGGGTATGAAGTATCCGCCTGTCAAGACATTGCGGAAATACCGGACTTGCCCGCCGAGCCCAGCAAGGTCGGTCGCAAGCTGCACATAGTAGCCCTCGGTCGCATTCTGGCGATTATCGCGCCGATCGTAGATCAGGACCTGTCCGACCGCCGATGTATTGCGCGAGCCGGCCTCTTGTTGAATGAAGAACGAGGCGGTCGACGCGACGTTGTTGATCGTGTCCTTGCGCAGCGTGTATTTCAGCGTCTGCCGTAAATAGTCGTTGAAGTTATAGCCGACACGCAGCGCGCCGCCTATCGATTCTTGATTGAATTGAGATTCTTGCTGCTGATTGCGGTTCAGTGCGAACAGGTCGATACCCGCCACCATGTTGCGATCGAGGAAGTAAGGTTGGGTGAAGCTGAAGTCCAACTGTTGCGTATTCTCCGCGACGGTGACACCCAGGCGAAGATCCTGGCCTTTGCCCAACAGGTTGCGTTCTCGAATCGTGATGTCGGCGAGCGGGCCGTCGGTCGTCGAGTAGCCGACGCCGATCGAGAATTCGCCGGTCGACTGCTCCTCGACATTGACGTTGATGATCGCCTTGTCCGGCGTCGAACCTTGCGAGTTGGTTACGTCGACTTTCTTGAAGAAGCCCAAGTTCTGAATGCGCTGTTGTGAAAGCCGAAGCTTCGCCGCGTTGAATGCATCGCCTTCAACCAGGCGAAATTCGCGCCTGATTACCTTGTCGAGGGTCCGCACGTTGCCGGTGATGTTGATACGCTCGACATAGACGCGCGGCCCTTCTTTGATGTCGTAGGTGACGTCGACGGTGCGGTTCTCGGCGTGCCGCGTCACCTGCGGCTGCACGTCGACAAAGGCAAAGCCTCGATCGCCGAGTGTGTCGGTTAGCCTGGTGATGCTGTTGTCGACCTGGTCGGCGTCGTAGCGCTCGCCCTCATGGGTAGTGAGGACCGCGTAGAGGTCTTCGGCTTTGATGTCTTTGAGTTGATTGACAATGTTGATCTTGCCGAATTTGTAACGCTTTCCCTCCTCGATCGTGAATGTCACGTAGAAGCCATCGCGCGCCGGCGAGAGTTCCGCGACGGCCGAAACGACGCGAAAATCGGCAAAACCCTGGGAGAGATAGAATTTGCGCAACAGCTCGCGATCATAGGTGAGGCGATCGGGATCGTAGACGTCGTCATTGCTGAAGAAGCGGTACCAACGCGTTTCCCTTGTCTGGATGACCTCCTTGAGCTTGCTCGGGCTGAAGGTGTGTGCGCCCACGAAGTTGATGCTCTTAATGCCGGTGGTGGCGCCTTCGTCGATTTCGAAGACAAGGTCGACGCGGTTCTGCTCGAGCTTGATCACCTTGGGATCGACGCGGGCGGCAAATCGTCCGTTCCGACGATAAAGGTCAAGAATCCGCTTCACGTCCGCCTGAACGCGGGTGCGCGTAAACACGGTGCGCGGCTTCAGTTGCACTTCGGCCAACAACTGGCTGTCGCTGAGCTTCCGATTACCCTCGAATGCAATCCGATTGATGATCGGGTTCTCGACCACGTGCACCACGAGCGTGTTGCCCTGGCGCTGGATCGTCACATCGGCAAAGAGCCCGGTCTCGAACAGTGCCTTCAGCGATTGATCGATCTTGTCGGCGTCGAAGGGATCGCCCGGCTGCACGAGGAGATAGGAGCGGACCGTCTCCGGCTCGATGCGCTCCATCCCCTCTATCCGCACCTCGGAAATCGTGCCCCCGGCTAGAGGTTGCGAGGTCGATGGGGACGGGGTCGCTGGGCCACGATTCGCACTCGGTTTTCCTCCGCCCCCTGTCACGGGTTGAGCGGGCGTGCGCACCGGCGCCTGGGCACTCGCCAGCGCCACTACGCTCGCAGCGGTAGCTGCGCGCAGCATTACCCGACCCAAACCTACCCGCAACGCGCCCCCCACCAACTTTCAGCTTGAGATCGCCCTCAGGTAATCCACCCCTTCAGGCGCGCAATGATCCCTAGATGCACGAAGTCATTCCAGGTCGCGAACACCATGAGGATCAGCACCAGGGCAAGTCCCAATCCGAAGCCGTACTCTTGTGCTCGCTGGCCTAGAGGCCGACCGCGGATCGCCTCTGCCGAATAGAACAGCAAATGACCGCCGTCAAGGACGGGGATGGGGAAAAGATTGATAAGGCCGAGATTTACCGACAAGACTGCCATGAACCAGATCAAGTTGCTTGGCTTGCTTTGGGCGACAATGCCCGACATCTGCGCGATTCGGAGCGGCCCTCCCAGCTCATCCGTGGTGCGCGTCCCAATAATCATTTGTCCGACCGCCGTCAGCGTGCTTGTGGACATGTTCCACGTCTCAGCAATCGCCTGGCCGACCGCCTCCACCGGCCCGCGCTTTACGTAGCGTGACTCCCCTATATGGACGACGCCGATCCGGCCGATGTGATGCATCGAGCCGAAGATATCGGTGAAGTCGGTCACAACCGGGGTCACCTTGACCGTCAACTCCTTCCCTTCGCGCCGGACCGTCAAATCAATGGGCGTCCCCTGATTGGCGCTCACCACCTGTTGTATGTCTTCAAAGCGCTCCACCGGTTTCCCATCGACCGAGGTGATAACATCCCCGGGCTGCAGACCGGCCCGCTCCGCCGCACTGCCCGGTTGCACCTGGCCGATATCAGGCGGCGTGAAGGGCTGCCCAGCCGTCATGAAGAAAATCGCCAAAACCACGATCGCAAAGGCGAAATTTGCGATCGGGCCCGCCGCGACAATCTCCGTCCGCTGAATTAGCCGCTTGTGGTGGAAGGAGACGGCCTTTTCCTCCTCGGTCATGTCCACTGGTGTCTCTGTACGCACCGAGGACATGTCCATATCCCCGAACATCTTGATATAGCCACCCAAGGGAATAAGGCTGACCCGCCACCGCGTGCCCGCGCGATCGGTGCGTCCGAATAGCTCAGGTCCAAAGCCGATCGAGAACACTTCGACCCTGACCCCGTTGCGGCGCGCGGACAGGTAGTGTCCAAGCTCGTGCACGAAGACGAGCACCGTCAGCACAATGAGGAACGGAAGCACGTAGCTGAGGCTGCCACTAAGCCAGGCCATCGATATTCACACTCCCTTCGGTTCGGCCGAGCGGTCTTGTTGGACCGGCGGCAAAGTCGCGCGCTTGTTTGGCAAAATTATGAAGAACCCGGGTGGTTCCGTCCACTCACGGCCAATTCAGAGGCGGCGTTCGGGTGGCGAGGCTAACACCAGCTACCACGACTAGAACCGCGAGCATGGCATCAAGCCGATCGAGGAACCCGCCATGCCCAGGGATGAGGCCACTCGCATCCTTAACACCAAAGTGTCGCTTTGCTAGCGATTCCACGAGATCGCCTGCCTGCCCCACCACCGAAAGGGTGACACTCGTCCAAAGGACGCCAGAAAGCAATGGAAGACCCATCAGTTTCTCGGCAACGGCGCCGACGAGTGCCGCCGCCGCAAGCCCGCCCACGGCACCGGACCAGGTCTTGCCCGGGCTAACGCGAGGCGCCAGTAGTGGACCGCCCACGCCCTTTCCTACGACATAGGCGCCCGAATCGCTGGCCCAGACCAATGCAAATAGCCAAAGCACGGTGATTGCGCCGGCGTTTGGAATCGTCCTGAGCCAAAGTGCCGCAATCGACCCGCCCCCGATCCAAACGATGCCGAGTGCGGCCCAGGCGGCGCGCGCCCGCAAGTCCCGAAGGGCCAATGCCGTGACGACCGCCGACCCAATTGCCAGCCCCAAAAGCGCGCCCATCCAAAGGGCGAAACCGCCCAATGCCACCGCGACGATTTCGGTCCCAATGAGAGTTAACCTGGCCGCGCGGTTTCCCGGTCCGAACGTCAAACGCCCCCATTCCCAACCCATGATCCCCGCCGCCAACGTGACCAGAATGGTGAAGTAGGGCGAACCCGCCCAGACCGCGGCTATCGCCAGCGGCGCGAGCAGCGCGGCCGAAGCGAGCCGCAACGCAAACGCATTCGGCCTAGCGCCGGCCAACGGTTGCGCCGTAGCGCCGCTCGCGCGCATGGAACTCCTGAAGCGCGCCCTCGAAGTCCGACTTGGAAAAGTCGGGCCAGAGCGTGTCGAGGAACACGAACTCCGCGTAGGCCGTTTGCCACAGCAGGAAATTGCTGAGGCGCTGCTCGCCGCTGGTCCGGATCACCAGGTCAGGGTCCGGCATGTCCGCGGTCAGAAGGTGGTGGGCGACGCAAGCCTCATCGACTTCTGCCGGATCGATAAGTCCCGCCGCCGCCTTGGCGGCGATGCGGCGGGCCGCCAAAGCGATCTCCGCCCGGCCGCCATAGGACAAAGCGATCGCGACCGTGCCGCGAGTGTTGCGATCGGTCAACGCCTCGGTCTGTTCGATCAACGTCACGATGTCCGGCGGAAGCCGCTCGCGGTCACCAATCACGCGAAGGCGGATATTGTTGCGATTGAGCTCGGCGATCTCCGAACGCAGATAGTGGCGCAGCAGCCCCATGAGATCGTCGACCTCATTCGCCGGACGCTTCCAATTCTCCGATGAAAAACCGAAGAGAGTCAGGTAGGGAACACCGAGTTCGGCCGCCGCTTCCACGGCGCGCCGCGCGGCCTCGGCGCCGCTGCGATGACCGGCAATGCGCGGCAGACCGCGCGCACGCGCCCAACGTCCATTGCCGTCCATGATGATGGCGACATGCACCGGTGTGGGCTGCTGGCTATCGGGAATCGGCGGCTCCTTCCTTAGCGCGCAAAGCGACGAGGCACGCCCCCCGAGGGCTGAGACTCGGACTCGCGCGTCGTCAGGGCAAAATCAATGATCCAGAGCACGATCGCAATCTAGACGTGCAGGATTTCCTTTTCCTTGTGCTGCAGGGTCTCGTCCACTTTCTTGATCATCTCGTCGGTTACCCCTTGCACGTCCTTCTCGAGCTTCCGGTGCTGATCCTGGGTGATGTCTCGATCCTTCTCGCGCTTCTTCAACGCTTCGAGCGCGTCCCGCCTGACGTTGCGCACCGAGACCTTTGCTTGCTCGGCATATTTGTGCGCGACCTTGGTTAGATCCTTGCGCCGTTCCTCGCTCAACGGCGGGATCGGCACGCGCAGCACTTGGCCCTCGGCCTGCGGATTGAGACCGAGCCCAGCCTCGCGGATCGCTCCGTCCACCGCCTTTACCATTCCGCGGTCCCAGACTTGAACCACGATCATCCGTGGCTCCGGCGCGCTCACGGTCGCGAGCTGATTCAAAGGCATGTTGGTTCCGTAGGCGCTCACCATCACCGGATCAAGCAGGTTGACGCTGGCCCGTCCGGTGCGAAGACCGGCCAGCTCCTTCTTGAAGACGTCGATCGCGCCATCCATGCGGCGCCTAATGTCCTTCACCAAAACATCCTCGCTCATGGCTTCGTCTCCTCGGCAATGACGGTGAACCGACCCCGCCCGGTCACCACTTCGGCGAACCCCCCGGTTTCTTGGATCGAGAACACCAGTATCGGAATCTGGTTCTCGCGCGCCAACGAGATTGCCGCGGCGTCCATCACCCTCAGATCCCGCGACAACACGTCGAGATACGTCAACCGATCGTAACGCTCGGCGCCCGGCACCTTCTTGGGGTCGGCGGAGTAGACGCCATCGACCTTGGTACCCTTGAAGAGCGCGTCGCAACCCATCTCGGAGGCGCGCAGCGCCGCTGCGGTATCGGTAGTGAAAAAAGGATTGCCGGTCCCGGCGGCAAAGATCACAACCCTACCCTTCTCCATGTGACGGATGGCGCGTCTGCGGATGTACGGCTCGCAGACCGCCTGCATGCTGATTGCGGACAAAACCCGCGTCGGCACTTCAAGGCGCTCGAGGGCACTTTGCATGGCCAGTGAATTGATCACCGTCGCAAGCATGCCCATGTAGTCTGCGGTTGCCCGCTCGATGCCGGTCGCGGCGCCGGCAAGGCCTCGGAAGATATTGCCGCCGCCGATGACCAGCGAAACCTGAACGCCAAGGCCATGCACCTGGCGGATCTCGGCCGCTATCCGCGACACGACGGCAGGGTCCTGGCCGTATTCCCGCTCCCCCATGAGCGCTTCGCCGGAGATTTTCAACAGGACCCGGCGGAATTTGTTAGCCGATGCCATGCGCGTTTCTGTCCCCGTCCAGTGTCCCGATCCCGAAGCTCGCGCGTCCGTTCGGCAAGCCTCTATGCGACTTTGGGAATCAAGGGGACACCAGCAACTCTATGATTCTCGTGCGGCATTGGATTTGAAGTTCCCCCTACGGTTGGAACTTCAAATCCGCCTACACGAGGAGATCATACATGAACCGGTGGCGTCCGTCTTGCCGCCACCCAATCGGCCTTCAGGACCAGCAAGCGGGCATCGGGGCTCAGCTCTTGAGCGTAGCCGCGACCTCGGCCGCGAAATCGCCGTCCTTCTTGTCGATCCCTTCGCCCAGCGCAAAGCGTGCGAATCCCGCGACACGGATCGGTGCGCCGGCCGCCTTGGCCGCTGCCTCCACCACCTTCGCGACGCGGCTTTCGCTGTCATGCACATAGATCTGCTCAAGCAGCACGGTTTCCTCGTAGAACTTGCGCAGGCGCCCCTCGACCATCTTCTCGACGATCGCATCGGTCTTGCCGCTCTGGCGGGCCTGGTCGCGCAGGATGGCGCGCTCGCGTTCGACCGCCGCCGGATCGACCGAGGCAATATCGAGGTACAGCGGATTAGCGGCCGCCACGTGCATCGCGAGGTGGCGGCCCAAGGTGCTGAATTTTGCGGGATCGGCCGACGAGTCCAGGCGCACCAGGACGCCGATCTTGCCGAGTCCTGGGGCCAGCGAGTTGTGCACGTAGGAGGCAACCGCACCTTCGCGCGTCTCCAGACGTTTGGCGCGCCGAATCGTCATGTTCTCTCCGATCGTGGCGATCAGATGAGTCAGCTCCTCGCCGACGGAGCGAGCGGTCCCGGGATAGGCTACCTGCTTCAGCCCCTCGACGTCGTCGCCGTGGCTCAGCACAAGCCCGGTCATGGTCCTAACGAAACCTTGGAAGGTCTCGTTGCGCGCGACGAAATCAGTCTCGCTGTTGACCTCTACCAAGGCACCGGCAGTGCGCTCGGTTGCGACGCCCACCAGCCCTTCGGCGGCGACACGACCCGCCTTCTTGGCAGCGGCGGCGAGCCCCTTCTTGCGCAGCCAGTCGATCGCCTGTTCCAGGTCACCAGCGGTCTCGCCGAGCGCGCGCTTGCAATCCATCATGCCGGCGCCGGTTTTCTCGCGCAGCTCCTTCACCAGCCCCGCGGTTATTTCAGCCATGGCTCATTCTCCGAATGCCGGTGGATTTCACGCTTCGGGCCGGGCTTCCGCTGCGCGCTCGCCGTCGCTCGCTTCGACCGGCAGCGCCTCGGGCGGCGGTGCCGCCTGCGCGCCCAGATCGGCGCCGCTGCCCGCGAGCTCCGCCTGCAACCCGTCGAGCACCGCCTGCGCCATGAGATCGCAGTACATGTTGATCGCGCGCATGGCGTCGTCGTTTCCGGGAACCGGATAGGCGATGCCGTCGGGCGAGGAATTGCTGTCGAGGATCGCTATCACGGGGATGCGCAGGGTGTTCGCCTCCTTGACCGCTATCGCTTCCTTGTTGGTGTCGATGACAAAGAGGATGTCGGGAAGGCCGCCCATCTCCTTGATGCCGCCGAGCGCACGCTCGAGCTTGTCGCGATCGCGCGTCAGTTCCAGCAGCTCGCGCTTGGTAAGGCCGCTCTCGGGTTGCCTTACCCGCTCGTCCACGTCCTTCAGACGCTTGATCGATTGCGAGATGGTCTTGAAGTTCGTGAGCATGCCGCCGAGCCAGCGGTGATTGACGAAGTACTGGCCGCAACGCTTGGCAGCATTCGCGATCGGCTCCTGCGCCTGGCGCTTGGTGCCGACGAAGAGCACGCGACCGCCGCCCGCCGCCACGTCCCGCACCGCCTGCAGTCCGCGTTGCAGGCTCGGCACGGTCTGCTCAAGATCAATGATGTGAACGCCGTTGCGGACGCCGAAGATGTAGGACGACATCTTCGGGTTCCAACGGCGCGTGTGATGGCCGAAATGCACGCCGGCTTCCAAGAGCTGGCGCATAGTAAAGCTGGGCATCGCCATGGACGCGGATCCTTTTCCGGTTGAGCCGCCGCGGGGGTCATCCGCCCTATCCTTGTGGAGATCGGGCCGACACCGGAGCGATCACTCCGGCCTTCCCATGAAGGCCGGCGAACGCATCCCCGCGTGAGGGTTTGAGCGCGCTTAGATAAGGGTTCGGGGCCGATTTGGCAAGGGGATCACCCAGCCGGCGCGAAGCTTTGAGCCTGGGCCAGCGGCCAGGCGTTCTTGTAGCGGGGATCGTCGGTGCCCGCGAGTAGCTCGCCCGGAGCGAGGAAACGATAGATCTGGTCGAAGCTCTCGACCCGGCTCGGCGAGACCCGCTTGGAGAAGTGCCGCGGGCGTAGTTCCCGCGGGTGTTCCAGGCCGGCGGCGGCGATCACGTCGGCCAGCGCCATCACCGTGGAGCGGTGGAAATTGAAGACGCGCTCGGCCTTGTCGGGCACCACCAAAGCGCGCTGGCGCAACTGATCTTGTGTTGCGACGCCGGTCGGGCAGCGGTCGGTGTGACAGCTCTGGGACTGGATGCAGCCCAACGCGAACATGAAACCGCGCGCGGCGTTACACCAGTCGGCGCCCAGCGCCATGATCCGAGCCATATCGAAGGCCGAGGCGATCTTGCCGCTGGCTGCGAGCTTGATCCGCTCGCGAGCGCCGATGCCCACCAGCGCGTTGTGCACGAACATGAGGCCGTCGCGCATGGGGACGCCGATGTGGTCCACGAATTCCAGCGGCGCGGCACCGGTGCCGCCCTCGGAGCCGTCTACCACGATGAAGTCGGGATAAATCCCGGTCTCCAGTATCGCCTTGCAGATCCCAAGGAACTCCCAGGGATGGCCGATACAGAGCTTGAAGCCCGCGGGCTTGCCGCCGGAAAGTTCGCGCATCTCCGCCAGGAAATGCATCATTTCGATGGGCGTCGAGAACGCGGAATGGCGCGCCGGTGAGATGCAATCCTCGCCCATAGGAACGCCGCGGGCGGCGGAGATTTCCGGCGAGACCTTGGCGGCCGGCAGCACGCCGCCATGGCCGGGCTTGGCGCCCTGCGAGAGCTTGATCTCGACCATCTTCACCTGAGCCTCTCGCGCCTGCTCGGCGAAGCGCTCGGCCGCGAAGGTGCCGTCGGGGTGACGGCAGCCGAAATACCCGCTCCCAACTTCCCAGACGATGTCGCCGGCGTTCTCGCGGTGGTACTTGCTGAAGCCACCCTCGCCGGTGTCGTGGCTGAAGCCGCCGAGCTTGGCGCCCTTGTTAAGCGCGCGGATCGCATTGGCGGAAAGTGCGCCAAAGCTCATGGCCGAGATATTGAGCACGGAGCCCGAATACGGGTGCGAGCACTGCTCGCCGCCGATGATGATTCGAAATGGCTCTTTGGCCGGGTCTTTTGGGGCGATCGAATGATTGAGCCATTCGAAGGACGTCGCATAGACATCGAGCTGGGTTCCGAACGGGCGCTTGTCGAGCTGACCCTTGGCGCGCTGATAGACGATCGAGCGCTTGTTGCGGTTGAAGGGCGTGCCGTCGGTATCGCTTTCAAGGAAATACTGGCGGATTTCCGGCCGCATGTCCTCGAAGAGAAAGCGCAGGTGCGCTGCGATCGGATAGCTGCGCAGAATACTGTGATTGGGCTGCATCAGGTCGTAGACGCCGAGCGCCACCAGCACGGCGGCGACTGCGGCCGGCAGGATGAAAATCGCACTGACCGGCACAAGCGCAAGGAACAGCAACGTCGCGAGGATCGCGACCGTGAAAGTGATATACCGCCGCGCGAACGGCAGGATCAGCGGATGCATGGAATCGTCCCCTTCAGCGGCCTGCCCCGCGAGAGAGCGGGTTCCCGGCCCGCTCAGACTACGACGATTTTTTGAAGGTTTTGCGAAGGTTCCGCGATACGTGACGTCGCAAGTCGGGATTTCACGTCAACCGATTGATATTGATCAATAATATCGGCTCGCCGCCGCGCGTCGGGAACTACAACAGCCCCAGTTCCAGCTTCGCTTCCTCGCTCATGCGGTCCTGGGTCCAAGGCGGGGTCCAGACCAGCTTCACGCGCACATCCTGCACGCCTTCGACGGCGGCGATCGCCTGCTGCACCTGTCCCGGCAGCGCGCCCGCGACCGGACAAGAGGGCGTGGTCAGCGTCATCTCCACGTAGATCGTGCCGTCGCTGCGCACGATCAGTTCGTAGATCAGGCCGAGATCGACGAGGTTCACGGGAATTTCGGGATCACGCACGGTCTTGAGCGCCGCAAGCACGCGCTCCTGGAGCGCTGGGTCACCCTGGTCGGGCTCGGGACGCTCGACTTCCTCGCCGTCTGGCGGCGGCTTGCGATCGAACTCGAAGGGATCGCGTTCGGTCAGCGACATCGGCTCTACTCCGTCTTCACGGTCGCGCCGACCGCGCCGCTTTTGACGGCCGCCTCGAATGCATGCCAAGCGAGCGTCGCGCACTTGACCCGCGCGGGATAGGTTTTGACGCCGGTCAGCGGATCGAGCCGCTCCTCGTCTTCCATGAGCGCAGGCGGGACTGCCAGCGGCTCGGCGCCGGTCACCTTGGCGTGGAAGCTTTTGAACAGCGCCTCGGCCTCATCGATCGTCTTGCCTTTGATGATCTCGGTCATCAGCGACGCCGATGCTGTGGAGATCGCACAGCCGCGCCCTTCGAAGCTCACATCGACGATCCGCTCGCCGTCGAGCTTCAGATATACGGTGACCCTGTCGCCGCAAAGCGGGTTGTGGCCGTGCGCAAAATGGCTCGCACCGGGCATCCCGTGGAAATTTCGGGGATGCCGGCCGTGGTCCAGGATGATGTCCTGGTATAGCTCGCGCAGATTCATCATCCCCGGAACATCTCCTGTGCTTTCAGGATGGCGGCCACCAGCGCGTCCGCGTCCGTTTCGTCGCTGTAAACGCCGAAGGACGCACGCGCGGTGCCGACGACACCGAGGTGGTCCATTAGAGGTTGCGCGCAATGGTGCCCCGCGCGCACCGCCACATTGTGCTGGTCGAGCACGGTTCCAAGATCGTGTGGATGGATGCCGTCCACGGTGAAGGACACAACGCCGAGCTGGCGCTGGCCTGCCGCCATCACGTTGACGCCCGGAAGTGCGGCGAGGCGCTGCACCGCGTAGCCCGTGAGCGCTTCCTCATGCTCGCGCACGGCATCGCGGCCAACACTGTCGATATAGTCGAGGGCATAGCCGAGGCCGATCGCGCCGGAAATATCGGGCGTTCCCGCTTCGAAGCGATGCGGCGGCTCCAGGAAAGTGGTTTTTTCCAGGGTTACAGTCTCGATCATGCTGCCACCGCCCTGCCAAGGCGGCATCGCATCCAGCAGCGCGCGCTTGCCGTAGAGCACGCCGATACCGGTGGGACCGTAGGTCTTGTGACCCGAGAACGCGTAGAAATCCACATCAAGCGCACGCACATCAACCGGCAGCCGCGGCGCCGCCTGGGCGCCGTCGAGCAGCACTTTGGCGCCGCGCGCATGCGCCATGCGGATCACGGTCTCGACCGGCAGCACGTGACCCGTGACATTGGAGATGTGCGCGATCGCCACCAGCTTGGTGCGGGGCGAGAGCAGCCGCTCGAAGGCAGCGAGGTCGAAGCCGCCGGTGGCATCCAGCGGCACCGAGAGGAGCTTGATCGGAATCCGTTCGCGCAGGAGTTGCCAAGGCACGATGTTGGAGTGGTGTTCGATGTCGCTCAGCAGCACTTCGTCACCGGGTTTCAGGCACGCGGCGCCCCAGCTTTGCGCCACTAGGTTGATTGCCTCGGTGGTGCCGCGCACGAACACGATCTCGTCGGTGCTCTCGGCGTTGAGAAAGCGCCGCACGATCTCGCGTGCCTTTTCGTATTGGTCCGTGGACGAGGAACTCAGGCGATAGACGCCGCGATGCACGTTGGCATAGTCGGTGCGGTAATACTCGGCGACGCCGTCGATGACCTGGCGCGGTTTCTGTGCGCTCGCGGCGCTGTCAAGGAAGACCAGGCCCGGATTGCGCTCGAAAATCGGAAAATCGCGCCGGATTGCGCGCGGATCGAGCGCGCGGAGAACCCGGGGGCGAAGGTTCGAGACGATGGACATATCCGTTAGCTCCCGTGCCGTTCCACCCAGCGCTCGAGATGCCGGCGCAAATACTCGCGCACCGGTCCCGGTTCGACCGCGCCCTCGATCGCATCGACGGCAAACGCCTCGATCAGCAGGCGCCGTGCCTCGTCGTTGGTGAGGCCGCGCGAACGCAAGTAAAAGAGCGCGGCCTCATCGAGATCGCCGACCGTTGCGCCGTGGCTGCACTTGACGTCATCGGCGAGGATTTCCAGCTCCGGCTTGGTGTCGACCGCGGCGCGCGGGCTCAAAAGCAAGTTGCGATTGACCTGATGCGCGTCGGTCTTGTCGGCGCCCGGGCGCACCGCGATCTTTCCCATGAACACGCCGTGCGCGCGATCCTCCAGCACGCCCTTGAAGCTCTCTCGCGTCGTGCAACCGGGCGCGGCATGATCGACGAACGTTGCCGTGGTTGCCTCTTGCTCGCCCCGCACGAGATAAGCGCCATTGAGGCTCAGTTCCGCTCCCTCACCCTCCAGCGTCACCAGCGTGTCTTGGCGAGAGAGCCGGGCGCCCAAAGTCAAGGTGAAGCTCGCAAGCCGCGCCTCCTTAGCGAGCGCGGCGCGATTCAGCGCAAAGTGGATGGCCCCCGGAGCTTCGTCCTCAATCTTGATGTGCCGCAGGCTCGAACCCGATCCAAGGTCAATGCGCGTCACCGCATTGGTCCAGCCGGCCGCGTCGCTCGCGAATATCTCGACGATCTCGGCGCGGCTTCCAGCGCCGAGCTGCACCAAATTGCGCAGGTAGTGTCCCGCTCCCTCGGCGCCGCCGATATACACGATCTCAACCGGGCCATCCAGGGACACGCCGGCCTCCACCGCCAACACGAATCCGTCGGCGGCGAGCGAGGCATTGAGCGACGCGAAGGGCTGCGCGCCCTCGGTATCGCTCGCGTCAAATGCTGCCTCCGCCAATTCGGGCCGCGCTCGAATGGCGTCGAACCAGGAGCCCAGCCACACTCCCTCGGGCAAGGCGCCGATTTGCGAAACGCTCCGAACGAACCGGCCATTCCGCAGCACGATCCGATGTGCGGCATCGGAAAATCGCGGTACCGCCAATGCGGCCGAGTCGGCCTCGGCATCAGCGGCCGGCAAGAACGTTCGTTGCTGCAGCGGCCGCAGATCCGTGAACCGCCACAGCTCCTCGCGCCGAGTCGGGAAATCGAGTTGCGCGAATTGCCGGAGTGCAGCGCCGCGAAGATCGGAAAGCCAGGCAGGCACCTCGACTGTCCGGCAGTCCAGAGCACTTTGAAGATAATTCCGCGCGGTGATCTCAGCCATGCCAAAAGCCCACGCTTGAAGCCCTAAGTCGCGCGGCCCCCACACCCACACGCCCCTTCCGCGAGGGCTCAGCGGCTCGCGCCCTCTCCCCGCGGGGGGGAGGGGATGGACCGCAGCGTTCCCCCTCGCCCCTCGGGGAGCGGGAGGGACCCACCGCGCAGCGGTGGGAAAGTGAGGAGGGCAGCGCACGCATGGTCGCCCCTATGCCGCCCGCACGAAGTCCGCGTAGCCGCGCTTTTCCAGCTCCAGGGCGAGGCTCTTGTCGCCCGACCGAACGATGCGGCCATCGTTCAGCACGTGCACGAAGTCCGGCACGATGTAGTCGAGCAGGCGCTGATAGTGCGTGATCACGACGATCGCGCGCCTGGGATCGCGCAGGCGGTTCACTCCGTTCGCGACGACGCGCAGCGCATCGATGTCGAGGCCGCTGTCGGTCTCGTCGAGAATCGCAAGCTTCGGCTCCAGCATCGCCATTTGAAAAATTTCGTTGCGCTTCTTCTCGCCGCCGGAAAATCCCACATTGACCGCGCGCTGCAGCAGGTCCTCGCCGATCTCGAGCAGCTTCAGCTTCTCGCGCACGATCTTGAGGAATTGCCCGGCGTCCAGCTCCTTCTCTCCACGCTGCTTGCGCACGGCGTTGAGAGCGGCGCGAAGGAAATACATGTTGTTCACGCCGGGTATCTCGACGGGATACTGGAACGCCAGAAAGATGCCTTCTCGTGCGCGTTCGTCGGCGGCGAGCGCGAGCAGGTCGCGGCCTTCGTAATGCACGCTCCCCTCGGTCACCTCGTATCCGGGCTTGCCCGTGAGCACGCTCGCAAGCGTGCTCTTGCCGGAGCCGTTCGGCCCCATGATCGCGTGCACCTCGCCCGCGTTCACGGAGAGATCGATGCCCCTGAGGATTTCGCGCCCATCGGCGACGCGGGCATGCAGGTTCTTGATTTCGAGAAATGATGTCATCCCACGCTGCCTTCCAGACTCACCGCGAGCAGCTTCTGCGCCTCGACCGCGAACTCCATCGGCAACTCCTTCAGCACTTCCTTGCAGAAGCCGTTGACGATGAGCGACAGCGCATCCTCTTGGCTCAATCCTCGCTGCCGGCAATAGAACAGCTGGTCGTCGGAAATTTTCGAAGTCGTGGCCTCATGCTCGACGCGCGCCGTCGAGTTGCGCACTTCCATATACGGAACCGTGTGCGCGCCGCACTTGCTGCCGATCAGCAAGCTGTCGCACTGCGTATAGTTGCGGGCATTCTGCGCCTTGGGTTGCACGCGCACGAGGCCGCGATAGGTATTCTGGCCGCGTCCCGCCGAGATGCCCTTGGAAATGATGGTTGAGCGCGTGTTGCGCCCGAGATGGATCATCTTGGTGCCGGTATCGGCCTGCTGCAGGTTGTTGGTGATGGCAACGGAATAGAATTCACCGACGGAATTGTCGCCTTCGAGGATGCAGCTCGGGTATTTCCAGGTGATCGCCGAACCGGTCTCCACCTGGGTCCAAGAAATCTTGGAATTGGCGCCGCGGCACGCGCCGCGCTTGGTGACGAAGTTGTAGATGCCGCCCTTGCCCTCGGCGTCGCCCGGATACCAGTTCTGCACCGTCGAGTACTTAATCTCGGCCCCCTCCAACGCCACCAGCTCGACCACGGCGGCATGAAGCTGATTCTCGTCGCGCTGCGGCGCGGTGCAGCCCTCGAGATAGCTCACATACGATCCCTTGTCGGCAACCAGCAAGGTGCGCTCGAATTGGCCGCTCTTGGCGGCGTTGATGCGGAAATAGGTCGAGAGTTCCATCGGGCAGCGCACGCCCGGCGGGATGTAGGCGAAGGAGCCGTCGCTGAAGACCGCGGAGTTGAGCGCCGCGAAGAAGTTGTCGCCCTGCGGCACCACCGAACCGAGGTATTTCCGAACGAGGTCGGGATGCTCGCGCACAGCCTCGCCAAACGAGCAGAAGATGATGCCAAGCTCCGCCAAGGTTTCCTTGAAGGTGGTTGCGACGGAGACGCTGTCGAACACGGCGTCAACCGCAACCCCCGCGAGTGCCGCACGTTCAGCCAAGGGGACGCCCAGCTTCTCGTACGTCTTCAGGAGCTCGGGATCGACCTCGTCCAGAGACTTGGGGCCGCTCTTGGGCGCCGAATAGTAGCTCGCCGCCTGATAGTCGATCGGCGCCACGCGCAGCTTCGCCCAGTGTGGCTCGCTCATGGTCTGCCAGTTGCGGAACGCGTCGAGGCGCCACGCAAGCAGCCACTCCGGCTCGCCCTTCTTGGCGGAGATGAAGCGCACGGTTTCCTCGTTGAGACCGGGCGGCGCCTGCTCGCTCTCGATATCGGTGACGAAACCGTATTTGTAACCCTCGCTTGACCCGGAGCGGAGGGCGTCGAGGGTATCCATGGGAGCGCTCATGGGGTCAGCGTTTCTCCCGTTCCAAGCTTTGCGGGCAGCGCAAGCGCGAGCCGCTCGGCCACCATATCCGCGAGCGTCACGGCGCCAAGCGCGGTCGAGACCGCGCTGTTGATCCGCTGCCAATGCGGACGGGTCGGACAGAAGTGGGTGCGCTCGCAAGTGACGGCCCGCATCGCCGCGGGGTGGGTCGTGCACTGCGTGATGCCGATTGCGCCGTCGATCGCCGCCACAACCTCGGCGACAGAAATCGCCGCCGAGCCACGCGCCAAGCGGTAGCCGCCACTGGCGCCGCGGGCCCCGATGACGATCCCCGCGTGGGCGAGCCCCTTCAACAGCTTTGCCACGGTGGCGCGCGGCAATCGCGTGCTCTCGGCCAAGGCCGTCGCGTTCATCTGCCGGTCTGGGTGTGCCGCCATCTCACAAGCGACGATGACGCCGTAATCCGCGAGTTTGCTGAGGATAATCATGGACTTGTGCGTAGACCCGTAATTCGTACCAATTCGGTACCCTATAGGTCGGCACCTTAACTGGCCTTTCAAGCCCTGGCTAGCGGAAATTTTGCCTCGGCCCCCAGTAATTTGATGATGAAGTCCAGGCTTGTAGACGTGCCCTACCCGAAGGCCTTGACCCGTTTGGCGGTCTCTGGATCGAGAAAGCCGTGTACGGTCGCCTCCGTCTCGGCGGCCATGGCGGCGTTCAGGCCACTGCCGGCGCGACCAGCCAGGATTCGTTTGAGCGCCCGCACCGGGCCGGACGGCAGCGCCGCGATGCGGCCTGCAAGTGCCAACGCCTCAGGCAGGAGATCCCGATCGGGAACCACCTTCCAAATCAGCCCCCACTCGAACGCCTTCGTGGCTTCGAAACGTTCGCCGAGCATGATCAGCTCGCGGGCGCGCTGAAGGCCAACGAGACGCGGCAGCAACTCCGTAACACCACCGGTGACGAATACTCCGAGCGATACCTCGGGGAAGAAGAATCGTGTCCCCTCCGCCGCCAGGGCGAAGTCGCAGTTGATGGTCCATTCGAGACCGCCGCCCACGGCCCAGCCCCGGATCGCACCGATCACCGGCTTCTCGCCCAAAACCATCGCGCGTGTGACGTCCTGAATGCGCTCTATATAGGCCCGCGTCGAGACCTCGTCCTTCGACTGTGCCGCAAATTCCTTGAGATCGTCGCCCGCACAGAACGCGCGCCCAGACCCGGTCAGCAGGATCACTCGCACGCTTGGATCACGATTGGCGGCGTCGAGCGCCGCAATCAGATCATTCAGCAATTCCGGCACGATGGCATTGAGCCGATGCGGCCGATTGAGCGTTATGAGACGCACAGCGTCGCCGGCGTCCTCGGTCAACACTGTCTCGTTCATGCCTGGTCCCTTCTGATGACGCGGCGAGTTTTGCCTTCGGTTCGCGGCAGCGACCCAAAAGGCAGAAGTGTTACCCGCGCGGTGACCCCGAGATCGCGCTTGATTGCGGCGGCAACGGTTTCGGCCAGACCTGAAGGGTCCGCCTGTGCAACATGCTCCGCGAGTTCGGCCTCCACGGGCAAAGCGTCGTAGGGGCCCGAACCCACGAGCACAATGCGATATTCTCCCGAGAGCGCGTCGTGCCGATTGATGGTCGCCGCCACCTGCGCCGGGAACGCATTGATGCCGCGGACCACCACCATGTCGTCGCTGCGGCCGATGACGCGAAAACGCGGTGCTGACCGGCCACAGCGGGCGCGACCCGTCCCGGTAAGCTCGATGATGTCGCCGGTGCGGAAGCGCACGAGCGGCTGACACTCCCGGCTCATATGGGTCAGCACCAACTCGCCCCGCTCGCCTTCCAGCCAGGGCAGCACCGCTCCGGTTTCCGGCGCGACGAGCTCGGGATGCAAGATGTCGAGCGCCACGAAATGCAGATCGTTATCGACCTCGGTTTGGCCGGCCAAGTTGCAGAGAACGTCGGATACTCCGTAGTTGGAATTTCGGACCTTGAAGCCCCAGGTGTCCTCCAATCGACGACGGAAGTCCGGGTTGTCCAAACCACCCTCGCCCCCAAACAAGCCGAGCTCGAGGCAGAGATCGCGGGGACGGAGGCCTGGGAAATGCTCGCTGATCACGCGCTCGAGAACTGCCGGATAAGACGGCGTGCAGGAGATGGCGGTGATTCCAAGCTCTCGGATCGTCCGAACCAGGAGCTGCGCCTCGCCGACGCCGAAGGGGATGACGGCGGCGCCGGTTGCCTCAAGCGTCGCGTGGTCGGTGTACCCGCCCATCCAGAGCCGATAGTTCAGGCAGTGCACCACGCGATGGCCCGGGCCCAATCCGCCCGCGGATTGGGCGCGCGCGCCCACGACCGCGGTCTCGTTCGCATCTTGCGGCGAGAGTGCAAGGTTCATCGCCGTGCCGGTCGTGCCGGATGTGCGGTGAACCCGCATCACCTTCTCGGGCGGCGCCGCCAGATAATCGCCGAAGGGCGGATGAACCCTTTGACTGTCGCGGAGCATCTCCTTGTCGGTGAGCGGCAGATCCGACAAACCCTCGAGCCGGAGCGGCGGTTTGGCACCGCCCCACGCGCGCCGATGCAAAGGCGAATGCGCTGCCACGTATTCGCGCTGCCGATCCCAGCAACGCTGCCGGTGCGCCAGAAGAGCGTCGAGGTCGGCGAAGTCGGCCCGGTCCAACAGCATCCGTCTATCGTGCTCGACCGCGTGGCGAAATGCCAGTGGGGCGCCGGTCCTTTCCTTTCGCGAAATTTGAAGCGCCTTCTGCTTCCTGTCATACTTTTCTGTCCCTTCGATCGACGGAGCGCCGAGAGCGCCAATGCCCAAGCTTCTCTCGCAGAGCCAAGTCGAGGCCTTCGATCGCGACGGTTTTGTGGCGCCCGTACGCGTCATGCCCGCGGAACGCGCGCTTCATTATCGCCGGGCGCTGGAATCGTTCGAGGAGCGGTATCCGGAATCGCGAATCAAGCTGGACCAGAAGGCACATCTGCTTTGTCCCTGGGTCGACGAGATGATCCGCGAGACCGCCATCCTGGATGCCACGGAGGATCTGCTCGGGCCTGACATTCTCTGTTGGGGTACGTCGCTGCGCGCGAAGCGAGCCGACGGCAAGACTTTCGCCGGCTGGCATCAGGACACGGCTTATGCCGATGTGAAGCCCATCGTGCTGATCGTGGCTCTCGCCGTCTCCCCCTCCCGATCGGCGGATGGCTGCATTCGCGGCATTCCGTGCTCGCATCGAGGCCCGCTGTTGCCGCACAAGGAAGCATTCAACACCAGCAGCCTCCTCACTCGTGAGCAGTTCATCGATGCCAAGCTGGAAGAATCAGCGGCCGTGGATTTCGAGCTCGACCCCGGCGAGGCCGCACTCTTCAACAACGCGCTGATACATTCATCGAACCCCAATCGAGGGAGCGACCGGCGCATCCTATTCCTGCTCGAGATGATTCCGACCCACGCCTATCAGCATTCGCCGCGGGAATCCGCGACATTGGTTCGTGGCTGCGACACCCATGGAAATTTCGACGTCGATCCGCGTCCGAAGACCGAAATGGGCGCGGAGGAACTTGAGGCCTGGCGGCGCGCCGTTGAAATTCAGGCAAGCGTGCTGTTCCGCGGCGCGCAACGTCCACCCCGCGCGCTCGCCGGCATGACCAGCGGAACGCCGCCAACGGGCACCTGAAGCCGTAATGGCATATCCCGTGAATTTCTGCGCATAGACAGGCCACTGCCTTTGCCGCATCTTGGCCCCCAAAGCGAAAGGGGAAGGCCCATGGATTTCGAGTTCTCGGAAAAGTCGCTGCGAATGCAGAAGGTGGTGCGGAGCTTCATCGAACAACACGTGGCGCCGCTTGATCCCGAATACACCCGCATCGTCGAGCACGAGCACGTTTTCCCGCCGCCCTTCCTTGAGGATTTGAAGGCCAAGGCGCGCGCTCAGGGTCTCTGGAATCTGTTCCTTCCCGGGCTCAAGCCCGACGAGCCGGGTACGCAAATGTCCAACCTGGACTATGCACCCTGCGCCGAAATCATGGGCCGGCTGCACTGGTCGTCGGAAGTCTTCAATTGCAGCGCGCCCGACACCGGGAACATGGAGCTGCTGCACTTGGCCGCGACTCCCGCGCAGAAGGAGCGCTGGCTAAAGCCGCTGCTCGACGGCAAGATTCGCTCGTCCTTCGCGATGACCGAGCCCGAGGTCGCGTCATCGGACGCCACCAACATCCGCACCTCGATCAAGCGCGAGGGCAACGAGTGGGTGATCAACGGGCGCAAGTGGTTCATCACCAACGCCGCCGATCCCCGCACCAAGATTTTCATCGTGATGGGCCAGACGAGCCCGGAGCGGCCGGAGGCGCATCGCCGCCAGAGCATGGTGCTGGTGCCGCGGGAGACGCCGGGCATCACCATCGTGCGCAATCCGCCGGTAATGCATCACCAGGCGCCGGAGGGTCATTGCGAAATCCTGTTCGAGAACGTGCGCGTGCCCGGTGAGAACCTGCTGGGCGAGGAAGGCGGAGGCTTCGCGCTGGCGCAGGCGCGGTTGGGGCCCGGCCGCATCCATCACTGTATGCGCTCGATCGGCGCCGCGGAAGTCTCGCTGGAGCTGATGATCCAGCGCTCGCTTCAGCGCCGTACCTTCGGCCGGCTGCTGCACGAACACGGCGCGGTGCAAGACTGGATCGCGCTTTCGCGCATCGAGATCGAACAGGCTCGCTTGCTGGTGCTGAAGGCGGCATGGCTGATGGACAAGTTCGGCAACAAGGCCGCACGCAAGGAAGTATCGTTGATCAAGGTCGCGGTCCCGCGCCTCCTGGTCAATGTTAGCAATCGCGCCATGCAGACCTTTGGCGCCAAGGGCCTGACCCAGGACACGCCGCTTGCGGACATCTGGACGCAAGGGCGCATCCTGCAATTCGCCGACGGACCCGACGAGGTGCACCTGCGCTCGATCGCGCGCCAAGAGGTGAAGGCGATGCAGGAACAGCTCGCCCGAAACGAAAAAGCGGCGCAGAGCCCCGCGGCCAGCTAGCGCAAAGCCCATTCGGACAAGATGATCGAATGAAACGGCGAGCGTTGATCGCCTTCGCCTTCATCGCCGCCGCGGTGCCGGCGCGAGCGGCGTCGGCGCAAGCGAGGACCTTCCGCCTTGGCATTCTCGCCAATAGACGCAACCTTGGTCCCGACGAGCTGCTCACCGCTCTGCGCGATCTGGGCTATGTCGAAGGGCGAAACCTCATCGTCGAGTGGCGCTTTTCAGAAGGAGTGGGCGAACGTTGGCCTGCGCTCGCGAGGGATCTGGTGGCGCTCAAGGTCGATGCCATCGTCGTCTCGACCACGCCTGCGGCGCTCGCCGCGAAACAGGCGACGAGCACAATCCCGATCATCATCCCGACTGCCATCGACCCGGTCGGGGCGGGGCTCGCGGAGAGTCTCGCTCGACCCGGCGGGAACGTCACGGGTTTCACAATGATGGCGCCTGAAATCAGCGGGAAGGCGTTCTCGCTCTTCAAGGAGGCCATCCCGACCTTGCACCGTGTCGCGGTATTGTGGGACGTGGCCAACCCGGCGCTCACCGGCGTTTGGCAGTCGGTCGATGTGGCAGCCGGATCTCTTGGCGTGACGCTCGCCTCGGCCCCCGTGCGCGAGCCGAAAGACTTTTCGACTGCCTTCGCGGCGATCGCGGCGCAACGGCCTCAGGGAGTTTTCATTTTCGAGGACGCGCTCATGGCTCAACATATGGATGAGAACGTCGATTTCCTTTTGCGCGAGCGGCTGGCCTCTGCATCGACGGTGAAAGAGTTCCCTTCTGTTGGCGGCCTCATGTCGTACGGGGCGAACATAGCAAGCCTGCAGCGCCAGGCCGCCAGTTACGTCGACCGGATTTTCAAAGGCGAAAGCGCCGCAACGCTGCCGTTCCAGGAGCCGACGGCGTTCGAACTGGTGATCAATCTCAAGACAGCGAAGGATTTGGGAGTGATCATCGCGCCCGCGGTGCTCGCCAAGGCCGACGACGTGATCGAGTGAGGCTCGCCTTGCACGAACCGGTCGATGTCGCACCGGGGCGCCACTGCGCGATCAGGGCCTGGGTGTTTTCCATGCTCGGGTTCCACAGCCTGTGTATTATTTTGGTCATGGCATTGTCACGAGTCGCGGTGCTACAAGACGCCCCCCATGGCTGAGCAGGCGCGAACCAGCAACGTTACTCCGCTCCGCGACGGCGACGGCTTGCCCGTCCGTACGCCGCCGCAAAACCTGGAGATCGAGCAGGCGCTGCTGGCGGCGTTGCTGTTCCGCAACGAGACCTACCACTCGATTGCGGATTTCCTGCGCGCGGAGCACTTCGCCCAGGGCGTGCACGGCCGCATCTACGCCGCGATCGGCACCCTGATTGAGCGCGGGCAAGTTGCAAATCCCCTTACGCTCAAGGGCATTTTCGATCAGGACGAAGCGTTGCAGCAGGCGGGCGGCGCGCAGTACCTGTTGCGCCTCGCCGAAAGCGTGGTGACCACGGTCAACGTCCTCGACTACGGACGCATCGTCTATGACCTCTTCTTGCGCCGCCAACTGATCGGCATCGGCGACGAGATGGTGATCGACGCCGTCGCGCACGAACTTGAACGCGACGCGCGCAAGCAGATCGAGGGGGCCGAGAAGAAGCTCTTCGATCTCGCCACCACCGGCAATTATGAGGGCGGGTTCCGCCCGTTCGAGGAAGCACTCACCGAAGCGATCCTGATGGCGGAAGCCGCGTTCAAGCGCAGCGGCCGTACGACCGGCATTGCCACCGGCTTCACCGACCTCGACCGATTGCTGGGCGGCCTACATCCCTCCGACCTGATCGTCCTGGCGGGGCGGCCCAGCATGGGCAAGACCGCGCTCGCCACCAACATCGCCTTCCACGCCGCGCGCAACTACCGCCCGCTCAGAAAACCCGATGGCACGATAGAGGCGGAGGACGGTGCGGTCGTCGGATTCTTCTCGCTCGAAATGTCGGGCGAGCAGCTCGCGACCCGCATCCTCTCCGAGGAATCGAAGGTTCCTTCCGACCGGATCCGCCGCGGCGACGTAAGCCACGACGATTTCGACCGCTTCGTCCAGGCAAGCCACTTGCTCGCGAAAATCCCACTCTATCTCGACGACACCCCGGCGCTCACCATCGGTGCGCTGCGCACGCGCGCGCGGCGATTGCAGCGCAAGTTCGGACTCAACCTCGTCATCATCGACTACCTACAACTTTTGCGCGGCTCGGGCGAAGGCACCGCCGGCGAGAATCGAGTCCAGGAAATCTCCGAGATCACGCGCGGACTGAAGGCGCTCGCCAAGGAGCTGAACCTGCCGGTGTTGGCGCTCTCGCAGCTTTCGCGCCAGGTGGAAAACCGCGAGGACAAGCGACCGCAGCTCGCCGATCTCCGGGAGTCCGGCTCGATCGAGCAGGACGCGGACGTCGTCATGTTCGTGTTCCGCGAGGAATATTATCTCTCGCGCTCCGAGCCGACGCGCCGGCCCGACGAGAGCGACGAGAAATTCAACGACCGCTATGAACGCTGGCGCGAGCGGCTCGAGGAGAAGACCGGGCTCGCCGAGATCATGGTAGCGAAGCAGCGCCACGGACCGATCGGCACCAAGACGCTCCGCTTCGACGGCGCCACGACCAAGTTCGAGAACTACGTCAGCGACGATCACCTGCCGGAGCAGACGATATAGGCGGTCGCCTTTTATTAGGTGGGCGTTGAGCGGGGGTCTTGCTTTCTGACGCAGCGCCAACGAGATGGATAAGCTGCCACCACGCCAGCCATTCAGAGGCTCGAGCGAAGAGCCCACCTACCGAAGACCTTCGAGAGTGTGCCATAGTAGGCCGATCCGTCAGTAAGCTACGGAGGCGATCGTGCTGAACGCGACGGGGCTTCTCGCTGACGCGTTGGGTCGAAACCTGGCGGAGACGTACCGCAGGATTTACGGCGACCGGGAGCCACATATCGCAGTTGGTCTCGACGAGGCTGCCCGGCTCGTGATAGAGCGCATAGCCAGCAGTGATGCGCTCTATCACGATTGCGAACACACTGCGCTAGTCACCCTTTGCGTCCAGGACATTTTGCGCGGTCGTCGTCTTGAGCGGACGATTGCGCCCAGCGACTGGGGCCATACCATTTTGGCCGCGCTGAACCACGACATCGGATATGTGCGTGGCATCTGTCCCGGCGACACGGCCGAGAAGTTCGTGATCGATGCCGCCGGCAACACTGTCACACCCCCGCGCGGGGCCTCGGACGCCTTCCTCATGCCCTGGCACGTTGAGCGCTCGAAAATAATGGTCCGCGCGCGTTTCGCGCCGGTGCCTTTCATCGACGAGGAGCGTATCGCGAGGGCGATCGAGTTGACGCGCTTCCCGGTACCAGATGACGAGGACCACGCCGAGACCGACACGGAAGCGGGCTTGGTCCGAGCCGGCGACCTCATCGGTCAACTGGGCGACCCGCTCTATTTGCGCAAACTGAATGCGCTCTACCATGAGTTTGTCGAAAACGGCGTTCACGAGAAACTCGGCTATAGCAGCCCGGCGGATATGGTCGAACGCTATCCGCAATTCTATTGGAGCAAGGTCGAGCGCTACATTGCCGATGCTCTGCGTTACCTGGAAATGACCATGGAGGGCAAGCAGTGGACCGCAACCCTCTATAGCCACATCTTCTCGGTTGAGCATAACCGCCGAAGAATGGGGCCACAGGCAGGCCCTTCGCAGCAACATAGCTGAGGCGGCCGAGCCCGCGACGCTCGGCGGTGCCGAAGTTGGGAGTCACTAACCCCGTCCGCCGTGATCGAGATATCGATGAGCGCCCAGGCGATGCGCGATCAGGTGCTGGCGGTAGCCGCCGATCGAGGCCGTCATACGCTCAACCGTGGGAATTTCGTGGGGCGGCGGCTGATCGGCCAGCGCCTCGACGAGAACCCTCCCCTCCGCTTCCACATCCACAATCCCCATGAGGTGCAGCAGCGTGGGCCGCACATCGCAGATTCCCGCAGGCAATGAGGATACATAGCGGCGCTTCACCCCCGGACCGGAAAACGCCAGGAGATTAGCCAGCTCGAGCCGGTGCAAGCCGCCGTGCAATCCGCCCCCCGCCGGCAGGTTGGAATTGTGCCGGCAGCGTCCGGTGATGCCCCACTCTCCAGGGCCGCTGTCGCTCACCAGATCGAACACGATATCGGCGGCGCGCGGATGGTCGATGCCGAGCGCGTCATGACTGAGCGTTGCCACCATCGCCTTTGAATCGCGCGCCGCGAGCGCTCCGCACCAGGGCTGCGACTGCAGCCAGGCGAGCAGCCTTGCGATAGTCTCGGGATCGTGTTCGCGCACCCAGATGCCGCCGCTGAGATCGCCGTCGACTGCAACAGCGGCTTCGCCCGCGGCGCCCACGGCAAAACCGGCATCCTGGAGCCGCTCCCCGAGACGCAGCCTTTCGCCTGAAAGCCCGACGTGCCCGTGATCGGAGAGTGCGGCGACCAGAAGATCGGGGCAGGCACGATCGCGAAATTCGAGCAATCTTCCGAACTGCGCGTCGGCTTCGGAAAGCGCGCGCAGGCTCTCCGGCGAGCCGAGGCCACGATAGTGAAACGATGTGTCGGGTTCCGAGAGCCACAGAATCGTGACATCGGGATCGAGGCTTGGAACGACGTAGTCGATGTAGGCGGTGACGGCGTAGGCCAGGAACTTGAAGGCAGGCACCGAAGCACTGGGCAGCGGTCCGACCGCCGTGACCAGCGCCTCAGCCACGGCGCGAGGTCTTGAAGCGTCGAGGCCGTGCAGTGAGAGACAGAGCTCACCGGTGAGATCGGCGCCGGTATGCAGAATGCGGGTGCATCCCGTTGTTCCCGTGCCAATCACCGCGAGCGAGCGGCCGGATCGCGCGAGGATTGCACCCAGATCCGGCACGCCCAGAAGCGGCCGTCCCAGGCGTTGCTCCAGCAATTCCAAATCCTGCCACCGTCCGCAGTTACAGAAATGCTGCGCAGCCGCATCAAAAAATTGGTTGGCGACGATGCCGTGGCGGACCGGCAGCGCCGCGGTCACGAGGCTTGCGGCATTGACCCGGGTTTCCGTCGGGAACACCGCGCGGCTTTTCGCGAAGCTCGCGCCTTCCGCACGAAAGCGCCAGATATTCGGGGTCAGCTCCGGGCGCACCAGGTCCGGCCGGAGGCCGTCGAAGACGACGATGAGCGCTTTCGTCATGGCCTTTAGCCCTCGATCCCCGGCGTCAGAGCATGGTGATAGGGAACCACGACTCCGTTGCGGCGCAAACCGACATCGGCGAGAGTCCACCGAAGATCAGGCAAATCGCCAAGACCGCGCGCAACCATGCTCATGGACGCCCCCGCCCATCCCCTTATAGGCGGCGACTATCGGAAAGCGGGGTGACAGCTTCGTGACGAATTCGCCATTCCACGTCATCCGGTTGGGGAGGCCGGAGGAGAGCAGCGAGATCGCCGCCGTGTTACATGCGGCCTTCGCCGAGCAGCGCGGTCGGATTCAGCCGGAATCGGCCGCCCTATCGGAAAGCTCGGGGTCGATCGCGGCGCGGTTCCTCGACCACGGCATCGCGGTCGCGGATCAGGCGGGGCGGCTTGTCGGCTGCGTCTTCTATCAGCACCAAGGTGACGAGATCTATCTGGGTCGTCTCGCCACGCTGCCGGAATGTCGCGGGCAGGGCATCGCGAGCGCTCTACTGGATCATGTGGAAGCGCATGCGCGCGGTTCAGGCGCGGCGCGAATCGCACTCGGCGTTCGCGTTGCCCTCACGGACAACCAGCGCTTCTTTGAGTCGCGCGGCTACCGCGAGGTCGGGCGCAATGCGCATGCGGGCTTCACCGAACCCACCTCAATCCGCTATGAGAAGAGCATCCGTGCCTGAACATTCGTAACGTCTAATGGCTTCAAAGCGTCCGATTACCGCCCGCAACTCCAAATCCAAGGCAGCCCCGCGCCGGTCCGCCGTTAGCGCGGCCGAGGCGCGGGCCGGTGCTATTCTCGAAATCGATCTCGGCGCCATCGCCGGCAATTGGCGGCTGCTGCAGAGCAAAGTCGGGCGCAATGTGCGGTGTGCCGGAGTGGTGAAGGCCAACGCTTACGGCCTCGGCGTCGTCCCGGTTGCAAAGACCCTGGCGGCGGCGGGCTGCAAGAGCTTCTTCGTCGCGAGTCTGGATGAGGCGCTGGCGCTGCGCGATATCCTGAAGACCCCCGAGATTGTGGTGCTGAACGGGGTCGATCCCGGTAACGCCCGCGATTTTCTGAAGGCGCGCCTGACGCCCGTGCTAAACGACCTAGGGCAAGTGGAGACTTGGCGCGGCCTCAGTCTCGCCGACCCGCGGGCCAGGCAGCCCGCCATCTTACACCTCGATACCGGCATGAACCGCCTGGGTCTGTCGAGGCCCGAGATTGCCGTGCTCACGACCGAGCCCGATCGCCTGGCCGGTGTGACGTTGCGCGCCATCATGACCCATCTCGCCTGCGCCGAAGAGCCCGAGCACGAGAAGAACGCCGATCAGCGCCGCCGCTTTGTCGCGGCGCGTCGCCAGTTGCCGAGCGCTCCGGCGAGCATCGCCAACTCGTCCGGCATATTTCTGGGGCCCGATTTTCACTTCGATTTGGTGCGGCCAGGCGCCGCGCTTTACGGTCTGAATCCAGTTCCCGGCACCTCTAATCCAATGGCTCAAGTCGTTAGTTTAAAAGGAAAAATCCTCCAAGTCCGTGACGTTGACAGGGGGGAGAGCGTTGGTTATGGTGCGCGCCACCGCATGAATCGAGGGGGGCGCATTGCGACCGTTGCCGTGGGTTACGCCGACGGCTGGCTGCGCGCCTCCAGCGAGCGCGGCGCCGGTCGAATCGGCGGGCATGAGGCGCCGATCGTCGGCCGCATATCCATGGATTTGATGACGCTCGATGTGACCGCGATCGATCCGGGGCTGACTCAACCCGGCGCCATGATGGACCTGATCGACAGCAAGAACACCGTCGACCGCGTCGCCGAGCGGGCCAGCACCATCGGCTATGAGATTTTGACCGCGCTCGGACGCCGCTACCACCGGGTCTATCGAGGCGCTTGAGGCGGTCTGCGCGCGATGTCGGTCCTCCTCGACTTCCTTGCCGCGATCGGCGCCGCGACCTTGCGCCTCCTCGCCGCCAGCGGTCGCTTCGGGTTATTCGCCGTCGCTGCGGTCAGCCATTGCGTCCGGCCGCCGATCTATCCGAGGTTGATCGGCCGTCAATTGGTCGACATCGGGTACTACTCTCTTCCAGTCGTCGGGTTGACGGCTCTCTTCACCGGCATGGTCCTGGCGCTGCAGACCTATACCGGCTTCAGCAATTTCGCTGCGGAGAGCGCAGTGCCGACGGTGGTCCTGCTCTCCGTTACGCGCGAGCTGGGTCCGGTGATCGCGGGATTGATGGTGGCGGGGCGGATCGGCGCGGCGATCGCCGCCGAGATCGGCACCATGCGGGTCACCGATCAGATCGACGCGCTCACCACGCTTTCGACCAATCCCTATAAGTACCTGGTGGTGCCCCGACTGCTCGCCGGCACGATCGTCATGCCGATGCTCGTGTTCGTTGCCGACATCATCGGCGTGTTCGGCGGCTTCCTGGTGGGAAGCTATCGGCTCCGCTTCAATCCGTCCGTCTACATTCAGCGCACCGCTGACTACCTCCAGACCAACGACGTCACGGCCGGTCTCGTGAAGGCAGCGGTGTTCGGCTTCGTGGTGGCGCTGATGGGCTGCTATTTTGGCTACAATTCGCGCGGCGGCGCGCAGGGAGTAGGCGCCGCCACCACCTATGCCGTGGTGTCCGCATCAATCTTGATCCTGCTGCTGGACTATGTCCTGACGGCTATACTGTTCGTGGGTCGATGAGCGACGCGAAACCCGCCAAGATCGAGGTCCAAGGCCTGCGCAAGTCGTTCGGCTCCAAGCTGGTGCTGGACGGTATCGACCTCTCGATCGGCCAAAGCGAGAGCGTGGTGGTGATCGGCGGTTCCGGCACGGGCAAGTCCGTGCTGGCGAAGTGCATTTTGGGATTGCTCATTGCCGATGGCGGTTCGATTAAAATCGACGGCGCTGAAATGGTCGGCACGGGTGCGCGCGAGCGCGAGCGCGTCATGCGCAAATTCGGCATGCTCTTTCAGGGTTCGGCGCTTTTCGACTCCCTGCCGGTTTGGGAGAATGTGGCGTTCGGTCTGATCCAAGGCCACGGCAAGAATCGACACGAAGCAAAGGAAATTGCGATCGAGAAGCTGGCCGCGGTCGGATTGGGCGCCGAGGTGGGCGAGCTGCGGCCCGCCGAGCTTTCGGGAGGCATGCAGAAGCGGGTGGCGCTGGCGCGCGCGATTTGCGCCGAACCCGAGATCATCATCTTCGACGAACCGACCACCGGCCTCGATCCCATCATGGGCGACGTGATCAACGATCTGATCCTGAAATGCGTGCACGAACTCGGCGCGACCGCGCTTTCGATCACTCATGACATGGCGAGCGCGCGAAAAATCTCCGACCGGATCGCCATGATCTATCGCGGCAAAATCATCTGGTCAGGCCCGACCGCCAGCATCGACCGCTCCGGCAATCCCTACGTGGAGCAGTTCATCCACGGCAGCGCCGAGGGCCCGATCCAAATGGAGGTGCGGGCGACATGAGGAGCGACAGGGACTGATCCCATGGCGCGCGCGCAGACCCAGTTCGTTTGTCAGCAATGCGGGGCATCGTTCCCCAAATGGGCGGGTCGTTGCGAATCCTGCGGCGGCTGGAACACCTTGGTCGAGGAGACCGCGCGGGCAGCGGCGCCGCGCGCCTTCGCCGGCGGCAAGGGACGCCGGATCGACCTCTCGCGTCTCTCCGGCGCCAGCGAACCGCTGCGGCGCCGCATCAGCGGGATTGCCGAATTCGATCGCGTCTGCGGCGGCGGCCTGGTCCCGGGATCGGCGCTGCTGATCGGCGGCGACCCCGGCATCGGCAAGTCGACGCTGCTGCTCCAGGCGGTTGCGGCGCTTGCCGGCCGGAGGGATGGCACACCGCCCATGACGGCCGTGTACATTTCCGGCGAAGAGTCGCTGGACCAAGTCCGCCTGCGCGCGTTGCGCCTGAGCGTCGCCGAGGCGCCGGTGCAGCTCGCGAGCGCCACGCAAGTGCGCGATATCGCCGCGACTCTGGACCGCTCGGATTGCCCTGACATCGTGGTGGTCGATTCGATCCAGACGCTGCATCTCGATAGCCTCGACAGCGCGCCCGGCACGGTGAGTCAGGTGCGGGCCTCCGCTCATGAATTGATCCGTCTCGCCAAGCAGCGCGGTTTCACTCTGCTGCTGGTGGGCCATGTCACCAAGGAGGGCATGATCGCCGGCCCCCGCGTCCTCGAACACATGGTCGACACCGTGCTCTATTTCGAGGGCGATCGCGGGCACCAGTTCCGCATCCTGCGCGCGGTCAAGAACCGCTTTGGCCCGACCGACGAGATCGGCGTGTTCGAGATGACCGATCGCGGCCTCAGCGAAGTTTCAAACCCCTCGGCGCTGTTTCTTGCTGAGCGCCGCGGCGAGGTCGCGGGATCGGCGGTGTTCGCGGGAATGGAGGGAACGCGCCCGGTGCTGGTGGAAATCCAGGCGCTGGTGGCGCCTTCGCCGCTCGGCACGCCCCGGCGCTCGGTCGTGGGTGCCGACAGCAATCGGCTGGCAATGATCCTCGCCGTGCTCGACGCGCGCTGCGGGCTATCGATCGGCGCCAACGACGTCTACCTGAACGTTGCGGGTGGCCTGCGAATCGCCGAACCTGCGGTCGATCTCGCGGTCGCGGCGGCGCTGATCTCGACCGCGAGCCAAGTGCCGGTGCCGGCGGATACCGCGGTGTTCGGGGAAATCGGACTCTCCGGAGAAGTGCGCCCGGTGGCGCAAGCCGAGGCACGCCTCAAGGAGGCCGGCAAATTGGGCTTTGCCACGGTCTGGATGCCGCGGCGGGGAACCCGAGCGGCGAGCCGCAGCTTCGAAGGAGGTCCCGCAATCCGCGAGATTGCACATCTCGGCGATTTGCTCGCGCGATTCGACCTCGCACCAGGCCGCGCGCCGCAGCGCCGGGCGCTGCCGAGATGAGACGCCAAAACTACTATTGGGCGGCGGCGCCGCGCGGTGAGAGAATGAGGCGATGAACCCCGTCGATATCTTCGTGATCGCCGTGATCCTCCTCTCCGGCCTGTTCGCCTTCGCGAGCGGCTTTATCAAGGAGGTGCTTTGGGTCGGGGCCTGGGTGGGCGCCGGTATCGCGACTTATTTCGGTTTCACCTGGGCGCTTCCGATCGCCGAGAGATTCCTTCCCAAGGGCATCTTTTCCATGTTGGCGGCGGGCGCCGCCGTCTTCGTCGTCGCGCTTATCGTGCTGTCGATCGTGGTGTCGGCAGTCGGCGCCGCGGTCACGAAGCGCCTGAAGGAAATCGGACTTACGGCGATCGACCGCACCTTGGGGCTGCTGTTCGGGCTGGCGCGAGGCTTTATCATCGCCTGCTTCCTCTATCTCCTTGTGGTATCGGCCATGTCCGAGGCGGATCGCCCGCAATGGATCAAGGAGGCGCGCTCGACGCCGATGCTGGAGATTGGCGCGACCACGCTTTCAAACTTGATCCCGGTAACGTTGCGCTCGCGCGTCGAGTCGATCGCCACCGACGCCGCGCGTAAGATCGATCAGGACCGTCAGGCGGATGGCGCCTCCCGCGCGCTCCAGACGCCAAAACCCGTGGATCCCGGCGGCACGGGCGGAAACAAAGGAGGCGCCGATTCACGGCGCGATATGAACAGGTTGTTTCAGCAGAACAACCAGTGAACCGAGTCGGCCTGGAAATACCGGGGGTTTGCGTGTAGAAGCGGCGGGGGGACTCGTAAAATTCGTCTTTTAACCCCATTTTCTGAGGCGGCGGCGGCGCGCCGCAACACCAGCGAGGCAGAGTGAGCCCATGCCGACCACGAACCCCTTTGAGGACGACCATCTGAGGGAGGAGTGCGGCGTCTTCGGCGTCTTCGGACACCCCGAAGCCGCGGCGCTGGTGGCGCTCGGGCTGCATGCCCTGCAGCATCGCGGCCAGGAGGCCGCGGGCATCGTCGCCTTCGACGGCGAGCAATTCCATGCGCATCGCGACATGGGCCACGTCGGCGACATCTTCAGCTCGAAAGAGGTCATGGCGCGGCTCGCCGGTCACTCGGCGCTCGGCCATGTGCGCTATGCGACCACGGGCGAAGTCGCGATGCGCAACGTGCAGCCGCTCTTCGCCGATTTCGAGTTCGGCGGCCTCGCCATCTGCCATAACGGTAACCTCACGAATTCCTACCATCTGCGCCGGCGTTTGGTGCGCCGCGGCAGCTTGTTCCAATCCACCAGCGACACCGAGGTCATCGTCCATCTGATAGCGACCAGCGCCAAGGACACGGTCGAGGAGCGCATGGTGGACGCGCTGCGTCAGGTCGAAGGTGCCTACTCCCTGGGGGCGTTGACCCAGGATGGGCTCGTCGGCGTGCGCGACCCGCTGGGAGTGAGGCCGCTAGTGCTGGGACGGCTCGGGGAAGCCTGGATCATCAGCTCGGAGACCTGCGCACTCGACATCATCGGCGCCGAATTCGTGCGCGACATCGAGGGCGGCGAATTGGTGACGATCGATGCGCTCGGGCCCCACTCGACGCGCCCGCTGCCAAAGGCGCGGAAGCGCTTCTGCATCTTCGAGTATATTTATTTTGCACGCCCCGACAGCGTGGTCGAGGGCAGCAGTGTCTATGAGGTCAGGAAACGGATCGGCGCCGAGCTCGCGCGCGAGAGCCATCTCGATGCCGACATGGTGATACCGGTGCCGGACTCCGGCGTGCCCGCTGCGCTGGGCTACGCCCAGGAGTCGGGGCTGCCCTTCGAGCTCGGCATCATCCGCAACCACTATGTGGGCCGGACCTTCATCGAGCCAACGGACCAGATCCGCCACCTGGGCGTACGGCTGAAGCATAACGCCAACCGCACGAGCCTGCAGGGAAAGCGCGTCGTGCTGGTGGACGATTCGATCGTGCGTGGCACCACCTCGACTAAGATCGTCGACATGGTGCGCGCCGCCGGCGCTCGCGAAGTGCATATGCGGATTTCGAGTCCCCCCACCACTCACTCCTGCTTCTATGGAATTGCTACGCCCGAGCGCAGTCAGCTTTTGGCGTCGCGCTATGACGTGAAGGAAATGGGGCGCTTCATCGGCGCCGACAGTCTCGCCTTCATCTCCATCGACGGGCTCTATCGCGCCATGGGAGAGGTGCGCCGCGACCCCGCCGCACCGCGCTTCTGCGACGCCTGTTTCACGGGCGATTACCCGATCCCGCTCACCGACCACGAGGCGGGCAAAGTCTCGATCCAGCTCTCGCTGCTCGCAGAGACCGTTTGAGATCATGGGCCCGAGCGGCCCTGGCCGGCTGGCCGGGCGCATCGCGCTCGTGACTGGCGCGTCGCGCGGACTGGGCGCCGCGGTCGCCCGGCGGTTTGCCGCCGAGGGAGCGCATCTGATCCTGGTCGCGCGCACGCAAGGAGCGCTCGAGGAGCTCGACGACGAAATGCGCGCGAGCGGCAGGGAACCGCCAACGCTGCTCGCCCTTGATCTGCGCCAACACGACAAGATCGACCAAATGGGGGCAGCGATCCACGAGCGCTTCGGCCGGCTCGACGTTTTGGTCGGGAATGCCGCGGCGCTCGGCGCGCTCTCGCCCATGGGGCATATCGATCCCAAGACCTGGGACGCGGTGATGGCGCTCAATGCCACCGCCAATTGGCGCCTCATCCGGTCGCTCGATCCGCTTTTGTGCGCGTCGCCCTCGGGCCGCGCCATCTTCGTCACCTGCGCCGCGGCACGCGAGCTCAGGGCCTATTGGGGTCTCTATGGCGCGAGCAAAGCCGCGCTCGATGCGATCGTGCGCGTCTATGCGGCGGAAATGAGCAACACTCCCGTGCGCGTCAATCTGATCGATCCTGGGCCGCTCGCGACACGGCTTCGTCTGCAGGCCTTTCCCGGCGAAGATCGAAGCAAACTGCGCCGGACCGAAGACGCGACCGACGAGTTCGTGGCACTGGCCTCGGCGGCGGAAACACGGAACGGCGCGACGGTTCGAGCGTTCGAGGGGTGACTGCTATTCTCTCTCAACGTAAGGGTTCTTCCCGCCACGCAGCATCATGCGGATGGGGACGCCCGGCAGATCGAAATCTCTGCGCATGAGATTGACGAGGTAGCGACGATAGGAGTCCGGGAGCTCACCGGGCTTGGAAGCGAAGAGCGCGAAGGTAGGCGGGCGAATATTGGCTTGGGTCATGTAGCGGATGCGCAGCCGTCGCCCTGATACCAAGGGCGGTGGATGCTGCACCTGCGCCGCCGCAAGCCAGCGATTGAGCACGGGCGTCGAAATTCGACGGTTCCAGGCCTCGTAGGTCTTGAGCACGGCGGGCATCAGCCGCTCAACACCGCGGCCGGTTTTTGCCGACAGCATGACTGCTGCCAAACCCTGCAATTGCGGGAGCGATTCCTGAATGCGCTCGCGCAGCTTGCGTCGCGCGGCGTCCTTGTCTTCGACCAGATCCCATTTGTTGACGGCGAGCACGAGAGCGCGACCCTCTTCCTCCACCAATCTGGCGATCGCCAGGTCCTGGCGTTCCAACATCTGCTCGGCGTCGAGCACCAGCACCGCCACTTCAGCGAAGCGGATTGCGCGCAAGGTGTCAGCAATCGAGAGCCGCTCCATCCGTTCCTCGACCTTGGCGCGCCGCCGCAAGCCCGCCGTGTCGATCAACCGAACGGGTTGCCCATGCCAGCGCCATTCGATCGCGATGGCATCCCGGGTGATCCCCGGCTCCGGACCCGTCAGCAGCCGTTCCTCACCGACCAGTCGATTGACCAGGGTCGATTTTCCCACATTGGGGCGGCCAATGATCGCGAGCTGCAGCGGCCTCGCCTCGTCCGGCTCCGGCGCGGGCGCCAGCTCCTTTCTCTCGTCGATCAGCGGGCGAACCGCGTCATAAAGATCGCTCAAACCCTCGCCGTGCTCGGCGGAGACAGGCACGGGATCACCGAGCCCCAGCGAGTATGCATCCAGCACTCCCGCCTGCCCGCCACCACCTTCGGCCTTGTTGGCAACGAGAATTGTCGGGATCTCGCGGCGTCTGAGCCATCGTGCGAATTCCTGATCGAACGGCGTGACGCCCGCGCGCGCGTCGATGACGAAGAGCACGCCTTGCGCACGCTGTGCCACGCGCTCGGTCTCGGCGCGCATGCGTTCGACAAGACTGTCGCTTGCCCCTGCGTCAACCCCCGCTGTATCGAGCACGCGGAACCTGAGATCGCCGATTTCGGCGTTACCCTCGCGCCAATCGCGCGTTACACCCGGCTCATCGTCGACCAACGCCAACCGCCGGCCCACCAGCCGGTTGAACAGCGTGGACTTCCCGACATTGGGACGCCCGACAATGGCAAGCGTGACGCTCATGGGGGGCGGCGCTGCAAGCGCCAATCAGCGATAGGCGATCAGATCGGCGTCGGCCGTGAGTATGTACATGGTGCGGTTGGCAAGCACCGGAGCCAAGAAACCGCCGTCTGAGATATCCATTCTGCCCAAAGCTTTGCCGGTATATGGCGAGATAGCGACCGCTGTGCCGTCCGACGACAGCACGATCAACCGATCGCCCGCAAGCACCGGCCCCGCCCATTCCAGGGGATGGCGTTTCTTCTTGTCGTTCTCGTAGCGCGGCAGGTCGAGCACCCATTTAACGCGGCCCTCGCGCCGTGTGAGGCAGACCAGGGCGTTGTCGTTGGTGAGCACATAGATGAACTCGCCCGCTACCCACGGGCTATAGGAGCCGCCGATGTCCTGTTCCCAGACGCGGTCGCCGCTGCGCAGGTCGATCGCGACCATGCGACCGCTATGGCTCACCGCGATGACCATGCCGTGATCGATGATCGGTCGGCCGCGGATGTCCGCGAGAGCGGTCATGGCGTCCAGGCTTTGCGCACTCGCCAGGCTGTCGTTCCAGAGCGGACGGCCATTCTCGACGCTGAACGCGAAAATCTCACCCGAGCTGTATGCCACCACCGCGATCTCGCCCTCGACCGCCGGGCTGGCGCCACCCAGCAAGCCAGCGGGCTCGGGCAAGCCGTTATGCGTCCAGAGCAGGTGGCCGTCGCTGGTCGAGAGGACGTGCAGTTCGTTCTCGATCGTAACGACATAGACGCGGCCATCGGCCACCGTCGGCGGCGAATGGATCGGCGAGGGCACCTGGTGGCGCCAAATAACCTTGCCCGTCGTCGCCCGAACGGCGAGCACCTCGGCATAACCGGTGCTGACGAAGAGCTGGTCGCCGAGCGCGGCCAGGCCGCCGCCGAACGTCGTTGTCTTGGTGCCCTTCGGCTTGGGGTCCAAGGTCCAGAGCTCTTTACCGGTTCCCGCGTCGAGCGCGGTAATCTTCGATTCCGCGTCCATTGCGAAGACGCGGCCGTTCTCGACCACGGGAGCCGCCACGATCTCGCCGTCGGAGGAATCGCCATCGCCCACGCTGCGGCTCCACAGCTCCTTTATGGTGTCGCCGAGCGCGAGATGCTGCATCGCGTGCGTCGGATATCCACCCGCCTCCGGCCAATCCGGATTGACTGCGGGGCGCGGCAACCGCACGTCGACGGTTTGGATCGAGGGGTCGGGGTGAATGTCTCCTTCGAGGTTCAGCACCGAGACGCGCTTGCCCTGCAGCGGTTCCTTGTGTTCGCCGCCCGGAATGATCTCGTCGAACAGGCTGCATCCCCAGAGTGCCAGCGGCAGCAACATGATCGGCAGAAGGCGGATGACACGCACCGGAGCAGCCCTCACGAGCCCAACGCCGCCACCATCTGGGCGGCACGCGCGCGCAGGCCCTGCGGAGCGGTGAGATCATCGGCGAGCCGCTGATAGTCCGTGCGCGCTGCATTGCGGTCGCCGGCCTTGAGATGCGCGATCGCGGTGAGTTCGATGGCTGAAGGATGCCAGGGACTATCCGCCGCAGTAAGCGGTGCAAGGCGCTCGATGATCACCGAGGGATCAAGGCTATCGATCGCTTGGAAAGCCCACGAGAGCGTCGCGAGATCGCGGTAGATTTGATCGACGGCACCATCCTTAGCTATCGAGTCGTAGGCGGCGATCGCCGCCGCCGGATCGCCTGCGCGAGCGCGGAGCGCCGCCGTCTCGAAGCGCGCCACCAGCGCGCGGCCGGCATGGGCATCGCTCGAGAGCACTGTCAGCGCATCTGCCGCCTCGGCCGTTTTGCCCTGGGCGGCGAGCGTCAGCGCTGCGGCGGCGCGCGTCCCCTCATCCTGGCGCTGCTGTAAATCATGGGCGCGCCACCACGAAAAGGCGCCGGTCGCCGCCACGATCAATACCGCCAGCGCGACCACATAATTGCCATATCGCTTCCAGAGCTTGGCGAAATTGTCGCGCCTTAGCTCCTCATCGACTTCTTGAAAGATATCGCTCACAGCGGCATTGGCACCTTGATAGAGCACGGCCCGCGCAACCGCAGGCGCGCGTGGCATCCCGTTCGGGACTGGAAACGGCGGCTACATATAGCCGCTCGGCCGGGCCGAGGCAAACCCTTGAAAACGCGACCCGGTCGGGTTCGCCAACCCGGCCCCGCCGCGCGCGGCGATCCCTGGCTCTGGACGAGTCGCAAGAAATAGGGAAGACTTGCTGTCATGGGTGTCGACGAGATGATTTCCTAGGCCGAGGCGGCGCGATGGCAACATTGCACCGCCTCAGCGACTACCGGCGCAAAGCCCGGAGCGTCTTCTTCAGCCGTCGTGAACTCAACCAGCTCCTCTCGCTCTATAGCCGCCAGGTCATGCGCGGCGAGTGGCGTGACTATGCGATCGACCAGCAAGAAGGCGCGGCGCTGTTCTCGGTGTTTCGCCATACCCACGAGCGGCCGCTGTTCACGGTGGTGAAATTTGCGCCCGGCAGCAGCCGGCACGGCGATTTCACAGTGCTGATGGGCCCCCAACGCCTGGCAAGCGGCGCGGCGCTGGGCGAGGTGCTGGCGAGCCTGCAAAAGCAACTCCCCGCCGCCCGCGCGGTCGACCTTGGGAAGTACCGCTAGCTGCTTCAGTTTCCGCGTCCTCCCGCGAGCGCCGCTTCGACCGCGAGTCCGATTGCAATCAGCCGCTCGTCGCGGCCGTGATCCTCGACCAGCATCAACCCGACCGGCGCCTCGCCTTGCCGCTGAATGGGGATCGTGATCGAGCAACGGTCGAGGAAATTGATGATCGAGGTGTTGCGGAGAATCTTGGCGTTGATGCGCCAGAAGTCTTCGTCGCGCGCGAAGGCGGCGATCGGCGGCGCCACCAGAGGCAGGGTCGGCATTGCAAGCGCATCGACCGCCGCAGCCTCCTCGCGCACGCGCGCGATAAAATCCGCGCGCGCCGCCAGCAGGCGAATGTACTCGACCGCCGTCATTTCGCGGCCGCGCTCGATGCGCACGCGAACGCGCGGGTCATACTCGTTGCCACGGCGCGCGAGTAGAGGCTCGTGCCAGGCATAGGCCTCGGCAGGAGAGAAACCACCCTTGACGTTGATGCCGGCATAGGACGCGAGCGCCTTCATCGGCAGATCGACGATACGCGCGCCCGCGCGGCTCAATGCCGCAAGCGTGCTCTCGAAGGCGGCCGCCACCGGCGCCTCGAGATCGTCGAGCATGATGGTCTGCGGCACGCCGACCCGCAGCCCCGCGAGCGAAGCCGCGGCCGGAACGCGCGGCGGCTCGCCCGCTATTACAGCGTCGGTGAGTGCGCAGCACGAAACGCTGACCCCGATCGGACCGATCGAATCCAAAGTGGTTGAGAGCGGCGTCGCCCCCTCGCGCGGCACGCGATACTGCGTCGGCTTCAATCCGACGAGACCGCAGAACGCCGCGGGAATGCGCACGGAACCGCCGGTGTCGGTGCCGATCGCGACCGCCGCCATTCCGTCCGCGACCGAGATCGGCGCGCCCGAAGATGAGCCACCGGGAATGCGCGCGCGGTCGTAGGGATTGCCCGGCGTGCCGTAATGCGGGTTGATGCCGACACCGGAGAACGCGAATTCGGTCATGTTTGTGCGGCCCATGATGACCGCACCCGCGGCCTTGAGCCGCGCCACGATGGGCGCGTCTTGCGCTGCGGGAGGCGCGTCATCGAGTGCGCGCGATCCCGCGAGCGTGCGCTCGCCCTTGACGTCGAAGAGGTCCTTGATCGAGACGGGAATACCGGCAAGCGGCGAGGCCAAGTAGCCGGCGGCACGAAGTCGATCTTGGGCGTCGGCCGCGGCGCGCGCTGTTTCGGCATAGACCTTGACGAAGGCACGCTTGCCTTCGCCCGAGGGATCGGCGATACGTGCGAGCGCTGCTTCCACCAGCGCGCGGCTGGTGGCGCGGCCTTCGGTGAGGTCTCGACCAAGCCGCTGCAAGGTCGGTCGCTCTAGAGGTGCGGGCATGAAGCCTCCTTGACGATAAGGGCCCCGAGCAAACACCGGCGCAGGTCCCTGATGCAAGTCCGGCGCGGCGCCCCTTCAATTCGGCGATAATAAGGCAGGCGCAAGGAAGAGCGCGCGAACCCCCGCATTGCAGCTTTGCACGAATATCACTGGGCAGAAGGCGCGGTCCTCCCGGAGGATACCCGCAAGGGTGACCGCCAAAGCGGGATTCAATGCCTAAGGTTATCATGCCCGAGCCAAGCCGGGAGGAGATCCGGCGCGGCATTCTCTACATGGTCGCTTCGGTCCTGGTGTTCGCCACGGCAAACGCCATGGTGAAGTACGCGGAAGCGGTCTATCCCGCGACCGAAGTGGTCTTCTTCCGCTGCGCCTTTTCGCTGATCCCGTGCCTGGTGCTGATCGCGAGTCACGGCGGGTTCAAGGTGCTGCGCACGCGGCGCCTTCCCGAACATATCGGGCGCGGCGTCATGCAGTTTCTCTCGACCATCGCCATTTTCATCTCGTTTCACCTGATGCCGCTGGCCGACGTGGCGGCGATCACCTTCTCGTCGCCGCTGTTCGTAACCGTGCTGTCGATCCCGGCACTGGGCGAAAAGGTGGGCCCGCATCGCTGGGCCGCAGTGCTGCTGGGGTTTATCGGCGTCCTGATCATGGCGCGCCCGGGTGCGGGCTCCATGTCCTACGGCGCGCTGCTGGCACTCGCCAACGCCGCCCTCGGCGCCTCGATCACCATCGCCATGCGGCGCATGACCTTGACCGAACCCTCGATCACTTTGGTCTCGTATCAGGCAATCGTCACCACGGCGCTTAGTCTGATTGTTCTACCTCTCGATTGGGTGACACCGGACTTGTTTGGTGCTCTCAACCTGATGGCAATCGGAATTTGTTCGGGGGTGGGCCAGTTCCTCTGGACGCAGGCCTTCCGATTCGCCCCGGCCGCGGTCTGCGCGCCCTTCAACTACACCAGCATCATCTGGGCCATGGGCTTTGGCTTTTTCATCTGGGGCGATGTGCCGACACCAATGCTGGTTTTTGGCGCTGCCGTGGTGGCATCGAGCGGCCTCTATATTCTCTACCGCGAGACGATCCGGCAGGCGAGTCAGCGGCCCAACCTTGCGACCGTGCGCGGGCATTAGAGCGCGGCTTCCCCCGAGCGCTACTCGGCGCCATACTGCATTGCAGCATTCCGGCGCAGGAGGGCTGCCCCATGCGTCTCGGTTATCTCGCTACCGTGCTCACCCGCATCTCCACGTGGTTGGTGGCGCTCGCTCCCGCGAGCGCGCTTGCGGCTGGCGTCTGCTCCGAGGTGGTCGCCAGTGCGCCGCCTCCTTTGACCTTGGCGGCCTTCCACCCGCAGCTCGCGGATGAAGAGGGCGTGGTCGGCATCACCTTCCTCGGCCATGCGAGCTTCCTGCTGACCAGCCCCGCCGGCATCACCGCGGTCACGGATTACAACGGCTTCTTCCGGCCCAAGGACCCGCCGGACATCGTCACCATGAACCACGCACATCCCATGCACTACACCGACGACATCGACCCCAGCATCAAGTTGGTCCTGCGGGGATGGCAGACCGGGCCGGAGCCGCCGCATTACGATGTGAAGCTTGGTGACGTGCGCGTGCGCAACGTCTCCACCAACATACGCGACGGCGCGGGCGGCACCGAATACGGCGGCAATTCCATCTTCATCTTCGAGATGGGCGATCTCTGCATCGCGCATCTCGGTCATCTGCATCACACGCTGACGTCCGAGCACATCGAGCAACTGGGACAGATCGACGTGCTGTTGGCGCCGATCGATGGCGCCTACACCATCAGCCACGAAGACATGATCGAGGTGATCGGGCAGATTCACCCTGCCCTTGTGATCCCCATGCACTATTTCGGGCGCTCCGTCGTGGAGCGCTTCGCATCACGCGTCGGAGACCGCTATCCGATCCGCTACATGGAGAACGCGACCATTACCCTTACCCGCTCCGAACTGCCGAAAAGCACGGAAATCTGGGTGCTGCCGGGTTTTTAGCGAGACGCCTGGAGAAACAAGAAAACCGATGAGGAGATGGGGGGACGCGCTCACCGAGTGCCATCATTCGAATTTCGACCCGCTCCGTGAGCAATCTCGACGAGCGCACCCCATCCCCTTCAATCCCCCGATCTCCTAAATCTTTTTTGAGCCGCACACTCGACTGCTCAAGCGCTAAAGCTTCACATCGCTCGCGAGATGGTAGACGCAATCGCCGCGTTCGACCCGGGCGGGAACGCGCTTGCAAACCACTACGCCGTCGCCCCTGAAATGCACCGGTGCCGGCTCGCGCCAGGGTTCGTCCGGGAACACGACCACTCCCGCGAGATCGCCTTTCCTGACGTTGTCACCCAGCTCGACGCGCGGCTCGAACAGCCCGGAGTCATAGGCATAAGCGTAGTGCGCCGCGCGATCGACCTGCATGATGCGCGTTGGATGGGCATCGACCTTTTCCGCGAGCACGCCCAGATGACTGAGCACGTTGCGCACGCCGCGCTCGGTGATCGCCAGCGTCGCCGGCGTCACCATCCCGGCGCCGCCCAGCTCCGCGCTCACGCCGATGATGCCGGCGCGCTCGGCCGCGGAAAGGATTCCACCGGTGCCGAGCTCGGTGCCGCCCGACATCAGATAGCAATTGGGTGCGCCGAAAGCGCGAACCAACTCCAGTATCTTGTCGAGCGTCTTCTTGTCGTCGACGCGCCGCGCCAGGGTGCCGGGGACGTAGATGAGCGAGCTGCCGCCGGAGTGCAGGTCCATCGAATAATCGACCTCGGGCATCAGCACGGTCTCGACGAAATGCGCGATCATCCAGGTGGGGCGTCCATCGGGATCGCCGGGGAATACCCGGTTCAGGTTGCCGTCATCGATCGGCGAGGTGCGCATGCCCGCGGCCGCCGCGGGGAAATTCAACATCGGCACGATGATCACCTGGCCGCTGATGTTTTCGGGCGCGAGCATGCGCGCGAGCTTGGTCAGCACGACTTGCCCCTCATACTCATCGCCGTGATTGCCGGAGGTGAGCAGCACGCGCGGGCCGGTGCCGTTGCGGATCGAGACGATCGGCATCGCAAGGAAGCCGTAGGCGGAGCGATGCACGGAATGAGGCAAGCGCAGGTATCCCGTGTGCTTGCCGTTGGCGGCGAGGTCGATCTCGATCGAAATCTTGGAACGGCGGTTGGACATGTGGCTGGCATCCCCTTTGTTCGCCGGCACTCTAGACCGAGCACCGTCGTTCATGAAAGCGGGAGAGCCCGCGGACCAGCGGACCCTCCCGTCGATGTACGAAAGACCAGGCCGAGCAGCTAAAACAAGATCACGCTGCGGATCGATTTGCCCTCGTGCATGAGGTGGAAAGCGTCGTTGATCTTTTCGAGCGGCATCGTGTGCGTGATCAGATCGTCGATGTTGAGCTTGCCGCTCATGTACCAGTCGGTGATCTTGGGCACGTCGGTGCGGCCCTTGGCGCCGCCGAAGGCAGTGCCGCGCCAGATGCGTCCGGTTACAAGCTGAAACGGCCGGGTCGCAATTTCAGCACCCGCGGGCGCCACGCCGATGATCGTCGATTCACCCCAGCCCTTGTGGCAGCACTCGAGCGCCTGTCGCATGGTCGCGACGTTGCCGATGCACTCGAAGGAATAATCCGCGCCGCCATTAGTGAGCTCGACCAGATGCGCCACCAAGTCGCCATTGATCTTCTTGGGATTGACGAACTGCGTCATCCCCAGCTTTCGAGCGAGCGTCTCGCGCGCGGGATTGAGATCGACGCCGACGATCATGTTGGCGCCGACCATGCGGCTTCCCTGAATGACATTGAGCCCGATCCCGCCCAGGCCGAACACCACCACGTTGGAGCCCGGGCGGACCTTGGCCGTGTTGATCACCGCGCCCACGCCGGTGGTCACGCCGCAGCCGATGTAGCAGATTTTGTCGAAAGGGGCGTCGGTGCGCACTTTCGCGAGCGAGATTTCGGGAACCACGGTGTACTGGGCGAAGGTCGACGTGCCCATGTAATGGTGCAGCGGCTCCTTGCCGATCCGGAATCGACTGGTGCCGTCGGGCATCAAGCCCTTGCCCTGTGTCACCCGGATCGCCTGGCACAAATTGGTCCGACCCGAGGTGCAATACTCGCAAGTCCGGCATTCCGGCACATAGAGCGGGATCACGTGATCGCCTTTCCTGAGGCTGCTCACGTCCTTGCCGACATCCACCACGATGCCGGCGCCCTCATGACCGAGGATCGCGGGAAAGAGACCTTCGGGGTCGGCTCCCGACAGCGTATAGGCGTCGGTATGACAGACCCCCGTCGCCTTGATCTCGACCAAAACCTCCCCGGTCTTCGGTCCCTCTAGCTCGACCGTTTCGATGCTGAGCGGTGCTCCAGCCTTGTGCGCCACCGCGGCACGGACCTGCATGCAGTCTCCCTCCTCTCACTCGGATTTCGATCCGCCGACGGGTGCGGCGGTGACCAGGCGGCACCTAGTCGCGGAGCGCGCCTTTCGCCTTTGCGGTGTGCGTCGCAATCGCATCCATAAGCGCCGGCGACAGGCAATCGTAGGGCTCCAGATGCAGCTCCTTGAGCCGCTTCCTGATGCCGCCCATCCGATCGGGCTTCACGCCAGATTCGATGATCGACGAGACGAAGGCCGCAAACTCCGGCGGCGCAAACCCGCTCTGCTTGGAGAGCTCCGGGTGGATGAAATCGAAGCCGTAGAACGGGTGGGCCTTGTTCTCGATGCGGCCGTACATATGCACGCCGCAGTCCTTGCAGGCGTAGCGCTGGATGGGCGCTGACGGGTCGACCACCTTCAGCTTGCTCTCGTTGGCGCTCACCTTGAGATGATCGCGCGGAACGACCGCGACCATCGAGAACATCGCACCCTCGGGCTTCCAACATTTGGTGCAGCCGCAGACATGGTTGAAGGCGCATTGTCCCTTGACGGTGACTTCGACGGCGTTCTGCTTGCACTTGCAGGCCAGCGTGCCACCCGAAAAATCCTTGGCCGCGGACTTCAGGCCGTGATCCACGGACGGATGAATTGAAAAACCATCAGCCATTTGGGACCTCCCGGTTGACCTGCCGGCTTCGCGTCCGCGCGGGAATCACGCACTCGAAACAGCAGGAGTTTGTTCGCTTCGATGCAAACCAAACACCTGAGGCGGTCGCGTTGTCAATGCGCGGCCACCTCGTCGACAGGCGGACGAGATAAACTCGACCAGCAAATTGCCACAGAGACACAGACGACGCGGAGAGGGAGGGAGCCGGTCTGGTCGATTTAGATCATTTCCGAACGCCTCGGTTTTGCAACCGCATTTCTGATCTGAGCGCCGCTATTCACTTACCGCGCTCGCGATCGCAACCATGTAACGCTCCGTGTCTTCCGTGACTCCGTGGTAAAATTTTCATCGACTGCAGGTTTCTCATCGATGAGGAAGGCGTCGAATAGCAACAACCGTGTGGTTGGGGAAATTGTCATCCTACACGGGCGCGCTGCGCAGCCGCGCGAGCGTGCCGACCGCTTCCATCATCGGCGTCGGGATCGCGAAGGAGCGGGCAATTTCCACCACCGCATCAACCAGGGCGCCGAGCTCGACCGGCCGTCCGGCCTCGATGTCCTGGAGCGCGGAAGTCTTATAGGCGCCCAGCCGCTTCAGCCCGTCGACGCGCGCTTCGCCCGTGATCTCGAAGCGGATACCGAGGCGATTGGCGACGCGCTCGGCCTCGCCCATGATCGCGAGCGCGAGCGCACGCGCGCCGGGGTCGCCGATCAGCCGGTCCATGGTCGCGAGCGTCAACGCGCTCAGGGGATTGAACGCGACGTTGCCCCAGAGCTTCTGCCAGATTTCATACCGAATACGGTGTGTCGTGTCGCCGGCAAGACCGGCCTCGCGCAGCACCGACGCAACGCGCCCTAAGCGCTCGGTATCGGCGCCACTGGGCTCGCCCAGAATGAAGCGATTGCCGGCCTGATGGCGGATCACGCCGGGCCGCGGCTGCTCCGCCGCCATCTGCACGACGCAGCCGATGGCGCGGGCGGGATCGAGAATCTCGAACAGATTGCATTCGGGATCGACCGCTCGAATGCGCCGGCCTTCGAGCGCACCTCCCTCGCGATAGAAGTACCACCAGGGGATGCCGTTCTGCGCCGCTATCAGCACCGTATCGGGGCCGCAGAGAGACGCGATATCCGGCGCCGCCACGGGGATCGAATGCGCCTTCAGCGTGACGAAGACCAGATCCTGCGGCCCGAGTGACGCGGCGGCGTCGGTGGCGGGCAGCGGAATACGCCGCTCGCTGCCGCCCTCGATCAAGGTGAGACCGTGGGAGCGAATCGCCGCGAGCTGCGCGCCTCGCGCCACCGCGTGCACCGTCTTGCCGGCTGCAACCAGCTTCGCCGCGAGATATCCGCCGATGACCCCGGCGCCGAAGACGGCGATCTTCATACGCCCGAGCCCGCGCCGCTGCGAACGACTACTTGTAGGCCTTTGCTTGGGCCTCGATCGCCGCCGGATCGAAGGCGTCGATATCCGCCATCAGATCGTTGGTGACGATGTCGTGCACGTCCGGCTTCTGCTTGATCACGCCCCATTTGAGTAGGAAATCCAGATAGGCGTCGTAGTTGTCGATGGAGTTCACGCCCCAATTGCCGACGCCGGCCTTTTCCAGACCCCAATTGACGATCCGCGCCTGCAGCACTCGAACATCGTCCCTAAGCGCGGTCGCCTCGTCCTTGCCGGTGGGCTGGGTTTGCGGAAACACTTCCCAGAGGATGCGCACCGCGGCTTCGGGGTTGGTGATCGCGAAGATCGTGCCCTTGGCATAGCCCTGAGCCAGCGCCACCGACTGCGCTCGATCCTTGGCGAGCGTCTCGTCGAGCGCGATGAAGCCGTTCGACGGGAAGCGGTCGATGGCCTTGGCCTCGATCCGCCGCAACGGCACGCCGGCGTTGCCGATGATCGCGTACTGCACGTCATAAAGGCTGAGCGCGTCAACCTGCTTGGAACGCAACAACCCCGCGGCCTGCGCACCCTCGCCCACCACGATGATGCTGATGTCGGTATCGGGATCGAGCCCTTGGCTCGCGGCGATGGCGCGGATCACCGGAACGCCCGCCGATGCCATCGACTGCACGCCGATGCGCTTTCCCTTGAGGTCCGCGAGCGTCTTGATCGGACTGTCCTCGGGAACCGCCGGTCCATAGATGTTGCCCTGATAAGCCGTGTAGAACACCTTCGCTTTCACCCCCTGCGGCCGGAGCGACGCCAGGGGTTCGACCGAGGGCAGCGAATAGGGAAGCTCGCCGGTACCCACGAATTTGACGCAGTCCGTGGAACCCGGCAGCGGCACCAGCTCGACCTTGAAGCCCGCCTGCTGGAACCAACCCATTTTGGTCGCGATGGCGAAGGGCGCGGCGGCCGAGCTTACGGTGCGCGCGCACCAACCGACCTTTACCGTCGTTTGCGCCTCCGCGGTCGCGGTCAACGCACACGCGAACAGCGCGGCGAGAGTCAGTAACGCGAGCCTTCTTCTCATGGCACTCCCCCGGTTTGAGCGGCATCGGCGGCTTTCTGAGAGGCATCCCAGAAAAGCACGCGGCGGCGTGCGATCGCGATGACCTGGTTCAGCGCCAGGCCGATGACCGCCAGGAGCAGCAGGATCGAGAACATGCCCGCGACGTCGCCGCTGAAATTGAGGCTGTTGAGTAGCACGCCGAGACCGGCCTGGGCGCTCACGAACTCCGCCACGATCGCGCCGATGAGGGCGAAGATCATGGCGACTTCGAGACCCGCCATGATGAAAGGCAAGGCACCCGGCAACCGCAGCATCCAGAAGATCTGCGCCTCATTCGCGTCGAGCGAACGCATCAGGTTCACGCGGTCCTCGTCGGCCGAGCGCAAGCCGACGATGGTATTGACCATCAGCGGGAAGAAAGCGATCAGCGCCGCCAGCACCACCTTGGACTGCAACCCGATGCCGAACCAGAGGATGATGAGTGGGCCGAGCGCCACCTTCGGAAGCGCCTGGAACATAGTGATGAAGGGATAGAGGAAATACTCGACCCGCCGGCTGAGCGCGACCGCGGTGCCGAGCAGGAAGGCAAGCGAGGTCCCGGCCGCGAATCCCAACAGCGTTTCCTCGACCGTCACCCACGCGTTCTTGACGTAGATCAAGCGCACAATACCCACGTAGAGCGCGCTGAAAACGGCGGAGGGCGCGGGAACCACGTAGGCGGGCACCGCAAAATAGTCGACCACCAACTCCCATATGCCGATGGTCGCCAAGAGCAGAAGCAGGCGGAGCAGCGGATTGGCGAGGCCATTCTTCATCCGTCAAGCCCTCCGGTGCTGCTGAAATGCGCGCGAATGCGCCGCACATGGGTGCCGAACTCAGGCGTGCTCATGATGTCGAGCGAACGCGGGCGCGGCAAGGTCACGGCGACTATCTCTGCGATCCGGCCTGGCCGCGCCGTCATCACCAGCACGCGATCGGCGAGAAACACGGCTTCCGGAATCGAATGCGTGATGAATACCACTGTTTTGCGCCGTTCGAGCCAGATGCGCTGCAGTTCCAGGTTCATCTGCTCGCGGGTCATGGCGTCAAGCGCCCCGAAGGGCTCGTCCATCAGAAGCATCGCGGGATCGTGAATGAGCGCCCGCACCATCGCCACACGCTGCTGCATGCCGCCCGAGAGCTCCCATGGATAGCGATTCTCGAACCCGTCGAGCCCGACGAGACGCAGCAGATCGAGCGCGCTTCGGTGCAGGCGTTCACGGCCGAGGCCTTGCACGTCCACCGGCAGGAGCACGTTGTGCAGCACCGTGCGCCAGGGAAACAGCACCGGCGACTGGAACACCATGCCGATATCGCGCCGCGGGCCGACAATCGGCGTGCCGCGAAGCAGCGCCATTCCGCCGGTCGCTGGAATGAGGCCGGCCAGGATTTTCAGCAGAGTCGACTTGCCGCAGCCTGACGGCCCAACGATCGCAACGAACTCGCGGTCCGCCACCTCGAAGTCGATCGCCTCAAGCGCATGGACCGCGCCCGCGCGTGCGGGATAGACCTTGGTCAGCGCCTGCACCGCGATTACCGGCGCCGCCGCCGATGATGCGCGGACGGGCCCATCGACCAGTGAAGCAACACTGACGCTCATCGGGGGGGTGGTCCTCCGGCGATCCCGCAAAAAGCTATAGATAGCACCTGATCGGGCGTCAATGACGGCGGAAAACCAGGGTCTTGCCAGTGGGCATCCGGCAGCAAAGTGTCGCACAGCCCGGGTCGATTAGCGCTTGCGCCGAGCATCGCCTCAAACAATAAAGAGCGACCCGGGCTTGCACTTTTGTGGGAAACACTCATGCATCGAGCTTTGCCCCGTATCGTCGCGCTGATGTGCCTCATTGCCGCGGTCGTGGTCCCCACCCCTCGCGCCTTCGCCCATGCGATCATCGTCGAGGCCGTTCCCTCGAACGACGCAGTGGTGCACGGAACCACGGTTGATGTGAAGCTCCGCTACAACAACCGCATTGACCATGCGCGTTCGCGCTTGCTGCTGCTCGACGCCGACGGCAAGGAGCGGCCGATCACCATCGCCCCAGACAGCCCGACGGACCAATTGATCGCCACCATCACCGACGTAGCCCCCGGCCAATATCGGCTGCGATGGCAGGTGCTGGCACTCGATGGGCACATCACCCGCGGCGACATTCCCTTCACGGTGGTCAATCCCTAGCGCACAATGGCGGCCCTCCTCGACATTTTCGGATTTCTGAGCGTCATTCTGCGCGGATTGATTTTGACCGCGCAGTCCTTCGTGGTGGGCGGTGTCATCTTCCAATTACTGCTTCTGCGGCCGCTGGCGGGCGATATGGGCGCCGCGCTCGAGCCGATTTGGCGGCGCTGCCGCATATTGCTGTTCTGGAGCGCTCTTGTTTTCGCGCTCTTCGAGCTTATCGGCGTGACCCTCCAGTGCGCGGTACTGATCGGAACCGTCGATATCACCCCGTTCGAGGCCGTCACCGCCAATTTCGCGCTCGCCGGGCTGGCGCTAGGCGCGGTCGCTATCGCGATCGCGGGGCTCTCGCGCGGCAGCCGCGGCGTATTCGCCATAGCCGCCATGACCGTGCTCGCGGTCCTGGCGCTGGTGCTCCAATCGGCGACCAGCCATGCGATGGCGCGCCTCGACGATCGCGCTCCGCTGGCCGTCGCCGAAATTCTGCACATGGCTGGCGCCGCGGTCTGGATCGGCGGCATCCCTTATTTCCTGATCGCGCTCAACGGTGTCGAGGGCGGTGCCGCGTGGCGTCGCGTCGGCAAGCGCTTCTCGGTGATGGCGATGGCGTCGGTCGCTATGTTGCTGACCGCCGGCATCTTCATGTCGGTCTTTTATCTCGGCGACTTCGACGCCCTCTATGGCACCGCTTACGGGGTGATGGTCGTCGGCAAGGCGGGGCTGCTCGCAGGCCTCCTGTTTCTCGGCGGCATGAATTTCCTGCTGGTCGAGCGGCTGCGCCGCGACCCCACGACCCCAGTGCTGCGCCTCAAACGATTTGCCGAAGCCGAGCTCGGCATCGGACTGACGGTACTCTTCGCAGCGGCGTCGCTCACGTCGCAACCACCCGCGGTCGATCTGACCATCGATCGCGCGAGCTGGGCGGAAGTCGTCGAGCGTCTCACTCCGGAATGGCCGCGGCTCACCAGCCCTGATCGCTCGCAGTTGATCGCCTATCGAATCGAGCTGGCTCGCGAGGAGGCCGCAAAGACGCACCGACAATTACCGATCGCTTACGTGCTGGGATCGGGGGTTTTGCCGCCGCGCGATGCCAATGACATCGCCTGGTCCGAGTACAACCACCATTGGGCCGGAATCGCGGTTCTGGTTATAGGGCTGCTGGCGTTGGGCGAGCGCTCACGTCTCGTCCCGTCAGGAAAGCATTGGCCGTTGATGTTCGTGGTGCTCGCGGTATTCCTGTTCTTCCGCAGCGATCCCGAGGTGTGGCCGCTGGGTGAAATCGGCTTTTTCGACAGCCTCAGGGATCCCGAGGTCGCTCAGCACCGCGCCTTCGTGCTCTTGATCGCGGCCTTCGGCATTTTCGAATGGTGTGTACGGACCGGCCGCTTTCAATCGAGCAAACCGGCGCTCGCCTTTCCGCTGTTGTGCGCGACCGGCTCCGCGCTGCTGCTGACCCACCAACACAACCTCGTCAACGTCAAGGAGCAGCTGCTGATCGAGATAACACATTTGCCGATCGCGCTGCTGGGCGTCGCGGCGGGATGGTCGCGCTGGCTCGAATTGCGGCTCGCGCCGCCGGGCAATCGCATCGCCGGCTGGGTCTGGCCGATCGCGTTCGCGCTGGTGGGCGCCCTGCTCCTTATGTATCGCGAAACCTAGCCGCCCGTGCGCGACTTTATCTATAGCGTGGTGGAAGCCTCGCGTCGTCACGCGGTTGCGACGACGGTTGTCGCGTTGTTCCTCACCCTGCTGGCGGGATTTTTTGCTGCGACGCATCTTGATATCGACACCGACATCGACAAGCTCATCAATCCGGACCTTCCCTGGCGGCAGCGCGAGACCGCATTCGACCGCGCTTTCCCGCAATTCACCGACTTGATCGTGGTGGTCGTGGACGGCGCCACGCCGGACCTTGCGCAAGACGGCACCGCTGCGCTTGCCTCCGAACTCCGGACCAATGCAAAGCATTTCCGCACCGTCGTCGAGCCCGAGAGCAGAGAATTTTTCAAGCGCGAGGGCTTGCTGTTGTTGCCCATCGAAGAAGTGCAGTCGTTGGCCACTCAGATGATCGAGGCGCAACCGTTGCTCGGCACGCTTGCCGCCGATCCGAGCCTGCGCGGCATCTTCAACACGCTTGAGCTGGCGGCCGAGGGAATCGAAAGCGGTGACGCGAAGCTTGCCGACCTGCGGCGTCCCTTCTCGATTTTCGCCGACAGCCTCGAAGCGGCATTAGCCGGACAGTACAGGCCGCTCTCCTGGCAGACGCTGTTCATGGGCCGTGCCCCCACCAATCGTGAACTGCGCCAATTCATCATGGTGCAGCCGGTGCTCGACTATTCCGAGCTCGAACCGGGTGCCGCGGCATCCGAGGCGATCCGCGCCGCGGCGCGGCGGCTTCACCTCACGCCGGAGCGCGGCGTGCGCGTTCGGCTCACAGGATCGGTGCCGATCGGAGACGAGGACTTCGCGAGCGTGAAGCAGGGTGCCGGTTTGTCGACGGTTGTATCGCTCAGCCTCATCTGTCTGCTGCTCTTCCTCGCGCTCCGATCGGTTCGGCTGATCCTGCCCATTTTGGTAACCCTCGCGATGGGTCTCGTGCTGACGGCAGGCTTCGCCGCGCTCACCGTCCATTCCCTCAACATGATCTCGGTCGCGTTCGCCGTGCTGTTCGTGGGGATCGCCGTCGATTTCAGCATTCAGTTCAGCGTTCGATATCGTTCGGAGCGCTATGGCCGCGATGATTTGAAGCGGGCGCTGCGCCGAACGGCGCGCGGCATTGGGCCGCCGCTTGCGGTCGCAGGTGCCGCGACGGCGGTCGGCTTCCTGTGCCTCGTTCCGACCCAATACACTGGAGTTTCGGACCTAGGGCTCATCTCCGGCGCCGGCATGGTGATCGCCCTGGTCTTGAATCTAACCGCGCTGCCGGCGCTGCTGGTGCTGATCCGCCCGCATGGGGAGCGCAGACCGGTCGGATTCTGGCGCCTGGCTCCGCTCGATCGATTCCTGGTCCGGCACCGTCGCTGGGTTTGTGTCGCCGCCGGGTTGACCGCCATTGCTTGCCTCGCGCTTACGCCGCAGCTCGCGTTCGACTTCAACCCGCTCAATCTCAAGGACCCCAGCTCGGAGTCGGTTTCGACCTTGTTCGACCTGATGCAGGACACGGAAACGACGCCTTATACGATCAACGTCCTGGCACCGTCGCCGGACGCTCTACCAGCGCTTACGGAAAAGCTGGAGCAGCTCCCGACGGTCGGAGGCACCGTCTCGGTGCTGAGCTTCATTCCAAAGGGTCAGCCGGAAAAACTAACCTTGATTGCCGACGCCGCGGCGTTGGTGGGGCCGACGCTCATGCCCGCGCAACTGAGACACGCCCCAGATGCGGCCGAGGACCTGGAAGCGCTGGCGCGCGCCGACGAGAGGCTTGCGCAAGCCGCGCAGCAAAGCCGTGATCCGACCGTCATGCGCCTCGCCGCGGCGGTCGCGCGCACCAGGGCCCGCGGCAAATCCATACTGCGCGACCTTGAGATGAACCTCCTTCAGGGCCTCTCGGCGCGGATC